>Ga0207796_1000013_pt1 | contig 85000 bp, 76 predicted proteins | sample Pon1CUnioCityCA_6_FD_187274 | JGI IMG/M metagenome (GOLD analysis project Ga0207796, IMG submission 187274) | Marine sediment microbial community from Union City, CA, USA - Pond 1C Sediment 1 (SPAdes) | ecosystem: Environmental > Aquatic > Marine > Intertidal zone > Salt pond sediment ... | reverse complement strand
TGACATTCTTCCCAATGGTGGCGTTACCAATATAGGAAAAATGCCCCATCTTTGTACCAGGACCCAGGCAGGAGTCCTTGACTTCAGCAAAATTCCCCAGATGGACTCCTTCTTTCAGGATAGCCCCTTTTCGTAAATGACAGAAGGGTCCCATAGTGACATCATCTGCAATCTTTGCTTGTTCAATCACAGAAGCCATCAGATGTACCCGATTGCCTACTTGCGAATCGACCACAGTGGTATCCGGACCGATCTCGCAGCCCTCTCCGATGACCGTTTTCCCTCGTAAATGAGTATTGGGTTGAATAACGGTATCCTGCCCGATGGTGACATCCGGCTCAATATACGTCACTTCAGGGTTGATGATCGTGACGCCAGCCAGCATCCATTCTCGATTGATGCGCTCGCGCATCAGTTTTTCCACCGTTGCCAGGTGCACGCGGTTGTTCAACCCCACACCTTCTGTCACATCCTCTAATATCATCGAATCAACAGGGTACCCCTGCCCAACAGCCAAACCGACCACATCTGTAAGGTAATATTCCCCTTTGGGTGACATCGGGATCTGCGCCAGTGCTTCCCACAGCCAATCGGCTTGAAAACAATAGGCGCTGACGTTGTATTCACGGATAGCAAGCTGTTCGGTCGTGGCATCTGCCTGCTCAATAATGGCGGTGACATGCCCTGCAGCATTTCGCACCACCCGCCCAAAACCCCGTGCTTCATCCCCGATGAAACTGGTCATGGTCACAGGGCTATCAACAGCTTGGTGTAATGCGACCAATTGCGCCAGCGTTCGCGCCCTCAAAAGCGGCATATCCGCAAAAGTGACCAGGATGGTGTCCGCTTGGCCTCCTAATTCCAGTTGTGCACAGGCAACCGCATGACCAGTTCCTAGCTGCGCCTCTTGCAAAACAAAATCGGCCCTTGCACCTACAAATTCCCTGACGGCGTCTGCGCCATGCCCCACAACGATCACAGGCGGCAGGTTCACCAGCGGTTGAACCGTCTGCAAGGCGTACCAAATCATCGGTTTGCCAACAACCGGGTGCAGGACTTTGGGGAGTTTTGATCGCATGCGGGTGCCCTGTCCCGCGGCTAAAATTATCGATGCTATTGTCATTTCATGTCATCCTTCATATTCTCTGACACCCACGTCGAGTAACGGGAAATTAAATATAAAAACACGAGCACCGCACAGGATTGCTCCCAATGCTAAACTCGTGCTAAATCTATCAGGGTTAGGTTCTTCTTTTGTACTCAATGCTTTCTGTTAAGATGGCCGGGGCACCAGGATTCGAACCTGGATCAACGGATTCAAAGTCCGCTGTGCTGCCATTGCACCATGCCCCAGAAGGATAGGAATGATTCTAACACATTTCAATGAAACATCCAAACCTGGTTGAACGTCCAACTAGGTCAATTACAAAGTCCGAGAAAAACTATGTTAGCGTTTTTTTGACTCCAACCCCTGCCCTTCCCCTCATGAGGGAAGGGGTGCCCGGAGGGCGGGATGGGGTTATTAATCAGCAGGACTGCTTTATAAAAAGAAAACGATAAGCTATTTCATGAACGGGTGTAGCGGCGACGCATGCCTCGCTCCTTCAACTGTGACAGTGGCAAGATGCATGGAAAACGAGCAATTTGGGGTGGTCGTGCTGTAGTTCGAAATGCCCTATATATGGCAACACTCTCAGCAACCCGTCATAATGCTGTCATTCGAACTCATTACCACCATTTGCTTGATGGAGGAAAGCCTAAGAAAGTGGCGCTTGTCGCTTGTATGCGAAAGTTGTTGACTATCCTCAACGCTATGATCCGTAGTATGACACCCTGGCAACCCACTCTTGCAGCTCCAAAAGTCCTGGTTCCTGCTTGACCCTTATCACAGTTGCTACTTTACGATTGCCTTACTCATCCACTGTGATAAAAAAGCCTGTCTAGGTAGAGTAGACAGGCTTGATTTTCCTCAAAGGGTATTATTAACAACCTCACTCCATCCAATTAATAGAACTCTCTTGTCCCTCTTCTTGTTCCTTGCGCTTTTTCAACTCGTCCTTAGCCCTTCTGTTTATTGCCAAGCCAGCAGCCGAAATCACACCTAAAATCATACCAATCAGTTGCATGGTATATGTGAAAAATGACAGCGCAAAACTGTTTTGGATAATCCCTAAAACCATCAAAAAAGGCAGGATAAATCCCAGCAGGACGCAGAACAGCCCAGCAAAGAATATTTTAATAGGAGAATTCAGGAGTTTCATAGCGTTCGTCATAGAGCCAGCAAGCAGCTTCGTGGCCTTCCTCAATGTGAAAATCGGGTGGTTCTTCGGTATCGCACACACCGGCAATCGCCCACTTGCAGCGCGGGTGGAAGCGACACCCCAATGGGGGCTTAACCAAACTTGGGGGTTCACCCGGGGGGACCTCCCTAAAGCCTAACGAGTTCTCATAGTCCGGTTCAGAAGTCGCAGTTAATAAGGCATAGGTGTAAGGATGCTTAGGGTTATTTAGCAAGTCATGCTGTTTAGCTTTCTCCGCAATGCGACCAGCATACATCACGAAAATGTATTCTGAGAAATACCGCACCGTCGATAGGTCATGGGTGATGTAAATAAAGGAGATGTTATGCTGCTCTTGCAAATTCCGCATGAGCTTGAGCACTTCAACCCGCACAGAAGCATCCAACATGGAAACCGGCTCATCTGCTACGATAATTTCGGGTTCCTGAATCAGGGCACGGGCGATCACCACACGCTGCTGCTGCCCACCGCTGATTTGGTGCGGGAATTTATTTAAGTAATCATCTGCTGGGATTAAGCGCACCTCACGCATCACCTTGCGAACTCGCTTATTACGCTGGTCCCCATCCTTCATACCGCCAACCACTAAGGGTTCTTCTAAGATTGTCTGTATGTTCATAAAAGGAGGCAATGCACCATAGGGATCTTGCTGAACGTAACCAATCTGTGAGGAGCGGAACCAGCGCAAGGTTTTGGAATCCATCTTATTGAGTTCCATATCGTTATAAAAGATGCTGCCATCTGTAATTTCGTTCAAGCCAAGAATGGTTTTCATCAAACTGGTCTTGCCACACCCGCTTTCACCCACAATAGCAATAGCTTCACCACGTTGAAGTGTAAAATTAACCCCATCAACGGCATGCACATAACCAGCGCGTCCAAAACCAAATCGACGTAATTCAAACCATACCTTAAGGTCGTTTACCACTAAAACATTATCTGAAGCTCGTTTTTGATCTTCAGGATTGACTTCTGCTAAAACTTCAACTTCTTCTGTCATTAATTGCTCCTAGGCATTCTCTTCATAAAGCCAGCAACGAACCTTGATTCCATCTTGATTAAAAACTGGAGGCTCATCATCACATTTTTCAAAGCGTGAAGGACAGCGGTCTTTAAATCGACAACCCGTCGGTGGTTTGAGTAAACTTGGTGGCTGACCGGTGATAAACTCCAATTCTGCGTCACCGTGCAAGCGCGGGACACTTGCCATCAATTTCTGCGCGTAGGGATGGAGGGGCTTTTCAAAGAAGCGCTTGGCATCGCTGATTTCGACCATCTGACCAGCATACATCACCGCCACGTTCTGCGCCAACTCACTTGAGGTGGCAATATCGTGTGTGATCAAAATATAGCTGATGCCAAATTCATCCTTAAGGCGTTTTAATACATTGAAAATATTTGCCTGTGTGAGTAAGTCCAATGCCGAAGTTGGCTCATCTAAAATGATTAGATTAGGTAAGGTCACCAAAGCCATAGCGATGGCAGCGCGCTGGCGCATGCCTCCGCTGAGCTCAAAGGGATAACGGATCAAGAAGTCATCCGGCACGCCCACATGACGAAACATTTGGCTCGCCATACGCCAGGCTTCATCCTTCTTCAAACCGTGGTGCACGACCACCGGTTCTGCCACCTGATCCCCGATCCGCAATACGGGGTTGAGGGAGTTCAATGCTGCCTGGGGCACCATGGACATCCCCACCCAGCGTACGTTGCGCCGGAAGGCTTCATCATCCAACTTCATCACATCCTGCCCACCGAAATAGACCTTGCCCTCATACTTCCCTGCATTGCGTGGGAGCAATCTTAAAATGGCTTTGGCTAATGAGCTCTTACCGCAGCCAGATTCCCCAAGGATCACGACAGAGGAATTATTGTCCAGTTCAAAATCCACACCATCCACAGCCTGGACCTCACCCTGGGTGATATTGAAATAAAGTTTGAGATTTTCAATTCTTAATAATTTGTTGTTTGAACTTGTTTCCGTTGCTACCATTGTCTTAGAGCCCTCTCAATCTCGGGTTAAAAATGCGGTCCAATGAATAACCCAGCATGGCGAAGGCTAAACTGGTTATGAACAAAAACCCAGCGGGTTGAAGAATCCAGTAGTATAAACCGCGATAAAGCGCGCCTTCTTGCCGAGCATCGTTGATGATTTTGCCCCAGGTAGGGAGTGTCGGGTCACCTAAACCAAGTACAGCTAGACCTGCTTCCAGGAACACAAAACCTGGAATAGATATCACCAAACCAGGAATTAGCAAAGGGATAATACGAGGGATAAGGTAACGGAAAATAATCCTTGAGGACTTAGCACCATAAGCTTCAGCCGCTTCAATGTACATCGATTCTTTGATCTGCAAGAAGTTCGCTCGGTAGGTCTTGATGCCACCGCCAAAAATGCCCAACAGCACCGTTGCACCTAGCAGCACCCAAATACTTTTAGAATAGAAGGTGCCAATCATTACCAGGATTGAAAGATAGGGTAATACTAAATTGATTTCTGTGAGACGTTGGATGACTTCGTCAACCACCCCACCAAACCAAACACCCATGGCAGCAAAGATCATTGTAAGCACCGTTGTCCCAACAGCAGCTACCAAACCAAAAGATAAAGCAACCGGAATGCCCCACAACAAGGCCACGGAGAGGTCTCTTCGAAGGTGGTCGGTTCCTGCGACACCATGTACCAGGCCATATAAAACAAATTCTGCTTGAATATCCGACTCTGGTTCAAAGCCTATCCCCTCAACTCTAACTTGGTAAGTCCCCTGCATCACCTGGGGTGGAGCCGAATCAGGGATAACAAACAAACCAATATTCGGTGCAATATCTCCCAGACGTCTTTGCAGTTTTGACTCCTGTGAGAAATACAAGGATTGAGTCTTTTCAATCCCTAAACTCGCCACCCGTATCTCATTGCCGTCTGGCATGACCCAGTAGATATCGGCGAAAGGTGATTTCTCTTGATAGATACCATCAAAATAAAAAACCAATTCTTGGGGAAAATCATCATAAGGATAATCAATTGTAAAATTATAGAAAATATCCACTGTACCCGCTTCAGCGTTAACCTCCCGGGTTTTTTCAACAGTCTCATCCTCCGCAGTTAACGCCATTGAAGGAGGTAGATCCTTTCTAGAAAAAATATTTGTCCAGGCAGGGGGTACCGATTTTGGATTCCGATACCAGACGTCCTCACCGCCGCGCCATAAGCGTATCGCTTCATCATACGGTAGAGCAAACACCACCACAATCGCTGCGATGATCAATAAAATGATAATAGCTAACCCAATGATAGCACCCGGGTAGCGTCTAATTTCTTTAAAAGTATTTCTTAATGCATCCATGTTTTTTACGCTTTCCTAGATCCACCGCCAACTTTAACCCTAGGATCTACCAGAGCATACACAAAATCGAGTATGAAGACGGTAATTGCCAAAAGATAAGCAAAAATGATCGCAGAAGCCACAATCACCGGTGTGTCATACAAACCCACCGCCGTGTACAAAGCACGTCCCAGCCCAGGCCAAATGAAGATCGTTTCAATAATTGGTGCACCGGATATTAGAAAAAGCAGGTTCAATGAAAAGGCGGTGATGATGGTGGGAAGCGTTGGGCGCAGGATATAACGTTGTTCAATTTCACGATCCGGTAAACCCTTAGCTCTAGCCATTTCCACATAATCTTCACTGGAAAAGATCAGGAAAAATGTGCGCCAATTATATATGCTAACAAAAATCGCACTGATAATTAAGGCTAAAACAGGCAAGATCAGGTGTTTGAGCACATCCAGGGCATATTCAAATGAGTTCTCTGGTGGCGGTGTACCAATCATGCCACCAAAGGGCAGAATTTGTAACACTGCGGCAAATAACAAGATTAAAAAGATGCCGTAAAACCAACCCGGTGCGGAAGAAGTTGGTGAAAGGGCAATCACTAAACGATCAACAAAACTGCCATACTTGCGTGATAGGATTAACGCTAGGTAGATACTAATAAAAAACAATAGCAATTGCGATGTGCCCATCATCAGTAGCGTTGGACCTAAGCGATCCAAAATAATCAAGCGCACCTCCTTAGAACCGGTATCACTGGTCATAAAAAGCGCTCGACCTAAATTTAAAGTCAGTCCATCCCAAAGAAAACCTAAACTGCGCAGCAGGAATGGGCGGTCCAATCCTAAGCGCTTTTCTTCGTTGGCGATCTCTGCTTCAAAGAATTCTGTTCTCGCCTCCGGATCCATCCTCCGATATTCTTCATCATTCGCCAAGCGCATCCCAATGCTTTCACGGATGGAGCCGCGCATGATCTCATCCACATAGCCGCCCATATTTGCAATCAGGATGGTCAGGTAAACGCCGATCACAACAGTGACCAACATCGTTGCTCCACGTAACAAAGTATATTTTAAGATCCGGGTTATGGTGCCAACCCAAGCTTTTCGTTTTGCACTGGATATCGTTGACACCGTTGTTGTTTCGGTAGCCATAATTTCTTCCTATCTAACGAGTAAATATTCTCAAAGAATAATACAAATGATAATTCCTCTTTTAAAAACCTCTTATTTGTATTGATAGGGACAAGGCTTGTGCCCTGCCCCTATCAAATCTAATTACAGATTAGGAATTGTAACGGTAATTTAACTTTACTCCGTTACAAACTCATAACTGGCCTGACCTGGGATGGCAACAAGAACGGATGTAGCAATGACCTCTAGGCGGTTGGAGCCGCTTTCAAGGGCACCTGTCACATCGCCAGACAGGGTGACGCTGTACAAACCTTCTTCAACCAACTCAAGTGTACCGGAATCCGCTAAAGCACCTGTGGCATCAAACAGCAAGTATAGCACTTCTTTGATGTCATCAGATGGATAGGGTTCGCCAGCAAATGTGACAAAGGCGTCAAAGGTAGCTTCTTCACCTACAGTCACGCGACCAGGACCATCCACTTCAATATCAACAAGTTGTGGCTCACCAAAAATTGACCATCGTGAAGCCAGGTCTGGATAGTCTTCGAAGCGGGTTAATGTCAGAGTTTTCTCAACCGGGAACACCTTGTTCAGGTAATAGGGGCCGGTGCCGATCCAGAAGTGACCCTGGATACGATACCAGTCGAGCACGTTCAGATAGCGCTCCGCAGCTTCCTCAGCGGTGATGTATTGACCTAGGGTGGGAGCATAAGGGACCAAATCTTCTTCAATGGCCGCGTCCAGTTTTGCTTTCAAAATTTCGAGCTGTGGGCCGCGAGAGTAATCGATCACATCTACTTCTAGGGCGTCAGCTTTATCTGCGGACCATGCAAGTTCTTCAGCGGCGTCAGCCAGGTTACCCAATGTCGCGATTGGCCAGCCCATTTCACCGAAGCCGTAATCCGGCCACAAGGTGGTTACTGACCACTCAGCATCCAGATACCACACATCGCTGTAGTACTCGATGGTTAACGGATCAGTTGACACAATCTTCATGCCTTTAAAGGCGGACATGAAGGAATCAAAATCCCCAACCATTGATTCATCGTAAATGGCGCTTTCTTCCTTAGCCTGGTCAAAAGTCATGATCATGCCCATTACAAAGTCACCTAGTGAGACGAAGCTGCCGTCGTGCCATTTGACCGTTTCAAACAGGTCATCAGGATAAACTACGGTGCTCTTGGTTCTGGCTGTGTAATATTCAGGAACCAGTGTTACAGCTGGATCTTCTTCTTCACCTTCAGGCGGCAACAGGACGGTGTCAATCACATGGATCACGCCGTTATTGGCCATGACATCCGTGATAAGTACCTGGGCGTCATTGATGAAGACATTGCCGTCTTCGTCCACTGTAATATCAACATTCTTGCCCAAAACAGTCGTGAGGGCATCCAGCTCTAATACTTTTTCGGCTGGTGCATAACCGCTTACAACATGATAGGTCAAAATATCGGTCAGGGCAGGGATATCCGCTAACAGGTCGTCGAGGGTGCCCTCGGGTAACGCTGCAAAGGCATCGTCGGTGGGGGCAAAGACCGTGAAGGGTCCTTCACCAGACAAGGTTTCAACCAGATCAGCGGCAGTAACCGCATCAACAAGCGTGGTGAAACGGCCATCAGCAACAGCCACATCCACAATCGTTCCGGGATCGGTGTCCATTTCGGGCATTGCTGCCATCTCAGCTAATTGTTCATCAGCCGTAATAAAGACCTGGTCAGCAGCATCCCAATCCACCCAGGCATCGCCGGGGACTTGAATCTCGGGTGCAAATTCCAACGTTAACCAGTCCAGGGTCTTGCCAACGGGCAAACCTTCTTCAACGGTAACTGTGGCGGTTTCAATGCGTTCCGGCCAGTATAAACCGGTGAAGGGGTCAGCAACAACACCAAAACTTTGGACAGAGTTAATTGGGAAGGAATCATATACCCAGTTTGAACCAGCAATGGGGTTCCAGGGATCTGTGAGCACATCCGCCATGGCAAAGGTCATGGTACCACCGACCTCATCTGTAAAGCGCAGGGTGCGGCCAGCTAAATTTGCACCAGCTACTGCGGCAGCAAGGTCATAGGTCACTTCTACATCCGTATCAAAGGGTAGGAAGCTTTGGCGTGTCACAAGAAAGATGCGGAAGCCAGTATCGACCGTCATCGGAATGGCCTGCGCAAAAAGTTCATCGCGTTCTTCTAGTGTATTGAAATCATTGGTGTCCAACGCTTGGAAAACAGCATCTGCCTCGTCGCTGATCTCGTAATTCTGCCATAAGGGGGAGAAGCCGTAACCGGAGCGTGGCGAGAACATGAATTGGGGTACCCATCCATCGTCACGTGAGATAGCTGAGCTAATCCAGCCGCCGGTATACAGGTGCCACAATCCATCATTTGGATCACCATAAACCCATAAGGGGGAAGCCTCAGAGGAGGTCTTGTATTGGCGGTCAACGGTGAAACCAATCGTTTCTAACTGGTTGGCGACATAATCACCAATCTCAAGGCGCTCATCTTCAGTGCGGATTAAGAAGATCAAGGTGATAGGTTCGCCATTATAGGACCACACGCCGTCAACCTTCTCAGCGCCCAGGGGTTCCAATTCTGCGGTGATGATTTCATCAGCAGCCTCCGGGTCGTAGGCTAACTCAGCCGCCGTCTGTCGAAGGGTCGCCGCGTATTTGGCGCCATCCGGGAACAGGCTGTTCATGAAGGTGTATCGAGGAACAGCCAAACCACCCATAATCTCCTGAACGATGTAATCGCGATCGATAATCAGGTTGAGCGCTTTGCGAACAGCTGCGCTCGCGAAGGGATTCAGGGTACCATCGTTCAACTCAGGACCAGCGGGGTTAACCGTGATCTCGTTGTAGGAGCCCAGAGTTCGAACGTAATTCAAGCCCTCATCCTGCACGGTTTGGAAGGCTTCCGGGTTCGTGGCCGTCTGTGCATAAATGTCGATGTCATCCGCTATAAGGCGAGCCACTGCCGATTCAACAGTGGGGTCGGCAACAACAACGATCGTGTCCAGCCAACCGCCAAAGCGCTCAGTTTCAGGTGTAACCTCGACCTCAACGACCTCGGTTACCACCTCGGTAACAACAACCTCTTCCGTCACAACCACGGTTTCAATAATGGTCTCCGGAGTGGGTTGTTCTGCGGGTTCCGCGGGTTGGCAGGCTGCTAAAACTAGCGCCAACACAATCACGGACCCAAAAACAGCTAACAGTTTCTTTTTCATTTTTTCTCCTCCATAACAAATTAATTTGTCATGAATCTAGTGGAACGGATTTACTGTGTTGTACTGGATTAAACGTCTCAGTTGAGGTCCACCACCTCCTTCAAATTTACTTGCCTAAGTTTCATTTGTTTTTTAATATAAGCACAATAAGGATACCCGAAAATACCCATTCGCGCACCTATTTCAGACCCAAAATATAGCATACAACAATTTTTTCGTCAAGAATATCACAAAGTCATAAGAAAGAATTCCAGGGGCTTGCAGTTGAAAATTATTCATCACAAATATCATTTTTCCAATATTAATTTTAAATATTAATAGGAAAACAATAAACCAATTTAAATAAATTAAATACAACCTTGATTATCCTGTTTATGGACAATTTTTATCACCCTGATAAAACTCGATAAAATTAAAAACGCTTTGATTGGATTCGTATATCCTTTCATCGCAGGCATTCGAGGGCAGGATGCTGATCCTTGGCGGTGCGAACAAGGGCACAGCCGGCAGGTTGAATAAATATGCCTCCTCTGCAGCTAAATAATTTGATGCCATCGCTTGCGGCAGGGCAAGGTTGGCGCCAATGCAAGCCTGGTCGTACCCACGATCAGAAAAGCCGGCGATATTGGTACCGATCCAGTTATTTTCCCTGGATGGGGTTTGGTGTGTCAGGTAAAAGACACAATCCAGGTCGGGCGGGGACTGCCAGTTGATCAACGCCAGGTCAAAACGGCGACCAAACAGGGGGCCCTCCGGCCCAGGTTGATAGTATTGCTCCCCCGTCATGGGCGCGATTACCACTTCAATACCGCAAGCACGAAGAGAATCTTGTATTAAAGCAGCCAGGTCCTGGTGAAAACCCATCTGATCCGTGATGAGCGCCAGGGAAAGCGTTGTCCCTAATGGGACACCTGTGACTGATTCTGCCTGCAGCGGTGTCGTTGGATCCCCATCATGATCCACCCAGCCCGCTTGCCTCAGCAATTCTAAACCAAGAGCAGGATCAGTGATGGTGCCTTCAGAGGGCGCGATCTGGGACTGGCTTGGCGGCAGAAAACTCTGCCAGGGCGTCAGATATCCCTCTAATCCCTCAGGGACCAGTGAGGCTCGATCCAGGCAGGCGGCTAAACCCTGGCGCGTGAGCAGGTCATCCAGGAGGCTTAAGGGGGCTCCAAATTGGGACGCCTCATCCTCAGAGAGAGGGGCGGGTTGAATCCCAAAGACAAGCTGGATCCAGTCTCCCCCAGGCTTAACCACGAGCTCAAAACCCTCGTCTCCTGCGACCTGTGCCAGTAGTCCCGGGTCGTTCTCAAAGTCAAAGGACTCATCCAGCACATCGCAGGTGCCATTTTGTAATGCCGCCCAGGCTGCAGCACGCCCATCCTCTAAGGAGCGATAGATGATCTCATCTAAATAAGGCAGCCCCTCGTCACGTCGAGTGTAATAAGGGTTGGGTGCCAGGAGGATTCGGTCCGATTCCCAGGAACGGACCATAAAGGGTCCAAAGCTGAGCGGCTCCTGGGTCAATCTTGGGTCCTGCGAAAGGTCCACCCATCCGCCAGCTCCCTCAAGTAAATGTGAGGGGAGAGGTGTCCAGAAGAACTGATCCAATTGGAGGGTGCTGAAGCCCGGTCGACCCACCCAGCGCACCGTCTGCAGATCCAAAACCTCGTAGGAATCCGTGCGCTCCTCCGCCCATTGTAAACCGGGTGCCTGCGGGTCGCTTGCAAGTTGAAAACTGAAGCGGGAATCGGCGGCGCTGACCGGGGTGCCATCCGACCAGGTCAATCCAGGTTTCAGCTGGTAATCCACCACCATCTGGTCCATCTCCAGCGGTGCCTCCCCCTCCCAAAGCACAGCGCAATTACTCTCCCGGCAGCCGCTGGGGCGAACAGAGACACCCGCTTTGAGGACCACAAGCTCCCCCTGTGCATTCATGACAATTTGACCGGGCTGCACAGCAACCGGCACCAGGCGCAAGTCGCCATCTGCCTGGTTAGGCACCTTGACCAGGATATCTGCCACCAGCTCGCCACCCTCCCAATAAAATGCCCCCTCCTGGATCATGGCAAGGATGTTGTTTTTACTGGGGGTTGGCAGCCCATCGTAGGGGAAAAGACTCTTAGGTAGGCTGCTGGTACAAACCACCAGTTCGCTTTGGTCCTCAGCCGCTTCTGTCTCGGTTGGTCCTGGGGTTGATGTGGGTATCCCGGGTTCCTCAATAGGGGATGGCGTGGGTGAGGCTGTAGGCGCTTCGCAAGCGCTTGTCAAGAAACTCAAAAAGAGGATTATAAGGACAGCAGGAATCAATCCAATGCCTTTTCTCATGAATCCACCTCATCCAATTCTTCCGCATATTGGGCAGATTCATCCTCAAACCGCAAGCGCAAGTAAGAAAGATAGCGTTCAGGGGCGATCTCCCCGGCTTCAACAGCTTCTCTGACCGCACAGCCAGGTTCATGGGTATGGGTGCAGTCGCTGAATTTGCAGTCGGAAACCAGGTGGCGCATTTCTACAAAATAAGCATCCAGCTCTTCTGGTTCGGTATCCCACAAAGCCAGGGAACGGATCCCGGGGGTATCAACAACATAGCCGCCCACATCCAGGGGAAACATCTCACGCACATGGGTGGTATGGCGCCCTTTTTCGGTCGCCTGACTGACAGCGCGTACATGCAGCCCCAGGTCAGGTTGAATTGCATTCAACAGGCTCGATTTGCCCACCCCTGATGGCCCCGCCAGAGCAGAGATTTTGTCCTTGAGTGCCTCCCGTAAGAGATCCACCCCCTGCCCGGTATGGGCGGAGGTGTAAATCACTGGATAACCCAGTGTTTCATAATGCCCAAAGATCGCCTTGGCAAGCTTCTGGGAGACCAGGTCAATCTTATTAGCAACGATCAAAGCCTCAATATGCTGTTTTTCAGCAATCACCAGGAATCGATCCAGCATCCTCAAATGAGGGTCTGGCTGCGCACAGGCAAACACCGCCACAATCTGGTCCGGGTTTGCCAGGATGATTTGACGAAAATCACGCTTGATACCGGTGCGCACACGGGAAAAAACGCTATGACGTTCCTCAACTGCATCAATCATGCCGGTACCGTCCTCATGAGGGGTGATCCAAACCCGGTCACCCACTGCAACAATATCCCCTTCGCTTTCACCTTGTTTCAGGCGGCCGCGCAGCCGACAGATAAACGACTCCCCGTGGGTCTCAACGGTCAGAAACCCGGATTGGGCGCGAATGACCAGTCCTTTCAGTCTATCCATACAACTGCCTCACTCCTAGGGTTCTTCAGTGGCGCCTTCCTCGCCAACTGGTGTCTCTGTGGGGATCGGCGTGTTGGTGGGAATCAGTGTGTTGGTGGGGATGGGTGTGGGTGAGGCAACCACGTAAGGATAGGCTTCCCAGGGCAGTGTGTAGCCGGGATTCGAATAATTGGAGAAATACAGCGAGACAGCGCGGCGGAAAACCGGCGCAGCCATTTCCGAACCCTCACCTGCGTTCTCGAGGAGGACCGCCACGGCGATATCAGATTGAAATTCGCTGTCCATATCGGAATAACCGGCAAACCAGGCATGGGACTCCCCAAAGGGGTTCTGGGCTGTGCCGGTTTTGCCATAAACCCGGTAGGGGATGGTCCCAAGTTCGAGCTGCGCTGTGCCACGCGGATCCTCAACCACACGCAGCATGGCTTCCTTGATAATCGCCTGGTATTCTTCAGACACAGGTAGTGTGCCTAACTCTTCCGGCTCGAATGAGTACGAAGGCGTCCCCTCTTCAAGGCTAATTTGCTCGATGATAGCCGGGCGATAAAGCGTGCCCCCGTTGCCCAAAGCGGCGAGAAAGCTGGCAACCTGTAAGGGGGTGACGGTCATCTCACCCTGGCCGATCGCCAACTGGGTGTTCATCTCACAGGTTTCGGTCTGGGCTGGGATGTTGCCGGGCTGTTCACTGATTTCAATGGCTGTCTCTGCTCCCATGCCAAAGCCACGCGCCATATCCGCAATTGCATTGGAATATCCCTCTATATAGAGTTGCTCACCAATGTAATAAAACCAGGGATTACAGGACCGCATCAGCCCTTCCGGTAGGGTCAGGTCCCCGCTGGGTGGTTTTTCTTTCTCAAAGGTCCAATCAAACAATTCATTCCCACAGACCTGGATAGAATGTCCGCAGTAGATTTCGGAGGTTTCTGTAAACACGCCAGTTTCTAAGGCAGCCGCCATGGTGATGATCTTGAACACCGAGCCCAGGGGATATTGCCCGTTGGTTGCCCGATTGAAAACAGGGTCATTCGCCTGGAAATAGGGATTCTCGGCGTAAACAAAGTTCTGATTATCGATATCAAACAGGTTGGGGTCAAATTGAGGGTTGGAGACCATCGCCAGCACCCGCCCTGTATCCACTTCCATCACCACAATGGCACCCCGATAGTCCCCCAATGATTGCTGCAGGTAATACTGCAAGACGGGATCAATCGTGGTCGTTATGGATTGGCCCGGTGTAGCACCTCTTTCTGCCAATTTACTCAGTATCTGGCCGTTTGTATCCTTTAAATAAAGGGCGGCACCTCTTGAGCCTGACAATTCATCCTCAAAGGCGAATTCGATTCCTGTGCTGCCAAAGCGTTCATTGAGAGAAAAGCCCCGCCGCAGGTATTCATATTGCTCATCCTCAGAGATATAGGTCAAATGCCCCACAGCCTGGGGAGCAAGCCCGCCGTCATAATAATAACGGGAGGAGTAATAATTCAGAAAAACACCACTCAGTGCACTCAAGGCGCGCATGTTTTTATCCACCTCAGTTTGAGGGACTTCCCCGAGAGGGATATAATCACCCGACAGGGAATTATCAACCATCTCAATAATTTCATCCACTTGATAAATTGTTAATTGGGCCATGGTGGTGTAAAACAAGCTCATCAGGTCACCGTTCAAACCACCTGGTGTGAAGCCGATTGCTACCACGTCCTCTTGGGCTGCGATGGGGGAACCATCCTTAGCATAGATATTCCCACGTGAGGTCTGCTGGCGGACGATTTCAAGCACATTTCCGCCTGCCAGTTCGGGCAGGATCATGCCGGCGTCCCAGTTAAGATGCCAGTTACCATCCTCTCTGACCATGGGGAGATCAAATGTCCTGCTGAGAGTGCCAAAGAAATAAGTATCGTAATCAACTGCCAGGGTGGCCACTGCCTGGTCCGGGTTGGTGAGGGTGGTCAGGATCTCATAGCTGATCCCATCCTCGAACCTTAGGGTGAGAGCCACTGCGGTATCCCGATATTTAGCCGTGAAATCCGCTTCGCTGATTGCGCTGTGGGCTTCGATGCTTAATACCTGATACATCGCAGGATAATCCTCATCCTGCCAGGCTGACATAAAGCTATCAATCGCGCCCTCGACATCCGGTGCCGGCGTTCTGAAAACCTGGGGTTCAGGCAGTGTGGCAGTGGCTGTGGGGGTCGTTTCGCCCTCAGACGCCTCTGCTGCAGGATCACCTGTACAGGCGGTGAACATGAGGACCAGGGCGAAGAGGATCAAGGACACTTTTTTCATAAAGGTTCTCCCAAAAAGAAGGTTAGGACCTTTTATTCTCTGTAGATTCATCATCGCCTGATTATACTGTCTCATTCACTGGATGTGGGAGTCGCCGTGGGATTGGGTGCTTCGGTCACGTAAGGCTCAAATTCCCAGGGCATTAACCCACCCGGGTCCTTGCCATCCGAAAAATACAGGGATACAGCACGCCGAAAAACAGGGGCAGCCATGACGGAGCCTTCACCGCCGTTCTCAACCAGCACAACCACAGCAATATCCGGTCGCTGCGGGTCATTTTGCCGTGTATACCCAGCAAACCAGGCATGGGAATTACCGCTGGGGGTCTGGGCAGTCCCGGTTTTGCCAGAGACCGGAATTTCCAATCCCGTCATCGCCCAATACCCGGTGCCGCGCGGTTCCTCCACGACCATCTGTAAACCTTGGCGAATCGCCTCCAGGGTTTCCTCTTCAATCGGCAATTTACCTTGGATTTCTGTCTTAAACTCATAGGTCATCTCGCCTTCGGCTGACTTAATCCCACCCACCAGGCTGGGACGATAACGTGAGCCGCCATTAGCCAGAGCTGAAAAATACACCGCAACCTGAATGGGCGTGACCAAGATCTCTCCCTGGCCGATGGACATCTGGGCGCTGTTGACACAGGTACCTGCGGTCTCGGGGATATTACCCGCAGCTTCCAGGATTTCAATACCGGTTTCCTCCCCCAGCCCATAACCAAAAGCCATCTCAGAGAGTGCATCCGCCATGCCTTCATTAAATAAGCCCTCACCAATTCGGTAGAACCAGGGGTTGCAGGATCGCATCAGCCCCTCAACCAGGGTCAGTTGACCGCTGGCGGCGGTACCGTGGCTTAAGGTCCAATCCTCCAACCACACACTGTCGCAGACCCACAACCTGTGACCGCAGTTAAAGCTTGAGTTGGCTTGATAAAGATCATTTTCCATGGCGGCTGCCATGGTGACCGTTTTGAAAATGGACCCAAGAGGATATTGCCCCTGGGTTGCCCGGTTGAAAAGGGGTTGGTTGTCGTCGGAAAAATAGGAATCCAGCAAATCACGATCGGCTTCACCCAGGTCAAAAACGTTCGGGTCAAAATCAGGATTGGAGACCAGGGACAAAATACGCCCCGAATTGACTTCCATCACAACCACGGCGGCACGCAAATCGCCGAGGGAGGCTTGCAAGCGCATCTGGAGGTCTTTGTCCAGCGTGGTAGTCAGGGTTTGACCTTCTTCAGGTTCGCTGGCTGCTAACAGCGTCTGTATTCGCCCATCCCCATCCACCAGATAAAGGGAACCGCCGCGCTTCCCAGATAATTCTTCTTCATAAACCGCTTCAAGACCGGTTGAACCAATCCTTTCGTCCCGGCTGTAACCCTTCCGCAGGTAGGTCTCCAATTCTTCTTCGGGGATATGCAGCAAATATCCCAATACATGCGGGGCGACCCCACCATCCACATAATAACGGGATCGAAATTCATCGATGCGCACCCCCAATAAGCCCCGCAATGTCTCCATGTGGGGTGTGACCTCCTCATGGGAGAGGGTGACGATGGGAAGATACCAATCATCCGGTGTAGATTCGACCATCGATTGAATGGTTTCGGGTTCATGGATGCTGATTTCAGCCAGGGTGCTATAGACCAGGTCCGCTTGAGTGGCGAGCATCTCTCCCGGGACAACGCCAACGGCAATGGCATCTTCATATGCCGCCAGAGGCGCGCCGTCACGATCAAGGATTCGCCCGCGTGAGGGGGTTTGATGCACAAACTCAAGCTGATATTCCTCGCCCATTTCGGGAACGATCAGGCGCTTCTCCCATTGAATCCGCCACACACCACCTTCCCTGACCAGGTGAGCGATGTTTTCACGGCGCAAGTCACTTAAGAGCTGCAGGTCGAAATCCACCCTGAAAGCCACCTCAGCGCTGTCCTTCGTTCCTATTGCCGATAAAAGCTGAAAGGAGAGCGCTTCCAGGGTCATTTTACTGGCAGCGTCATCGTAGAGCGCTTCAAAATCAGCCTGGCTGATCGCATCCTGGCTCAAAGAAGACAAGTGACTATACATCGTTGTGTAGTCCTCTTCCCCCCAGGCCGCCAGGAATTCCTCCATTACAGCCTGGGCAGCAGAGGCAGCAGAGATATCCCCGACAAGGGGAGTCGGTGTAGAAACCTGGTTCGGCTTAGTGCTACAGGCACTTAAGAAAATGGTTAATATCAGGAGAGTTAACCTGACGGTTATGGAAAGGGTGGTCATTTTTGGCTGCGTCATCCTGTAACCTCAGGCTTTCTTGAGGACCTGATCCAGGATTGGGCAGGCATAATCCAGCAGATCCTGACAGCGCTTATCAAGATCCTCAGGAATGTCAAGGCCAAACCGACGCAATCCCTTTGCCAGGGTGCAGACCGGCAAACCCATCACAGATGCAAAACAACCGGATAAATCCTCTACCGGGTGAAAACCGCTATGTTGAATGGCATAGGCACCCGCTTTATCCAGGGGGTCCCCGGTGGCGACATAGGCTTTAATTTCTGCATCTGAATAATCCCGCATGGGGACGTCGGTACAGCAGATATCATCATAGGTCTGCCCGGTTTCCGTGTCGATGATGGCAATCCCTGTGTAAACCTGGTGCGAATGACCGCGCAATTGGTGCAGCATGCAACGCGCCTCCGCGGCATCCGCCGGCTTACCCAATACCTCATCATCATCAACCACGATGGTATCGGCACCGATCACCAACCCCGAATGCGTCTTTGCAATCGCTTTTGCCTTCTCACAAGCCAAACGGCGCACCAGTTCCTCGGGCGTTTCCCCCATTTGACGGCTCTCATCAATGTCAGCCGGGGCGACGGTAAAAGGCCAGCCGAATAGGGAAAACAATGCTTTCCGCCTGGGGGAATTGGAAGCCAAAATAAACTTTTTCATTGCTGGGATTCTAACACAACCTCTTCGAATATCCTAAAGCGCGCGTCAATGGTTGAAAGCTATACGATATCATCCATCAGGGAAATGCATAAGATGAATAGGGCAGAAATCACACCTCAGCCATGAACGGCTTTCGCGATCTCAGCCAAATGCCCGGGGCTGGTGCCGCAGCATCCACCGATCATCTGGGCACCTGCATCAATCCATTGCGATACCTGAGCGCCCATTTCTCGGGGGCCGACGGAATAAATCGGATTCCCATCCTCATCAATGTCCGGCATCCCGGCGTTGGGTTTAAACCAGATCGGTTTGTCTGTTTCTTCTCGCAGTTGTCTCAGGGCTTGAAGGTTCTCAGCCAGGCTTCGCCCGCAATTAATTCCCAAGACATCCACATCCAAGGGCGCCATAGCATCAGCCGCATCCTCCGGTTTGGCCCCCATCATGGTACGAGTACCGCGGTCAAAACTGAAGGAGCAGACCAGGGGCAAATCATCCGTAACCTTACGCACCCCGCGCACAGCCGCACCTGCTTCATTGAGAGCGAATTGCGTCTCAATCACGATCAGGTCAACGCCGCCCTCAACGAGTAGACGAGCTTGGGTTTCGAAAGCAGCCTCAGCTTCTTCCACTGTGACGGTTCCCAGGGGGACTAACATCTCACCAATCGGGCCGATAGAACCGCCAACCCAAATCTCTCGCTTGGCTACAGCCTTCCGAGTGATCTGCACCGCCTTGCGGTTGATCGCCTCAACTTCATCCTCAAGACCGGATGCTTTCAATCTCAGGGGCGTCCCCCCAAAGGTGCAGGTCAATAAAATCTCTGACCCGGCGTCAATGAAGGCTTCGTTGAGTTTTTGAATTGCGACCGGGTTCTCCAAAACCCAGCGTTCAGCAGCAGCCCCCAAAGGCAGCCCCATCTTTTGAAGGTTGGTACCCGTTGCACCATCTACAACAAAAATCTCCCCCGCGTTAAGTCGTTCTAATAGGTTCTCTCTGGGCATGACAGGCTCCATAATTCCAAAAAATTTGTTTAATCATCCTCACGTTTAATCTGAAAACGATCAAAATCCCTGGCGACATGTACGGAAGGAAAAACCGCTTTGGCTTCATCCAGAATATCGCGTTCTCGATAACGCCTGGAGAGGTGGGTTAGAAATAAGGTGCCAACCCCTGCCTCTTCAGCCAGGTGGGCGGCTTGCGCAGCAGTCAGGTGGTCAAAACGCGCTGCCAGATCATTCTCTTCTTCGATATAGGTCGCCTCGATGACCAGGGCATCAACCCCAGAAACGTAGGACAGGAGGTTTTCTGTATTGCCGGTATCGCCGATCACGACCAGCGAGGTACCTTTTCGTTCTTCCCCCAAAACTTGGTCAGGTTTAATCTGCCTGCCATCAGGTAATCTCACTTTCTTGCCAGTCACAAGATCGCGCCGCCAGGGACCGGGGGGGATATCGAGTGCCTCCGCTTTTTCTGGCAAGAACGGCCGGCGGCTGTGTTCTTCAAAACGGTAACCTAAGGAGCTGGACCCGCGATGGTCAACAGGAAAAGCAGTAATCGTAAAACGTTCAGTTTTAAAAAAAGTTCCAGGACGGATCTCATTCAGGATCACAGGGGGCTTCCCCCTGAAACCTCTCAAAACAACACCAAAAATCAGATCGTTCACACGATCCAGTGTGTGCCGTGTGCCATAAATTTCGATTTCCTCCATTACTTCCCAACGGAGAAACGTCGAAACCAGGCCGCCCAGGCCAAGAATATGATCCAGGTGGCCGTGGGTCAGCAGAATTTGATTGAGCCGCTTAAACCCAACACCGGCACGAAGAATTTGACGTTGGGTGCCCTCCCCACAATCCACAAGAAAGCGAAATTCTTCATGTTGAACCAATAATGCAGATAAGCCTCGATGCACCGATGGCGCTGAGGCAGACGTGCCTAAGAAGACAATTTCAAACAAAGATTAGCCTGTTATCGAAGGGATCTATCCTTCGCTAAAACCTGCGATAAGACGCAGCAAACCCAGCACACCCAAACCAACCTGGACGCCCTCTCCGGCGGTAAGCTTTGGTTTTTGATCTTGTGTTTCTCCACGCTTGACTAACAAGTATGCAGAAGCAGCCCCCACCAGGGCACCGATTACTGTTCCCATGATAATTGTTTTTGTTTTTACGTTATTATCCATATTGAAGATCCTTTTCAAATTGTGTGTGATATGGTCAGGCAGCAAGAATGACATCCGTCACTCGTCCCTGTGTCAACTCTGCCGGGATTTCCTTGAAGTTATGAACGTCCTGAAAGTCCTTTGAAGAATGCGCTGAGGCTGGCGTTGAAACTCTCCAGTTTTACAATCGGCTCCATAGCTTTCTTCGTCCAAACCTGGATTTTCTCAGCAGCCAACCGCACATAATAGTTCGCCAGACGTGTATATCCGGGCAAGATATTCAAGAGACGGGCGGCGCCATAAATCATAGCAGATAAGATCAGGACGACGATCACCGCCACAAACATCAAAGGCAGGACAATCCAGATCCCGGCAACATCCGCATATTGAGATTCATTCACCCCGGTTGCTACACCACTGATGGTCAGGACCATCAACACGCCCACAGCCAGGATGATCAAACCTCCAAAAATGAGAGGGAACAGGATCTGCCAGAACCGCTGTTGCTTATGCTGTTGAAAACTGGCGCTTTCCTGAAGTTCAGATGGTAATTTTGCTGTTTGATTTTCCATAGTATTCATTTTAACATGAGTTACACATTTAACCAAAAAATTCATTTTCCCCCCAGGATAATTGTAAAGTCGATAATTGGTGACCACTCATAAGATTCTGCTGTTTAATCACTCCATCCCGCCTTCCGGGCACAGTTGGGGTCAAACACCCCTAACAAAAAATATTTAGACTTTGGCATTGCCCTGATTTTCCCCAAAAGCAATCATAAAATCCAAATGTTGTCGTGATGACGCATGAATCACCACTAAACCTGTTCATGAAGAGGGATTTTAATGGAAATCTTATCGTTTACTTATAATACAGCTTATGGCTGGGATTTGCAGATATTTACTCCGATGAATTTCAATGAAAAATTCACAACTTTGCGCTTGCCCTGTCAACCCCAAACACAGGACTTCATTAATTTGCGTTTTATCGTATAATTACCTGTGAAAATAAGTCTAAAGGCTTATTGAGAAATTTAAAAATTTGTTCATCTGCCGCCTGAAGCAAAGGCTGCGATCAAGATATCAAAGAGAACGGTAAGAAAATTTTCGCCGGCATCCTGCCTGGCATTGTAATTTATTGATGGCAATTATTTTGAGGTTCGAAGGATACACTTACAGTAACCATAAGAATTATCACTTGAAATAAGCGTCGGAAAACAAGTATAGGATAGACATGGTCATACCTTGGTAATAAGTCTTCATGACGACCCATGGGGTTCGGTTAATGGTATTTCAAACCTTAATTGAATAAACTATCCTCTACAGGATCAAAGCCAACTAGGAAAACTTACTGATACGATGGCCGTAGCTGCTTAGGCAGGGTTACGGCTGTCTTTAGTTTAAGAGAAAGACCATGAAACGGGAAATCACGGCTGTCAAGGCACAAAAACGAAATCCACAGCGGGTCAGTATCTACCTGGATGGGAAATTTGCCTTCGGCCTCTCAAGATTTGTGGCAGCCTGGTTAGAACCTGGCAGGAAATTGAGCGAGGAAGAAATTGCAAAATTACTTGATGAGGACACCTACGAGGTGGCTTTTCAGAAAGCTTTGCAATTCATCCAGCACCGGCCGCGGTCGGTGGAAGAGACCCGGCGCCGCCTAGCGGAAAAGGGTTTCAGCGAGGATGTGGTGAAAGCCACCATCGAAAAGCTGCTCGACAAAGGTTATCTTGATGATTTCGATTTTGCCCGTCGATGGATAGAAAACCGGAATACCTTTCGCCCTCGCAGCGAACGCCTCCTGGCTTACGAGCTCCGCCTCAAAGGGGTTGCAGATGACAAGATAGGACAAGCGCTTGAGAAATTCGGCGGTGACGAATACGAATTGGCTTACCAGGCTGGCATCAAGAAAGCCAAAAAATGCCAGGATGAAACCCGATTTGATTTCCTCAAAAAGGTCGGCGGTTTTTTAGGCCGGCGGGGCTTCCATTACGGCATTGTCAAGCCAACAGTGGATCGCCTTTGGGAAGATTTCGCCTCAGCTGAAGCAAAGCGCTTGGAACAAAATAAATAAATGGAGAAAATAATATGCAACCACTAACTATCATCATTATCAGCTTTGCTGCGTTGCTGTTGGGCGGTGTGATGGGTTATTTGATCAAACAAACCCAGGAAATCAACAAGCGCAAAGCACAAAACCTGAAAGCGGACCATATCATCAGGGAAGCCCAGGAGAAAGCACGGGAAATCGAATTGGAAGCGAAGGACACCGCCCTTTCGATCACCCAAAAAGCAGAAGATGAACTGAGTCATCGGCGAAACGAACTCAGTAAAGAAGATGATCGACTGCAAAAACGCCGTGAAGAACTGGACCGACGACTGGAAAATTACGAAGCAAGAGAAATACGCCTGAACAAACGGCAGTCCAGCATCGATAAACGCGCCAACGAAATTGATCATCTTTATGAGGAGGTTAAAGAAGAACTGCAGCGGGTGTCCCAGATGACCACGGAAGAAGCGCGTGAGGTCATATTAGCAGAAACCGAAAAAGAATCCCGGTCCGATATGGCGCGCATCATCCGCCAAATCGAAAATGAAGCTCGCGAAAAAGGCAATGTGCGTGCCCGTGAATTAATTGCCGATGCGATCCAGCGCGTCGCCTCCGAGAAAGTTGCCGAGGTTACCACCTCTGTGGTGAACCTCCCCAACGAGGAGATGAAGGGGCGGATTGTGGGCAGAAACGGGCGTAACATCCGGGCTTTTGAACAAATTTCCGGTGTGGATGTGATTGTCGATGATACCCCCGAGGCAGTGACGGTTTCCTGTTTTGACTCGGTCCGTCGCGAGATCGCCCGACGTGCCCTTTCACGCTTGGTGCTGGATGGGCGCATCCACCCTTCAAATATCGAGAAAATCCTCAAAGAAGAAAATGAACAGATGGAAGAGGATATCGCCGATGCTGGCGAAGAGGCGGCCTACGAAGCCGGTGTGGCTGGATTGCACAACGAGGTCCTCAAGAAATTGGGGCGGTTAAAATTCCGAACCTCCTACGGCCAAAATCAGCTGGCACATGCCGTTGAAACCGCTAAGATTGCCAGTGTTATCGCTGCTGAGCTGGAAGCCAATGTGGAAGTTGCTAAGGCCGGTGCCTTATTGCACGACTTGGGCAAAGCTATGGATCACAACACAGAAGGAACACATGCCCAAATCGGAGCTGAATTCGCCCAACGCTATGGCGTCAACAGCAAGGTTGTGAATATAATCGCTTCGCATCACCATGAGATCGACCAGGATTCCGTAGAAGCCGTGATCGTCGAAGCAGCAGATGCCATCTCCGGTGCAAGGCCCGGTGCCCGTCGGGAGGATCTTGAACAATACATCAAACGCCTGCGTGCGCTGGAAAATATCGCCAACAGCTACGACGGCGTGGACCGCAGCTATGCTATCCAGGCTGGACGTGAGGTACGCATCATCGTCAAGCCAGAGGAAATCGATGATGTTGAGGCAAATCGCATGGCGAAGAATATCGCCCAGCAAATTGAAGAGACGATGCAGTACCCCGGTCAGATTCGCATCACCGTGATCCGTGAATCTCGGGCGACGGAATACGCCAAGTAAAGTTTTTAGAAAGACAAATAAGTAAAAATAACCCGGGGTCTACCGACCCTGGGTTTTTAGTATGTACTTGTTGATTACTAGATCAAACCGGTCAAAAATGAATTGTGCCGGCGCTCATACCCCACGCTGCTCTCAGGGCCGTGCCCGGGCAACAGACGAGTTTCATCCGGCAAGCTGAACACCTGCTCCTGAATGCTGGTGATCAGGTTTTCCAAGTCCCCGCCCGGCAAATCGTAACGCCCTATCCCCTCTCTAAAGATTACATCCCCGCAAAATAAAACCTCCAGGTCTTCACAATAGAACATCACATGCCCCTGGCTGTGCCCCGGTGCATAGCGCACGCTGACCACCGGGCTCCCACCTGACTCCAGCGGCAGTTCCATGCCGTCTTCAAGATGGATAGCCGGTTCTGGCGGCTTTGGGATGGAAAAGCCAAATCTGCCTGCACCACCACCAGAGTCGTACCATTCCCTATCCGCCGGGTGCAAACCCACCGGCAGGGGCGGGTCAAATGCCCCAGCAATCTCTGCAGCACCAGCAATGTGATCAAAATGGGCATGGGTCAGCCAAACTTGGCGCAGCTCCCATCCCAACTGCCCTGCTTTTGAGAGCACCTTTTCGCTCTCGAAGCTGGGATCGATGACCACAGCATCGCCGCTTTCATCTTCGCCTAAAAGATAAACGTTATTGGGCAGGGGACCGAGGGTCAGGCGCTCAATCTTAAGGTTCATTGTCCAATCCTTCTCCATCAAAAGGGTTTGGCTGAAGTGATTTCTGCTGTTGTCCTTCTCGCTGATTCAGGAGAAAACTCATTAATAAGGTCACCCCCAGCACACCCATACTCACCGGGAAAATCAAAATCGGTTCCCAATCGTACAGCAAACCCGCCAGAACCGGCGCGACCACAAATGCCAATGAATTCAGCGATTCGACGATCCCGAAGGCTAGCCCAACTTCCTGGTTCCGTACGATCGGACGGACCAGGGCAACTGTCATCGCACGGCATAAACGGTAACCACCATAAAAGAAATACCCGATACCGTACCACCAGAGGTTATCCCCCTGCCAGAGAAAGAGCGAAAATAAGAAGACGCCGACCTGACCCAGCATCATCGCCAGACCGGACGGCAAATGGCCCAACGTCAGCATCAAAACCACGCTCCCTAAAGCACCCAGGGAGCCCAGTTGACCAATCCGGCCCAATGTCAGGCTGCGCTGGTTCTGTAAAAAATTTGCCGCCAGGGGGTGCGGCAGAGAAACCGCGAACATCACAAAAAAGATCATCACCAGCAAGCTCAAAAAGCGCTTGTTTTGCATAAGATGACCTTCACCTTCAATGCTCTTGAACTCTTCTACAGCTTGTTCCTTTGCAAAAAGGATCACCAACGCAGAAACTGAAAAAACAGCCGCAGAGATAAAATAAACCGTTTGGAGATCAAAAGCCTCACCGATCAAACCACCCAGGACTGGACCCAGGATTCCGCCAAAATTATAAACCGCTGAAACAAAACTAACCGCCCTACCCACGGACCATGCACCACGTGCGCCCTGGATGTACGTATTAAGGGGGGCCATTACGGAAGAAGTGATGCCATACAGCAGCATCCCCACCACAAACCAGGTCAGAGATGGTGCGAATGCCATCACCCAGGTTGCCCCAGCGCCTAAAATAAAGGAAAACCAGATCAAGGGGCGTCGACCGATCTTATCCGCCAGGTAACCTGACGGAATTTGGGCAGCCGTCATCACAAAACCATTAATCCCCAAGATGGTGCCAATCAGGATCGGTCCCGCACCCAATTGCTGAAGATAGAGGGGCTGAAAAATATAGAACATGCCCTCACCAAACCCCCAGATCGTCATGGCAGCAGACACAATCCTCAAATCACGAGACACGATGGCTTTCCTCAATCCAAAAAATCTTCAACCGGCAGCAGGCGCCTCGGCAAATCCGTGAAGGACTCGAGCCCAGTCTCCGTCACCACCACGTCATCTTCAATGCGCACACCCCCCTTGCCAGGCAGATAGATACCCGGTTCAACGGTGAAGGTCATCCCGGGTGCCAGGATCAGGTCGTTCTCCCCAAAAATGTAAGGCGCCTCATGCGCTTCCATTCCCAAGCCATGACCTGTTCGGTGGATAAATGCCGCGCCATAACCGGCATTTTCAATCACCGTCCGGGCGCCACGGTCAACGCTTCCCGCATCCACACCGGGTTTCCCAGCACTTCGCCCAGCGCGGTTAGCATCCAGGACGATTTCACCTATATGAAGGAGTTCTGGGTCCACTTCTCCAAAGGTAAAGGTGCGGGTGATATCCGAGAAATAACCCTCGTAAGACGCCCCCCAATCGATCAACAACAAATCCCCTTCGGTTAAGGTACGTTCCGTGGGAACAGCATGGGGATTGGCGCTGTTTCCCCCGATGGCAACGATCGGCGAGAAGGGGATCTCTGGATCGGATCCAGCCTTAAGCAATTCAATAATCAAAGCATTGGCGATTGCCTTCTCCGTCATACCCGCTTTGATCGATTTGAGCAGTTCTAAAAGCGCATGCTGGGCGATGTTGGCAGCTTCTCGCATCTTGTTGATCTCATCAGGATCCTTCTGCATGCGTAAGCTGGCAATCACCTGTTGACCGTCAACGATGGCCAACCCGGGAAGTGCAGCTTCTAAATATTCCAGTTCCAAAAAGCGCATCCGCGTTGGCACAACACCCAGCGTTCCCTGCCGCAAATTCAGCCATTCACCAGCCTGTTCAAAGGCGATATCCCATGTAGCTGGATCATCTTGATAGGTAAAGCCCTTGAAAACCTCTGAATCGGTTGCCAGCTTACCCATTTCCAGCGCCGGCAGTACCATAGCGGAGGGCCCTGCCTGGCTCACCAGGAGCACCGTCGGTCGCTCCATCAGGTGAAAGTGTAATTGGGTCAAATAGGTCATGGTTGGTCCGGGGTTGAATGCCATGCCAGCCAATCCAAATTTTTCCATTAAACAAAGCAATTTTTGCAACCGCGAAGTGTTCATAGGACCTCCTTCAAAATCAACAGCCTCAATTATAACTGATGGGATTTTTGACAGCACACTGAATCTCAAAGCCCGCGCAATGAATACCAAATATCCTCTAGAACAAAACTATCAAACCTTTTACATTGCTAATACAATTTCTTGACACCTGTTCAATATACAATATAATTAAGATAATAAATATCAAATTAGGAGTGTTTAGATGTTTACTTGCTTATGTCTGAGGCGGGGTCGCTAGCCAACGCTCGGGCATCCTAACTGGAAATCCCATCAACCAGTCGATCTGGGCGGCGGACAACCCCGCGCTATACCTTTTAACTGCGGAGAAAGTCATACCCTACCCACCCAATTGATCAGACTGGTTTATTTTTTAACCAAAAGAGAGCAATTTTTAGAACCTGATTTATAGAAATTTTTTGGAGATAGCTATGAAAATTTACAATAGTATCACGGAACTGATCGGCAATACCCCCCTAGTCCGCCTCAATCGCCTGAATAAGGATGGCTTGGCGGAGGTACTCCTGAAACTGGAATATTTTAACCCAGCCGGCAGCGTCAAAGATCGAGTGGGTGTCGCAATGATCAATGCCGCAGAAGAGGCTGGCGTCTTAAACGACAACAGCATTATCGTTGAACCCACCAGTGGGAATACCGGCATTGCCCTGGCGTTTACAGCCGCCGCAAGGGGTTACCGCTGTGTAATCATCATGCCTGAAAAGGTCAGCTTCGAACGCAAAATGATGATGAAGGCTTTGGGAGCTGAACTCATCCTGACACCTGCAGAACAGGGGATGGACGGATCGATCGCCAAAGCGGAAGCCTTAGTGGCTTCGGATCCGCGCTATTTCATGCCCAACCAATTTGCTAATCCCGCCAATCCCCGGATTCATCGAGAAACAACTGCAAGGGAAATCTGGGAGGACACCGATGGCGGAGTGGATTTCCTTGTGGCGGGTGTCGGCACCGGTGGGACGATCACGGGTGCTGGGGAAGGGTTGAAAGCTCTCAACCCTGCCATCCAGGTGGTTGCCGTGGAGCCTGAAGCCTCACCCGTTCTCTCCGGTGGAGAAAAAGGATCCCATCCCATCATGGGGATTGGCGCAGGTTTTATACCCGAAGTGCTCAACACCAAGATCATTGACGAGATCGTCCAGGTCAGCGGTGAGGATGCCTTTGCAACAGCACGCCAGCTGGCAGCGGAAGAAGGCATACCGGTGGGGATATCATCCGGCGCAGCGACCTGGGCAGCCCTGCAGGTTGCCCAACGCACAGAAAATAAGGGCAAAAAAATCGTGGTGATCATCCCATCCTTTGCTGAACGCTACTTAAGCACACCCCTATTCGATGATATTCGAAATTGACCATCAGGAAAGCATAAAAAAATGGAACAAACAACCTCGATAGAGTATCCTAAAATTAACAACCCAGCCAAAACCAAGGAGATTGGATTGGTGAAAATGATCCTGGAAGATATCCGCTGCGCACTGCATCGTGATCCGGCTGCTCGAAATTGGTTTGAAGTGCTGTTCAACTATTCTGGTTTGCATGCCATATGGGCTTATCGCGTTACACACTTTCTCTGGCAGCACAAAGTCTTTTTCCTGGCTCGCTGGCTCGCCCAGGTCGCCCGGTGGTTGACTGGTGTCGAGATTCATCCCGGCGCAGTGATTGGACGGCGATTCTTTATCGACCACGGGATGGGAGTCGTCATTGGGGAAACCTCAGAAATTGGGAATGATGTCACTTTCTATCACGGCGTCACCCTGGGTGGTGTCAGCCTTGAAAAGGGCAAACGCCATCCCACCCTGGGCAACAAAGTCGTGGTAGGTGCAGGGGCAAAAATTCTTGGCGCTATCAAGATTGGCTCTGGCAGTCGCGTGGGGGCTAATGCCGTGGTCGTTAGACCAGTCCCGCCCGAATCGGTGGTGGTCGGCATCCCCGGGCAGGTCATAAAACGCAGCGAAGAACGCCTTGATGACCTGCCGGACTTACACCATGATCAACTGCCCGATACCCTTGGCAAAGCTTTACAGCAGGTGATGGCGCGGTTGGACAAGGTTGAGGATAGAATGCATGTGCATGAAAATGGGCATCTTCATGTAGATGAAAAAGGTCATTGGATCGGCTCGGATTTCAGCATTTAGAGGTAAGAAACATCAACCCCGAAGACACATGAAATAGTTCGGGGTTGTTTGAGTTAACGCGGTGACAGGGATTATTCCAAGGCCTTGCGTGCTCGACACAAATCCAGGGTTTCAATCGCATGACGTAAATGGGGGATCACGATGCTGCCGCCGACGACCAAGCCCACATTAAACGCTTCGTATAATTCTTTATCTGACCAGCCAACATCCACGCATTGCAAGATGTGATAATCAATGCAGTCATTGCAGCGCAAAACCATGGAAGCAACCAACCCCAGTAACTCTTTGGTCTTTGCACTCAATTCACCGTATTCATAGGCCTTGGTATCCAAATTGAAAAATCGATTGATTCCCAAATGGCCCATCTCAGAAATCCGCGCATTCATGCGGCCCCGATAGTCTTCAAATTCTTCTAAACGGTCTCTCATGTTCACCTCACCTGAGAATTAGGGTGTTAGCTTGCTTTTCGATACAAGATTTCCCGTAGCGTAGCCACCAACAAAATTAATATCAGGATGGTGCTCAAAAAAATAATGCCATCCGTATAGCCGATCTCCTCGGGCGTTGGCGGTAGGGGATAGGCCTCTGGTGTTGTTGTCAGCGCAACGTCAGGAATTGCTTCACCTTCTATATCCGTAGCAGTTGTCTGTGTTGTCGGGGAGGGTGTTGTTTCTACAGGATTCTGACAGATGGGGCTGATAAAAGCCAGTATGGATAGCAGCAGCACGGCAACCACCAGGACATATAGAATCCATGAGGGTTTAAATTTGAGTTTTTTCTCCCCACTTTCTGGGCGGCCGTTGGACTTCACTGCTCCTCCAAGCTTTCCACAGCCACCTGTGCCGCCTGGGCGGGGTCCACCATCTCTTGGAGAACCTGGCGGGTTCCTTCACGAATGACGGGCCCCAGACTGGTGATCAGGTCATTTGATGGAACCAACTGTGTCATAAGGGCAATCTGGCTTAATTTGGCAACCATACTGGTGTCTGGCCAGGCCTCTAATGCTGAAGGGCGCGCTGGCAAAACACCGGCGGCAAGGGACCAATCGGAGAGGAATGCCGGTTGAACAAGAAATTCCGCCAGCGACACTGCCATCGGGTGGCGATAGGCTTCAGGGGCAGCCACAGCCCAACACATCCCCGTACCAAGCGACACGGCACTATCTGAAACCGGCAGCAAGGGTGCTAAGGCAGCATCCGCCGGACCCTCGCTCAGGTAATCGGATACCCAGGTCACCACCAAATCTGCCTGACCATCACGAAAGGCTGCCCACGCCTGACCGGTGGTCTGGTATTGAGTCAAATCATTGACAAGGGTCCCGGAACTCACACCATCCTGAATCAAGCGAAAGACTTCCGTCAGGGGTTCCACCTCTAAAATCGGTCGACGCTGATTATCCTGGATTGCCCCACCAGCAGCAAGGTAAAGTGCCAGGGGAAAGAGCGCCTGATCGCTTTCACTAGGAAAAGCCAGGGGCGTTTCACCCTGGAGAAGGTCCGACCAGGATGCAGGAAATTCGGGGGTAATCGCTGGTCGATATACCAGTGTCAAGGCATCCGAAGCAAAGGGTAAGCCAAATGTGCTCCCCTGTAAAAGAGCCATTTCACGCGTGAAATTAAACCAATCATCATCGTCAGGAATTTGTGTCAGCCCATCCATGGCAAATATCAACCCCTTAAGGGCTGCCGTCTCCAGGTCACCGCGCGAAAGGGCAACCACATCCGGCAGCGCATCTGGTGCTGCAGCACTGGTCGCGGTTAGAGAATCAAGCAGGCCACCAGTACCGCTGGGTGCTTTGACACGCACATTAATTTCAAGTCCATTATGAATTTCAGAGAACATATCCAGCTGTGCCAGGAATAAACGGCTGGCATCTGTCTCTAAAGCCGGATCCATATCAGGTGGTACCCACACCGTCAGGCTGGTCACGTCCTCAGGTGTTGGTTCGACTGTTGGGCTGGGTTCAGCTGTGGGGGTCTCAAGGGTATCATCAAGTGCGAGGGTTGGTGTGGGTGTTGCTTCACCCAACCAGGGAATCTCAAAGGGCAGTCCTTCGCAGGCTGCCAGCAACAGCGCCAGAATGAGCCCCAGAACAACCAGGGGACTGATTTTTTTCAAAGCCTTCGCTCTACCCTTTCCAAAAATTAATCGAGAACAATCGGATCTTGCAGTAATTTTAGCAGAAGCTTGACTGCGTTTTCCACATCATCGGAGTCTACCATCTCAGAAGGTGAGTGGATATATCGGCAGGCTATGGAAACACACCCAGCCGGGACGCCGGCGCGGGTCAACTGGATCGCACGCCCATCGGTACCACCAGCCACCAAAACCTCAAGCTGGTAGGGGATACCGGCTTCTTCAGCAGATTTGACCATCCAATCCACCAGGCGCGGGTCCGCAATAAAACTGGAATCGCGCACTTTGATCGCTGGACCGTCTCCAAGGGCGGTCGCCATTTTGGTGTTGGGACGGGGCGTATCTCCACTGAGGGTCACATCGACGGCAAAGCCAACATCCGGGTCAACGCCAAAAGCCGCTGTGGTCGCCCCACGCAAGCCCACTTCTTCTTGCGTGCTGAAAACGAAATGTACCTCATGGGGGGTGTCTTCCAGGCGCTTCAGGGTTTCAATGGCAATCGCCGCAGCAATGCGATCATCCATGGACTTGGCTACCATGCGCTTGCCGAGGTCAAGAAATGGGCGTTCAAACCCACAAACGTCGCCAACCTTGACAGGACAGGACTCATTGCTGGATGCGCCGACATCAATAAACAAATCAGATAGTTTGGGTGTTTTACCACGCTCAATCCCATCCATCCCGATCACCCCGCGCCTGCCATCCATGAACACAACACGCCCTCCATAGCAGGTTAGTGGGTTGATACCGCCAATGCTTGTAAAACGGATAAAGCCGTTTTTATCAATGTGGGTGGCCATCAAACCGATCTCGTCGATATGGGCGGATATCATCACCCGCATCCCATCAGCTTGTTTCTTTCCCTTGACAGCAATTAAACTGCCCAGGGCATCAACCCGGATAGCATCCGCCGCATCACCAATTTCCTCTCGGATCATGTCGCGAATCTCATATTCAAATCCAGATGGGCCAACCGTCTCAACAAGTTTTTGGATTAAAGATTTCATCAAAGGACTCCTGTATTTTGATAATTAAGCGTATTTTGACTCAAAGCGGTATCAACCCCGGCGTTCTCCCGTCAGCAGGTCCGGTGTCACCCGGGATAATGCAGCATGCAGCAGCTTCAAGGTGTTTTCCCAATCCGCCAAACGGGCGATGGAGGCTGCTGTGTGGGCATAACGCGCCGGCACCGAAACAGAAATGCTGGGGATTCCGCTCCGTGTTTTATGTATCACCCCTGCATCCGTCCCACCACCTCCGGGTTGGCGGAATTGGTAGGGAATCCCATTTATTTCTGCAGTGTCACGCAGCCAGCTCACCAGACGTTGATCCGCAATGGTCGCTCGATCCATAACATATATCGCCGGACCGGCATCTAAATGTGTGTTGTACTGCACATTTTCATCTTCCTCATCCCAGTGCGGCAGGTCATAGGCAGGGGTCGAATCGAGAGCGATCGCCATGTCGGGGTTGAGGGCATACGCTGCCACACGCGCACCGCGTAAGCCCACCTCTTCTTGCACGGTGAAAGCAGCCAGAAGATCAATATTTTCCGGTGCCCGTTTGATCAGTTCAACCAAAGTCGCCACACCAAAACGATCATCCAGGGCTTTAGCCCGTAGACTCGGACCCAGGACCTCAAAACGGGTGGCGAAAGTTACCCGATCCCCCGGTTTAACCTTTTCACCGATCTGTGGTCCGAGGTCAATCCGCATATCCGAAACGTCAATTTTATTCTGACGTTCTTTTTTCGTAGTCATATGGATGGGTTTTGCGCCAATCACGCCCGGCAGGTGTTCCCTCCCAACGAGGACCGCCTTTCCAGGTAGTTGACGGGGGTCAATTCCGCCCACACACTCAAACTGAAACAGGTCGTCATCGTGCTTCTTTACGATCATCAAGCCGATCTCGTCCATGTGTGCAGCCAGCATCACGCGCACCTTATTTTCGCCCTTCCCATGTTTTGTCGCCAGGACATTGCCCAGGGCATCCACCCTGAAGTCATCAACAATGGAAGCCACTTCCTCACGCACAATTTTTCGCACTTCAAACTCATCGCCTGAAACAGCGCAAGCATTGCACAATTTTTCTAATAAACCGAGTTGATCTTTGTCAATCATAGGGGCATTTTCTGACATATTCTCTGCTTTCATGGATTACCCTTCCCATTGGATCTGGTCTAATGAATCGGGGGTCAGGTCTGCAATGAATTCAGCCATCAGCCGACCAGCCCGGCGGATGTCTTTTAATGAGACTGTTTCAACCGGGGTATGCATATAGCGCAGTGGAATTCCCAGCACAGCACAGGGGATTCCTTCCGCCACAATCTGCACCGCCATGGCATCAGTTCCAGACATCTTCGGCATCAAATCCCTGTGATAAGGGATCTCCAGTGCCTTCGCCTTTTTTTCAAAAGCCTCACACAAAGCGGGGTGGATATTGGGACCGTAGCCGATTCCCACACCTTCACCAAAAGGCAGACTACGCCAATCATTTGATCCCGGCCCCTTGGCAAAGCAAACATCAATCACAATGGCGATGTCAGGACGGATGTCAAAGGGTGAAGTGAATGCGCCGCCCAGTGTCTCTTCTTCCTGGGCTGAGGCAACCGCCCAGACATCCCAGATGTGACGCCGGTCTTGCAGACCGTCCAAGCACAGGGTGGTTGCTGCAACGGAAACCCGGTTATCCAATGTATGCCCTGCCAAAGCCTCACCGGATAATTCCAGAGGGTCTTGAGCATAGGAAACCGTATCCCCCACACGCACTTTTTCGACTACATCCTCAGGCCGCAAGCCAACATCAACCAAAAGGTATTTCATCTCCACCGGGCCATCACCCACTGAATCAGGCAGTAAATGTCCCGGTGGTTGAACAATGACACCGGGCAGGTCCTCCCTGCCATGAACGGTCACGGGCTGGCCTGGCAAAATGCGGTGATCTAACCCGCCTATCTCGGTCACATGCATCAAGCCGTCGCGGATACCTGTCACCATCATGCCAATAGCATCCATATGAGCAGAGATCAGCACTCGGGGGCGGGGTTCGTTCCCCTCAGCTTTTTTGTAGCCGTGCAGGCTGCCAATATTACTCACGGAAAGCTCGTCTACAAGGGGTTCCCATGCTTTACTGATAATCTCACGGATCGGGCTTTCAAAACCTGAAAGCCCGGGTGCGGATAACATCTCCTTTAAAAATGGTATTAAATCTGTCATCAATTTCCAGGTCCTTTTTGCTGTCGAATTATGGTTCCTCAGTTTCAGTCACGGTCACCGTGATTGTGGATGTTGCAGTTGGGGGTACCAAAGTCTCCGTCTGGGTTTCCGTGGGGGTTGGTGATGCCGTTGGTGTCAAGGTGACGGTGTCAGTCTGTGTGGGTGTCCTCGAAGGGGTTGCCGTCCTGGTTTGGGTTACAGTTGCTGTTTGGGTCTGCGTCAGGGTCACAAAAGGTGTTCGAGTGATCGTAGCCGTTCGCGTGGATGTCAGAGTAGCGGTCGGGGTTATTTCATCTGGCTGCAGCCGGTTCGTGCGTAAAATCACCAACCCTAAACAATAACAGGGGATGGTTATCAGGATGGCAACAATCAAAATATAACGCAGTCGCTTCTTTTTACTGAGACCCTTCAAAATACCTCCGACAAGTCAAATCATAACACAAAGGATGACCCAGGGGTGAATTTAATTGCATCACAGCATGAAAATCCAGCCAGGAAGAATGATGCTAAGCTGTCTATTGAATTTATCAGGATAGAATTCCCATTCAAGGTCTAACCCTCAAAGTGAACCTGGCGCAACCATCAATCCTTACGAGCTGCGAACCAAACCCGAGGAGAATTCGTTTGTACTTCTGTCCGCTTTTTTAGGCTGCCATACATCCCTATGATCTCAAAACCTGTTTCCGACAGGAGAAATTGAAGATCAGCAATGGGATAACCACGCTCTCGATGTGTTTCATCAAAGCGTGACCAATGCTCCCCCTTCCGGTTAAAAACGGTGACCTCCATGGTCGCCACCAGGTTTTCATAATCGAAAGATTGTCGATGAATTTCAATAAAATCTTCCGTTTCGTTTTGAATGAACGTTTCCTGGCGCATCCAATCCACTGCTAAACCGTAGATCGTGTTCATATCAAAAATATAAAACCCTCCCGAGCGTAAAGCACTAAATGCCTTGCGGAAAGCCTCACTTAAATCCTGGATGGTCAGCAGATAATTCAGGCTGTCGAAAAAACATGTCACCAGGTCAAATGCCCCAACATAGGGGAGTGAACGCATATCCTCCACAAGAAAATTAACTGCGGCATCCTTCTCAACAGCACGCTGCCTCGCCAATGCAATCATTTGGTGCGATCGGTCAATGCCAGTCAGGTTGTATCCTTTTTTTGACATCTCAATTGCGAAGGTGCCTTCACCGCAAGCCACATCCAGGATGTCTTTTGGTTTTAACCCCAAATCTTCTAGGTATTCCGGCAATACAGATTCAGCTAAATTCTGAGAAAAACGAATATAGGGACCCCGTTGATAAATTGAAGCAAAATGATCGTAAAGCGCCATTGATTCTCCTCATCATAACTCAGTGACTAAATGATATTCACCCCACACCCGTATTCAGTAACGAAATTCCTCTTGCATGGCCAGACACGTAATCCGCACGGTTTATTGACTAAATAGATAATTACTGAATTCCGTAATACAAAGTTATCTTTGACAATCAAACTAACCAAAGGTGAATGACAACTTATCGGGAGATAAATAACCTGGTCTTTGTAGTTCTATTTCCCAAAGGTCAGCTCTTCGCGTGAGTACTTCTCATCCAATTTTGCAAGGGCAAAGGAGACAATGGCGCCCAGGACAAACATCAATGCACATACAGCCAGGTTCCACCCTCTGACCCCTTCAGGGATGATCACGATCGTGGAACCGATCACAATGCCTAAAATGAAATGGTACATGAAAGTGTAGAATTTTTTAAACAACCATGAAATCAGCCTGGCAAGCAGGAGAACACATAGGATCAAACCCAAAGCCAAGGGGATGATCACACCCAGATCAAGGCTGCGGATCCCAGAAGCCATGGGTTGGTAAAGCCCAAGGTAAATCAAGAAATTAGAAGGGCTCATTCCGGGCACCACAACACCCAACCCAATCAAAGCGCCGCTCAAAAGCCAATTCAGGAAAGTGGGAGCCAGCTCAACAGTGCGGATAGTTTCCAAATACGACATCAAAAAAATGGTCCCAACAGCGATCAGCACCAAAACAGCCCAATGCCAGCGCTTTCTTCCTTGCTTTCCCGAAGTTTTAAAAAGAGAGGGGAAGGTTCCCGCGATGAAACCGATAAAAAGCCATGTGAATTGAGCAGGATAAAAGCTAAAAGCAAAATCCACCACCGCAGAAAAAGCCACCACACCAAGCACACCACCAATGCCCACCGGGATGAAAAACACAACGTTTTTTATGAATTTTTCCCTTAAGTTTCCCAAGAAGCGCATCAGGGGTTCATAAATGCCGAATACCACAGCCAGGACCCCACCTGAGAGGCCGGGAGTGATAAATCCAATCCCGATCAGGATACCCTTCAGAAAGCGCACAATCCAATCAAGGAGGATATTTTTCTTTTTCGTTCCAGTTGCTTCTGTCATAGGTTTTCTCTGTTCTATGGTTTTTCCAATCTATCCGCTCAATAGCCTGCCAATTATAGCCCAAAACAATCGCCATCTTCTAATTAACCCATAATAATCCTGAATTGGATGATTAAAGGAAAAGTCCCCCTTGAACAGCAGGCATCATAAATTAATGCTTTTCCATCAATGCCAAAATCCTGGCGAAGTGTTTTGAACCTTTCACATATAAGTCCAGGCTGATGGATTCATTAGGTGCATGCGCACGGCTCTCTGAATCACCGGCGCCAGACGAGATGATCGGCACACCCAGGTATTTTTGAAACATATAATTTGGCCCGGAACCACCAATCATTGGAATCACACGGGCTGGTTTTTCATAAACATCTTTCGCCGCTTCCACTGCCATCTGCACCGCTGGGTGATCCGGGTCAGTCTTGGCAGGAGGATTGCCGCCCATATCCATGATTTGAATATCCTCAAAACCATGAGCATCCAGGTGTTCTCGAAGTTGGCTCAGGACTTTGTCCGGTGTTTGATTAGGGACAAGCCGAAAATCAACCTTAGCACGTGCTTCTGCCGGTAGGACCGTTTTTGTCCCTTCACCCTGGTAACCTGAAGTCAGGCCGCAGATCGTACAGGTTGGTTCATAGACGGCTTCAATCGCCAATTCCAGTTCATCCTCAATGCCTTTAAGGAAATGATCGAGATCATACTTTTCTTTGTAATACGCCATCATATCCGGTGCCTGGGCAAGAAGCTCCTTCTCACGCTTGGTAGGGGGGATGACATCCTCATAAAAACCAGGCAGGAGGATATTCTCATCTTTATCCTTCAAACTGGCCAGAGCCCAAACTAAACGCCAGGCGGCATTGGGAAAAATCGAACCACCTGTGCCGGAGTGCACATCCTGGTTGGCTGTACGGGCATGCAGCTCTACATAACAAATGCCGCGCAGCCCCACCATTTGGATGGGTGTATTTTCATGGTCCACACCTCCCACCTCCCATACACAGACATCGCCAGCCAGCATCGTTTGATGCGCCTTGATGAAGGGTTCCAGATGCACGCTGCCGATTTCCTCCTCACCCTCAACAATAAATTTGACATTGCAGGGCAGCTCACCCTCCGCATCCAGGAAAGCGTCAATGGCATGCAGCCGCCCCACAAAATTACCCTTATTATCTGCAACACCCCGCGCATACAGCCTGCCCTCACGGATGGTTGGCTCAAAGGCAGGAGTCTTCCATAATTCAAGAGGTTCCGGCGGTTGGACATCGTAATGATCATAGACGATCAGCGTTCTATCCCCCCTTCCCTTACGTTCACCAAAAACAACTGGCGATCCACCCGTGGGCAGGATCTGAACCGCAAATCCTCTCGCCTCAAGGCTGTCTGCCGCCATCCTGGCACAATCTTCAATTCCCAGGTTTTGAGCAGCCACACTCGGCTGGGCACACAATCGTGAAAGCTCCTCAATACTTGTCTCTAAATGGTCCTCAATATAGGCATCAACTTTCTTTATCGACATTCTATTCCTTTCTATTCTCCGATAATAAGCCGTTCTAATTGCAACTATTGCCAAGAAAAAAATTAAAACAAAGGTTCTAAAAGAGACATCACCCAATTGCCAGCATAGGCAAACATCATCATCTTCAGGATCTTACCAATCACACAGTAGACGAGGAACTTCCATACAGGCACCTTTAAAATTCCAGCAATCATACCTGCCAAATCAAACAGTGGGTTCGGGATGAAAGCCAAAACCAGGATGGTCACATCACCATATTTTTGCATCCAGCGCACCACACGCTCATACCGCTGCGACCCTTCCACCACTGCTTGCCCACTGAAACCTGCTAAATAACCCGAAAGTTCGCCCAATGCTGCCCCCGCACCTGCCGCGATGGCAACCAAAAAGGGATTGAAGACAGCACCCATAGCAGATGTAAACACAACGCCCGGAACAGGGATTAAAATGGTTGCATTGGCCAGGATTGAGAAGAGGAAAATACCGGGATAGCCATAAGCCTGCAAACCCTGAATTGCTTCACGATTGAGCACCAGAACAATGGTCAATACAATCACACCCAATAAGACCAGGACACGGATGATATTCAGGGTAGTTTTAGAAAGGTGCTTTTTGCGAATGGGCTCTTCGTTAGTGGCGACCCCACCTTCTGTGTTATTGGTCTCAGCGGGGGCCAACAGGGACTTCTCCATTTAATAAAGATTGCAAACGAGCAATGACCATGTCCAATGCCACCGGGTTCAAACCCCCTTCAGGGACAATGATATCTGCGTAGCGTTTGGAGGATTCAACAAATTCGAGATGCATAGGTCGCACCGTTCTTTGGTATTGATCGATCACCGATTGTACTGTTCGTCCCCGCTCTTCAATATCCCGCGTCAGGCGTCGAATAAACCGGATATCGGCATCTGTGTCCACATAGATTTTCATGGTGAACAGTTCGCGCAGCTGTTTTTCAACAAATATGAGGATTCCTTCCACAAGGATCACAGGATTAGGTGCCACCCGAACGGTAACGCGCTTCCGGCTGTGCGTTGTAAAATCATAAACAGGCCGATCGATCGCCTTTCCTGATTGTAAGTCCTGGATATGGGCAACCAGCAGTTCCGTTTCTAGGGAATCGGGGTGATCATAATTGACTTTGGCACGTACCTCGAGGGGCAGTTCCTTTTGGTCACGATAATAAGCATCATGAGGGAGATATGAAATTTTATCTCTTCCCAGGCTTTCAAGAATTAACATTGCCAGGGTTGTCTTCCCGGACCCAGTTCCGCCGGCAATGCCCACGACCATAGGAGAATTTTTAACAGGTTGCTTGGCCATGCTGAAATTATAACCGCTGATTCAGGTATAATCGTAACAATTATGAGTTATATGGAGGCAGAATGAGCGCAAAAATCATTGATGGAAAAGGAATTGCTGAAAGATTGCGTGAGGAGGTCAAAGAACAGGTCAGCCAGAGGGTCACAAAGGGTTTGCCTGCGCCTGGTTTAGCCACAGTTATTGTCGGTGATAACCCCGCTTCAAAGGTCTATGTGCGGATGAAACACAAAGCCTGCCAGGAAGCTGAAATCCTTTCCGTGGGACATGAATTATCGGGAGATGCTTCCCAGGAAGAAGTCGAAGCCCTGGTTAAAAAATTGAATAAGGACCCAAGCATTCATGGTATTTTGGTCCAGCTCCCTCTCCCCGCCGGTTTGGATGAGGAGCAGGTGCTCAACAGCATTGAACTGCATAAAGATGTGGATGGTTTTCATCCCATCAATATCGGTCGTCTTGCTCAAAAAGGGCGTGAACCGCTCTTCATCCCTGCCACCCCCTCCGGGGTGATGTATCTGCTGGAGGATTCCGGTGTAAAGCTTGAAAGTGCCAATGCCGTGGTCTTGGGGCGCTCCAATATCGTCGGCATGCCGGTCAGCCTTCTCCTGGTCAAAGCCAACAGCACCGTCACAATCTGCCATTCCCGCACTAAAGACATCCCTGCCATGACACGGCAGGCGGATGTGCTCATTGCCGCTGTCGGCATCCCGGATTTTGTGCGCGGGGATTGGATTAAACCTGGGGCAACCGTCATCGATGTGGGGGTCAACCGTGTGGAAGATGCCTCGCGCAAACGCGGCTATCGCCTGGTGGGCGATGTCCAATATGATGAAGCCTTGGACGTAGCGGGCGCCATCACACCCGTCCCGGGCGGCGTGGGTCCCATGACGATCGCCATGCTCCTGCGGAATACTTTGCGAGCTGCCCGTCTTGCTGATGGGAATGCAACCAATTAGCAAACCTTTTTATTGAATCCCATCGGACAACACGAATGGGAAAACCTTAAGACCATCGGGATTTCCAAACCGCTCTTGCTCTTCAATGCCCAAGCTTAAAATCCCGGGGGGCTCTTCTTAACGCGTTTTCCTCCTTAAGGCAGCTAAAAAGCATCATGCAATGACCAGCATAGAAATGAGATCCTCTCGCTGATTAACACCCCCAAGATGTACACACTGCTCAAAATTCCATCACAATGGTCACCGGGCCGTCATTCACCAAAGCCACATCCATGTGGGCACCAAAAATCCCGGTCTGTGTAGGTACACCCCGATCGACAAGCATCTTGGAAAATGCATCCACCAGGGGTTCCGCCAGGTCGGGTTTCGCCGCGCCTACAAAGGACGGACGCCGTCCCCGGCTGGTATCAGCAAACAAAGTGAACTGAGAGACAACAATTGCTGAACCATCCACGTCCAGCAAAGAAAGATTCATTTTTCCTTCTTCATCACCGAAAATACGCAGGTTAGCGATCTTGTCTGCCATTGTCTCAGCATTCGCCATCGTGTCTTCCGGGCCGACTCCTAAGAGGATGACCATCCCTAAGCCAATCTCTGCCACTACCTCCCCATCAACCGTGACGCTGGCTTCCCTGACTCTCTGTGATACAGCCCTCATCCGACCCTCCCAATCCATTCTACATAGTAACATCTACCGTTACACAATCATACCACCCTCAAAGAAGGCTTCTCCATCACTATGCGCTATAATCTAATTATGCTTAAAGAACTTGAAAAAACGAAGCTCATTTGGGTGGATCAACCGCAGCACCTCCGGGAGGTTGCTGACAACCTTGCCGCACAAGAAATTTTGGCAGTTGACACCGAATCCAACAGCCTGTATGCCTATCAAGAACAGGTATGCCTGATTCAATTCTCCACAAGCAACCGTGATATCTTAATCGATGCCCTAGCTCTTCCCGATCTATCCCCCCTGGGTCCTGTCTTTCGATCAACAAATATCCTTAAGGTTTTTCATGCTGCAGAATACGATCTCATCTGTCTTTTTCGGGATTATGGTTTCAAATTTAACCACCTTTTTGATACGATGATTGCAGCCCGGATATTGGGGTACCCCAAAATTGGGCTGGGTGATTTACTCGAACAACATTTTGGAATTGAAATTGAAAAGAAATACCAGCGGGCGAATTGGGGAAGGCGTCCCCTTAAGAAAGATATGATCGAATATGCTCGATTGGACAGTCATTTTCTCATCCCCCTGCAATCCCAATTACGTGAGGCGTTGAAATCCTCTGGAAGGTGGGGTCTGGCATTAGAGGATTTCGAGCGTCTGACTCAAAATATCGAAGATACCACCGAATCTAAAGAGGCGGACTTCTGGAAACTGCGCGGAGCACGGGATCTCTCCCCTAAAAAAGCAGCCATCCTGAAATCCCTCTACCAGTATCGAGAGGCCAAGGCTGAAGCCCAGGACCGACCAACCTTCAAAGTCCTCAGCAACCAGGCTTTAATTGAAATCGCCCAATCTTCTCCACTCGATCAAAACCAGCTTTCCGAGCTGCCCGTAATCAGCAACAGGTTAGTAAAGCGTTACGGAAGTGGGCTGTTGGCTGCAGTACGATCCGGCCGCCAGGCGCCACCGCAATATCCGCCCAAGCAGAAATACCCGTCAAATTCGGTCCTAGATCGGATGGAGGCATTACGAATTTGGCGCAAACACACCGGGCGTGATTTAGGCGTTCCATCAGATGTGATTTTGCCCAGAGATGTCTTAAATCGTATTGCCTGGTCTGGCCCCCAATCCATGCCCGAATTAAAACATCTCATGCATGACGTCCCTTATCGTCTGGAAAGATTCGGCCCTAAAATATTAAAAGTTGTTCAAAAAACAGGATATACACAATGAAATTGACCATTTATGGGGCAGCCCAAACAGTCACCGGTTCCAAATACCTGATCGAGATCAATGATAAACGCCTCCTGCTGGAATGTGGGCTTTTCCAGGGGAAGCGCAAGGAAACCTATGAAAATAACTTGAATTTTGATTTTGACCCAGCCGGTCTTGATGCCGTGTTGCTCTCCCATGCCCATATCGATCACAGCGGGAACCTGCCGAACCTGGTCAAAAAAGGTTATCAGGGTCACATCTACGCCACTGATGGCACACGAGATTTGGCAAATATTATGTTGAAAGATTCTGGACACATCCATGAATATGATGTCAAATACCTGAATAAAAAAAGGGCTAAGAAAGGCCTTCCACCTGTTGAACCCCTATATACCATGACTGATGCAGTACGCACGATGTCTCATTTTCGACAGGTGCCCTATGACAAAGCATTTTCGCCCATCGAGGGTGTCACGGTGCGTTTCATCGAAGCCGGTCATATCCTCGGCTCAGCGGCTGTCCTGCTCGATCTTGAAGAAGGGGGCAAGAAAAGGCGTCTCTGGTTCTCTGGCGATATTGGGCGGCCTGATATGCCCATACTCAGAGATCCGGTTTTCCCCGATGGGTTTGGCGTAGATATTTTGATGATGGAGTGCACCTATGGTGATCGACCGCATGATGATATCCAGGAGGCTTTTAATGAGTTTCGTGATGTGGTTAACCAAACCATCCAGCGAGGCGGCAAGGTCATCATTCCCGCTTTCTCTGTGGGGCGAACGCAAACCTTAGTGTACTGCCTCAATGAATTCATGTCTTCAGGCAGCATTCCTGAAGTGCCCATCTATGTGGACAGCCCACTTGCGGTATCTGCCTCTGATATCTACCGCCTGCACCCGGAGTGTTTTGATGACGAGACCTGGGAATTCATCTCGGAATATCGCCACCCGGCGCTGGATTTTGACGCCCTGACATACACCCACTCAGTCGAGGAATCCAAGGCGTTGAATCACCGGAAGGACCCGATGGTGATCATCAGCGCCTCTGGCATGGTCGAAGCCGGGCGAATCCTTCATCACGTGAAAAATAATATCCATGATGAGCGCAATACCATCCTGATCGTGTCCTGGCAGGCACCGCATACCCTGGGCCGCCGCCTGGCAGACCGGGAGCGAGAAGTCCGCATCTTTGGAGAATCCTACTATCGCCGGGCGCAGGTAGAGACCATCAACGGTCTTTCAGCTCACGCTGGCCAGGGACAGCTCATCGAGTATGCCAGGTCTGTCTCCGGTGAGGCAGATCAGATCATCCTTATTCATGGTGAGGAAGAAGCCGCAAGCGCACTCACGGAAAAATTAAAGGTGATTGAAGGGATGCCTCCCATCCATTTCCCTGAACACCTCACTTCATTCGAGCTGTAAAGCAAGCTTAACCCCATTATTAATTTCGAGTATAATCCATGCCTGCCCTTCGGAGAGGTGCCAGAGTGGACGATTGGGGCGGTCTCGAAAACCGTTGTAGCCTTTGGGGCTACCGAGGGTTCGAATCCCTCCCTCTCCGCTGAAAAAGATCCCCACTTTATCACAAACATAAACTTTGTCATGAATTGTAAAATCATCCTTGGGTTTATACACAATTTTGATCTTAAAGATAGATCCCCGGAATTTCAATAAATTCCGAGGATTCCCTAATTTTATGCTCAAGGATAAACTTTACCCCACAATACCAGTGAAGTTTTCTCCGATCAAAGAAATCGTTTAAATCTCAGCTCAGATAAAGACGATCAACCGAGATCCAGGTTACCTTCAGCGCCCATCTCAAAGAGCGGGTCAAATTCATCTGGCAATTGCGCTCTTAAGTTATCCATTTCGCCTGCTGAAACGGCTTCTTGTAATACATCAATCACTGCACGGGCATGATACACAGCAACGGGCTTATCAACACCTTCTTTTTCCGTCACACGATCAAAAAATTCCGCGAGGGAGAAACTTTCCACAATCTGCTTCCCTTCTAAAAACCTGCCGATTTCATCTGGAAGTTGGGCAGCAAGATTTTGTGCTTCATCACCTGCAGTTCGCTCAGCAAGGGTCTCCAAAGTAGCCCGAATGGCTTTTATTGCCTCATCTGTGCTGGATAATTTCGCCTGATGTTGCACTTTTCCTGTGAATTCATTAAATTTCATCGCTAAATCCTTTCTTCGTCATCGTTTTGGTTTAACTTAGGTCGTTTGAAATCAAAGACAACCCGATTTTCGGGGCAATGTCCTAATTCAACAGTGTTTATTCACTTTAATTCAACCTTAAATGCAAAAGACCTGTGTGACGAAAAGAGATAAGTTTGATTATGGATTTCGTTAGGGAAAGTTAAATTATCGGTAGGCAACCACGAAAATTGCCACGACCTAATTGATAAACCCTATTCTGGGTTAGGGATAATCACATGGACGACCCTTTTCGCAACTTTGAGAGTGACAGGTGTCTCCCCCCGCACATCGCCATCCGCCTGGAAGTGCACCCTAGGCGCTGCTTGGATGCGGACCTGGTCCCTGACAGGCCAATAGCGCAAAAGAGGCGCCTTATCCAGGGTACCCCTCAGCCTGTGAAACAATGTACGCAAGATATCACCGAAGGTTTTAGAACTGAAAGCATAAAGATCCAGGACACCATCATCAAGGCTGATCTTTTCAACCAGGTGTTCATCAATTATGCCCATCTGGCTCGTATTAAATAATGCCATCTCAGAGATGTTGAAGGTTTCTGGCTCGCCATCCACCTCAACTTTCACCCAAACCATCTCCAATCCCAACCAGTTATGGAGGATTACGCCGAGATAAGCCAACCAACCCAATTCATTCTTCTCCTGGCGGCTGACATCTTTAAAAGAAGTGGAGAAATTTCCCAAACTCACTTCCAGTAAATAAAATTCATTCCCGTTCTGGATAGCATCCACTGCTTTCATGGCATGATCCCCTAGCAAGAGCTCAAGTGCATCGGGGATTTGATCGGGGATGCCCATTTCGGTTGCAAAAGCATTGGCAGTTCCTGATGGCAGGATCCCCAATGGCGTATCCCGGTTGGCTAATCCATCCACCACGCCTGAGACGGTACCATCCCCGCCACAAGCAACCACAAGGTCATATCCACTTGCTAATGCATTTTCCACAATCACCTGTAAATCCTCATCACCTGTGGTTTCATAGAGGTCATAATCCCAGCGTTGTGAGGTTTTAGCCCTTTCGAGTAAAGATTTCGTCTCATCCGGTCCGTTTTGCCCTGAAACCGGATTGAGTACCACAAAGGCTTTCATCAAATTGCTCCAAATTGGTTGAAAACGTTATCCATTATTTCTCTCGCATCTTAAACCAAAGGATAGTTGCTCTTTTCTATGGCCTCATTAGCAATGGGCAAAGAATAACTTGGCCTCTTTCTGCCACTCTACTTAAATAATCGACTTCTTGAGCTTAATTTCCTCAGGGCAGCCAGGGTTATCTGTTTGCGACCTTTGATATACTTCAAAGCCTTGTTTGACATAAAAAGCCCGGGTCGCTTCATAGGGCGGATATTCGACCGAATCTCCCAGGGTATAGGTTGCAAGCTGATACACTCCAATTTCACGACAATACGCTTCCGCAGCAGCAATTAATTTTGTGCCAATCCCCTGCCGCCCATGGCTCGGATGCACACCCATCCACCCGATATTGACCCGACCCTCCGCCACGTAAAGGGTTATAAAACCGATCAATTCACCATCCATCTCTGCAACATATCCATCTTGGAAGCGCAGATCAATAGGAATAGCGCGCTGACGGGCATCTTCATCAAACCATTGGGGTAATGCCCGGGCAATGTCAATCATGCTTGGGATATCTTTTTGTTGATATGCTCTGATCTTAATCACAACTCAAGTCATCTCTTAAGAAATTACTTCTGATAGGACAGACCAAATCCGATGGAATAAAGGGGCTCTTTTGAATCAGAAGGAACATCGGACCGCTGTTCACGAACAGCTTGCATGGAAGAAGGCAGTTCAAAAGGCAGGTGACCTTCCGGTGGTTCCTTACCAAAAATCACATTCAATACTGCCAGGTCACTGGCACCAAAATCCGCCAAGACAGCGTTTGCAGCGTCATTGATCTCAGGAAAGACCGCTGGTCGATCGAGTTCAATAACAACAATCGTGGGCTTGGTGGCTAGCAAGCCAAGTATGGCAGCCTTTTCATCGTCCTTGAAATCTAAATCCCCATGGTGAAACCCCTGTGCGAATGGGATATCTGTCTCAACCGACTCCCAGGGTGTGCCTAAACGCAAAATGATTAAGTCAGCATCTTCCGGTTCGCTGACCACTTGAGCAAAACCCTCCGCAATTTCGGCAGCGATATCCTTAACATAAATTTTTTCACTGCCATCCAATGGAAGGACTTGATCGTGGTTCTTCAACAGGGTCATCGCACGGGATTGGGCTTTGAGCCCCGCAGCTATCGATTCCGGTTTTCCAAAGAGTTGTGAAGCCTGAGCTACATCAATAAAGGGGTTGTCAAAAAGTCCCAGCTGGAATTTCAAGCGGAGCAGCCGGCGCACGGATTGGTTGACTCGTAATTCTGAAATCAAGCCCTGCCTGACTAATTCAACCACATATTGTGGGCAGCTTTCTCCGCCAAACTGGTCCACACCTGCATCAAGGATCTTCCGAACGCGCTCGATCTCGCTCAATTCTTCCACACCCCAGGCCCTGGCTGGCCAGGTAAAACCAGGTGTCACCAGGTCAGTAACCAATCCCCAATCTGTACAGACCACACCCTCATAATGATATTGCTCACGAATCAAGCCGGTGATGATGGCTTTATTGTAAGACATGGCAACATCCTCAGGTGTTTGACCAAGAGGCACACCATAATAGGGCATCATCGCTGCTGTATTCACTTCAAAAGCAGCCTCGAAAGGGATCAGGTGATATTCGAAATTATCCCCTGGATAAACCTGGCCCTTTTGGAATGGGAAATGCGGGTCCAATCCTTCTCTCTGTGGGCCCCCACCCGGAAAATGTTTGGTCATGCAGGCAACACTCTCAGGACCCAGCTCAGATCCCTGAAAGCCCTCAATATAGGCTTTGGCAAGTTTTGCGCTGAGGTACGCATCCTCCCCAAAGGTGCCGCTGATGCGCGGCCAGCGTGGTTCTGTAGCTAAATCAATTTGAGGATGCAGAGCCATTCGAATGCCCGAAGCCAGGTATTCCCGACGAACAATATCTGCAAATCGTCGAACCAGATCCTCATCCCTAATAGCGGCCAATCCTAAGGGTTGACACCATTGGGAAAAATCCTCCGCCTGAATTTCATAGATTGCGCGGCTGAAATGATTACGTGGGTCTGAGGCGATCGTCACCGGGATACCCAAACGCGTGGTCTCGGCAAATTTCTGAAGGTTATTGCTCCACTTTGAAAGCGCCAGGGCCCCAGGAATATCCCAGATATTAAAATGGTTCATCTGGTGTGACACCATCTGGTTCTTTGCCACCATTGCCAATGCTGCGGCAAAGTCCTTCGATTGACCAGGTTGCGATGGCGGGTCAATCGAGCCATCGGCGCTCACCATGGTACCGTTGATGAACATCAAGCCGGCTTTTTCCTCCAGGGTCATCTGCGCCAGCAGGTCTTCCACCCGAGCGTTCAGTGTTTGGCGTGGGTCTTCATAGATATCCAATCGACCATTTTTATTCAGGTCGCGGTAGGTGAATCCATTTTCCGAACGGATCAGGCTGGACTCTTCAACTAAAAGCTTGTCATTTTCCATTTTTTCTCCTTCAAATCTTTATCAACGCTAAAGCCTACTAAAGGTAATCAACGCCCTTCTATCATTAAACTCAAATAACTGATTCACAATTCTGATTATAATGCGAGGTTGCAGAGTTTGATGTGTTGAGAAATGAATCTCCCGGGATTCTTGAGAAGGACAAGCCTAATTCAGACAGCGGTTGAAGGATTTTAATGGATGGAAGCCTTACACCCAAGCGATAAAAGTTGACGTCTCATTTAACCAAGTGAAGTCTCATCCCATCGCCCATGTTTTAATGTTATCATTTGGTCATTCTAATAAAAAAGCAAATGAGGTAAGGAAAGGATAAAAAATGGTCAAACTCTCCAAGTGGCTCAATAATCGGATAACTGGATGGTTTGCCTTGATCAGCCTGGTCATATTTCTGCTTTTCACTGCCTTTGTCCTTCCCTCACAAGCCTCAGAGGCTGAAATCTACAGTGGTGCCATCGGTTCACCCGATACTTCCCTGTATTATTCGGCAGAACAACTCTACAAGTTCGCAGAAAGCTATGGGCCAGAGGGGCGCGCTGCCTATGTGCGTGCTCGTTTGACTTTCGACATCATCTTCCCCCTGGTCTACACCCTCTTCCTCACCAGCGCCATAAGCTGGCTGACGAAGAACATTCCCCTAACCGGGAGATTCTGGCAGCGATCGAATTTGGTTCCTATCCTGGGAATGTTATTTGACTTCCTGGAAAACGCAGCAACAGCAACGGTGATGGTGCGCTATCCCAACCCCACACCGATTCTGGCTACCTTAGCCGGGTTTTTCACTGTGATTAAATGGATTTTTGTTGGGGGAAGTTTCGTTATCCTGGTTGCTGCCGGTTTATTGGGTATCTTGCGCTTGATAACTAAAAAACAATCTTGAGGTGTGCCGCCTGAGTCAGATCAGAGCACTGCTCGTGTAATTTCGATGAAACGAGGCATTGCTGCGTTGGAGCAAGTGAGTTAACCTTCCTCGATTTCCATCTCTTTGATAATCTCCTCCTCTGTACCCTCCAGGTGATCGATATCGTCCCCAAAAGGGATGCCGGCGCTAATCAGCGCGGCAAAGATTCGATCCAGTTGATCAAGGTCTTTTTCGGGCTCCGGGACGAAGCGCAGGACATCATCATAGGTAAGATAAGATTGTTCCCGACCCAACTGGAACAATCGTGCAATCGGTGAAGTTTGATGATTCTCCTCAATATTCAGATCAAGGTCCATAGTTGTTTGCATAATTTCAGGTTACGCTAATAATGATTGTGTATATGATTTATACCGCATCTCATCGATCCTGTGAATATGATTCTTGCTTGGTAGCCAGGTTTCATTTCACCATACGACCCTTTTTCAGCATTGCCATTCAACCAATATCAGTCAAAGCCTCAAGAGAAAGTTTGTGATGCTCTCATCCAGCGTGAGCCACCCAGGGATGGTTGAAGTCTGAGAATAAATCCCCTATACTAAAAAATACAAGATCAAACCAGCTTCACTTCAATAATACTTGGCAACTAATATATCCGAATTTGCTTCAAACACTGATGAGAACCTGATGAGCCACCCTAATCCTTCATCAAGAAAAATCACCCCTAAGACAACCACCCTTCTACCCATCCTGATCCTTGTCTTCCTCGTTTCCAGTTGTGGACAACCGATCAGCGAAACACAAACACCCTCCCCAACAATGGATGCAGCATATGAAGCAGCCCGGGAGCAGTTGACGGAACATGCCATCGAAATTCAGGGATTAGAAAACGAAGATGTTATCCGTGCCCTGCAGACCGTCCCCCGTCATCGTTTCGTACCAGAAAACCTGGTCGACAAAGCCTATCAGGATAACGCATTGCCGATTGGTTATGGACAGACCATCTCTCAACCCTCCTTGGTCGCATCTATGACCGAGTTACTCGAATTGGAACCAGGGGATAAAGTCCTCGAAATTGGTACCGGTTCAGGTTACCAGGCAGCTATCCTGGCTGAACTGGGGTATGTCGAGGTTTATACCATTGAAATCGTGCCCGAGTTGCACGAAAGGTCCACAAAAATTCTGAATGAATTGGGTTACACAGAAGTCCATACCAAACAGGCTGATGGCTATTATGGTTGGGAAGAAGCGGCGCCCTTCGATGCCATCATCGTCACCGCAGCACCCGATCACCTTCCAGCCCCTCTTTCCAGGCAGCTCGCAGAGGGTGGGATCATGGTCATCCCTATCGGACCCCAGGGCTTTTACCAGACATTGTGGAAATTTGTCAAAGAAGATGGGGAAATGGTCGCCTACAACATGGGCTATGTTGTCTTTGTCCCCTTCACCGGTGAAGCTGGCGGTGTCCCCAACCCCACACCCCAGCCTTAAACTGCAATTCACTCCAATAAAACAATTTAATCCCTTTCAGAGTTGTTATAGAATGCGTTTCTGCACCTCAACACGCTCAATCATGGACCAAATTCCGGGGATCTAGTTTCCTCGACCCAATCCACGCCAGAAGATAAAAGCCTGTGCCAATCAATAAGGTCACACCAAACCCAAAACTAAGGGCGAAAAGGGAAGCCAATATTGAAGCCAATACAGAACACGCCCCATTCACAGCCCACATCCAGGCAAGGATGCGCTGGTCAGCCCCTGCCTGGTCAACATTAACAGCCTGGACACGCATCAACCCGGATGGGAAGGGAATACCCATCAAAAACCCTAAGGGGAACAGCAAGGTGATGCTGATAGTAAGCCTGATCACGAGGGGCAACCCTAATGTTTCCTGGATCAAGGGCGGAATAACCAGCATGTATAACACTAATAAACCGATCAGGGCAATCAATGCTGTGGATGTGGAAAAAAGACGCCGACCATAACGGCTGCCAAGCCCCGAAAATAAAAGGATACAAAAAAGAACGGTGGAAAAAGCATAGGCTGGTTGGTCCAGGTATAAAATAAAGCGTTGAATCAAAGGCATTTCGACCAACATGAACGCTAAACCAATTGCACCAAAATAAAGCACCGCTCCTGGATGATTCAACCTGGTTTTTGTCCTTTTCACAGCTATGGCTGGCAGTAATATCAGCACACTTGAGGCAACGAGGGCAAAGATCAAAATAATGATCACCACCAGGTATCCTGCCCCACCAAAGGGCTGCCACGTGACCCCTAGGATAGAGAGGATCTCATCCACCTGTGACCATTTGAAATAATGTCCGAAGAAAGGCTGGTCATCGGTGGGGGGACGGACGTCATAGGGATAGGCACGATAAAAATCCTTCCTCGAGTCCGCACTTACGAAGGCGGAAAATGTTTGGTGAAAGACAGGTTCAGGCAAGATATTGAAGCGGTTCACGTCTTCTATCGCTAAACCGGGGCCAAAAACAAGGTCAAAGGCTTTCTCTTCAGAGAATCTTCGAATAATTTCCAAATCAGCGTCATTAAATGGGTTTTTGTTGATCAGCAAGGTACCGGTGTTATAACCGCGCAGCGCTATGATCTGAGAAAAAGGGTCCAAATCTTCCCCCTCCAGCGCTGTTACCGCCAGGGTAAAGGTTCGCAGCCATTCGCTGGGCTCCTCCTGCAGCCAGCGCGTGACCACCAGCAACCCACCCGGTTTCAGGCTGTTGATCATATCTGAGAACGCCTTGACAGAATAGCGGTAATCCTCCCCCAGGGCATAAGCCCCCGAACCGACGGGATGATAGCTATCTGTCAGCGGCAATTGGATCAGGTCATAATTTTCATATCTCCTTGCTAAAAAACTCCGCCCGCTGGCATTCACAAAGGAAACCCCAGGGTTTGCATAAACATGCCTGGATGCCGCAATAATCAAGGGGTTATTCTCAACCGCCGTGATTTCTTTTGCCCCCAACTCCAAAGCTGCTAGGATATCCAGCCCCCCTTTGGGTTCCAGAATGAGCAGATCCGCATTGGGACGAAGTTCAAAAGCAACAGCGCCTGGCAGATGATCAGCAAATTTTAGATCGGCGCTTGCCGGCAAGATAGCATTCAAGTTATCACCATCCACAAATACACCTTGAATTGAAGGCAGCGGTTCTGAATACCGATAGCTCAAGCCGGGTACTGAATGCAAACTTGGACTCTGTACCACATCGACCTTTGAAAAACTATTCCAATCACTGCTGACCAGGCGTGCTTGAGGGGGTTGCAGTGCATAAGATAGGCTTTTGTAAGGAGAGAGTCGTAAAGCAAAAAATTCAGGCATTTCCCCAGATTGAATCCGCAAGCCTAATACAAGCAGCGATGAGAGCACGACCATGAGGGACAAAATTGAGGGACCCAACTTTACTCCCCTCGTTATCCATGAGTCTTTCCGGGTATCCCACACAAAGAAAAAGCTGGAAATGGCAGCAAGACCAGCACTGAAGGCGACAACCCCTTCACCATCCACAAAAATTGGCACAAAAACAGCCGCCAGGCACCCAATGGCTGAACCGACCATATTCACGGCATAAACGCTCCCGGTTGAAGCCCGCTCCTGGCGCAGCATCAGGCTGATGATCATACCGGTGAAAAAAAATGGGGAAGCCAGGGCAGCATAATGCAGAAAGAAAATCCCAATTTGTTCAGGGGCGATCATCATGCTGTAGGAATCAAAAGGCAGGAAATTGATCAGTAAATAAGCCCCGAGCATGCTTAAGCCCGACGCACCGGATAACCACCCCAGGCGTATCCCCTGGTCTTTGATTGACTTTTCTTTTCGCAAAGCTAGAAATGTCCCGCTGGCACCAAAGCCAAGCAGTGCCAGACTGACGACCATAAAAGCAAAGTGATAAAACTGTGCCACGGAGAACAGTCGGATCAGGTTGATCTCAAAACTCAAAGAAGCAGCAGAAACCAGCAGCAGGCCAAATGCCTGCAAAGAGATGGCACGAAAAGAAGGTTTCGAGTGGTTATCCTGGTTTTTCCTCGGCATGATCTATCTCTGGACAGTAAGGCGAGTGATCTATCAGTAAATTAGGATGAAGGTTACATCCAGATTACCTTCATGTTTGAAGATATCTGTATGCAACCTCTGAAGTATCTCTAAATCTAATTTTACCGCTTTGTGTTTTTCCCACTTCATAAAATCTTAACAGGATAAATTGCAGTTAAGTCATCTCATGAAAGGACGATACCCTAAGGCAAAATTATTCTCAAACTTTGTTAATAAGCTGGAGAAATCAAGTGAATCCTTCAGAAAACAACCCATTAAGACTTAATGACCCTTTCCAATTTCGCTATTGGAAAGGGTCATTTTAAGACCGATTGCGATTTTATGAAAATATTAAAAAATGCTAAATGGTGACCTTAACTACCCCAGGTAATCCCGCAGGCGGCGCTTGACAGAAGGATGCCGCAGGCGGGAGAGCGCCTGTGCTTGGATCTGACGTACCCGCTCCCGGGTGACGCCCATCTTGCGCCCCACTTCCTCCAGGGTGTAGGATTGGCCGTCCAACAGGCCGAAACGTAATTGTAAAATACGCACCTCACGTGAGGGCAGGGACTCGAGCACAGTCACCAGGTTCTCCCTTAGGAGATTGTAGGTAGCGGAATCATCGGGGGGCGGGATTTCCTCATCCTCAATAAAGTCTCCCAGCATAGAATCACCTTCGTCATCCGTTGGAAGCTCCAGGGATAAAGGCCTTTGAGCCACACGCAGCATATGCTCTACTTTTGCTGGTGTCACCTCCAGGGCTTCTGCCAGCTCTTCAATGGTTGGTTTGCGGTCAAGGTGTTGAACAAGCTCGTGCTGGGTGCGCATCAATTTATTAATCTGGTCGCCCATATGAACGGGTACCCGGATCGTGCGCCCCTGATCAGCAACGGCACGGGAGATCGCTTGCCGAATCCACCAGGTAGCATAAGTGCTGAACTTCAAACCTCGCCGGTATTCAAATTTCTTGGTTGCGCGCATCAAACCAATATTGCCCTCCTGGATCAAATCAAGGAAGGGTACCCCGCGGTTCATGTAACGTTTCGCAACGCTGATCACCAAACGCGAATTGGCGGTGATCAGGTGTTCGCGTGCTTCCCAACCTTGCTCAACCAATCGCCGTAATTTCTCACGCCGTCGGGGAGAGACATTGCCCCGAGCCAGTTCGGCGCGTGCCATACGACCACTTTCGATCTTTTGAGCCAATTCCACCTCTTCATTGGCAGTCAATAAGGGAACGCGACTGACCTCTTTGAAATACATACCGATGGTATCGCTGGTCTCAATGTTCTCCAAGTCATCACTCGTGGGTGGTTCAGTCTGAGTTCGGGGCTTATGTGACGGCGGTTTCTCCTCGTCATCCGCCTCGTCCTGCTCATCACCCCTTGAATTGTTTTCTACATAGGGAATCCCTGCACTGATTAGCGCAGCAAAAACGTGCTCCAATTCTTCAACTTCATCTTCTGCTGTGGGGAAGTACTCAAGGATATCCTCGGTTGTGACATACGATTTCTTTCTACCAATTTGGATCAAGCGAGCGACAGGGGAGGTTGATTTCCTGCCATTTGACCGATTACCAGCCTTTGATTTTGTGCTCATGCGCTCCTTCCATAATCGTTAGGATCTACATTGTTTGTGAAAGTACCCCCCTGTACGACCGTGGACACTTCTCATTCACCAATACCCATCCGAAATGCCATCCAATTACTCCCTTTAACATAGTATTTTTTTGCCAAAATATCAAGTGCTTTATATTAAAAAAATAATGGACCAGTCGGATTTTAATAGCATTAATCACGTTTATGATTTATTTTCCTGGTAAAACTCCTTGGTAAGCAAGAACAGCAGAGAAATCCCTCTCAACGGGGCACCTTTCTGATTAAGGGATGGTAAACCCTGACGAATTAGCTTCACATCGGAAATCCGACTCTCGGCAACCCTTTATGAGAAAATGAGCCCTCAAGAAAAAAGCTTTTCTACTTTTTTGAGGATCTTCTCTGCTTTTTTGCGTTGATTTGATGTCATCTCTGGCTCACGGGCTTTAATCACAGCAATAAAATCAGCGGCATGTTCTGCGTCAAGGGCAATCAGCATGATTTCAGCATGTCTCGGCACGTCCTTTGTACGGCACATCCTAAGGAAATCGAATAAGTCGGGGAGAATATCCTTCCGATAATTTTCCTGGCTTGCGGCAATCCCGCTCAAAGTTCGAATGCCGCTATCCTGCGTAATGACAGATCCACGTTGAACGGCATCCTTGATCGTCTGTAAATGGGTGTAAAGCTCATCTGCCTTAATCTGAGCGATCGTACTCAGTGCGATCATCCCGCCCCAAACAAGGCGATTGTTCTTATGATCTAAAAGGTTTAAGAATATTCGCCAATAGGGGGCGATCAGCCTTGGTTCAAGGTATCCCACTTCATACAACACTTTGATGCAATCACTCTGGACGGCTTTTTCAGGATGGTCAAGGTTGTCCACAATCTCCCTGATGCCCTCAGCATCCGACTGATCAACAAGCCTTTTGGCTAATTCCTGGTTGGGAACGTCGTCCTGCCGTCCTTGCTGGCTGGCGATGAACTGTAATACCGACATATTGCCTCCTTAATTTATTACAACGAATGAATAAATCATTTTGATTGACCCATTCACGCTATTTCATTCGACCAGATCGATGTGTTTCAATAAAAAAATTAAAGGTCTAAAATACTTATCTCACATTTAATTGTTTTCGCAGTTACGATCTCCTCAGCATAGCGACTTCCCAAGGATGGTCAATGTCCATCTGAAAGGATAAATGCCGTTGACCTTCGCTAGAAAACACAGCGAATATTCGAAATTGAAATCTAAATTATCTACATCCCATCTCCATTAATTTCGACAAGGTCCATCGAGGCCGATCAGTCCCAAAAGAATCCAAGCCCAAAGCTGTCACACGGTTCAGGGCAAGCCTATCATTCACACCCCATGCAGAGGTGTGCATACCAGCCTCTCTCGCCAAAGCCAGGGCTGATTCTGTCCAATATGCATAAAAATTTCGAATAGAATCCGCACCAGCTTCCTGCGCCATCCGAACAGGATCAAGTGGAGCGCTAGCCAGCAAGATCCCTGTTGGGATTTCAGGCGCCAAATCGTCTAAATTGCGTATGCTCTGGTGAAAAAAGGACTTAACCAGCACCTGGTCCGTCATCCCAGCATCGCGAATTGCACTGACAATGCTTTTTTCGATACTTTCAGGGGGATGTGGATAACCTTTGATTTCAACCAGGAGGGGTATCCGGTCTTTCGCCCAGTCCAGGACCACCTCAAACCTTGGTATGCCCTCCCCAGCGTAAGCTTCATTAAAACGAATACCTGCATCCAAAGCCTGGACTTCTGCCAGGGTCATCTCCTCCAACAGACCCATCCCATCCGTGGTTCGCGACACATCACTATCGTGCATGACGACAAGCGCACCATCGCTAGTCTGATGCACATCCAGTTCAATCGCATCCACCCCAATTTCATACGCTATCTGGAAGGAAGCCATGGTATTTTCTGGCGCCAGGAACCCTGCGCCGCGGTGCCCGTAAACCAGGATTTCTCCATTGTTGATCTCCAACTCAAGCATCATCTTGCCAAATTCTCCAAGGATAAGAAAAAACTCGCACTGTTATCAAGTACGAGTTTTCAATCAGCGGGGAGGGAGGGATTCGAACCCTCGGTTGAGCTTAACACCCAACAACCACTTAGCAGGCGGCCCCAATCAACCACTCTGGCACCTCCCCGGGTATTCAAATTTTTATTTTCCCTCGACGTATAACGGAGGGAGAGGGATTCGAACCCACGGTGGGCGTAAACCCACACCTGTTTTCAAGACAGGCGCCATAGTCCACTCGGCCATCCCTCCAAGGAATGAAATTCTAACATTAATTCTAACTTGCTACAAGTTCAGCCTTTAATTATAGCACCCAGAGGGGGAGATTCAAAATAAGCCAGCTCACTCAAAAGAATTTAATTAGCGACCAAAGCATCATCCAGACATTATTTTCTCAAGCAGCCTCACCTTGAGTCCTATCGGGTCCATAGACCTGCATTCGATCACCAAAATCCTGGACCAATATGTCTTCAGGTTTTTTTAAAAGCCAATATACCGTATACATGTCCCCCACAGCGCCCGCGAAATTCAGGGTGATAAATAAGAGTACCGGTAAAATCCATGGGCTTGGGACGAATAGCAGTGCAATGACTCCCACCACTGTAAGGATCACCAGAGGTGCTAAGCCGACGACCGTGTAAGGCTTTTTAGGGATATACCAATCTTTTGCAGAGGCAAAGGCATAAAACCCCCTGAAGCCAAATTTCGGCCTGCTTTGGGTGAAGATCCAAAAGAATAAGCCATGCACTGCCTCATGCAAGAAAATCATGACCAGATTAATGCCCAGAAACACCAGCAGCCAAAGGAATGTCACGCCAAAGTCGCCCGTCAGGAAATTTGATAATTCTTCAGCTAAAGAGAAGGCTGGTCGAACTAATCGAAGAAACAATACGATCAAGGCACCAAACCCAATGAATAATCCCAAACTACCTATATTGATAAGAATCGCAACATTGGTATCTTCCGTTAGGTCAAGGGTATCGATCTGTTGATAATTTTCCGGGAGCTGCGAGGTGGGTTTCGCTGTCATCACTGTTCCTGGCGTTTTCCAGTGTTATGAAACAAACATACCCGATCGCCATCGTCTGTGATGAGGACCGTATTCGGATGGCGCATGACCCAAATCACCATCACAATATCGCTGATGCCGGTGGCAATATTTAATGAGATTACCAGGAGCACACCCGGGATCAAGTTGAGGGGGACAAAGGGAATAACAACCACCCCCCCAAGAGTGATCAAAACAATGGGCAGCAGTCGGATCAGCAGATACGCCCACTTCGGCAGATACCAACCCGGAGCTGCCGCAAAAGTATAAAAACCCCGGAAGCTAATTTGAGGGCGATGCCCGGTGATTATCCAGAATAACACCCAACGACTCCCCTCTGCCAAAACGACCATCAAAACAAATGAAACTACCAGCAGAAGCACAATCCGCCAGAATTCGCGCATCCCCGTGATAACCAGGATGTTTTCTGAAGAGAGATAGGTCGGCCGTAAAATAATCAAACTCTCCACCAGCAGCCAGGCTACGCCAAATAACACCCCGATCCCAATCAGGTTCAAAATCATTGCCAGACCACGATCGGCATTAAGGTCTAATTGATTTATTTGGTGATATTCTGGCGGCAATTCATTTATCGGTTTAGTTCTTTTCATTCATCCCTCACTTTTAAGACAAATTTTCAACATTAATACATTATTATGACTAACTGCATAGTCTTAAGGTTTTATTCTGTCAAAGTGTTCGTCGGCCACGGTGTCCGGGTGGCGACTGTCGGTTTTATTTCTTGTGGCGTTTCATTGATGGGTGTCGCGGTATCCTCGAGGGTGAACGCCAGCGTAACCGTCTCATCCAGGGGAGGCAATGTCGCCTGGATCTCAATTGCTGGGGTAGGATCACTTTCCAAAATGTCACGCCGCCATCGGATACCAACAAAAAGGGCAAGGGTCAAGAGTGCCATCACCACAAATGCCGAAAGGCATCCGATCAGCAAACGCCTTTTCCCCGGTTTTCTTGCTTTGCTGCTTTCATTTCCTGGCACTTCCAGTAATACTACAGTGGTATTATCATGGCCGCCCTTGCGATTGGCCATCTTGATTAAGGTGTTCGGAAGAGCATCCGCCCCTGTTTCAAGCATTGTTGATCGAATCTTTTCATCGGAGACCAGATCTGTCAACCCATCACTGCATAATAGAATCTGATCGCCAGGTTCTAGCGCCAGTCCCTGGTTGCTTAAGGCATCCGCTTCCGTTTCACCCGCGAAAAACCACAAACGAAAATCCGGTTCGGGGGATTTTTTCGAGCCAAGGTAACGCCGGATAACATGGGCATTGGGATGTTCACCATTCTCACGGGCTGCCAGGAGCCCAGCATCGATCGCTTCCTGGATCCAGGTATGATCCGTCGTAAGCTGTACCAAATGACCTTCGCGCAGGAGATAAATCCGGGAATCACCCAGGTTTGCTGTATAGAGCCGATCACCAATCACCCAGGCACACGCGCAGGTGGTCCCCATCCCGTTTCTGCTCACCCCCTTTTGGGAAGCCTCATAAATCGCCTGGTTGGCACGCAGGATTGCCTGGCGTAAGGTCTCAAGAGGGGTATCAACGTCGCCGGCAATCACCTGGTCAGTGATGATCGACACACCCATTTCAGCGGCCACCTCGCCCGCCCTGTGTCCCCCAATACCATCACATAAGACTCCGATAACACTAGGTGTCTGTCCATCCCCGCCCGTAAAGAAAGCGTGCACCTTGTACCGGTCTTCATTTTTCTTTCCGGCGATACCAGGGTGACTGGCACCAAAGATCTTAATGTGTGATTCTTTTATTTTGACCATAAGAGCGGTTCGTAAGATTTAATACGGATTCTAGAAGTCTCAGGTTTCTCCAACAGTGTAAACCGAAAACCGACTGTTCCGAAATGGAGTGAATCACCCGTTTGTATCCTTACAGGTTCTGTGCCAATCCTTTCGTAATTGAGCCAAGTACCATTGGAAGGACTCAAATTTGTCAACCAGAAAGCATCCTCCTTCCAGAATAAGTTGGCTTGCACATCGGCAACATCCGTTCCCTCAAGCACCAGGTCGGACTTCGCGGGATTGCTGCCAATTGTTAAACCCTTCAAGGTGATAAAATGACTTTCCCCCTCCCAGTTCTCCTCCAGAATCCCCATTGGAAGGAGTGCAGCCTTTGCTTCCCACTTGGCGCTGCCCAGTTTTACGCTATGCTCGAGAGGATTGAGATTTGATAAGAATCCCCTGACATTGAGGGGTTTCGATCGCACCCACCAACGTTGAAGCAGCCAAATGACAAAAAGGACAAATGCACTTAATAAAATACTGCCAACGATGATCCAAGCCATTCGCCGCCCCGAGCTTTGCACTTCTGAACCGGCATCAACAACGGCAATCTGAACGGGGGTTTCAATTGTGCGGGCACTAAGACCTAGAGCATCTTCTACCTCAACCTGTATGGTATGTTCTCTTGCCGAGACATATCCAGAAAGATCCCAGGAAAGCACCTCAAAAGGCGGTTCGGAGCGGATATCTTCCAGCCGGCCATCTACAAAAAGCCGGCTGGCAACGATCTCACGCTCATACCCGTCAGGGAAACCAACCACCACATCCAGAACATACCGATCAGGGAAATAACCCTGCTGACCGTTTTCATTAACGGGTTGCGGCTGACGTGTGATGGTGGATGGCGGTGATAAAAGAATCGGATTAGGGGGTTGTATATCGATATAGAATGGAGTGCTTTCACCGCTGATTGTTTCGCCCTCAATATCCGCATCGACACGGACAGGATATGTGCTCCTTTCCCTGATACCAGATTCATAAGTCAGCGTATAGACAAAGCTCAAGGGGGAAAGGTAATCCTGTGGGTCAGGAATGGGGTTTTCCCCGGTGAAATGAAAAAACTCTCCCCTGGTGGCGGCGCTCATTTCCACCAAAGACTGGCCCTGTTCATTGGTGAGGAAATAGGGATCCCCAACCATCCAAACAAAAACATGAATATTTCCCCGGATTGCTTCTTGTGTTAAATCACGGATGCCGGAAATTTGATCCGGTGCCGGTGGTGGTGTGATATATAGCAGGACTTTATCAACACCAAAAGGAACAATGCGGTTCTTGGTTAGCCTCAATCCTGTTTCTAAACTATTCAGGTCAGATGTCATGTTCCGAAAATCAGGCTGATAATCTTGCAGAGCACTGACCCAGCTTGAGGACTCCGGAACATGTCGCGTTATGGGTCCCTCAGCGGTCACAAATGACCAGGCATCCCCTGGCCGGGTTTCTCGGGTGCTCGCCCAATTGACCAGGCTGCTGGATAACTTTTCATAAATGGAAACGCCTGAAAAATCCCGAATATCCAGGTCTCGCGTACCATTGATCACAAGTGTGAAGGATACACCCTTCTTTTCTTCACTTAAGGCGGTTACAGGTACGGGTTCTTCATCCTCAATGACCTGCAGATCATCGACCTGCAGCCCGAATTCTTGCGTGTTATTCACCCCCACCATCCTGAATGTGATGGTCATCGTCGGGAAATTCTCCGTATCCGGCGGTAGCACTTCCAGTGTCTTTTCAGTTTGTCCAACTGCTGAATAAATGTGGATGCTGGACACCAAAATCAAGATAAGTCCCGCGAAAAAATAACGATTTTCACGGAAAAAAGAGAAAATCATTCTATCCAAGCGCGCCAAAAACAGCATTGCTTATATCCTGCACTGCATGGAGAGAATCCACATGTAAAGAGATTAAGTCGTTTCCTCCTCATCCGTTTCAACTGATAACACCTGTGGCTCTAAAGCCTTTGCGCTCGTTAATCGTCGGAAGGTGAGCGTCCAACAGGAAAGAACATAGGCCGTTAATACGCCAACCAAGAAGATCATCAATGGTAAATAAGCGATGAAGAGTAAGCCGCTCAGGATCAAACCAACGGTGAACATCTGGAATCCAGTCGCAAACAGGTTGATCAATAGGGGAACCGGCACGAGTATCAATGGCAGGGCGATTAAAAGGCCCACAATGAATTGTCCAATCCCCAGGATCAGGAACATCAAAAGCACGTTCCCCAAGTTTTGTGTGAGGACCTGCCAGCCTCTCTCAATCCCCTTGAAAACACCTCGGTCTTCCTCCACCATGGCGATGGTTGAAAAAGTGAACAATACCTTAATGAACCAACCTATGGGTATCAGCAAGAACAAACCTAAGCCACAGGTGCATGCGGTAAAGAGGATCAAAGGGATAAACAGGAAAAGCACCAAGACGAAGCCTGCGATTCGCCATCCCAAAATAAAAAGCAGTACTTTCCAAAAATGTTTTTTGATGGCATTGAAAATATTTTTGAACGAAAGCGGTTTTGCTTCCGCCTCTGCTTCGTCTGCCAGGCTTGTGCCTTTAATGACACCAATTTGCCCCAGGGTGCCAGCCATAAGTGACAAGATGGTCATCACAATGGCAATGAAAAAGAGCACGAAAAAAATTGCAATAATCACTAATAGGACTGCAATGCCAATCCCGATCCACACATCAGATGGGATCTCCACCAACGATTGGAAAAAATCCTCAATGGCACGCTGCGATGACGGTGATAGAAAATCAAAACCATTGTGAAAGGATTGTTGTCCATTGGAATACATCGCATTTCCGCCGCCCCCAGCACCGCCCCCTCCGCCATATGAACGAGCTGCGCCACAGCTTGCTAAAAATCCAAAAAGCCACAGGATCTTATGCTTCCAGATAATTTTCCAAGCCTTTGCTAATATTTCACCAAAGTCCATTTGTGCCTCCTCACTCGGTATCAAAAAAGGTTGTCAAAAGGGAAATCTCAATTTTATTATAGTAGAAATTGCTGGCACCTCCAAATCCAATTTTTATAAGATTTCATCAACGCCTGAATTTATTCCCATTCAATGGTCCCAGGAGGTTTCGTCGTGATATCGTAAACCACGCGGTTGATACCTGGCACCTCGTTCACAATACGGTTGGCAGTCCGGGATAACAAGCTAGGGGGAAGATGTGCCCAATCGGCAGTCATAAAATCATCCGTCGTGACTGCCCTCAGTGCAATCACTTCTTCATAGGTGCGCTGATCACCCATCACCCCCACGGACTTGACAGGTAGTAGAACTGCAAAGGCTTGTGCCGCTCCTACTTTTGAGGATGGATCACGACCAGGATGATAAAGCCAACCAGTTGCCTCCATCTCATCAACAAAGATCGCATCGGCCTTGCGCAATTTTTCAACCCTATCACGGGTCACCTCCCCAAGACATCGCACCGCCAATCCGGGTCCTGGAAAAGGTTGGCGTTGTACCAAGTCTGCGGGTAATCCCAGGGTTTGACCCACTTTTCGTACCTCATCCTTGAACAAATAGCGCAAGGGTTCTACGAGCTGAAAATCCATCTCGCTAGGAAGTCCGCCTACATTGTGATGGGTTTTTATCCTGTGAGCGTGTCCACGTTCTGGGGCACGGGACTCAATCACGTCCGGATAAATCGTGCCCTGGACGAGAAATGAGAGAACCCCTATTTCTTTAGCTGCATTCTCGAATATTCTGATAAAGGTTTCGCCAATAATGTTGCGCTTCTCCTCAGGTTCGGTCACCCCTGCCAGTTTGGTAAAAAATTCTTCTTCGGCATTGATCACGATAAATTTGTCGCCAAAGCGTTGGCGAAAGATACTTGCGATCCAGTGTGCTTCGCCGTCTCGCATGAGCCCTGTATCCACAAAAACTGCTGTCAAGCTGTCACCCACAGCCTTCCTGACCAGCGCTGCAGCAACGCTGGAATCAACACCACCACTTACTGCGGCTAGGACAGAATCACCCCTTACCTGTTCTTGGATATGGGAAACTGCATCTTGAATGATCGATTCCGGGGTCCAATCCCCGGAACAGCCGCACACATCCCAAACAAACCGTTTGAGTACCTTGCGTCCTGAAAATGTATGCTGAACTTCAGGATGAAACTGGAGACCATAATATTGCAGCACCTTGTTTCCCATAGCAGCAATTGGGCTGTTAGCAGTTTTAGCCAGGACCTGAAATCCCTCAGGTAAGGAGTCGATCCGGTCCCCATGGGACATCCAAACTTGAGGGCTATCAGTCTCCTTCAGCAGGGGAGATGATGCCACAATTTGTAAATCAGCCGTACCATATTCACGTGCCTTTGCTGCGCTAACTTTTGCACCCAAAGCATGGGTTAAGACCTGCATCCCATAACAAATGCCCAGAATGGGCAGACCGGATGCCAGTACAAACTCAGGTAATGCAGGCGCACCTGGTTCGTAAACTGAATAAGGCCCACCAGAAAGGATAAACCCTTTGGGATCAAGTGCATCAACCTCTGCTTCAGTCGCGTCCCAGGGCAGCAACACAGCGTAAACCTGGGCTTCTCTAACACGCCGAGTAATAAGCTGGGAATATTGCGAGCCAAAATCGAGGATGACAATCGTTTCAGGCACGGGAATCACTTCCTTGGTCGCTGACAAGGTGCCAATGCAACAGAGGCACAAGCTGGTTGGGACCCCCGTTGATAATCAGGCGATAACCTCGGTTGTTCAGGTCAAATTGAATGATGAGTGAGGTTATGATCTTTAAAAAATCTTTATTCAAATCAAGATTATCACCGGGGACATCTTCAATAGCGGCGATCCCTTGCTTAGAGAGAATCAAAATATGAAGAGGATAATCTGGCTGGGGGTGATGAATTGCCAACCAATGGGTATTTTCAATCAACGGATCAACAGGCAGAAAATTCTTCATATGCCGAAACAAAAAGACAAGCAGCGCTTGAGCAGGTTTCCAGCGTGCTGCTCTGAGAAATAATAAGGAAATCCTAGTCTTCAGCGAAGACAATTTGGCCCGAATCTAATGCAGCAATAGAAACCAGAGCTTCAATCGGTACATTAAGGGAGGAAAGCCTTTCTCTACCTTCTTCAAAAGTTTTTTCGATTAACGTACCAATACCCACAATTTTCGCCCCTGCGGTTTGAGCCAGGCGTACCAAACCAGCTATCGTTGCCCCTGAGGCGAGAAAATCATCAATGATTAATACCCGCTCGCCTGCCCCCAAATACTCCGGGGAGACAATCAGTTCAACCGTTTGCCCCTTGGTATGCGAGGGTGCCACTGTGAGGTAAACCGTATCCGGCATGGTGATAGGCTTGTGTTTGCGAGCAAAAACGACCGGTACGTCTAGAAAATATGCCGTCATCAATGCAGGGGCAATCCCAGAGATCTCCGCAGTCAAAATCTTTGTCGGTTTCGTGGGTTCAAATAATTCGGCCAGAGCTTTTCCGCACCCTTTCATCAGGGTAGGATCCACCTGGTGGTTGATGAAGGGATCCACCTTCAATATCCCTCCTGGCAAGCTCTTTCCCTCTTTTTCAATTCGTTTTTGTAAAGGCTCAAACACGCCAACCTCTTTCAAATTAACAGTGGCTTTCAAATGAGATTTTACATTAAAAAGATGACAAAAAATGGCTGTATTTGGGACTTTAACCCAATATTAAACTCAAGTTGATGGCGGGATATCTGAATCCAGCGGCTGCTCGCTGTCACGTTTTCTCATCCTGAAAAGCACCTCCTCAAGGATCTTCCGGTTGAAACTGACCAAATCCGCAATCAAACCGATCAGAAAGGTGATAAAGCCAACAATCAGGAAAACGGCTGCCAATATCAATGATTGGATCATGCCCCCGCCCTGCCCTTGCAAGTAAAAGTAAAGGAAACGCCCTCCGATCAACACACCCATCAGGATCATGATGAAACTGATCACGGTAAAAATCCTCAGCGCACGGTACATGGTAAAAGACCGCATGATTGTCACACCAGAATTGACTAGGTAATTGCGGATACTGCTGAAAAGGCGCGAAGGGCGTTCGGGCGGATTTGTTTCCACGGGGACAAAGGACACACGCACTTTCCTGGCGCCAGCCTGGATCAAGGTCTCCAAAGTATAAGAATAATTACTGAGCACCATCGTTTCCAGAGCTACCTGTCGTGTCATGGCTCTGAAGCCGCTGGTCGCATCCGGGATTTCCAAACCAGCGGTCGCTGAAACCACCTTGCTCCCAATCACCTGTAAGAGGCGTTTATGCCTCGGGAAATGACCCACATTTTGCACTTCACGATCCCCGATAACCATTTCTGCTTCCCCCTCCAGGATCGGTCGCGCAAGTTTTAGGATATCCTCAGCACGATACTGATTGTCTGCGTCGGTATTGACGATGACATCCGCACCCAAGCGCAAACTGGCATTCAAGCCTTGCATAAAAGCCTGCGCTAAGCCCACATGCCGGTTGAGGTGCACGATGTGGTCAGCGCCGTTTGCTCGAGCCACCTCTGAAGTATTGTCAGTGCTGCCGTCATCCACCACCAAAACTTCCACGTGATCAAACCCTTCCATCTCCCGGGGCAGTTGTGAAAGAGTTTTAGGCAGCACTTGCGCTTCATTAAAACAAGGGATTTGGATAATTAGTTTCATTGGTTGCTTTTCAATCCACTCATTGTTATCTAGTATATCACGTTGCCATTGTATCAAGAGGATGCGCTCTTTTCCTTGCAAAATAATTCAAAAAACCAATAACTGATTCCCTAGAGCAAACGCAATGCATTTAAGGTTTTCCATTGATCCTTCACAACTTAAACCCCTGATAATCGCTATTATAATTACCCAATCAGAAGATTCCACACCCAACAAATTCTAAAGAAAGAGGATGGCTATTATGAACAATTCCAGATTCAAGTCCTTCAATTATGCCATTGGCATGTTTGGAACCTCAATCCCAATCAACATGCTCAAGACGTATGCGGCTATCTTTTATGTGGATCGCTTGGGGTTGACCACACCCCAATTTGCACTGATCCTCTTTGTTTACACCTTCATTGATGTGTTGGACAATCCTGTTTATGGATTTCTATCGGACCGAACACGCACAAAGTGGGGGCGACGCCGTCCCTGGCTGGTGATCGGGACGCCCTTATTGGTTTTGGGCTTGATTGCCTTCTATAGTCCACCTGACTTTTTTGAGGGAAATGCACTTTTAGCCTATGCCATGTCGTTTTATATCTTCACAGGCACGATTGATTCGGTGATTAACGCCAATTATGGCGCCCTTTTTCCAGAATTATTCACAGATGACGCCAGCCGCGCTAAAACCAATGCCCTCCGGCAAGCCTTTCAACTTGTGGCCATGATCATCAGTATCGCCCTGACGCCCATTGTGACAAACGCCCTTGGGTACAGCACAACAGCGATTATCTACGGCGCCCTCGGTGGTGTGGTCATCTTGTATATGGCACTGACTGCTCGAGAAAAGGAAGTGGAACCCAGCGAAGAAAAACCCAGGCTTTGGGACAGCATCAAAACCATCGTCACCAACGGTAATTTTTGGATCGCCGGTTTGACCAACGCTTTTTACAGCGCAGCGATGTCCTTGGTGTTGGCTGGACTGCCTTTCTTTGTCAAATACACCCTCCAAATTCCCGACGCTCAATCTACAATCCTCTTTGCCTCTGTCTTACTGATTGCCATAGCCTGTGTCGTCCTCTGGGCATGGCTTGTGAGGAAATTCCGTCTTATCCCTGTTTGGCGGGTGGCACTGGGTGCCCTGGCAGTTTCATTCATCCCACTTTTCTTTGCCTCTGATTTGGTTTCAGCCATTATTGGCAGCGTCCTGGTTGGTTTTGGTTTTGCCGGTGTGATTACGACCATGGACTTGATCGGTGCTCGAATCATGGACGAAGACACTCAAAAATACAATGTCCGCAGAGAAGGCATTTACTCAAACGCTTTGGGTTTTATGAATCGCCTGAGCGGACTGTTCACCAGCCTGGCGTTCCTGCTGCTTTTCCGTCTCTTTGGATTTGAAAGCGGCGAAAATCCTGGCACCCAGCCCGGCACAGCCTCTCGCTTTTTACTGACGGTCTTCCCAATGGTCATGATGATCGTCAGTCTTGGATTTTCCTTTTTTCTCAAGTTATCCAGAAGAACCCCTGTTGATTCCGTCGAAGATAGAGGAGAATGACGCATGGCACTGATCCAATTAGATCACGACTCGCAGAAAATCAAAGCCTGTCAACCCCTCTACATGATCGTGCCCGATCCCAGAAAATTTGATGAGGTCCCCTTGCAAGACAGGAAAGTACTGTATTTACTGCATGGATTAGGTGAAAACGGCAGCGCCTGGCAGCGCTTCACGAACATCGAGACCTTAGCTAATAATTACGGTTTCATTGTGGTCATGCCAACCTTCGGACGCAGCTTTTATATCGATTTGCCCAACGGGCAGGGGTATTTCAGCTATCTAGTGGATGAACTGCCGCAATATCTTGAGGATCTATTTGGCCTGCTGCCGCCCAGGGAGAGAACCTTCATCGCCGGAAATTCTATGGGCGGGTATGGGGCATTCAAAGCTGCTTTTCACTACCCAGAGAAGTTTGCCGCCGCTGCCAGCTTTTCGGGCATGTTATCCATGCAAATTGTAAACTTGCTACCAGACGATCCACGCAAGGATGAGTTCAGAACAATCTTTGGAGACCTGCACAAGCTTATCGGCTCAAAACATGATCCCCTGACGTGGCTGACGACCACATCAAAAGAAGGGGCAAAACTTCCCCAACTTTATGTGGCTTGCGGTACGCAAGATGATCTTCTACCCCTCAACCAATTATTTATAACAACTGCTAAAGACTTGGGCATCCCAATCGAATATCATATCCAGGAAGGCCAGCATGATTGGGCTTTTTGGCAGGACCAAATCGCAAGTTTTGTGAAATTATTCATGCTACACAACGAAAAAACCAAATAATCCAGATAAGGATCACTAATGGAAAATCGCCTGGCGCTGGAATTTTTTATCCCACACGAAAAAGAAGGGGACTATCTGACCATTCCCTTCCAAATGCCTGAGAATACTGCTGAATTCACATTACAGTATCACTATCCCACACATCACCATCAAAAAAAGCCTATCGAAGGCGGTCATTTCACTGCCTCCCAAAGGATAAATATCATCGATTTGGGTTTGATCGGTCCGGAGGGTGAACAGGTGGGGGCATCCGGATCTAATAAAGATAGGTTTTTTATCAACGCCCAAAAGGCAACACCGGGCTATTCTCCTCACCCTCTGACGCCCGGGGAGTGGTCAATCCTTGTTGGCGCTTATCAAATCGCCCCACAAGGCGTCACAGTGACTTATCAACTGACATTCACGCCTAAGAAAAGACGCCTGTTAATGGGTGATCTGCACACCCATACCATTGCCTCGGATGGGGTTCTTTCCCTGTCAGAATTAGCCTCACACGCTCAAAGCCACGGCCTGGATTTCCTGGGCATCACCGATCACAACCAGATGGCCGACCCTGCCAAACTCAATGAGATCAACGGGATCACATTGATCCCGGGAGTCGAATGGACCCATTTTAAAGGTCACGCCAATTTTCTGGGAGTGGGGCAGCCCTATGACCCACCTTTTTTCACACATACCTTTGAGGAAGTTCAAGACCGCTTCCAATCAGCTAACGAGCGAGGGGCGTTAATCGTTATCAACCATCCCTGCGATGACCAGTGCGGCTTCCATTTCGACATGGATAAGCTGCCCTATGATTGCCTTGAAATATGGAACGGTCCCATGCGAGAGAGCAATCTGCGTGCCCTCGGGCTTTGGCAGTCCCTACTGGCGTCGGGGAAGAAGATCACCGCAGTTGGCGGCAGCGATTACCATCGGGATCATTTATTCCAAATCCTCGGCGGTCCCTCCTTGGGGGTCTACACCGTTAGTGAAGCTCCCAAAGATATCATTGCCGCCATTCGCACCGGCTGCAGCTTCATCACCTATGCCCCGGATGGCCCCCAGGTGGAAATCAAGGTCGGTGAGGCATTCATGGGGGATACTGTCCCATGGCAGCCCGGTTTGACGCTTCATATCAATGCAATTGGATTGAAAAAAGGGGATATCCTACGCATGATCACTCCCCAAGACAGCACAGACCTGCATCAGGCGCCATCTGAAGGCAAATTGGATCTAAGCTTGCCAGTGCCCTCAACGGGTTTTACACGCTTTGAGATACATCGCACCTTCTTACCAGGTCTGCCCCCTTTGCCGGCGTTGATCTCCAACCCGGTTTATTTCAAGCTGAAAGCCCAGTGAAAATCAGAAGATGGATGTCCCAATCTCATATTCCTTCAGCCAGGTTTCAGTTTGATTGAATTGCATCAAAGCAAAAAAACACAATTCTTCTTTCCCGAACGATGATGGAACGAAAAATATTCCTGATCCAACCTCTTACCTTTTGACCTGCTTTCTTTTGGATGACAACATCGACAACTTTATAGAATAGACCTGAAACCGGATCACTTTGCTATGATCGACAGGTATGCCGGTTTCCCTACCAACCGGGTTATAATATCCTCACAAATCATGGCAGCGATAAACCCATTCAACCCCCAGGAATATTATCAGCTTCAGGGGCAGATCAGCGACCCGGGACCTTTCTCCGAGCATCTTTACGCTCTGCCGGATGCGCTGCCAGACCTGGTTCAATCAATCCAAGGTTTGATGCTCCATATGCATTGGGCTTCACGCCATGGGTTGACCCTCAACCGGGCGCGCAAAGAAGAAGCCAACCTGCGCACCATGAAGGACCGCCTGGATAAGATCATAACCTTGTGTGATGAGCCCTTGAATTACAGCCGTCTCATCACTCAGAAGAGCGTCGGGACATGCCGTGATTTTGCCCTGATGCTGACATCTATCTTCCGCCAGCGTGGCGTCCCCGCACGAGCCCGCTGCGGGTTTGGCACCTATTTCACCAAGGGGAGGTTTGAAGATCATTGGGTTTGTGAATTTTGGATGGAAAAACAATCCAGTTGGGTGATGGTTGACCCCCAATTAGATGCGCTGCAGATCGAAGTTCTCGGCATTGACTTTGACCCCCTGGACATGCCTCGTACAAAATTTGTCACCGGCGGGCAAGCCTGGCAGCTTTGCCGTTCAAAACAGGTCGATCCCAAAAGGTTCGGCATTTTCAATATGAATGGGCTTGGTTTTGTGAAAGGGAACCTGATCCGTGACTTCCTCGCTTTAAATAAGGTGGAGATCTTGCCATGGGATAATTTTATGCTGATCAATAAATCCACCACCCGCATGAATAGTGCAGAAATGAAGCTGATGGACCGCCTTGCACAAATCAGTTCCGGTGAAGACCGTGATTTTGTGCTTTTACGAGCAGCCTTTACAACCAATCAAGAACAACTCTTACCAAACTATTTCTTTAAAGAATAAGGAGACCAAAAAATGATTGCAAATTTCCCAGATTGGCTAAATAAAGCCGTTTTTTACCAGATCTATCCCCAATCATATTACGATTCAAACGATGATGGCATTGGTGACCTGCCCGGGATCATTGAAAAACTGGATTACATCGCCTCCCTTGGGGTGAACGCCATATGGATCAACCCCTGCTTTGTCTCACCCTTTGAAGACGCCGGCTATGATGTGGCCGATTATTATCAGGTTGCCCCTCGCTACGGCACCAATCAGGATCTGGAAGATCTATTTCAAGAAGCCAAAAAACGGGGAATCCATGTTTTGTTAGATCTTGTACCCGGACATACCTCGGTGAAGCATCCCTGGTTCCAGGAATCTCAAAAGCATGCCAAAAACCCTTACACCGATTATTATGTCTGGAATAATTCGATCTGGGAGATGCCTACAGAGGATCTGCAAGTTGTGCGGGGTTATGCCCAACGGGATGCTGGCTTCATCACCAACTTCTTTTGGTTCCAACCTGCCTTAAATTACGGCTTTGCTCAAACCGACCCCAGCACCCCCTGGATGCAGCCTGTTGATGCGACCGGCCCCCAAATGGTGCGCCAGGAGATTAAAAACATCATGAAATTCTGGCTGGATAAAGGTGCCGATGGTTTTCGTGTGGATATGGCAATGTCCCTGGTCAAGCGTGACCCCGATAAGTCAGAGACCGCTCGATTTTGGCGTTGGATTCGTGATTGGTTGGATGAAGAATACCCGGACGCCGCTATTGTGGCAGAATGGGGCAACCCTGCCCAGGCTATCCCCGCCGGCTTCCACTCAGACTTCCTGCTGGGTTTCAATTGCCCGGGTTGGGTTTCGCTGTTCCGCAAGCGCGGCATTGGCCGCTGGCGCGATCCCTACGCCTGGTCCTTCTTTGATGAATCCGGCCACGGCGACATTCAACAATTTTTAGACGAGTACCTGCCATATTTGGAGGCGATTAATGGACAGGGATTCGTGGCACTGGTCACCGGCAATCATGATGAGACACCCCGTATTGCCAACGGCAGAAGCACAGACATGATGAAACTGATTTACCTGTTCTTGCTGACCATGCCGACCACACCTTTCGTCTATTACGGGGATGAGATCGGCATGCAGTTCCGCGAACTCCCCTCCAAAGAAGGCGGCTACCAGCGCACAGGCTCCCGCACACCCATGCAGTGGTCCGATGCAGATAATGCCGGTTTCTCAAATGCTCCGGCTGATGAACTCTACCTGCCCGTCAACGAATCCAAGGATCGACCAACCGTTGAAAATCAAGTGAAGGATCCCGGTTCATTACTTAACCGGGTGCGTGAATTGATTAATACCCGTCTATCTCTTAAGGCATTGGATGCCGATGCCCATTTTGAGGTGGTCTATGCCGAAAGCGGTAAGTTACCCTTCGTCTACACACGAGCCAAACACGGGCAAAAATTACTGGTGGCGATCAACCCAGCCAATGTCCAGGTCATCGTGACGCTGCCAGAAGATGTATTGGCTACACTTCCAGAACGCCTTGATGTCCCTGGTAATGCAGAGCTTAAAAAAATCGAAGGGGGGTGGAATTTAACCCTCGGCCCTGTTTCGGGTGCCATATATCAAATCAGCTGATAAAATCTAAAATTATCCTTGAAAAGGAGCCCTTTCCCATTGGTTGGAGAAAGGGCTTTTTTATCAAGCCGAAGGACTAAACTTATTTCAACCATTAGTACCTTACAGGTTATGCATCCTGGCACTGGTCTATCTCAGAGAATGAGAACTTAATAAACACAAACACCAAAAACAAACCGATAACGGATTTTTCTTACCATAAGATGAAATTTAATTATTCTTCACATGATTGTCTTACAATTCGCCAGCTAAAAATGCGACAAAATATCCATCACAGCGTCCGTATCGGACAAATCATCCAGCAAATAATCCGGGCGAAGAGCTGCCAGGCTGTCCCGATCGTATCGCCCGGTGGTGACACAGAACACTTTTACACCAGCGTGACGTGCACAGGCGATATCATGCGGGGTATCGCCGATCACCAGGACTTCCCCACCAGTCACCGGTGCATCCCATAATTTCGACAGGCGTTCCAGCGCTAAGATGGGAAGCTGATTGCGATCTATATGTTCCGAGCCAAAAGCCCCAAAGCGGAAGAACGCCGGGTCGATCCCCACTACACGCAGCTTATGGGGGACCGCCTCGCGAACATTCCCGGTGACCAATCCCAGGAGAAAATGGTTGTTCATGGCAACCAATCGATCCAGCAGTGCAGTAACCCCGGGCAAAATCTGCATCTGCATCGTCGGTGCAGCTTTCTCAACCTCCCGTGCATAAGCTTCGAAAACATCCCTGCGCCTGGTTTCCACCACTTTTGGGTTAAGACCAGCCAGGCGCATCAGGTCTGTCACAATCTGCCAGTCTGTTTTCCCAGACATGTCATATGACTCAATGGGACCCGCTACGCCGTAGACGGACATCAAAGCCCGACGCATACATTGCGCCCCCTCTTCCAGGGGATCAAGCAATGTGCCATCAATATCAAATAACAAAACCTTTAAATTATTCATAGACATCCCTATGATTCTAACATTTTAACTACGCGATACAAAACAGTCACCGTCTCGGTGGTTCTTGTGGTTTAATTAAGTAAATAGAAGCAAAGGATACACAATGACCACCCACACTCGTCTATGCCTGGTCGGATTCGGCAATGTTGGCCAAGCTTTCGCCAGGCTATTGATCAAAAAACAAAACGAATTAGCCCATCGCTATGACCTGACCGTCAGTATCACCGGCATCATCACCGGCACCCATGGACAGGCCATTGACCCAAATGGTATTGACCCCGAAGCCGCCCTGGGAATCATTGAATCGGGGCAAACCTTGGATGTGCTTTCGACATCTGCACCCCCAAACGAGACAAATGCATTTATCATGCGCTGCCCAGCAGATTTAATGATCGAGACCACCCCGGTGAACCCGCAAACCGGTCAACCTGCTATATCTCACATCCGAACCGCCTTGCAAAAAGGCATGCATGTGGTCACCGCCAATAAAGGTCCCATTGTGCATGGCTACGAAGACTTGAAAGCCCAGGCACGCGTAAAAGGCTGCCGCTTCTTATTTGAATCCACAGTCATGGACGGCGCACCCATCTTCGCCCTGTTTCGCGAACCCCTGGTTGGAGCTAACCTGATCGGCTTTAACGGCATTCTCAATTCCTGCACCAACATGCTCCTGGAAATGATGGAAGAGGGCAAAAGCTTCGATGAAGCGGTGGCATACGGCAAATCGATCGGCATCACGGAAACAGACCCCAGCAACGACATCGACGGTTGGGATGCAGCGATCAAGGTGGCTGCCCTGGTCACGGTGCTGATGGATACCCCCATGACACCCCAGGAGGTAGACCGCACCGGCATCCGCGGGATCACACCCGAGATGATCAACGCAGCCCAGGAGGATGGCAAACGCTGGAAACTGATATGTTCCGCAGAGCGTATTGACGGGCGGATCACCGCTCGTGTGGCACCTGAGCGCGTTGGTCCCACATCACCGCTCTACAGCGTCAACGGCACCAGTTCCTTCTGCCAGTTCAAATTGGATGTCCTGCCAGGTTTGGGTATCCTGGAAAGCGATCCCGGACCGGAAACGACCGCCTATGGTCTTTTTGCTGATATCTTGAATATCCTTGAGGTGGTTTGAATTGGCAGCGCCCGTTTACCTTTCCCTGGGAACCAACCTTGGTAACCGCCTTGATAATTTATGCATCGCCCGTCAATCCCTGCCGCCAGATGTACAGATTCGAAAAAACTCATCGATTTATATCACCCCACCCTGGGGATATGAAGACCAACCCGATTTCCTCAACCAGGTGCTTGAAGTCGAATCAAAACTTGCACCGGTTCCCCTGCTGTCCTACCTCAAAGAGATCGAAGCGGAGATGGGCCGGCTTGAAACCTTTCGCTACGGGCCAAGGCTGATCGACATTGATATTCTCTTTTATGCTTCGCAGGTTATCCAGGAAGAGGATCTGCAAATCCCCCATCCCAGGCTCCAGGAACGTGCCTTCGTCCTCGTGCCCCTGCATGAAATCGCCCCGGACTTTGTTCATCCAGTTTTGAACGAGACCATAACTGCATTGCTCACCAGGATCATAACCGACGGGGTTCGACGCCTGTGACCCTCCTGGCATTCCTGGCACTCTTGCTCCCCGGGTTTGCCTGGTGGGCTTGGCTGGGTCGGAGAGGCCAGGACCCCATAATCTCTCTGGCACAGATCCTGGGCATCAGCCTGGCGGTGATCACCGTGCTGGCGGAAGTCGTCTTTCTGTTCAACGGACGCTTCACATCCCCCAGCATTGGGATGCTCCTATCCGCTTTATTGGTGATCTCCTCCCTGGGATTGATGAAGAAGGGCTTAAGGTTTCCCAACAAAAATCATCTCCTGACATCAATTGGCTTGGCCCTATTCTCGGGTGTCATCGCCTGGCGGCTATTTCAAGCGCGGGAACTGCTACTACCCAGTTGGGTGGATTCGCAGCATCATTATTTGATCATCAAGGTGATCCTGGAAAATGGCGGCCTTCCAGCAGATTTATCCCCCTATCTCCCGGTGCCGTTCTTTTATCACTACGGTTTCCATGCTGTCACAGCGTTCTTCACAGGGCTGAGTGGCTTGCCAATCGGGGGTTCCATGCTCCTGCTGGGGCAGGTGTTGAACGCCGCCATCGGTTTATCGATCTATGCCCTGGGCAGAGCACTCTGGCGGGATTGGCGCCCGGCTGCTTTGGCAGCCCTGCTGGCCAGCTTTGCCACGCGCATGCCAGCTTACTACCTCAGTTGGGGTCGCTACACCCTCATCATTGGACTGATCTTGCTGCCCCTGGCAATGGCGAAGGCTCTAGAGCTTCTAAGAGAATCTCCGCCAAAATCGGGAGTGTTCACCCTTGGGTTATTAACTGCCGGGGTGCTCCTCTCGCATTACTTTGCCGCGCTCCTGCTGGCAATTTTCCTGGTGGTGCTTGCCCTGGTCTATTTGATCCGCCGCTGGAACGTACCACTCTCCGCAATCCTGGTTTTTTATCGAGTTCCCTTAGGCGCCTTGCTGGGCTTACTGCTGGCCGGGCCCTGGTTATTGCGTCTGGCAGCCTACTCAAAGGCTTCCAGGGGCATTGAAATGGTCATCCCCCAGGCTTTCGAGGCAATTTTTGAGATCAGCCGCTGGGAGTACCTTGGCAGCCTCGTGGGACCTGCCAGCAACATCGCCCTGCTCACATTGGCTGGCGTCGGTTTGCTGTGGGCAATCATCCGACAGACAACGCTCACTTTTAGTGCCTGGAGCCTTCTGCTGGGTGTGCTTTCCCTGCCAATAGGTCTTACGCTGCGCCCCTTCCGCCCTGACCACTTCGCCATTGTGCTGTTTCTACCTATCGTTCTGTGGGTGGGCTGGCTTTCATGGCAAGTGGGCAATCTGCTGAAGATGATGTTCAATAAACCCTGGCTGGCTGAGCTTTTACTTTTAACAGTCCTCCTGGCTTTCACCGCCTGGAGCTTTCCACTCAGCCTGAATATCGTCAATCCCGTCACAACTCTCGTCAGCGAGGATGACCTGGAAGCACTTAATTGGATCAATGAAAATACCCCTGAAGATGCCCGATTTTTCATCAACACGACATATTGGCTCAACAATGTTTACCGAGGTGTGGATGGCGGCGGCTGGCTCCTCCCCTATACCGGTCGCTGGGCGCTGGTGCCGACGGTTTTTTACGGCTTTTCACCAGATCAAGCTTACCGCCAACAATTACAGGACTGGGGCGAACGTGCCAGCCAGATTACCACCTGTTCGGAGGATTTTTGGACGCTGGTGGCGGAAGCGGAGCTGAATTGGGTTTACATCCGGGAGGGCTCGGGAAACATACAACCTAGCGGTCTAGAAGATTGCCCTGGCCTAAGCCATATCTACGCAAATGACACTGTCTGGTTATATAAAATGCAGGACTAGTATTGGTCTCAAGTTTTTCAAGTTGCCCCATCCCGAATAATAATAATATAATTGTCTCGCCGTCTAATTAAAATTAAATGCTGATACTTTCGAGATGATATGTCTGCTTATCAAAAATTCATTTTTCTTCGGCTCTTAATATGAGAATTAGCCTTATTGGACCGGTCCCCCCCTATAGAGGCGGTATCGCCCATTTCACCACGCTGCTTGCTAAGAAATTGATGGCAGCCAGCCACGATGTTCAAGTTATCTCATTCAAGAAACAATATCCAGCGTGGCTTTACCCTGGTGAAAGCGATAAAGATGAGAGCCCTGGGCGTGAGCAAGTTGATGCCGAATATCTCTTATCACCCCTCAATCCCATCTCATGGCGCGAGACAGTTCGGACAATCGTCGCCTTTAAACCAGAACAGGTTATCCTACCCTGGTGGATAACCTTTTGGGGACCAGCTTTCCACCACATCAAAAACCAGTTAAAGCGTCTTGGAATCCCAACCACAATACTGATTCACAACACCCTCCCCCACGAAGCCCGTCCATGGGATCGTATTCTGGCAAAGCGTACATTAAAGGGCGCGGATCGTTACATTGTGATGACTGAAAAAGAAAGAACACGACTCTTAGCCCTGCTGCCGAACGCAAAGGAAATTTACATTATCCCCCACCCGCTCTATCGCTTATTTACCGCCAATCAACTTTCAAAAAAGGAGAGCAGATCCCGCCTGGGCTTACCGGAGAATAAACCAATCGTCTTGTTTTTCGGTTTTATCAGGCCTTACAAAGGCTTAGCAGACCTTATCGAAGCGATTAATATTATCCGTTCTCAAGGAATGGCATGCCACCTCTTAGTAGCAGGTGAATTCTGGGATAAAAGGGCCACCTATGATCAACAGATCAAAAGATTGGCGCTTGAGGATTATATCCACATCTTTGACAAATACATTCCAGACAACGAGGTATCCGATTATTTTAATGCAGCAGACCTTTTCGTCGCCCCCTATTCAGAAGGCACGCAGAGCGGTGTCCTCAAAGCAGCCCTGGGGTTCGGCCTGCCTGCGGTCGTCACAGACATCATTGCCGATTCCATGGTGAAAAATATGCCCGATCGTTGTGAAATTGTTCCTCCTGGGGACCCGGAAGCATTGGCAAAAGGCATCATTAAGAAATCCAGCACCCCTAAGCTGAACCCCTTACAAGTGGACACCTTATTCGATCAATCCTGGAGAGCACTGGTGGAACTGCTGGGTAATATGCCTCATCAGCCTGAAGAAATTAAGCAGAGGCAATCATGATGCCATCTGACATCAAAATCTCAATCATCATCCCTAATCTGCATTCGCCCATCATCGATCGCACCCTAGAATCGGTGTTGAATCAAAACACGACATACCCCTATGAGGTGATCGTCGTGGGTATGGATAAATATGGTTTGGTAGAAAAATATGAACAGGTTGAATTCATACAGACACCTACGCCTGTTGGCGCAGCAGAAGCCCGAAATATGGGCATCGATAAAGCGTGCGGTGAATGGCTACTTTTCATCGATTCCGACTGCATCGCACAACCCGGGTGGATCAGAACTTTTTCGGAGGCTTTCATTGAGGGTTACAAGGTCATCGGTGGCGGGGTGATAACGCCCGAAGAACCCTTCTGGCTGTTGGTTTATAATTTATCCATGTTTTATGGCGAGTTAGCTTCGCAACCTGAAAGAGATCGTAAATTCATGCCAACCCTCAACCTTGCTGTTCACCGGGAAGTGATCGACAAGGTTGGCTTGATGAACGAGGGCTTACCACGCGGCCAGGACATCGAGTGGACCTCCCGGATGACATTGGCTGGCTACCACCCGCGATTCAAACCTAGCGCGACGGTCAAACACCTGCCTGAACGTAAAAATTTCAAGACCTTGCGAGAGTATGTTCGCAAATCGGGGTATTATATGGTTCGTGTCAGGCAACAATATCCGCAGATTTTCCATATGCCGACGATATTAGAAAAATCTTTTGCCTGGCGCATTCTGGCACCTTTCATTGCAGGGTATATCACAGGAAAAATATTTTTCCAGACCAAGGAAGTCCGTCAGCACTGGAAGATCCTGCCGTATATCTACTTGCAAAAGCTTTCCTGGTGTTACGGGGCAGCAGAAAGTTTGTCAAAGACCCACAAAGGCTTCAAATAAACATATCTGTTTACAAAGAAACTTGCTTATAGTTTGTATTTATAATGAGGATAACTGGCATTAGCTTTATTTTTATTAAAAAAATTAACCTGATATAATAAATGACTTTCTTATGAAATTGACTATTGATGGTACAAAAATCTGCTAAGGTGTCCCTGAAAACACCTCATTTAGTTTTCTTAATAACCAGTGATTTAGACTCTCCTGCTGGTGTTGGCCGTTATTTCCCACTAAGCAAAAATCTCGTCAGACAGGGATATTCAGTATCGATAGCTGCTCTACACCCAAATTTCAAAGCATTGGATAAACACGCCTTCGAAAAAGAGGGGGTAAAGGTTGCTTATATCTCCCAAATGCATGTCAAAAAACAGGACAGCAAAACAGAATATTTTAACTTTATTGAGTTATTATGGGTTTCCATCAAAGCCACCTGGAAATTTTTGGTTTTCCTAATAAGTAAGAAAGCAGACGTGGTTGTGATTGGGAAACCCCATCCAATGAACAGCCTTGCCGGGTTAATTGGGGGGTATTTATCAGGTTCGAAAATAATTTTAGATTGTGATGACTATGAAGCTGCGTCAAATTTTTTCAGTTCTTCATTGCAGCAAAAAGTCGTGGCATTTTTTGAAGACACAGTGCCAAGATTCGTTCACCATATCACAACCAATACCCAATTTAATCAGCAAAGAATGGTTGATTTAGGTCTCCCAATTGAAAAGATCGACTATTTACCAAACGGCATTGATTTCGAAAGATTCAGTAATATTGATCTATCAAACATCAAAACACTCAATTCGCGACTAAATCTTGATGGAAAAATTGTCGTGTCTTATATTGGAAGCCTGAACCTTGCCAACCACCCGGTGGATCTATTAATCCAGGCATTTAAAATAATCCTTGATCAGAAACAAAACGCAATCCTACTGATCGTCGGGGGTGGTAAAGATTTGGAAAAATTACAGGACCTTGCTGAGGAATTGGGTCTTGAAAAGCACACCATTTTCGAGGGGAGGGTTCCACCAGAAGATGTTCCGAGTTATTATGTAATAACAGATGTCAGTGTTGATCCGGTAGAAGACACATTAGCGGCAAAGGGTCGCTGTCCATTAAAGTTGTTTGAGAGTTGGGCGATGAGAACACCTTTTGTTACCGCAGATATCGGAGATCGTAGAGCATTAGCTGGAGAACCACCAGCCTTTCTGCTTTCATCGCCTGGAGATTACCATGACTTAGCTGAAAAAATTTTGAAAATTCTACATGAACCCATGCTGGCAAATTCTCTCGTTACTCAGGGTTTGGCAAAAGTTAATCAGTTTTCCTGGCAGAATTTAGCTGAAGAATTTTCCAAGATTTTAGAGAAAATAATCATCAAACCATGAAAATACTAAATTTAGTTGATCACTTACTGCACGGCGGTGTCCAAAGAATGGCTGTGAATATTGCCAATGAACTACCAAAATATGAAATCGAATCCCACCTCTCAACGATTTTGCAGGACGGTGAATTGCGACCATTGGTACAAGATACTGTACATTATTTTTCCCTTTCAGCAGATAAGATATTCTCACCTCTTGCAGTCAGAAAATTACATGCCTATTGCAAAGAAAACAAAATTGAGGTCATCCACGCTCACCACAAGGCTTTATACCTGGCTTCTCAAGTTTCTTTCATTGACAAAAATATCAAACTCGTCTGGCATGACCATTATGGTCGTCAGCAATATCGACAACGTCCCTGGCTGTTGTACTATTTCCTCACAAGACCTGTTGACCGTGTGATATCCGTTTCACGCTCGCTGCAGAATTGGGCTATTGAATCCATGAAAATCCCAAAGGAAAATGTCAAATTTATTCCTAACTTTATTGATTTCTCTGAAGAAATTGAGGAATTAGAACTCTCACTACCAGGGAAGCCAGGAAAACGTATTGTGTGTGTCGCAAATTTTCGACCGCATAAAGATCACTTCACGCTCCTAAAAGGCTTTAAGAATTTATCACTCACACATCCCGATGCCCATTTAATCCTTGTGGGTCAAGTTGAAGATCAGGAATATTTTGAAAGAGTTGAGGAGGAAATTCAACAATTACACCTTGAAAACCATGTCACAAACCTGGGGAAAAGGATGGACGTTCATGCGATTCTACGCTCATCTGACATTGGTTTGCTAAGTTCAGCATCTGAGGGTCTTCCCCTTGTATTAATTGAATATGGCCATGCAAGGTTGCCTGTGCTCTGCACGGATGTTGGTGATTGCTCGTGGATCATAGAAGACAAGAAACGCGGCATCATTATTCCACCTGGAAAGCCCGATGATTTGTCCTCTGGGTTGGTAACCCTACTGGATGACCCCCAGCAAGCTCAATATTACGCAAATAACCTCAAGGCTTTTGTAGATAGACATCTCAACAAGAAAGCTGTCGTTGAAAAGGTAATTGACCTTTATAAATCTTGCCTCTAGAAGCCCTTGTTATTCACCCAAATAGCGATTTCTAACTTTATATTTTTGGCAGAATTTGAGCTTGATCATTGTCCCCTATTCACTAGAAATTATTCATTTAATGGATCAGCTTTATAGCAATGATGATCATAGCGATTACCGGGATCACATTCCAAAGAAGATAAGGACCAGGAACCAATATCACAAATGGAAAACTGCAAGATTGTTTCTCCTTTAGGATGATCCGAGTAGAAGTCGTTTTTTTGGTTAGCGCTTATCAATTAATTGACGATACTATGTTTTCAGGAGAACCCTGATCAAAATGAAAAGTTATCTCATTAAGCGTGCAAATAATAACGATCATAACCAAATAAATTTTGAATAATAACAATCCTTGTAAATTAACAAGTAAAAAAACAATAAACATACCTCAAGTTCATCCATCAATTTCTGTTGTGTATCCAGAATTTAAATCTGACCCCCAAAGCTGGACGACGCAACCTAATTGCATATCACTTATAATGGAATACCTTATCATGTTATGATAAGACCAAACGTTAGATCGATGGAAAAACCAATACTATTCTATGATTCGTGACAAAGCCTCGATGAATCAAATAACAACCTACCTAGAAAAAATTAGAACTGTCATCAGCCGAAAAAATTTTTTGGGTTCTTTCCGTCAAATTACTTTTTTTAGTGGCGTTGGTTTTATCGCACAACTCATTATGATGGTCTATGCTGTCATTGTTGCGAGGGCATTAGGGCCCAATCAACTCGGTATCTACAGTGGTCTCTATGCGATTCTGGGTGTAACGATCACCTTTGTGAATTTTGGATTGAATTCGTGGATGCTGAAAGAGGCCCACAATTATTCATCAATCCAGATGATCTCCGGGAAACTCATCTCAATCAAACTCATGCTTGGGTTTCTGTGGGGTTTTTTATGTTTGATTATCCTGCCCCTCACACGCCCACAGTATTTTACGCACATTCTAGTGCTCCTAGCAATTGGCGATGTGATCAGCGATGTGATTTTTAACACAATCACAACATCATGGACAATTCAAAGAAAGATCAAACAACTCAATTTTATGTTGCTCCTCTCAAGAGGGGGAAAATTCCTTGTTCTTCTGGGATTGATACCTTTTTTCAGGTTAACCCCAATGACGGTCATTGGCTCACGCTTTCTAATTTCGGTTATTACGCTAAGTATCAGCCTGTTCTTACTAAAACCGATCTTGCATGCTGGAAAAATCAAAGAGGTACTTCCAATCATCAAAGCATCCACAGCCTTTGGGCTTTCTGAAATACTCGCCATGGTTTACGCAAATATCGATGTGGCCATCCTGACATTTTTCTCAATCAGTGACACGGGTTTATACTCACCTGCTGCGGGTATCATCCATGCTTTGTTCATTATCCCCAACTCCTTCTACATCTATCTATTACCTAAATATTCAAAACAACTCTCTGAGCAGAACGATAGCAACATAAAAAAAATCACAAGAAATATCGCAATTATTTTCTTTCTTATTGGCTTATTTCTTGGACTTGGCCTTTTGATTGGTGGAAAACCGATAATTTCGTGGGTTCTGGGAGAGAAATACCTGGTGACTGGAGATTTGTTAAGAATTTTGAGTCCGATTATGTTATTCAAGTCAATTTCATTTGGTTTGGCGTTATTGATTGTGATCACCGGCAATCAAAGAAAGAGGCTCTTCCCTCAATTGATTGTTTCATTGTTCAATATTGGGCTCAATATCCTGTTACTTCCTATTTTTGGTGTATTTAGCGTGGCGTGGATCTATACTAGCAGTGAGCTCATTTTGATGTTAGGATATGCATTGATTGTGGTAATGACGATTAAAAATGAAAACTTCCAAAAGATCAGTTGAAAAAACCATCAAAAATATTTTGATTGTAAATGTACATTCGTCCCAAAACGCCGGGGATTATGCCCTATTAATCCAAACGATCCATTACCTGAAAGAAACATTTGGTGACGTCAAAATAAGTGTGATGGCGAATTGGCCTAATGAATCAGCGTTAGAATATGCCTGTGATCAAGTGATCGCAGCCCCCTGGTGGCTGATCGGGGTTTGGAACAAAAACAAAAAACCCAGATTCCAGGTCCTATCACTGATAGTGAGTTTTTTATATCTTCTTCTTTACCGTGTGGATATCTTTTCAATTTGGGAAAAGTTGCTTCCCGAAGGCTGGCGTCAAGTCTTCGATTCCTATAAAAAAACCGATCTTGTTGTTGCGGTATCGGGCAACCAGTTGTTTTCAAGCGGACGTTTGGGATGGCCGCTCCCGGTACTCGGATATCCGATTTTTTTAAGTTTGTGTTTTAACAAACAAATCATCATATTTCCACAATCTATAGGACCATTAAAAACAAAATTTGAAAGCCTGATTGTCAAGTTTCTCTATGATAGAGTTGACAAGTTATTCGTCCGGGATTTGGAATCTTTGCGCCTTGTTGAAAAATTGAAGATCCATAATTCCCATCCTGAATACATGCATGATGTAGCATTTACCTTCCCCCCAACAAATGAAAGCCTTGCAAGAAAGAGATTAAAAAGTGCGGGTTATATTGAATCCAAGGACAATATCGGCATAACAATAATATCCAGTATGTCCAGCTACCTATCAAGCGAAATCATCCAGAATTATTATCAGAGCTTGGCTCGAACAATTGAGAGATTAGTCGATCAACCAAACTTTGAAGTATTTTTGTTCTGCCAAGTTTTCGGTCCCCACCAGGATGAAAATGACGCCATTGCGATAGAGCGTGTAATAAAAGCAATCAAAGAACCAATATCCAATAAGATCCATATTATTAATGAGAA
>Ga0207796_1000012_pt1 | contig 85653 bp, 71 predicted proteins | sample Pon1CUnioCityCA_6_FD_187274 | JGI IMG/M metagenome (GOLD analysis project Ga0207796, IMG submission 187274) | Marine sediment microbial community from Union City, CA, USA - Pond 1C Sediment 1 (SPAdes) | ecosystem: Environmental > Aquatic > Marine > Intertidal zone > Salt pond sediment ... | reverse complement strand
CGCCAACACGTCGCCTCTTCCCCGTCAATATTATCCTACATGAGACCACAAACGGCGTGATCTGTCAACTCAGGCGTTGACCTTGCCAATCGAATTTGAATGGTGAACCACTTGCCGCTGAAAGGTGAACCCCTCCCCAGTCACAGCCAAGAACCACACCCTCCCAAGCCCGGCATCATTGACCAGCCGTTTGAGCTACCGCCAGGCATGGTAACGTTGACGGCTCTTCAGCGTCCTGGTTCTTACAGCATCCTCCATCGTGTCAATCTCAAAGCTCTCACCGAGGGTCACCAGATCGAAATAGCCCTCCCCCGGCTCGTGGGCCATCCTGCACATGAACGCAACGTGAGGCGCCGTTGAGATCAACGTTCCTCCCCGTCTCAGAACCCGCGCCGCACCGCACACGATGTGTCGGTCCAGGGCACCCGTCTCCACCAACGAGAATCCACCCTCGCACAGGATCAGGACAGGCTCAAATGCCTTCCGGAACGGGAGCGATCTGGCATCCCCGACGCCGAGGTCGACCCGCAGATGATGGCGATGGGCCACTGCTCGCGCCTGTCGGACCATGCGCTCAGAACGCTCGAGCTCCGCCGTTTCGTATTCCCGCTGGGAGAGGGCCATGGCATGGCGGCCGGTGCCACACCCCACGTCAAGAATCCTGGCCGAGTGATGGCACCAATCTCCTGTTTGATGAAGTCGACCTCCGCCTCCGTGTTCTGCACGTAGGCCCCCTTATCGTAGTCCGGGAAAGAGGCGTGGAGCTTCCTCTACCAAACCTCCGTCATCGCGGCCTCACGACTCGATGGGGTGCCCCAGAAGTGCCTCCAGCTCCGGGAGCGAGGTGTCTGGGTCGACGAACTGGATAGCGTGTATTCCCAACTCGCGGGCCGCATCCACATTGCGCAGGGTGTCATCCAGGAAGACAGCCTGGTGCGGCTTCGTGTCGAGCCGCTCCAGCATCAGGTGATAGATCCGGGGATCAGGCTTCGACAAGCCAACCAGCGCCGAGTTCACGTAGGCATCGAACTCTGCATGAACGTCGATGCCGTATTGCTCGCGTATCGTCTCGACCTGAGCCGGAAAGGCATTGCTGAGCACGCCCACGTGATAGCGACCGCGCAACGCGCGGGCAGCCCGCATGACGGTCGGATTGAAGCGATCACTGGTGTAGAATGCTTGAAGGAAGTCAAGCGCTGCTCGGCGGTCGGGCAGCCCCAGCCGATCGGCGACGTGTCGTACGTAGTCCTCGTCGCTGATGGAGCCAACGGCCAGCCGGCGCCAAGTCTCGCCCCAGAGGATCTCGGGCAAGGCGCCAGACGCCAGCGCGAGTCGCCGCTCCCACTCGGCCACATCATACTCATTCGGCAACTCCTCCATCACACCGCCCCAGTCGAAGATGATGGCCTGGACCTCACTCACGGGATCCTGCAACCGCTCTGGAACGGATACGCCCCGGTCGCCAAGCCAAGCTCGCAGGGGTGCCAACCCTCGAAATTGGGTCGCCTGAAGGCCCATATCCCGTGCTGCCTCAACGTTGATGGGCGTATCGTCGACAAAAACTGCCTGGTCTGCCGAAACCTCCAGGCGATCCAACGTTCTCCGGTAGATCTCCGGTGCGGGTTTGGTGACGCCCTCTTCACCGGAGACGACGACGACGGCGAAGGCGTCGGCGATGCCCAACTCCCGGAGGTATTCCCCCATGCCGGGGGGGGCGTTGCTCAAGAGGGCTGTATGGTACCCCTCATCTCTTAGTTCACGGATCAGATCGACCAGCTCTTCGTCCAATCGGTCACCACTCCAGAAGAGGCGTCGAAACTCCGCCAACTGCTCCTGATCCAGGTTGAGGCGCTGGCCCACATCGGCCCAGAAGGCATCGCTGTCGATGCGCCCGTGCTGGACGTCATCCCAGCGGGGGCTTCGGAACACCAGGTCGTACACGCCGCCAGGTTCCAAACCGAACCGATCTTCAAGCTTGCGACGGGGCATCCGGTCAGCGGTACGCATCAAGACTCCGCCGTAGTCGAAGATTACGGCACGAATTGTCACATGATTCATAGTCACCATACTTTCCTCTATCTCGTCATCCCCTAGATTTGTGCCCTTCCCGGTGTCGAAGAGAGCCTGCTTCTTATGACCAATCGCCTTCATCCCCGGCCATCGCCCTCGCGGGCGGCGAAAAAGTGCCCCAGCTCCCGGAACTCCCGCACCACGGTCACCCGTTCCGACGCGACGACCTCCTCGAGTTCCAGACCCCAGGTGTTGGGATGCGGCACGTAGATGCCGCCGATCCCCGCCTCAACGGCGGGGTTGATATCGGAACGGGGACTGTTGCCTACCATCCACGTCCGCTCAGGGTGCAAGTCGTACATCTCAATCAAGTCGCGAAAGACGTCAACGTCTTTCTCAGGTGGCACGTGCACCGCATCGAAGAACCGCCCCAGCCCAGAACGCTTCAGCTTGTCCTCCTGAACGGCCCGGTCCCCCTTGGTCAGTAGCAGGAGCCGATAACTCCCGGACAGCTTTTCCAGCGTCTCCTCCACACCGTCAAGCGGCACGATGGGATACGCCTGCACCTTCCGGCCAATCTCAAGCACCGCGCACGCCACGTCATCGCGCACCGCTGCCTGGTTTCGCTCGCACAGCCGCTCGTAGGTGATGACGAGACTGCGGGCGAACTCCTCCGGCGCGTAGCCGACCTCGGGGATCCGCTCCTGCTCGACGACGGTCATGGTAGCCTCGGCCTCCTCGGCGTCGAAGCCCTGTTCCGCTATTAAGTCCGCAAACTCGGCCAGGCACTCCTCGTAGAAGATGTTGTTCTCCCAGAGCGTGTCATCCGCATCGATGATCAAAGTCAGCATTGGCGACTCCCATTCTCTCTGTCTAACCGCTGTCCATATTGTCCGGATTTGGCGCCCCTTGTCAACCCGGCTTGACCCAACATCGACAGGTGACTACTCCCTCAGCCGCGCCATCAGGAGGCAGTCGACGTACTGCCCGTCTCGGAATGCGTAGCGAGCGAGCCTGCCCTCAGTCACAAAGCCAAACTTCTCGTACAGATGGATCGCCGCGGCATTGTCCGCGAACACGGTCAAGTCGAGGCGGGTCAGGTTCAGCCAGTTGTCCGCCAGGTCAACCGCCGCCTCCATCAGAGCGGTTCCCACCCCTCGTCTGTGCCAGTCGTCCCGCACCGCCATGCCGATCTGTCCCACGTGGCGGCGGCGGGGCCGGCTGGGAAAGGTATGGAGACCCAGGCTACCCACCACGTCTCCCTCGACGGAAGCGACCAGACCGAAGAAGCCCTCTGGCGGTTCGGCAAGGCGCTTGCGCCATCCTTCCTTCGACGGGAACGGGAGCTGCAGTGTCCCCCACACGGCCTTGGGAGCCGAGAAGACACGGTGCAGCGCTTCATAATCATCTGGCTCGGCATGTCGGATCACGATGTTTCTGTTCATCATCAGCCTCCTCTGCCTTTGGCCCTTCCTTCAAGTCCCTGCACCGGCCTGGGCCTCATTCAACCGCCAGGCCGTAACTGCGCCCTCGACGGCAGAAAGCATCAGGGCAGTGCTCCCGAAGGATCACGGAGCCTCCGGGAGCAGTGCCGCGGGACTGCGCGCGCTAGCCACTTCGCTTCAGCTTGCCGGTCCGCTTGGCGTACATCTCCGCCTGGCGGAAGATGGCCAGCCCCACCGGGATGGTCACCAGTCCTATTCCGAGCAGGCGTCCCAGGTGGGGCAGCAGCGCGGTTGTGCCAGCCCCGTCGAGCAGAGCAGACCGCATGCCCTCCAGGACGTACGTTGCCGGCGAGAGCCGCGTTAGCGGCTGCATCCAGCGCGGAAGCACCGAGACCGGGAAGTAGACGCCCGAGATCAGGAGCAACAGCGCCTGGATCACGTGCGTCATCTGCGCCCCGCGCTCCGGGAAGAGCAGCGGCAGCACCGAGGCCACCATCCCCAGCCCGATAAATGATAGGCTCCCAGCGATCAGCATCAATGCCCCGCCGAACAGGTTGGCCTCGCTCAAGTCCAGGTGGAAGAACAGCGCCACCACGCCCAGGATGATCACGGTGTGGAGCAGGCCGTAGACCAGCGAGAACAGCGTCTGGCCGACCATGTGTGTGAAGCGCGTGACGGGTGCCATGAACGTGTACTCGATGGTGCCCTCCCAGCGCTCCCAGGCGATCAGCTCACTGACGTTGTCGAAGACGACCGACAGATAGTGCCAGACCAGGGTCCCCACCAACAGGTAGAGAATCATGTGCCCGGCGTCAATCTTTTGTCCAGTGACAGCTTCGGTACCGGCACCGATGAAGGTGATGGATAGCGCGTTGGCGATGGAGTAGAGCATCCAGACCACCTCCCATCCCCAGTACCGCTTCACCAGGTTGAAGTTCCGTTCAATAAACGCGTAGGACGCACGTATTTCGTGAGCCAGTTGTGTCATTGTTGCCTCCTCTAGACCTTCAAGGTCTGTCGTCGTCGGTTCACTTTGGTCAACGGTCCAACCATGCGGGCTAGCGGTCGCGCCGGTCCCCGGCATCCTCAGACCTCGAAGGTCTTGATTCGTCTACTCATCCTCCACTAGCTTTTTGCCCGTCAGCTCCAGGAAGACGTCCTCCAGTATCGGTTCGTGCCAGTTGGACCTCGGGATACGGGCTCTTAGGCCGGTCGGCGTGTCTAACGCGACAATCCGCCCCTCGTCCAGAATGGCGATGCGATCGCAGAGCGCGTCGGCCTCCTGCATGTCGTGCGTCGTGAGCAGGATAGTGGCGTCGTGTACGTCCCGCAGTTCCCGTAGGAAGTCCTGCACCTCATGCTTCGATCGCGGGTCGAGCCCGGTCGTCGGCTCGTCCAGCAGCAGCAAGATCGGCTGGGTCAGGAATGCCCGCGCTGCCGCCACCTTCTGCTGCATGCCACGGCTCATCTCCTCCATCGGCCGATAGATCGTGTCCCTTTTCAGGCCGAGCCGGATCAGGATCTCAACCGCGCGCTGGCGGGCCTCGCCAGCCTTGACGCCGTAGAGACGAGCGCCGTATAGCAGATTCTCCATGGGCGTCAGCTTCTTGAAGAACGATGCCTCCACGGAGACACGGTTGATCAGCCGCTTCACGGCCATCTCCTCCTCCCGGACGTCCCGTCCGAACACCCTAATGGCCCCCTCGTCCGGCACCAGCAAGGTGGAGATGCAGCGCACCAGGGTCGACTTGCCGGACCCGTTGGGGCCCAGGATGCCGAAGACCTCGCCCCGCCGAACGCGCAGGCTGACATCCTTCACAGCGATGACGCTGGTGCGACCATCGCCGTTACGTTTCCATGGCCAGCGTATGCCCTCTCTCTTGACGAATGTCTTGCTGACGCTCGACACGTCCAATGCGATCTGACTTTGATGAACCATCTTAACCTCCTGGGTTCTCCCTTCCCCGTTCAACCAGGTGCCTTGCAGCAAACAAGGCCGTGGATACCCCACGGCCTTGGAAGGAGACACCAGAATGTGCCAACAAAAAAAGCCGTGGGTGTCGCAATCGCCCACGGCCTTGTCTAGACTAGGTCAAGCCAACTACCGAAAGGCGCACTGCGACCAGGGCAGCAAAGCTCCACCGCTTTCGCGGAGCCGGGCCACCTGAGTCTTGTTCATCGCAATGCGCATGATGTCCATCTCCTCCTGATCGAACTGGATTTGCATCATACTATAGACTGGGGGGATGTCAAGTCTCGGTGCAACGTCGTCTTGCGGATCACGCAGCGCCGGCCACAGCTCTCCTGAAGCGCCTACGGCTTCGGAATGGGGAGCGAGGAGCAAGCGATCATCGTTGTAGCTGGTCTCCCGGTCAGCACATGATTGCGCCGGAACGGGGCCATGCTATAATTAGTGTCGTCAGGAGCGGGTGCTGGAAAGACCCGCACGGAAGGGTGCCGGAGTGGACGAACGGGGCGGTCTCGAAAACCGCTGTGGTCTTTATTGGCCACCGAGGGTTCGAATCCCTCCCCTTCCGCCTAGAAGAGCCCTTGCTCGCGCAAGGGCTTTTTTCACGAGATCGTCAGGCTCATTCAGCGCAGATCAACAGCTCTGTTCGCGCCTCGCCCTCAGGAACACGGAACGCGGTTAACGACGACCTCGCCGCCCCTGACCTCAATCCAGTCACCAGTACGGATGCGCGACATCTCCACCTGGTCGACCATGGGAATCTCGGCAATGACGGCACCCGCTGCGACCACCGGATCGGCCTCCGCATTGATAATGACCGCCGGCGCGCTCTCGTTCCGCGCCAGTCGGTAGAGCGTGTAGGAGCCAACCGTGCTCCCCTTGCCCGTCGGAAAGACGAGAACACGGCCTGCCACGCACTCACCCCGTAATGGGTGTCCTGCCTCGACAACTACGCCGGTCTCTGGATCCACGCCGCCGAAAAAGCTGATCGGCTCTGCTGACACCAAGGCTTGTCCCGCCGCTTGGCCGGACTTGACGACCCGCGCCTGCAAGTGGATCTCTCGACAGTGACTGCTCACGCTTGCCCGTCCTCCCGCCTCCCGGCCCGAAGACCAGGCGCTTCACCACATCCCCACACCTGCACTAGCCCTCGATCGCTTCCCGGTCCATTCTTGCGCCCCGGGATGCCATCTACCGCTCCACATCGATGAACTCGATGTTCCAGAAGGGCGTCTCCTCACCCGGAGCCAGCGCAATGCCTGTCACTCGGGACCGAACGGCAATGGCCCTGGGCACGAAGTAAAGAGGCAGCACTGGCAAATCGTGCGAGAAGATACGCTGAGCCTCATGGTGGAACAGGGTGAAGTCAGCCGTCCCATATAGCGCATCTAGTGCAGACTGACAGGCCGCATCGTAATCGTCGCTGACATACCCGGGGTTGTTGCTGGTCGCCCACCAGTTGTCCTCGCGCGGGACGTGCATCGACAGATACAGCTCGCAGGGCGCGCCGAGCCCGTTTAGCCAGGAAAAAAGCGCCAGATCGAACTGACGACCAAAGACTGGGCCGTCCGGTCCATCGGCATAGAACACATCGGGATCCAGGTAGTCGATCGTCAGCCCAACACCGCAATCCTCGAAATTATCCTGGAGAATCTCCGCCGTGCGTTGACGGGCCGGATCGCCAACAGTCGTCAATAGCGTCACGGAGAGAATGGTCCCGCGCGTGACGCCTGAGACATCCCCAGCTTCCAGCGTACCGTCTCCGTCGGCATCTCGCCAGCCGACCTCCTCCAGCATGGATCGGCCCGTGATCGGATCGTATGCCCATCGGTGAAGGCGCTCGCCTGCGTACAGCGGATGTCTGGGAGCGACGTAGCTATACGCCGCCGTGGGTTCTCCACAGGGGAATGCCTCCCCCGCGATGCGCTCCCGATCGACGCAGTGCGCAATAGCCTGGCGCGTTGCCACATCCTGAAGAAGCGAGACTCTCTGCGACCAGCCGGCGGGTTGAATGCCGAAATCTAGATGCTCCCACTCGCTGCTGGGTGCAGAGACAAGACGGACCTCCTCTGTCTCCGAAGCCTCTAGGAGCGGTGAAAGAGCCCCAGCGGTCATGAGGTCCTCCGAAACGATGTCGCAATCTCCTGCCAACAGCCCCTCGACAGCCTCTTGAGGGCCATCGACGAATCGGAACGTGACTCGGTCCAGATATGGAATCCCTTCCGAAGCCCGGAAGTAATGCGGGTTTCGCACCAGCGTGATGTGATCACCCTCGCCCCACGTCTCGACCGCAAACGGCCCCCATCCCAACGGACGGCGCTGCGCCACATCCATGCCGAGTAGTTGCTCGACACTCGTGCCCTTCAGGACATGTTGCGGCAGCGGTTGGAAGAAATTGAGCAAGTAGTAGGAATCCACATACCCGGGCACACCAGTCCAGACAATCGTCTGACTGTCAGCTACCTCGTAGCTGGCAGTCCGCTCAACGCGCCGCTGAAGGGCAGCATCATCAAGCTGTCCAGCGAGCTCATAGGAGAACCCGGAATCCTCCGCGTTCAAGGGCTCCCCATCGGACCAGGTCACATCGGCCCGCAGCGTGAAGGTGACAACCACCTGGGTCATGCTGATGACAGCCCCGTCGAAGATGACTTCCTCACCCACGGCGTTCTCAACGGACATCTCCGGAGAAAGCTCCACAACCTTCCCATTGGCATCGAGTACGCGGTCACCCTCTGCCGCGTAGACCGTCCTCACAGTGGCATCTCCGTTCTCCAGGGTGGGAAGTCTCTCCAGGATCACCGGCTCGAAATCATAGCTCGGTGTGTCGATGGGGCCGTCGTATAGGGCGTCCAGCACATTACGTGCAGCAAGGGTAGGCCCTCCGTAGATGAACAACGTGTCCGGCTCATCCCCCTGGCACACAGTCAGCTCCTTCGGCGGCAGCGGCGTAGGAGTCGGCGTGTTCGTTGGTACGGGGGTAGCCGAGGGCGACGGAAGCGTGGCTGTAGGATCGTTCGTTGCGGGGGGATCCGGCCTCTCCTGAGGCACACAGGCCGTCACCAGCCCGGTAATGAGCAGCGCCACAGGGACCAGAAGGAAATACTGGTGGATTCGTCGATGGCTAGATTGAGTCATCACTGATCCTCGCCGGCGACCCTAGTAGGCTCGGGCAAAAACGGCCCGCTCGTGGGCCTTCTCGCCACATCGAATACACGTCCCTGAACCCGACTCCTGCTCCAGGGGGATGCAGCGCAGCGTGGCTTTGGTGTCCTCCTTGATCTGGGCCTCGCAGGCCGCGTCACCGCACCACCAGACGCTGGCGAATCCCTCCGCCACGGCTTCCCGGAAGGCCTCGTAGTCCTCCGGGTAATGCGTGTGCTCCTCTCGGAAACCGAGGGCCTGTTGATAGAGGTTCTTCTGGATCTCGTCCAGCATACTCCGAACGGCATCGGCTAACCCATCTCCGATGGGGCTCGCCTGCTTCCTAGCCCGACCTGCCAGGTCGCGACGCACGAGCATGACCTGGCTCTGCTGCACATCTCGGGGTCCGATCTCAATCCGCAGAGGTACGCCCCGCATCTCCCACTCATTGAACTTCCAGCCAGGGGAGTAGGCATCACGGTCATCGACGTGAATCCGCACCCCGTCGCCAATTAGCTGCTTGACGCGCTTCACTGCCTCCATCACCGCACTATGCTCATCCTCGTCCTTCCAGATCGGTACGATGACGACCTGATGCGGCGCCAGCCGCGGTGGGAGGACGAGACCTTGGTCGTCTCCATGGACCATCACGACAGCACCGACCATGCGCGTGCTCACCCCCCAGCTAGTCGTCCAGACGTGCTGCAGCTCGTTGTTCTCGTCCAGATACTGAATGTCAAACGCCTTGGCGAAGTTGTCCCCCAGGAAGTGACTCGTTCCAGATTGAAGTGCTTTGAAATCCCCCATCATGGCCTCGATCGTGTAGCTGTTCACGGCGCCTGCGAATTTGTCGCTCTCGCTCTTTCGGCCCGCGATGACGGGGATCGCGGCGTCGTTCTCCGCGAAGTCGACGTAGACGCCAAGCATCCGCAGCGTCTCCTCGCGTGCCTCTTCCTCCGTGGCGTGCGCCGTATGCCCCTCTTGCCAGAGAAACTCGGTTGTTCTGAGGAAGGGGCGGGTGCGCATCTCCCAGCGCACGACGTTGGCCCACTGATTGATCAGCACCGGCAGATCGCGATAGGACTGGATCCATTTGGCGTACATATGCCCAATGATCGTCTCAGACGTGGGCCGCACGACGAGAGGATCGTCCAGCTCACTCCCCCCACCGTGAGTGACCACAGCAAGTTCGGGAGAGAAGCCAGCCACATGCTCACTCTCTTTCTCGATGAAGCTCAGGGGGATCAGGAGAGGGAAATAGGCGTTGACGTGCCCGGTCGCCTTGAACCGGCTATCAAGCCCCTCCTTGATGTTCTCCCAGAGCGTGAACCCATAAGGCTTGATCACCATGCACCCTTTGACCGGGGCATAGTCGGCCAGATCGGCCTTTTGTATGACATCCGTGTACCAGCGAGAGTAGTCCTCGCTACGGGGTGTGATCTTCTCGGCCATAGTCTCCTCCTTTGATCCTCATCGTGCCAAGCAAACCGGCTGGTCTCAGCCGGTTCCCCTGATTCCCAGCCGGGAAACGGGGATCCGCAAGACTCATTGAACGACTCGTGAACTTGTCGTCCCTCATCTTCCTCGTCCAGCGCGTGTTCTGCGATTCCAGCGAGACTGCAGATCAAGCACACAGCCTTCAGAGGCCCTTCTCAACGGCCATCACGACAGCAACGGCCGATAGTTGATCACCCGATATGGACAGACGTTGATGACCTCAGTCTCCACATACGCCGTCCGCGTCGGTTCGGTCCCATACGAGTGTTTGTGCCCGTGTAGCAAGAACCGAGGCCTGAACCGCTCCATGAAGTCGAGAAAGGTCTCAAACCCGCGATGCGCCAGGTCGTCGCCATCATGGATGCCTTGCGGTGGCGAGTGCGTCACGAGTATGTCCACATAGCGGCCATGCTGCAGTCGGTTGATCAGCAGTGCTGGGATCATTCGCCAGGCTTTCAACGCCATCTCACGCTCTGTGTACTGATACGGGGCATCCGGCTTATAGCGAATCGAGCCCTCCAAGCCAGCCAGCAGCACATCCTGCTCCTCGACTGACCGCCCGTCAAGGTCAATCCAGCCTCCGGGCCTGGTCAGCACGGCGCCGTTCGACAAGTACTCAGGACCGTCATGATTGCCGTGAACATAGAAACAGGGCACGTTAAGCATTGATACGATATACTCTAGATAGGAATATGGGAGGTCACCGCAGGAGATCACCAGGTCCACGTCTTGAAAGCGCTGGCGGAACCCACGGCCGTAGACCGCATCCACCACGTGGTCGCTGACGGCAAGAATCCTCACCGATCTACTCCTTGCGCCACTGACGCTCGTAGTTCACCCTCAGTTTGTCGAGAATGGCCTCCTCCAAGTCGATGTCCTCCAGATAGGCCAACTGTAGGAGATAGAGTGCCACATCGGCCAGCTCCCGCGCCAGAGCCTCACGGTTTGCATCCTCGTTCCACTGGAAGTGTTCCAGGACCTCTGCTGCCTCCAGCGCCAGAGAGATGGCAACGTTCCGCGGCGTCTGTGGAGAAGCCGATTCCGCCCGATACCACCCCTTAGCTTCCACGAAGCGGTTCATCTCGTCCGTCAGATCCTGAATCGTCCTCGACATTGGACACCTACACAAAAACCAGCCCTCGTGGCCTGGAGGGCTGGTCGACTAAGGCTCTAAGGGTACAACCCAATATGCCTACCCAGACCTGTTCTCTTGCCGGTCCAGGGCAGGCGGGTTGGGAAGACAGGCACTGAATAGAAAGCTCATCGTGACGCGGAGTATACAATGAAAGGATGTAGATGTCAACGCGCATGTGTGCGGTGTCCAGGACACACCGCCGTGCCAGAGAGAAAAAGAAGCGATGCAGACAAGGGTAGCTCGACTGTTGTTGTGAACCGGTTGGGCATTCGGTCACTGGATGAGGACCCTGCGCGGGATGAATGACCCCGCCGACCGAGACGGCGGCAGAGGGACAGCCGGGGGTGCGCCAGGGTTACGGCCTGAAGTCGATGGCCAAGGATGTCAGGCGGGCACTTGCCGCGCGCCTTCTGGGTTAGACGGTTGTCTGTCGGCTAATGGTGCCTCTGAGAACAGTCCCACGGCGCCTCGCCTGCCGCTGTCGGTAGATCCTTAGGGGTACGGGCCAGGAGGTCTGGCAGGAACGAAAGTTATATCGGCGGAGCCACATATCCATGATTTGAGGTTGCCCGCCCTGGAGACGGCCAGCAGCACGACGTCCACGTCCCTCTCGCTGTAGCGGCTGCAGGCCCATTCGCGGCCCGCACACTGTCCCTCTCCGCCGCTGTGCACCCTGTTTGGCTAGCCGACCAGGGTGGTACCCTCAGCACCAGGGTTCACTTACCGGCTCGATTGCGCGCGATGGCAGCGCTGAGATGCGCTCCCAAGAGCACGAGCCAGCTGCTCAAGTAGATCCACAGTAGCAGTGCAACAACGGCGCCCAGCGAGCCATATACCAACCGGTAGTGGACCAGGTCGCTGCTCACGTACCAGGCGAAAACCCGCTTTGCTACCTCCCAGGCCACGGCGGTGAAGCCGGCTCCCCACGCCGCTTCTGACCAGCGCACGGCCGTGTTCGGCACCCAGCGGTATAGATTCAGAAGGAACAGGAAGATGACGAGCACGGGCAGCCCGGCGATCAGCCACGTCCATAGGGGCCGGTCCAGAATACGGATCTCTGCAGCTGACCCCAGTTCCACACGCTGCAACACGTTGAGCACCGGGGTGGAGAGGAGAGATAGGGACAGCAGGGTAGCGAGCATCCCGAGGAGCCCGATGCCCAACCCCAGCAGGCGCTGTTCCAGGAAGCCCCGGGCTTGCGCTTCCGTCCACGCTCGATTGATGTGACCAACCAGGACGGTGAACACACCAGTCCCCGACCAGAGGAGCCCAAGAAGCCCCGCCACGCCGACCGTCCCACGGCGGTCAAGGACCTGCTCCACGTTGTTGAGAATGACTTCCTCAGAGATAGGCACAACCCGAGCAACTGAATTGACCACTTGCTCTTGGACGAGTTCCCCCTCCAGGAAGAAACTCCCAGCCGCGATCAGGGCCAGAAGCAGCGGGAAGAGCGAGAACATGGTGTAGTAGGCCAGAGCAGCCGCCACGTGAGCGGCATTCTCGTCGCCGAACCGCTGGAATGTGTCCTGTACGACGCCGATTCCACCTCCGGTGATGTCATTGGCCCATTGATAGGCAGCGTCCAAGAAGTCTTTCAGCCTAGTCATAACTCAATCTCCAGTGCGTTCCTCAACCTCAAACAGCCACGACCGTGCCCTGCAATTCAGCCGTGACCGGGCTCTCTTTCTCTGCGTAGCGGCGCAGGGCCTCAATGGCATCGACGTCGAGGGCTTCTCGATCCTCTCCGTACGCGGCCGGCACCCCCTGAGAGGTGACGAAGGCCGTGGGGTAGACCTCGTCTGGCTGCACCGGTTCGCCCTGGACGAACAGCTCCTGTATGCGCTGTCCGTACGGGTTCTCGATCTTGAAGTATACATTGATGCCCAGACATCGCTTGACGTAACCACCCATCTGCCTGTACGGATCGCGCGAGAAGGTTCGTTCCAGGTTTTCCTCCATCATCGTCCACAGCTCATCGCCCGTGAGTTCACAGATTGAGACAGGGGGATTGACCGGGATGATGTTCCAGAGATCGTTCATAGTTATCGGGCCCGGCACGATCGGCGCGCCGTAGCGCCAGCCGTTGGAGAAAGCCATCTGTGCGCCGGTCAAGTCGAGGAGGCTCTGCAGTAGCAGGTTGTCCATCGTGGCCTCCAGCACGGTGTACCGATTGAGAGCAGTCGCCGTACGCCCCACAACTCGCGCCAATTCCGCACCATGCGGTTCCAGCGCCTGCTCCACGAGGGCCTGTACCTCGCGATCTGGGTCGATTCCTTCCTCGACGGTGATGAGCTGGTGGTCCAAGTCCAGGACCCTGCCGTCCTCAATCTCGAGATCAAGACGGCCCAGAAAAGAGCCGTGACATCCCGATTGAAAGATCACCGTGTCGTTGACCATCGCGGGTTTGTAGACTCGATGATGGGTGTGTCCGCTCAACAAGACGTCAATACCATCCACCTCTTGAGCCAACTTCATCTCCTGCGGAAATCCGAGGTGAGAGATGACGACGACCAGGTCGACCTTGCCCTCCTGGCGCAACTCTCTGATGTAGCGGGGGAGCTCCAACTTCCCCAGGGTGAAATAGACACCCTCGCTGAATGAAGCCGGCATCACCTTGTCCACGATGGTGGCGGCGATGCCGATGACACCGATACGCAGTCCGGCGGCCTCCAAGATGGTATAGGGATCGAAGATCAACCGGTCGGAATCTTCCTCGTAACAGTTTATGGCCAGCATCGGGTAGCTCAGACGATTGGCAAGCTCCTCGAACTTCTGAGGGCCATACGCGAATTCCCAGTGGGCCGTCATGGCGTCGAATCCCATACTGTTGAGGATCGGGACGATACTCTCCCCCTCAGTCTGTACGACGGCGTGGGTACCGTGGAACGTGTCGCCGCAGTCGAACGCCAGCACTCGTTCTGGCCCTTCTCCTCGGATCTCCTTCAGGAGGGCGGCAATCCGGCCATGCCCCCCCGCCTTCCGGTACGTGGGATGATCCCCGGCCCAGAACAGCTCCTGATGTAGATCGAGGTAGCCGTGGCTGTCGTTCATCTGCAATATTGTCAAGCGTTCGCCTCTGGACATCGTTGCTCCTTTTCGGTCACTCCCGTAGTGCAGTAACCGGCGGCGCCGTGGCACTTGCAGTGGGCATCGCCAAGACGACACAGCTGGAGATCCTCTCCGGAATGAGATCGTAGACTCTGATCCCCACCGAGGCCCGTCAGAATAAGCCAGGCAAAGCGATTGACGCCTCTCACAGAAGCTAAGGCGTCCTGTCCCCCGCAATGGCCACGGAACCGACTCGATACAGCATCAGCATACTGAAGAAGGCCATGAAGACCACTTCCATCTGATCTCCTTCTCAGAACCCCGCCGCCATCACAAAGGCGCCGTCGAGGATCATGGGAAGTCCAGCGACGGCAACGGCGCCGCCCAGAAGTCCGGCCAGGAAACCTTATGCGACGCCGAGCTTCCAGTCCGGCCCGAATCCGCTTTCTCTTGGCATGACCGAGCGCCGCCGAGCGGCGCCGATAAGGGTCACCCGCACCAGGAGCGTGATCCCAATGCTGATACGCCGCTAGCTTGCGTCCAGTTCATTGAAAACGAAGATGCGGCGCTGCAATCCAAGCATCAGGCGTGCCACGGGCACCGCCAGTGCTTCCATTTCAGATCCCCTCTGACGCCATCTCGGATCCAACCGTTGCTGATGAGGGCGATCAGGCTGAGCATCCCCGAAGCAGATAGGGAGAAGGCATGTCAGCGTCACCGCCACAAGAGCGGCCAGGATACCCCTCCCGAGCTGCCGCGCCTACCTCGCGGATCTATGCCGCCGGGACCCATTGTGCCCCGCCGGCCCCCGAAGAGCAGAAAGGGGACGCCGACACTCAGGATCACTGCGAACAGTACGACCAGCCGAAAGACCAAGATTCGTCTCCAGTCGACTCCGGGCATCAGTCGCTACATCCCCATCTCTGGTCGATCCCCTTTGTCCCGCGGACAGAGGCGACCGTTCCGGTACCTGGTCGCCGCGCTGGCAGCTCACTCCGTCTATTCGTCGGACTCGCCCGTGTCCACGTTTAGGAAGCGCGCGTTGACGGCGACGATGACGGTGCTGAGCGACATAACCAGGGCCCCGACGGCAGGGCTGAGAAGAATGCCGTAGGTGTAGAGAACGCCGGCCGCCAGAGGGATGGCGAAGACATTGTACCCGGTGGCCCACGCCAGGTTCTGGATCATCTTCCGGTACGTGGCCCGGGAGAGATCCAAGATCGTCACGGCGTCAAGCGGATTGCTCCGGACCAAGATAATGTCGGCCGTCTCCACCGCCACGTCGGTCCCCGCTCCAATCGCCATTCCGACGTCGGCCGTCGCCAGGGCCGGCGCATCGTTGACACCGTCGCCCGTCATGGCCACGACCATCCCGCGGGACTGGACCTCCTTGACCTTCTCAGCCTTTTCGGCGGGCAGCACCTCGGCGAAGTACTCGTCCAGGCCAATCTCGTCGGCCACCCAGCGGGCTACCTGCTCGTTGTCGCCGGTGAGCATCATCGTTTCGATACCCATCTCCTTCAACCGAGAGATCGCCTTCGAAGACTCCGGGCGGATGATGTCCGCCAGGGCGATAGCACCCTTCAATTCGTCGTCGATCAGGACGTACACGATGGTCTTTCCCTGGGACGAGAGCGCCTCGATACGGCCATCATCGATTGTCAGTCCCTGTTCGCGGACATAGCCGGGACTGACAATCTTGGTGTCCCTTCCGTTCACCCGGGCCGCGGCGCCCTTTCCGGGGATCGACTGAAAGTCCTCCATGCCATAACGATCGTCGGTGGCATCGATGATGCCCTCGGCGATGGGGTGCTCTGAGTGTGACTCGACTGAGGCGGCGTACGCCAGCAGCTCCCCCTTATCGACATCCTCGGAGAAGACGAGCGTGTCGGTCACGCCGAACTCACCCTTTGTCAACGTCCCCGTCTTGTCGAAGAGGATGGCATCGATATTCCTCGCGCGCTCGAAGGCCGTCCGGTTTCTAATCAGAAGCCCGTTTCGCGCCGAGATAGCCGTTGAGACGGCGACGACCAGGGGGATGGCCAGCCCCAGCGCGTGCGGACACGTGATCACCATCACCGTAACGCTTCGCTCAAGCGCAAAGACGAAATCACGCTCGGAGCCGAAGAGCCAAATGAGCAGCGTGGCCGTCCCCACGGTCAGGGAGATGATGGTGAGCCACATCGCCGCCTGATCCGCGAGACTCTGCGTCCTCGACTTGCTCTTCTGGGCCTCCTCCACCAGGGAGATTGCCTGTGACAGATAGGAGTCCTCTCCTGTATTCTGAACCTCGACGGTGATCGATCCCTCCCCGTTGATGGAACCGCCGATCACCTCCTCACCCTCCTTCTTGGGCACAGGCTTGGATTCCCCGGTCAGCATGGACTGGTTCACAGAGGTCTGGCCTTCGACGACCATTCCATCTGCCGGTATCTTTTCGCCGGGCTTCACCACGACCCGATCGCCCTGGCTCAAGTCCTCGATGGGCACGTCCTGGAGGCTCCCATCCTCCGCCAACCTGTGCGCCTCGCTGGGCATCAGCTCCGCGAGCTCCTCCAGGGCACGAGAAGCACCCATAACGGAGCGCATCTCAATCCAGTGGCCCACTAGCATGACGTCAATCAAGGTCGCAAGCTCCCAGAAGAAGAACCTGCCGCTGAGACCGAACACGACTAGGCTGCTGTAGACGTAGGCTACGGAGATCGCCACGCTGATCAGAGTCATCATGCCGGGCTGGCCTGACGTCAGCTCGTCATAGAGCCCACTCAGGAAGGGCCAGCCCCCATAAAAGAATACAGCCGTGGAGAATGCAAAGAGAACGAGGCTGTCTCCCGGGAAGGTGATGGCCTGCTCCAGTCCGAGGAAGCCCTGCACGAGAGGAGAGAGAGCCAAAATGGGAATCGTCAGGATGAGCGATATCCAGAACCGACGGCGGAAGTCGGCTACCATCTGGGCATGGTGATCTCCGCCGCCGTGCTTGGATTCCTGATGATTACTGTTGTGTTCCTTGCTCGCTGACATGGCTACTCCTTGAGCCGGGGAGATCTGGGCACGCCTGCTCAGTTCGGCTCACTCGTGCTCGACCTCGAAGCCTGGCCCCGATGATTCGGAAAGATCCACCACAATCTCTTGACCCCCGTATCCGTCCACGATGTCGTGGGCCCGCACGCGCACCTGAGTCACTCCCGTCGGAACGACGATCCCGCTCTGGCTGCGGGTGAAGGGCTGCTCCTCAACGTGAGGATGTAGGAGTGTGCGCGTGAAGTCGTCCTTGATATCCGGTTTGAGGACCTGCCCGTCTGGTGTCACCACATCCCATCCGTCGGCATAATCCTCCCAACCTGTGTCCGGGTGCTCGACGGTGACGTGAAAGGTCCATGTCGTCTCCCCCGAGCCTGGCGATGGCCCGGCGGTCTGCACTGCCTGCACGCTCACGACGTCTGCATTTCCTTGCTCAGCCGCTGCAGTGGTGCGAACGCAACCCAAGACCTCGATGCGATCCTCAGAGACGACCAGGGATGATTTCCCGCTGTCCAGGTCGACCCTGTGAAGCTCATGTACGCCCTCGTCGGTGGCCACCACGACCAGCCCCCTCTCCAGAGCACACCAGTCCATGCTGACGAGGAAGCCGTCGGACGGCAGGGGAACTGGCCCAACCTCCGCCACTGTCCCCGCATCGTCGACTGTCTTCAGCGTGAGGGATTCAAAGCTTCCGTCCCCGTACAGGCCCTCGGCGAACAAGGCCAGCTCTCCGTCGGGTGACCAAGCTACGTCGCCTCCAAGCGCTCCACCTTCGGTCTCCTCGACCACCAGTCCAGACGAGCCTTCCTGAAGATCGACGAGCCCCAGTTGATTGACCACCAGATCGTATCCGAGGGGGCCGTAGTTCTCAGGCGCATAGTCATAGTCCCGTCCGAGGTAGAGAAGCCAGTCCCCGTCGGGGGATAGCCGGGGAGAGAAGAGGTACTTGTCCCCAGGTAGGATCTGACGCCGGTCAAGATCTTCGATCAGCCCAGAGTCAAGGCCTGCTGGCAGCGTGATGGCCCAGACTCCGGCTGAGCCAACCTCCGTGAAGGGTACAAAGGCGTTGACGAGTAGCTCATCTCCCACCCAGCCGACCGGGTTCGCGGGCAGATTGTCATCGTCCTGCCCGTACTCCGCCCGAAAGCGGTTCGTGGACCCGTCCGCCAGGTCGACTATGACCAATGCCCACGGGGTTCGCTGAGTCTCGGGTGGGCCGAGCTCCAGAAAAGCGAGGCGATGACCGTCAGCATCGAAGACCATGCCATAGGAATCAAGCTCCGAGGTGACAGGAATCGTGAGGGTAGTCGTTGTTTCAAGATTGGATATCACGATGGCGTCGGCCGGATGCTCGTCCCTGGCAGTGGCCAGCCATTCTCCGTTGGGGGACACGGCGGCTCTGCGCGGCGCCTTGTACCCCAGATCCACGGCTGATCCATCAGCGACCAGGGCGAACACTCGGTTGTCCTCCCCAGAGGCCGCAGCGTAGAAGGCTATCCAAGACGGTGAGGTAGGTTCAGGCGTTGCCGTAACGGACGGTGTGGGCGACTGTTCGGGCTGCTGGACCGTCGGCGAGGCCGGTCGAGTCACCACCGGCGTCGGCGTAGGCATGGAGGAAGGCCTAGGCGCAGGCGACGTCCTTGCAGGTGACGCACACCCCGTCGCGGTGGCAAAGAGGACTGCCAGGACAAATGATCTCCAGAACACCTTGTCGTGCATCACAACCCCCCTAGCTCCAGCCCTGTCGGGCCAGAAGCGGTTTTCATTACCACTTCAGTTTACTACAGGCTACGCCTGGTAGCCGCTGGCGTCTGTTGGGTTTTGCGTTGGCCCGCGTTGGAGAGGGTTGGACTTTCGTTAGACGTGAGACCGTCCATGGCTCATGCGCCACGCCCCGGGATCCCAGTAAGGCCCAGGTCATCCGCCAAATGTCGGCGGATGTCGCGATCATCGATACTCACCGATTGACCGTGGTACTCCACTGCCATCGGCGTGGCGAGCCACCAGATGAGGGCCGCCGGCTCCTCCGGAGGGCGGAGTACCCCGCGCCGATGGTAGGCACGGAATTGGTCAACGCGGCCAAACTCGTCATCCGACTTCGTACGGATCTGCACCTGCATCGCGGTATCGACGACGCCCGGGTAGAGACTATAAGCTCGAACAGAGAGTCCTTTCTCGTCGATCTCCGCCGCGAGGGTGCGTACAAAGTGATCAAGCCCGGCCTTTGCCGCGCCGTAGGCGCTCCACCCGACCACGGGATGGGTCGCAGCGCCGCTGGACGTGAAGATAAGCACTCCTTTGCCCCGCTGGACCATGGCCGGTAGGAAAGCACGTGCGGTGTGGAAGGCCCCGGTCAGATTGACTTGAATACTCGCACCCCAGTCTTCAGCTGTGACGGCCCATGTATTACCGATTGGCTCGATAACGCCCGCGTTGACCACGACGATGTCCGCCGGCCCGAAAGTCTTCGCTGTCTCTCTCACCAAGCTGACCATGGCGTCCCAATTGGAAACATCAGCGGAGAAGGCCGTCGATGACCCACCTGAAGCGCGAATCCGCCTGGCTGTCTCCTCAATCTCGGAGACTGTCCGCGCCGTCACCACCACGCTGGCGCCAGCCTTGGCCAGGCGGATGGCCGCGGCCCGGCCGATCCCGCGACCCCCGCCAGTGACAACCGCAACCTGGCCATCGAGACGTGCCGCCTGAGGGATGTCACTGGTCTCCACGTTCGTCCCTAGCACCACAAGTCAGCCGTGTGCTCCGCCCTTCCAGGACAGATCTCTGCGGCTTCCTCTCGACACCGACGATCTTCACTACTTCCTCGCCTGAGATTTCCTCGTGCTCCAGCAGCGCATCGGCGAGACGGTCAAGAGCATCGCGGTGCTCCTTCAACGTGCTGACGGCGTGGTCGTACGCGCGGTCAAGGATGACCCTGATCTCCTCATCCACCTCGCGAGCCGTGTGTTCGCTGTATTCCCGTCGCTGCGCGATCTCCTCGCCCAGGAAGACCTGCTCCTGTCGGCCACCAAAAGCCATGTGACCCAGTTTCTCACCCATTCCCCAGCTCAGCACCATCTCGCGAGCCAGCTGGGTCGCCTGCCTCAGGTCGTTCGCAGCGCCGCTGGTGTGGGTATCCAGCACCACTTCCTCAGAGGCACGTCCTCCCATCATGACGGCCAGTCGGTCGAGCATGAACTCGCGTCGATAGATGTACCGGTCGCGTTCAGGCAGCTGCTGCGTGACACCCATTGCCCGGCCGCGCGGCACAATGGTCACCTTGTGGATGGGATCGGAGTACGGCAGAACAGCTGCGAGGACCGCGTGTCCAGCCTCGTGATAGGCCAGGAGTTCACACTCCTCGTCCGTCAGAGCCACGCTCTCCCTTTCAAGACCCATCATGACCTTATCCCGCGCTTCCTCGATGTCATCCTGTTCCACAGCATCCTTGTCCTGTCGCGCGGCCAGCAAGGCGGCCTCATTGAGCAAGTTCTCGAGATCCGCACCACTGAAACCTGGCGTACCCCGCGCTACTCGTTCCAGGTCAACATCTTCGGACAGGACCTTGTCACGCGCGTGGATCTCAAGAATCTTCTCTCGATCGCGAAGCGTCGGCAAGTCGACTGTGATCCGACGATCGAAACGGCCAGGTCTCAGGAGCGCCTGGTCCAGAATATCGGGCCGATTCGTCGCCCCCACCACGATGACATCCTCGTGGGGTTCAAACCCATCCATTTCAGCCAAGAGCTGGTTGAGCGTCTGCTCTCGTTCGTCGTGTCCCCCGCCCAGTCCGGCTCCACGCCGCCGACCAATCGAGTCAAGCTCGTCGATAAACACGATGCTTGGGGACGCCTCCTTCGCTTCATCGAAAAGATCGCGGACGCGAGATGCGCCAACGCCCACAAACATCTCCATGAAATTCGAGCCCGTGATGCTGAAGAAGGGAACCTCAGCCTCGCCCGCCACCGCACGGGCCAGAAGCGTCTTCCCGGTTCCTGGCGGACCCACAAGCAGCACACCCGTTGGGATCTCACCGCCCAGACGCTGGAATCGGTCTGGTTGCTTCAGGAAGGCGATGATCTCACGAAGCTCTGTCTTGGGACCCTCCAGGCCAGCCACATCCTCGAAGGTTGTCCGTTCCTTACGGCGATCGTAAAGCTCCGCTTGACTCTCCCTCATTGAGAATATGGAGAAAGCATCCTGGCCCCGGCTTCGCATCTGGCTCAACAGCAGATAGCCAAACCCGATGACGACGACCAGCGGAAGGAAATTGATCAGCAGGTCGAGGAGAGAGAAATTCGACTCGGGTTGAGTCTCCACCTCGACGCCCTGCGCCTCCAGTAGCGAAAGCAGTTCATCATCGCCGAAGGAAGGGAGGTACGTGGTGAAGGCATCGTATGTCACAGCCTCCCCGCCCTCCGTGGTCAATTCCACCGTTTCCGTCAGCTGTCCATCAATCTGCTGGCCTACTACTGTGACCCGGCTCACATTTCCGGTATGGACCTGCTCGCGAAACTCGCTATAACTGATCCGGGTCCTGTTGTCGAACCGATCACTCAACGGGCCCCATACCACGGAGGCCACGGCCAGTCCCAGAAGCAACCAAATGACGAATCCTCTCGTACCGCACCCGGAAAGTTGAATCCGCCGTTCCAGTGGTTTCTGCCGTTGATCGTCGCTTTGATCCTTCCGTTCTCGTTGACTCATCACCTATCTCATCCTCTTGACGGTACCTATTCAACTTGCAGCCAGTGCTGGCACTGGATTTCAGAGCGATTATACAAGGATTCCCTACCTACGCAAACAGCAATGCCTCGCATCCTGTAGACATGCGACCAGATGTTCAGGCCCTACGCTGCCAGATTCCCTTAAGGCCAGTATCACGGATACTCCCCTGCCCCTGGTCCATCGTGAGGGCTGGAGCCTGACGATTGTGTGTCACATCCTTGACAGCCACGGGCATCCCGCTATAATTATGACCCTGGTCAACTTTGTTCTTTGGTCATAAATGGTGACAGTAGTTGACCAGGGTTCTGCTGAAGAAGGGGACTGCAAGCACCTCCTTCAGGTGATTCAACAATGCTCCAGGATCCAAACGATGCGGAGCAACGATTGAGGAGGTTCAGTGAAACGAAGGACAATCTACGCGATCCTCGGATTGATTCTGGTGGCGGCGGTGGTCGGGGTCATCCTTTGGCGGTTGAAAGCGGAGGCGAGTACCCAAGCCGAACCCGTCCGCTCCGCCCTGGTGGACCAAGGCTCGATGATCGTGGCGGTAAGTGCCACCGGGAAGATCAAGCCAGCGGCTCGCGTGGGTCTCACATTTGAGACGGCGGGACGGGTCGCAGAAGTGTGGGTCGAGGAAGGGGATCGCGTTGAAGCAGACCAGCCACTGGCTCGGTTGACCACGGACCAGCTCGAGCTACAGGTGGAAAGGTCCCAGGCAGCACTGGACGCCGCAGAGGCTCAGCTAGCCCAGGTGCGTGCTGGTCCCCGGCCCAAGGAGATCGAGCAAGCGGAAGCCAGTCTTCGATCGGCGCAGGCCCAACTGGACGCTGCGGCCGCCAACAGGAATCAAATCGCTTCCGGCCCCACCGAGGCTGAAATTTCTGCCGCCGAAGCTCAGACTGCCCAGGCAAGCGCCGAAAAGGAAATCGCCCAGGACGCATACGACTTGATAGAGGAAGATGGAACAGAGAAAGAGCACGCCAACTACGATCTCTACACAGCCAAGCAGCAACTAGCCGCGGCTGAGGCTAGACTAGACGATCTCCTGGCTGGTGCTGACCGCGATCAGCTGCGCGCGGCTCAGGCAAACGTGGAGGCAGCGGTCGCCCAGCGTGATGCGGCGCAGGCCCAGCTGGATCAGATCCTCTCCGGAGCAACGGAGGAGGAAATCGCGGAGGCTGAGGCACAAGTTGACCAGGCGCGGGCCGCTCTTGAGCTCGCGAAGCACACACTGAGCGAAGCCACAATGCGGTCGCCCTTTGATGGCGTCATTGTCGAGATAAACATGACCCCTGGAGAGGTGCCTCCGACACTAGAGCAACCCATCGTCCTGGTCGACGACTCGACCTTTCACATTAGCGTGGCTGTGGATGAGCTGGACGTGTCCCAGCTGAAAGAGGGCCAAGACGTTGAAATAGCCATCGAGGCCTTGCCAGAAGCCAAGGTCATGGGCACCGTTGAGAGCATGAGCCCTGTCGCCAACCTGGAATCGGGTGTCGTCGCCTACGACGTCATCATCGCACTTGACACATCCGAGGCGCAACTCCGCGCCGATCTGTCGGCAAACGCCACAATCATCGCGAACCGACTTCGCGACGTCCTGAAGATCCCCAGCTGGGCGGTCCGGGTGGACCGAGAGACAGGACAGACCTACATACATCGACGCGACGGCGATGAGATTCGGCGCGTCGACGTGGAGCTCGGGGTGCGACATGAAGGTGTGGTTCAGGTACTGAGTGGTCTCTCCGCCGGCGACGAGGTCGTGCAGCTCGCTGAAGGCACGATCTTCGATCTTGACGGGCCCTAGAGGACTGGAAATTGATGAATAGGAAGATGATGTATGCAATTCTGGCCGTCGCCGTCATTGCCGCTTTCGGCGCCGGACTCGTCTGGCGCTCTCGCCGGCAGAAGGCTGAAGCCAGCGAGGAGCTACGGTCCGCGGTAGTGGAACAGGGAAGCATGCTTGTTGCAGTCTCCGCCAGCGGCAGCATCAAGCCAATTCGGCGGGTGGATCTTGGCCTTGAGACGAGTGGACGCGTGACGGAGATCCCTGTTGAGGTAGGCGACCAGGTCCAGGCAGGCGACTTGCTTGTCAGCCTCGACGCCGAGCGACTGAGACTCCAGCTAGAACAAGCGGAGGCAAGTCTGGCCTTGGCCCGGGCACAGCTGGCAAAGCTTGAGGCTGGCGCGCGCGCGGAGGAAATCGAGGCGAGCGAGGCAAACCTCCGCGCCGCCGAAGCTCAGGTCGGTGCCGCCGCGGCCGAGCGGGATCAGGTCGCGGCAGGAGCGGGAAAAGCAGACATCGCCTCCGCCGAAGCTGAGGTTGCCTCAGCGCTCACCCAGCAGAAGAAAGCAGAGGACTGGCACGACACCACGATGGAGTGCAGAACCATCAGGAAATCGGCCGGTGACTTGATCGATATCGGAGGGGGCCAGTTCATCACCTTGACAAAGGGATTTGAGAGGACCATCTGCCCGCTCCTGGGTGTGCCGGAGGAGCAAGCCCGCTATCGGCTGGAAGCAGCGAATGAAGCCCTGGAGGCAGCCCGCGCACAGCTCAACCAGGCTCAAGAAGGGGCGGATGCAGATCAGCTCAGTGCAGCCCAGTCGAACGTCGCAGCAGCCGCTGCCCAGCAGGACGCCACGAAGGCCCAGCTTGATCTTCTCCTCGAAGGCGCCACGCAGGAGCAGATCGCAGCGTCCCGGTCCAGCGTGGCGCAAGCACAGACCTCGGTCAGGGAGGCAGAACTCGCCGTGGACAAGAGCGTGCTGGAGGCTCCCTTCGACGGGATCGTCGCAGCCGTCGACGCGACCGTTGGAGAGCAGGTGAGTGCAGGGCTCCCGATTGTGACCCTCATCGACCCCTCGCTGTTCCACGTCACCATCGCAGTTGATGAACTGGATGTGGCGCAATTGGCCTCAGGCCAGACCGCGCGCCTCACATTCGACGCGCTTCCAGATACGGTCATCACGGGAACAGTCAGGCATGTCGCCGAAGCAGCCGAACTGAACGGGGGCGTCGTGACATACGACGTGCGGATCGATCTTTCCCCAACCCATGCACCGATCAAATCAGACATGACGACAAGTGCCACGATTATCGTAGAGGAAATCAGGGATGCGTTGAAGATCCCTACCTGGGCGGTGCACGTGGATCGCGATACCGGCCAATACTACGTGCGTAGGCGAACGGGAACGACGGTAGAACGCGTGGATGTAAGCCTCGGCATCAGGGACGAGGGTATCGCTCAGGTCGTCGACGGACTATCCGCGGGCGACGAGATTGTGCGGGCTCCTGAGTCCTCCCAGTTCGACTTCCAAGCAGGCTTCAGCCAATGAACGATAGGGAAACACCGGTCATAGCGCTGCACAATATTAGCAAGGTCTACCAGATGGGCGAGGTCGAGGTGCACGCCCTCCGCGGGGTCTCCCTGGAGGTCGAGCAAGGAGAGATCCTCACCATCATGGGGCCCTCGGGATCAGGCAAGTCGACGATGATGAACATCATCGGCTGCCTGGACCAGCCCACGGGAGGCAGATACCTCTTGGAGGATGATGACGTCAGCGACTTGCACGATGATGACCTGGCGGCGATCCGGAATCGTCGCATCGGCTTTGTCTTCCAGACGTTCAACCTTCTGGCACGTACGAGCGCGCTGCAGAACGTGACCCTGCCCTTGATCTACGCGGGGGTGGGACGCGCTGAGCGTCGGGAAAAGGCAAGAGAAGCGCTTGAGACAGTTGGGTTAGGACACCGCCTGGATCACTTGCCGACAGAGTTATCTGGCGGTCAGCAGCAGCGTGTGGCCATCGCCCGCGCCCTGGTTAATAGCCCGTCTATCATCCTGGCAGACGAGCCGACTGGCAATCTCGACAGTAAGTCGGGAGCGGAGGTCATGGCGGTTCTGCAGGAACTCAACAAGAAAGGCGGCATGACGGTGGTACTCGTCACCCACGACCCCGTCATCGCCCGCCACACTGAGCGTATCGTCCACCTCTATGATGGGGCCATCAGCGGCAATGAGACGGTCAAGGACCCCCTTGTGGCTAAGCCTGACAGCGGAATCGAGGACAGCCCCAACCCGGCCCGAAGCCCTGGGCACGACGGAGCGGTCCCGCATCCAGCCCGGGAGCCAGCTGACGTTCTGTCGCCAGGGGGGAAGCGAGGAGGGCAAGTCGCATGAGTTTCCTGGAAAGTGTCCGAATAGCTCTCCGCGCGCTGACGGCCAACAAATTGCGCTCGGCTCTCACTATGCTGGGCATCATCATAGGAGTCGGTGCGGTTATCGCACTGATGTCAGCCGGCGAGGGCGTGTCCGCCTACGTCGAGGAGCAGTTCCGCGGTTTTGGGTCGAATCTTCTCTTTGTCATTCCTGGAGGGGCTGAGGAGGCGACGGCGGGGCAGCCCGGTACCATAGTGGGCGGCGCGGCTCTGACGAACGATGACGTCGAAGCATTGCGCGATCCCATCAGGGCCCCCGACGTGGTAGCCGTGTCGCCCGCCGTCGTGCAAACAACGATCGTCGCCACAGCCAGGGAGGACATGATTACCAGGGTGGAGGGTGTGGCCCCTGACTACGCGACGGTCCGCAAGTGGTTCCCGGAAGCGGGCGAGTTCATCCGTGAGTCAGACATGGAGGCACGGTCGCGGGTTACCGTCCTGGGGCAGGACGTCGTGGAGGAGCTGTTCCCGGACAACCCCTACCCACTGGGCGAGACGGTCAAGATCAACGATGTACTGTTCCGCGTGATTGGCATTATGGAGAGCAAGGGCGGATCCTCCTTCGGGAGTCAGGACGACGCGGTATTCGTGCCCTTGACCACCATGCAAACCCGCCTGGTGTCGATGCGGAGTCAGTCGGGAGAGTACCAGGTCTCTCAGATCATTGTGGAGGCCTCGACGAAGGACCGCATCGACGCAGCCTCGCAGCAGGTTGCCACGATTCTGAGAGATCAGCACGAGATCGATTTCACAGATGAGGATGACTTCACGATCTTCAGTCAGGAGGACATCATCAGTGTATTTGGCAATATCACCAATGTCCTCACCACTTTCCTGGGAGCTATTGCAGGGATCAGCCTGTTGGTAGGCGGCATCGGGATCATGAACATCATGCTCGTCTCCGTCACGGAGCGAACCCGCGAGATTGGTCTGCGTAAGGCCGTGGGAGCGCGGCGGAGCGACATCCTGTGGCAGTTCCTCTTGGAAGCCATGACCCTATCCGTCCTGGGCGGCCTTCTGGGCATCGGTCTCGGTGCAATCGGAGCAGCAGTCATCTCCAGCCTCGTCGACGGCTTCGATGCCGTCGTCACGGCGCAGGCCGTGGTGCTGGCGACCACTTTCTCGGCTGCCGTGGGCCTGGTGTTCGGGGTCTATCCGGCACGACGGGCCTCCCTGCTCAACCCCATCGAAGCGCTCCGGTATGAATGATACTGGGGACAAACCACCCGCCCGGAGGAAGCGATTCCGTGCCGATTTTCTTCTTCTCCTCCTGGTGGCCGTGGTCTGGGGAAGCGCCCTTGCGGGGCAGCGGTTCAGCATGGAGCAAGTTGGACCGTTTACGTTCAACGCGGCCCGCTTCGCCATCGGTGCCCTGACGCTGATCCCCATCATGGGCTGGCACAGACTCCGCAGTGTACCGCGGTCTGAGGTCCAGTTCGGCGCGCTCCTGGGCGTGCTCCTCTTCGCGGCGGCATCGCTCCACCAGATCGGCCTGATCTGGTCCACGGCTGGAAAGGCCGGTTTCGTCACCGGCCTGTATGTCGTCATCGTGCCGCTGCTCCTGGGCATGGTATGGCAGGAGTGGTCTGGCTGGACGCGCTGGCTCGGCGCGGGGCTGGCCACCACAGGGCTGTTTCTGTTGAGCCTGCAGGGCAACTTGGTCACTGGCGTCCCCTTCCGCCTGGCGGCAGGGGATGCATGGGTTCTGGGCAGTGCCTTTGTGTGGGCCCTCCATGTCATCGCGATTGGACTGATCGCGCCGGGGCGAGATCCTCTGCGGTTGGCCGTCGTGCGGTTCTGCGTGTGCTCACTGCTCAGCATCCCCATGACACTTCTCCTGGAGCCACGTACGTGGCCGGGGCTCCTACTCGCGATGCCGGCAATCCTGTACACGGGCACGATGTCCACCGGCCTAGGCTATACTGGCCAAATGGTGGCTCAGCGCCACACCAAGCCGACGCATGCGGCCAGCATCCTCAGCACGGAATCTGTGTTCGCTGTCTGTTTGGTTGGCTCCTGCTGAGTGAATCACTTTCGGCCCGCCAATTGATTGGTTGTGGCCTGATGCTGGTCGGGATGCTTGTGGCGCAACTCACACGGGAGACACCCGAACTGATAGAGCCCTCGTCCTTGAGGAGGCACACCGGTGTCTGAGACTATCACGAAGTGGACGGAGGTCACCTTCAACCTGGCCTACCTGGCTGGGGTGTGGGGTCTGGTGGTAGCCATGATCCGTCGGCGGTCGGCCGTGGCTGCCGAACAGCGTCACGTAGCACAACTGGTCGGCTGGGCATTCGCTTTGCTGGCTCTCGGAGACACGGGCCATGTGGGGTTTCGCGTCCTGGGCTATGCCCTGGGCGACCTGGACCTCAGCCTGACTGCCTGGGGACTGGAGATTGGGCTGGTCGGGCTCGGCGCGATGACCACCGCCTTCAGCGTCACCCTGTTCTACGTGCTGATCCTTTTCGTATGGAGGACTCGCTTCGATAGAGCGTTCGGATGGTTCGAATACGGCCTCCTGGTGGCCGCGGCGCTACGGCTGGGCCTTATGCTGCTTCCGGCCAATGATTGGAACAGCACAGTCCCGCCCCAGCCGTGGTCGACGGTGCGCAACCTGCCCCTGATGGTTCAAGGCCTGGGGGTGGCATACTTGATTCTACGTGACGCGCAGCGGAACGGCGATACGACATTCATGTGGATCGGGGTGATGATTCTTGTCTCGTACGCCTGCTACATCCCCGTCGTGCTCCGCGTCCAGCGGGCACCCATGCTGGGGATGCTCATGATCCCGAAGACGGTCGCGTATCTCGTGATTGGCTGTCTGGGCTACCGCGACCTGTTCCGAGAACGCACCTCAGCACCTCAACCGCACGGGGTAGCGGGAGGAGGAGTGGCTCAATAGTGATTGGCGCCGATTGCACAGCCTGGCGCCCGTGCCAGAAAGTGAGCCCGCGAGGGTTTGCGGTCGCTTGCTCTGGAGAATCGATACAAACCCGCCCCTATCAGCGTCGATCTCTCGTTTCCTAGCCGTCATAGAACCCTGACTCGCAACCCTATAGTCTGCAACCAGACGCTCTCAGGCTATCAGCCTACCCAACTCCATCGCGCCGGTACGGTCTATGGTCGGGCGTGTCGGGCTGCGGCTCAACTGTGCTCCTGGGGCACGTTCTAGAATCCATCCAGCGGACGCGCAGATGCACAAGTCCGCGCCCGAGAACGCCGACTCAGACCGCCTCTGGGCGCAGCGGTCACTGTTGTTTCACGCTCGATGGAGCCGCTGCTGGACGCCGTACCAGGCTTCGTAGATCACCTTCAGCGCGGCGAAGGACGTGATGTCAGAATGATCGAGGGGCGGAGAAACTTCCACCACATCCATGGCCCCAACGGGTAGTTGGTCGCAGAGCCGTCGGACAAGCTCCAGTAGGTCTCGGGTGCTGGGCCCTCCCGCCTCGGCGTATCCGGTGCCGGGGGCGAACGCAGGATCCAGGCCATCAATGTCAACAGTGAGGTAGATACTCTTCACATCGTGAAGCAAGCCCACCACGTTCGCAGCGATGTTCTCCATGCCGCGCCGGTGACAGTCGCGGGCCGTGTACATAGGTATCTCAGGGTGTTGTCGCAAGAAAGCCCATTCCTCGGCTGCGACGGAGCGGATGCCGATCAAGACAAGCCGATCGGGGTCTAGCCCGCGAAGCTCCAAGGCCCGTCGCTCCGTGCAGGCATGCGACCAGCGGTGACCGCTGTAGATGTCAAAGAGGTCAGGATGCGCATCGAAGTGGACAACGCCGAACGGCTCGTCCCAGACGCTGTCACAGGCCTTCATCAGAGGGATCGTGACGGAATGATCGCCGCCCAGGAAGAGGGCGAAGGGATGCCGAAGGACAGCCCGGGCTTGCTCCTCAACGGACCTGAAATGGCGCGACCAGTCAAGGTCTACGGGAACGTCTCCATAGTCACAAACCTGGAGGTTGAGCGGCTGTCCCTCGTCGGCACAGCGCGCCAAATGGTTGCTTAGCTCCCGCAGCTTGGCCGGTGCCGAAGCAGTACCAGAACGGAAGCTGATGCCACCATCGAATGGAACTCCCAGGATGCCCACGGCGGCGGTTCCCCCATGCCCCTCACCCGTACCACCAGTCATGCCGCTCCAGATGCCGCGCTCCGGCTGGTGTAATCCGATGTCTACCAAGGCGCCTCCCTCCATGTTCGATCGCAGCTATTCGTCCCTAGCGTCCCCAGCACGGCCTCCGGTCAGCAGGTCCCCCTGGACCCCCGCCGGCAGGGACGCGTACCATGTCCTGGCCCAGTCAAAAAAGAGAACCCACCCCGATTTCTCTAAGACCAGAGTGGATCTGGGGTCTGCTGAGCACGACCTGAGAACACCGCAATCCTGACGAGGATCGTCTTGGCAAGATCAAGCTTGGCGCTTGCTGAAAGAAGGCCGCCATGTAGCTCTCGGGCCGCATCAGTGCCGCCGAATGACGCGAAGCTCTTCTCTGAGGCAATTCAAGTCTGAACGAATCGCCTCCCCTGAGTCCACGTCGTCTCAGGCGGCAGCCTGTGCCGCAGCGCGCCGGCGGGCCGTCTTCTCCCAGACAACAAGCAGCGGCACAGCGATGAAGATGGCCGAGTAGGTCTCGCTCACCATGCCAACCAGCAGCACGGAGATGAAGGGCTTGATGGTCGTGCCGCCAAAGAGGATGATGGCCACCATCACAAACATGGCGTTAAGCTGCGTCGCCAGGGAGCGGTGGATCGTCTCCAAGATTGAGCGGTTGACGATCCTCTCGAAGGCCTCTCTCCGATACTTGGGGATGTTCTCGCGGATACGGTCGAAGACGACGATCACGTCCTGGACCGAGAAACCGATCACCGTCAGCGTCGCCGTGAGGAACAGCGAGTCGACCTCCCAGCCTGCTACAATGCCCATGAGAGCGTAGAAGCCAAAGGCGATCAGCAGGTTGTGCGTCATGCCGGCGATGGTACAGACGCCGTACCGAAACGCGTTTGGCACCTTCCGGAAAGAGAACCACATGAAAGCCACGATGATCACAGATGCCACGAGAATCGCCAATCCAGCGGCGCGGGCTACCTCGCTGCCGATGGCCGGTTCTACGGTGTCAAACGTCAGCGCGTCTCGGTTGAGGCCGCCGACTTGATCCTCAAGGGCCGTCAGAAGCTCTCCGACTTCTTCAGCCGTCACTTCCCGGGTGCGCACCTGCCAGCGATGCTCTTCCGGCGAGCCCAACGGCTGTACGATGGCGCTCTCTAGACCGAACTCGGCAAAGAGATCCCGGATCTGACCCTCACTCACAGGGCCCTCAAACTGGAGCACAAAGATGCTGCCGCCCGTAAAGTCGATACCAATGCGAAGAGGCTGACCATATCTCATGTAGGAAACACCCATCGCGACCAGGCTCAGAGCGATGAGAATGCCGGAGAAGATGAAATACCAGCGACGTTTCTCGACGATGTTGAACATATCTATACTCCCAGAACCCATTTCCGCTCAGACAGCCATTCTCCCGCCGCGAAAGCCACCTGGCGGACGAACGTCCGCGTCGCAAAGACGGCAGTGAAGAGGTTGACCAAGGTACCCAACGCCAATGTGATGGCGAACCCCTTCACAATGCTCGCCCCGAAATTCGTGCCGAAGAAGAACAGAATGGCGCAGATGATGAGCGTCGACAGCTGTCCATCCCTGATGGAGGGCCAGGCGCGGTCAAAGCCCAGCTCGATCGCACGCACCAGGCCGCGCCCCGAGCGCAGTTCCTCCTTCATGCGCTCGAAGATCAGGATGTTCGCATCGACAGCCATACCGGCGGAGAGAATGAATCCGGCGATACCGGGGAGGGTCAGGGTGATCGGAATCAGCTTGTAGAGGGCGAGGTTGATCAGCACGTAGATGACCAGGGCGACGTCAGCCAGGCCGCCCGGAAGGCGATAGTAGACCAGCATGAACAGCAGCACAACGCTCAGGCCGATCACACCAGCGCGGACCGAGCGATTGACCGACTGCGTACCCAGGGTAGCGCCAACGCGATTGAAGCTCTCGACACGGAGCGGCATCGGCAGCGCGCCGTAACGCAACTGAATCGCCAGCTGGCGCGCATCCTCAAGCGTGAATGCGCCTGAGATCGATCCTCGGCCTCCCGGAATCCGCTCTCTGATCGTGGGGCAGGAGATGACTGTCTTGTCCAACACGATGCAGAGGTATTGCCCCACGTGAGACGCCGTGTACTGGCTGAAGGTCTCGGCAGCGTCCTCGTTCAGCTCAAACGGAATGATGTACTCATTCTGCTCTGTGCGATCCAAGCCCACATTCGCCACGTCCGCACCGGTCAGAATCGTCTCGTAGACCTTTCCGGACACCTGGGGTTGAGCCGACTCCGTTCCGGTCGTGCTGACTGTCGGGGTGACTTCCGGCGTCGTAGAGAGCCCCATGGTCGATGTGAGCGAGGATGTCCCGGTGACCACATCGCCCTGCACTGCCTCGGGGCCGCCCAAGGTGGTGGTGATCACAGTCTCGGCCGGCAGCGGATTGTATCCGGCGTCCACAAACTCCAGGAGCGCAGTACCCTTGATAGTCTCGACCGCCTGCTCCGGATTCTCAATGCCGGGCAGCTCGACGATGATGCGGCGCTCACCCTGGGCCTGGACGACCGGCTCAGTCAGGCCCAGGCTGTTGACACGACTCTCCACGATGCGTCTAGCGGTCTCCATCGAGCCAGCCTCGAACTCCTGGCCCTCGGGGGGATCCGCAGCAAGCAATACCTGAAGGCCGCCTTGAAGGTCCAGCCCCAGCCGTAGGGCGATCTCGCGCTGGGCTTCAGGCTGCCAGAAGAGCAGGTTCTGCGCCCAGGCCGGGTGGTCGATGTTGAGTGCAATAAACAGGGCTAGAAGGGCTATGAGAATAATGGCGACGAGACGCCAGGTCTTAGGTTCACTCATGCGATGTCCTTTCCTTGACGTAAAACAGCAAGGCACTAGCAGTGACTCAGGACTCCCGCGCAGTATCTTTGTCCGTGAGCGGTCGGTCCCACCCTTTCGCAAACCCGCCCCCGAGCTTGGGGGCTGGTCGCACCGTTATGTCTTTTTTCGACGACGGCCTGCCGAGACCGGCGGGAGCAACGCGCAGCACACCGTCTGCAGGCCCGCAAGACTTCAATTATAGCAGGTGAGGCCCTCGTGTCAATCAGTGGCGCAGTGTGCGCACCAGGCTAGCCGCTGATGATCGTGCCCTCCAATGGCTCCTCACCGAGCAAGACGCGCGCAAGCAGGCCAGGTTCTGTACCCGTGAGGATGCGCACCGTCGTCCGTGGATTGCCCCGGACGACATCGACCATACGGGCGACCTTGTCCAACATGCCGCCCGTCACGTCGACGTCCCGCGAACCCGACAATACGTTCCGCCAGCTCGGATACGTTGCCGGCGTGATGCGTGGGATGACCTGGTCGTCTTGGTCCAGCACACCCGGAACGCCGCTGAACAACAGAATCCGGGCAGGGCGCAGCCGACCGCTCAAGTAGACGAAGAGATCCTCAGTGGAGGCGATGGTTCCCCCCCGAACATCGTCCAGAGCGACGTCGCCGTACACGAGCGGCACCAAGCCGTTCTTCAAGGCCTCGACAATCGGTCGCGAACTCAGATGGGTCACTTGCCCATCGTGACAACAGGCCGATGCTGACGGTTGTAAGCTAAGCACAGGCACACCGGCTTCCAAGAAGGCGTCCGTTACGATCCGATTCAGTCGCCCCGCTGAAGCAGCGACTTCCGCGTACCCACGCCACTCCGCCGGCGTGACCACGCCCTCTTGAGTGCCGTACGGTTCGGCAGCCCAGTGACCAAAAGACCCAGACCCGTGCCCCAAGAGCAATCTCAACCCCGGATCGGTGTCGAGGGCAGCCCGTACCTCACCAGCCAGACGGGCGATGATTTCCTGTCGGGGCGTGTACGCCTGTGTCTTGTCGGTAATGAGCGAGCCGCCAAGCTTGACGAAGTCGATCATGGCTGCTGTCTCTTCCCGGCTCATCATGCCTCCCAGAGCGTATCTCCGTGCAACGCCTGTCTCAGGGATTGGAACATGGCCCAGCTCTCCCAGGCAAATGGGGGAAAGCCGAGCAGGCCCAGCACGGGCATGCGGAAGTAGCGGACGCCGAAATCGAGGGGCCACGGCAACGCATAGCGCCATCCTGACGTCGCCCAGAAGTTCCAGAACTCCCAAAGCAATCCGCAGATCAGCCCGGCCATCAGCAGCCTTAGCGCGGAGCCGGGGTCGCCGTGGCCCCAATCCCTCAGAGGTGATTCGGCACCCAGCCGGATGTTGATGGGCTCAAGAAGAAAGATGAAGCCCAGCCATACGAAGCCAAAGGTGTAGCGCGCAATCGGAATCGGCAGCAGAGGCGGAATGACAACACATGCCAGCCCAATCACGAACATCGCAGCGAGGACCGGCGGCGACAGCTCTCTCGCTTGTGCGCGAGCGTCTCTCAGAAACCCGAGCCCCTCCAGAACATCGGCTGTCTCAAACATCCCGGGCATAATCGTGGCGAACGACCAGAGATAGGCCAGGCTCCGTTTAAGCGGATTCTCCGGCACGTTGACGTAGTACCAGTTCTGCAGGTGCAGATTGTAGATTTCAAACACCAGCCAGCACCCGACAGAAATCCATACCATCATGAGTGCTTCCCGGGGGCGGTCGTGGATCAGCGACTCGCCCTTCAGCCATAGGACGAGAGCATCAGTGAACATGATGTATCCCGTCCAGACGATGGGCGTGAACCACTGCGCCACAAGAGGCTGCCCGACAAACAGCAGGGTCTCGGAGACGACTACCACTCCCAGGCCCAGCCACCCGTACCACGTCAGTCGCATGGTCCCTCTCTCCTTTTCCTGGCCTGTACCCGCTGCATCACGTCCAGCAGAATCCACCACCCCCTCGCTTCGACATCGTCAAACAAATGCATCTGCTCCCAGCACAAATCATGCCAGGTCAGCCTGCCCCGGTGGATTGCACTCCGGCTGTCACCGAGTGCAGACTCGCGAAGGCTGCCGGCGTTCATGGTCCCCTGCGGTGGATTCGCGCGCGGGCCCACCTCGCCGGCCCATCCCCCGATGCCACGTCGGTGGAACGAAACGAGACTCTAGGGGGCGTGACGGGTGTGGCGATCCACGTCGAGTATCGCAGCTCGACGTTCACGCCCCCCAGCGATCGCCGGGCAACTGACTGGAAGGATCCAGATCTGGTCACATCGCCACGCGTCGCGGCGCTGGACTGCTCCGAGAGAGGTGGACGGCCTTCCTCCTGCTGGGGACCGCTCGGCATGGGCCCGACACCAGGATCATCCTGACTCCCAAACTCAGCCGAGCCACCACCTTGCCTCGGCCCGCCGTCGCGAGCCTATCGCCTGTCTAGCTCCCAGTCACCATACCTTGAGCTCGCCTTGAATCAGCCGCTCTGTGAAGCGGCTGATCGTTGCCAGCTCCCGGTCGATCACCTCTCTCACCGGAGCCTTCACGTCACCCAGTTCAACCGCATCGGACAGGATGACCTGGGCGGCCGCGACCAGCGGCTGGTCGATCGGGTGACCAATCTGACTGCAGAGATACACGGTCACCTCACGGAGACCTTCAACCTGCAGGTAGATGCGTTCCGCGACCTGGTGACTGAGAAGGTTGTAGATCTTCCCCACGTGACTCACCGGATTCTTGCCAGCCGCGGCTTCGGTTGTGGCAGGGCGATTGAAGGCAATGACGCCGTTCACTCGATTCCCTCGCCCCACTTGTCCACAATCACCGCCCTCGGCCGACGTGCCGAGCACCGTAAGATACATCCCTCCGGTGCCTCGGCTCGCTTCATCCAGCGTGTTGATGTCGATCACGACCCGCTCCATCGTGTGCGCCTGGCGATGGACAAAATCCTGCAAATGGTCGTGGATCGCGTCCTTGCGCTGGAAGTAAGCCTGCTCTTCAGCGATGAACCGGTCGACAAAAGCGAGCGCGACAGTCAAGGTCAAATCCCGCCCAAAGCGATAGGCCATCACCTTGATGTCCTCGCCGGCCTCAGGGTAGGCAGCCTTAAACGCAGTCGAGTTGAGGTGCTGCTCAACGGCCAGGACCAGCCGCTCTGTCTCCGACAGCGGTGCGTACCCCACGCCGGCCGACGTGTCGTTCGCCCCGACCTCCTCGCGCTCAAAGATATCCGTCAGCTCTGGCGAGCCTGGCTTGATCTCGTTCTGAAAGACGACATGCTTGGTGGGATCAACAAACCGCAGGTGCCCGCGCAGCCAGCCCTTCGCCGTGGCTTCGGCGATCTCGCCGACAGGAAGGCGGACGCCCTTGTACTCATAGGTAGCCCGATCGCCAAGGATGAGACGCATGGGATCATCCACGCGGCCTCCACCCAGCGCTGGCGTCGCCCCTCCCGCCACCAGAAGCCCCTTGTCGATATTGTGGTGCAGAATCCTGCCGAAGCGGTCGCGGTACGCGCGCGACAGCTCAACACTCACGGCCTCTGCAACCGCATCACATATGGAGTCCGGGTGTCCCACGCCCTTTCGCTCGACTAACTCTGTGGGCTGCTCCTCCATGGGCAGATTTGGCAGTTTCTCGACGAGGATGTTTCGCGATCGCTGTTCTGCTGACATCATTTACCTCCAACCAGATATGCCTGTTCCCATGTGTTCTATTCAAATCCACTGTGGTGGTCAGCCACTGTCGCACGACCCACGCCAACGGGCAACAGAACCGGCACACCGTCCGTGGAGCCATGCCTTCGGCACAGCTGGCACGGGCCCTCACTCGGTCCCATCGGCGAATGATCAGATCTCAGGAAGGGATGTCGTAAGGCCTCCGGTGACCGAGCCGAATCCCACAGGACGAGAAAGGGACTGTGGCGGAGACGGACTCCCACATCTTGTGCCCTCTTTCGCGTGCCGCTCCGCCTGGACTCAGAAGGACAGGTGCCGCAACAGGTTCGCGACGCGTGGATCGCGTTACTCAGATGGAGATGCGCCGGCCCCTTCACCCCTTGTTGCCCCCGCTCTTGCCCGCACTATCCATTCCCGTTCAGCCTCATAGGTGAGCGAATCCATCGCCTCGTCCCAGGTCATCCAGACCGAATCGAACTTCGCCTCGCTGCTCCCCATCGGATTGCCCTGCTCACCCCCTAGCGCCATCAAGAAATAGCGCTCCGTGCGGTCCACATGTCGGTCTCCGTCCTCGAAGATGACCCGCTGGCTGCCCAGATCAGCCACAATGTCGAGGCTAAGGTAGCCGGTCTCCTCCCTTGCCTCGCGGAGTGCCGCATACCGAACCGTCTCACCGGGCTCCACGTGGCCCTTGGGCAATCGCACCTCGTTGCGGCTTGACCAGAGCAGGACCAGGACTCGCTGACGATGGACGACGACGCCTCCAGCAGCGGTGTAACAGTCGCTCGTGTTCGGCAAGAGACACTCCTACGCGCTTGTCCGGTCCCGCGTGGTACGCACGCGATCGACAAGCCCCTGAACCCCCAACACCAGCAGATAGGCAGTGCCGGCGAAGAGGATGATCGTCGCTCCTGAGGTCAAGTTCAGGAAATACGAGAGCCACAATCCCCCTGTCGTGAACAGCATACCGAGGCCGCATGCCACGACCATCATTCTCTTCATGTCCTTAACGAACCGGCCGCTGATCGCCGCCGGTATGGTGAGCATAGCGATGACCAAGATCAGCCCCACAACCCGCATCAACATCACAACCGTCAGAGCGACTAGACCCATCAAGACCAAGTAGATAGCGTTGACCGGCACGTTCTCCACCGTAGCGAAAACCTCATCGAATGAGATGGCAAGCAACTCCTTGTAGAACATCGCCACTACCACACCAATCAACAGGTCGAGGACCACCATTATGAGTAGATCGCTGGACGGCACCGCGAGAATGCTTCCAAACAGATAGCTCATCAAATCCGCCTTGTACCCGGCGGCCAAGTCCACTAGAACGATCCCAGTCGCCATGCCGATGGCCCACAACACGCCGATGAGCGTATCCGCGCGCTCACCCGTTCTCCTCTGAACAGCTCCCATACCCACGGCTGCCAGGAGACTGAAACCAATCGCCCCCAGTACAGGGTCCACGCCCAAGAAGTAGCCCAGTCCAATACCGCCGTAGGCTGCGTGCGCGATTCCGCCGCTGACGAAGACGATACGCTTGACGACCACAAACGTGCCGATGACGCCGCACGCAACACTGACGAGCAGCCCCGTCACCAGCGCGTTCCGCATGAACCCGAACTGGAGCGCCTCCACGATGGACTCGATCAAGCCAAATCTCCCTTTCCGCCGTGCTCCGGGAACACGCGATGGGGGACCCCGTGCGCGATGAGGTCGATCGGGCACTGATATGCAAGCTCAAGCATCTCGGGCGTAAGCCTGTCACCTCCGTGATAGAACAGCTGCCGGTTGAGGCAGCCGACGCTCTTGACGTGGGAGGAGATCGCCCCGATATCGTGGGACACCATCACGATGGTCACCGACTCGTTCAGCTTCTTCAGCAGACTGTAGATGCTGGAGCTCACGCGCGGATCCACACTGACCAGCGGTTCATCGAGGAGCAGGATCGACGGCTCAGTCGCCAGGGCCCTGGCGACGTAGACGCGCTGGCGCTGGCCTCCCGAGAGATCCCCGAAGGGACGGCCACGCTGGTCGAGCATGTCCACCCGAAGCAGCGCGTCCTCCACGATTCTATCGTCTTCGGCCGTATAAGGCTGTAGCAAGCCGCGCTCCTGCAACCGGCCCATTCGAGCCACGTCTCTGACGCTGATGGGAAAGTCACTGTCGACTGTCGTGAGCTGGGGCACGTAACCGATATGTCGCCGCCCCTCCAGGACAGGCTCCCCCAGGACAAGCACCTCTCCTCGCATAGGCCGAACCAGACCCAGCAGTACCTTGAGAAGGGTTGTCTTCCCACCCCCATTGGGGCCGACAATACCGATAAAATCTCTGGCTTTGACCGAGAGGTTGACGTCCTCCAGGACAACTCGATGGTCATACCCAGCCCACAGATTTCGGACCGACACCACCTCCTGCTGGCCATCAAAGAGTGTTGGTCTCCCCAATTCTCAACCTCCAGGCATTATGCCAAGCACGCTTTTTACACCTGGGCATGCCATTGTCCCCGGGTTAGGCTCCCGGTGACGCCTGGCCTCGCCTCACAGCAAGCACGTGGCTGAGAACTAAGCTGTTGGGCAAATGTCTCAACCACGCGCCGCATGTTCGCAAGCCAATCCTCGGCCAGCGGGCTGATGAGCAACACCCGGCCGCCGATTTCGCTGGCAATAGTCTCAGCAGCCTGAGTGCTGAACTCCGGCTGAGCAAAGATCACCTCAATCTCTGCCTCTCGCGCCTTGCCGATCAGATTCGCTAACTCGGCGGCGCTCGGCTCTTGCCCCTCGACTTCGACCGCGATCATCTCCAAGCCGTAGTCCCGAGCGAAGTAGGCCCAAGAAGGATGGAACACAACGAACGTCCTCTGCTCGACGCCTGCGAGGGTCTTTCGAATCTCCAGATCCAAGGCATCAATGTCCGCCAGGAAAGCATCCAGATTCCGCCTGTACTCCTCAGCCTGGGCACCATCAAGTGCCACCAGCGCCTCACAAATCGTCTTCGCCTGGATTTTCACCAGGGTTGGCGAAAGCCAGATGTGCGGATCGGGATTCTCCTCCCCCCCCACACGATCGATCCCCTGCGTGGTGTCCACGATGACCATTTCAGGGTTCGCTGAGGCAATCTTATCCAGCCACGCATCCTCGAAGGGCACCCCGATGCTGACGTAGGCATCGGCACCACTGAGTGCCCTGAGTTGGGCAGGCTTGGGTTCGTACGTCGCCGGCGATTCACCCGGCAGCACCATCACGTTGACGTCGACCCGCTCACCACCGACGCGCTCGACGAAGGTTCTCTGCGGCAGGATGCTGACGGTAACCTCTAGCGTGCCGGACGGACCCCCCTGCCGGGCTTGCCTGCACCCAGCTACCAGTATCACTGCAGCGAGGAGTCCGCAGAAACCCAGCCACGACCTGTGCATTCGGCCCCCTTACTAACAAGACTAATAAGGCTCTTTCACTAAGCAAGAAGACGGACAGCAGCCGATCAGATTCGCTCCTGCTGGCACTCAGGGCAGAGACCGAACAGCTGCAAGAGATGATCGTCGACCTGGAAATCCGTATTCCGCTCCACCTGAGCGATGAGGACAGCCACGTCTCTAGATCCCGGAAATTCCACCGTCCGCCCACATCGTGTGCAGATGACGTGGTGCCGGTGTCCTGAAGACGCCGCCACGTAGCCGTGACAGCCGTTTCGCCGGTGCACCCGTCGTACCAAATCAAGGTCTCGAAGCAAGGCAATTGTGCGATACACCGTGGTCAACCCCAGCTGAGGATGATGCTCGTCCCCAAGCGCCAAAACATCCCGCGGCGAGAGTGGCGCTTCCGCCTTCTGCAGAACTTTCATCACCGCCCGACGTGGTGCTGTAATGCGAAACCCGGCCTGCGACAGTCGCTGTTCCCACGTCATCCCCGCCATCTCCTATTGAAAATCTTTTTCATCTTATGAGAATACCAGGAGATCTCTGGACTGTCAAGCCGTCGCCTCGTCAAGGGTGACACCCGGTCTCTCCTCACCCGGGCTACGCCCAGGCCGTGACCGGGCAGAGTTGAGCCCGCTGTCCAACTAGCTGCGCTGCCGGTAAAGCGTGGGATCCACGACGGCCGCCATGGCGTCAACATCAAGGTCTACGTCAAAGAATGCTGCAATCCGTCTCGCCTCCTTCTGCGGCCTTGCCAGAACGCTATTATAGATGACGTAGATGACGTCTATATTGGGCTGACCATTCAACCATCCTTGCACGTCCTCCACGTGGTGGCGAAACAGCTCAGCCAGCTTCTCGTCCGCGATCTTGTCGGTATCCTCGCCTCGCCTCAGCAGCATCTGTCTCTGAGAGGCAAGAATCTCGTCCATCTCGCGCCGCATGAACACAATCTTGTAGGCACGATCGGAGGGTAAGTGATGCAATAGCTGGGAGATGATCTTCACGACCTTACCTTCAGCCTCTCGCACCCAGGATTGGTCATGCTCGATCTGCTTCACCCTTTCGAATTCGTAGTAGCCCTCCGGGTTGTCCTTGTCGGCCTCCCTCACGTAGTCGGTGAGGACTTGCATGCCACCCGCTTCGAGCATTCGCATCATCATTGAGGTTCCCGACCTCGGCAACCCAGAAACGACTGCTATCGTCCGCCTGCCCATAACCATCCTTTCCAGAACTCCGGTTCCTGAGATGAGACTTCGTCGCACACCTGAGCCAAACCCGACAACTGGGCTAACCCGCGCAGCGATCTACGCTGGACGCTCGCGCATGGGTCATCACGGTCATCCGCCAGGTATGCCCTATGACGCACCCTCAGCGAAGCATGACAAAACAGAGGGCACCAGCCCGCAGATTATAGATTGAGCTCATTGGCTTTACAAATCGGGCGACTCATTGTAAAATACCCGTCGGATGGTGATTCCCGTCCCAACCGTGGAGTCGTGCGACAGACCGGGGACATCGTATCTGTCCGTGTGAGTGAGGTTGACAGGATTCGTGGTTTAGAGATTCTTGACGACATATATAGGAGGTAATTACTTTGCCTAACAAGCCATCAGCCGCAAAACGCGTTCGCAGTTCGAAGCGGAGAGAGGCGGTCAATCGAATGCACCGTGGCCGCGCACGCACCGCGGACAAGAAAGCACGACACCTGATTGAAGAGGGACGTCTGGAGGAGGCTCGCGACGCCGTCCAGCTTGCGCAGGCCGCGCTGGACAAGGCCGCTCAGAAAGGCGTCATCCATAAGAACAAGGCTGCGCGGCGCAAATCACGCCTCATGGAACAGTTGAACGAACTCGAACAGCAGGCCTAGCCCCCCCCACAACACCGTGGTTTGGTTCCCAGAGCGTCGTTGCTTCCTGCAGCGACGTTTTCTATTGTCACGGGATCCTCATGCATGTCGACCATCTCACTCTAGCCTGCCTTCGGGACCGTCTCGATGGATTTCTTGGTGCGCGCGTGCAACGCATCGTGCTGCCGGACGAGCGCTCGATTGGCCTCGAGCTCTACGCTGGTGAACGTCTTCAACTCCTGATCTCGGCCGATCCCCAGCATCCGCGGATGCTGTTGTTACCGCACAAAGCCCGACGGGGTGTACAGACCAGGACGCCGCTCCTGCTCCTGTTGCGCAAGTGGGTCCGGGACAGCAGACTGGTCGACGTCACGCAACCTCCATGGGAGCGCATCCTGACCCTCCATTTTGACGGGGCAGTGGGTCGCTGCCAACTTATCGCAGAGCTCATCGGTCGATACAGCAACCTGATCCTCACAGGACCTGAGGGCGATGTACTCGAGGCAATCAAGCACGTGGGGCCGGACATCAACCGCTATCGAGTCACCCTGCCGGCACATCCATATGAAGCACCGCCTCAGCCACCTGGGCGTCGTCCACCCACACAGGTGACGGCTCAGGAGTGGGCGGCCATACTCTCCACTGCCGACGCTGACCGTCCGCTCCACCGAGTACTGACGAGCCAGCTCTTCGGCGTCAGTCCCACGGCGGGACGGGAGATAGCTGCCCGCGCAACAGGCGACCCGGAGGCAAGGACAAGGGATGTCTCCCCGGATCCTGTTGCGCAGGCCCTGACTCGGCTGTTCTCTCCACTGAATGACGGAGTGTGGGCTCCACACGTGGCGCTTGATGAGTCAGACACCGTGATGGCCTTCGCCCCGTACGAACTCCATCAGTTTCCACATTCCGAGCCCGTACTGACGATCAGCGAAGCCATGTGGCGCTATTTCCGGGAGCGTCTTACCACCGATGCCTATGCCACGGCCCGCCGGCGTGTCCAGAAGCTGCTCGATAAGGCCGCCTCAGAGGTAGAACACGCCTTGGACCAGGTTCGGTCGCAGCGCGTCACTCAGGAACAGGTCAAAGTCCTGCGCACCGCAGGGGAATTGGTACTGACCTATCAACACCGCATCGACCGAGGAGCGGAGCACATCACAGTACCGGGCTACGACGGTGACCCGCGCACCATCGACCTGGACTCAGACCTCACGGCGGTCGAAAACGCCGAGTCCTACTTTGACCGCTATCGAAAGGCAAAGCGGGCAGAGAAACGGATTCCCCGTCGAATCAGGGCTCTGGAGGCTGACCTGTCTTACTTGGAGCAACTGCAAACCGATCTGAAGCTCGCGGAGTCCCGGCCCGAGATCGATGCGGTTCATGAGGCCGTTGTCGAGGCTGGATGGGCACCCAGAAAGCCAAAGCAGAGCAGCAGCGGCATGGCGAAGAGACCCCGCCGATTCGACGTTGAGGACTTCCCTGTCTTTGTCGGTCGGAACGCCTCGCAGAACGACGAGGTGACGTTCGAGCGAGCATCAGCCGACGACCTTTGGCTCCACGTGCGCGGCCTGCCGGGCGCTCACGTTGTCATCAAGAGCGGGGGAGGGCCAGTGCCAGACGATGTCGTGGAGCGCGCCGCCGAATTGGCAGCTTACTACTCGTCAGCACGCGAGAGCAAGCGGGTGGACGTCGATGTGACAGAGCGACGCTTCGTGAAGCGCGCCCCCGGTTCCCGCCCCGGCATGGTCACGTACCGGAACGAGCAGACGCTCTTTGTAGAGCCCCATCGCAGCCCCTAGTACGCACCGTCTTGGACCGTCTCTGGAAGCGCTTTTCGCGGCTTCTACTGCTGAACGTCGAAAGTGTCCACCAAGATCGCATCCCCGATCGCATTCCCCTCGTCATCCAAGATCCGCAGGCGCTCCATCGTCTCTAGACGATACAGCCCGACCTCGACCCGATAGGGGCCGGGCGGCGCGTCCGGCTCCAGGCGCACCTCATAGTCATCGATGACGACTTTGCCCGTTACCCACTGGCTGGTGGGATAGCTTCCCTGGACCGGCCAGCTGTCGACCTGCCCGTGCAATCGCCCATCGGGCCCGACGAGATGGACGAACACTGTATAGTCTTCCTCCATGGCCCGCAGTCCGCGCCACCGCAGTGTCACCGGGACTATGTCGCCGGACGTGGCATTGAGCCTTCCCACACGCGCATCGGTCAGGACCAAACGCCCCCCAAAGTTGGCCAAGTCCTCCATGCTGGCTGCAACACGCACGTCAGCCAACGGGCAGTCGGGCCGAGGTGAGGCAAGCCACCCGCAGCGAGCAGGCCGGTCGACCAGACTGACTCGCAACGAATAGAGGCCAGTCTGATCGGGAACTGTGATGATGTGACGGCTCCGCACCATGGTCGCCGCCACGACGAACACGCCCGCGCCAATTCTCCTCCCCTCATCATCGACCCACAAAAGCTCGACGGCTTCATCCTGTGCAATGCCACGCCAGGCAAGGTCAATCGCGACCGGAGCGGCAGCTTGGGCCTCCTGGGGCGCGTCCCAGCCGGTGAGCCACACCCCCTCCCCGAAACTGAATGACCTCTCCCCAGCCAGTGCCCGGGGCGTCGATGGAGGCACAATGTCCAGTTCACCCAGTGGTACCCAGGGATCAGACGCGCCATCTAGCAGCAGCTCGTCCTCGCTAAAGGAAGGAAACAGGCCAACCTGGAGGGAGTAGGTATCGGGCGGCAGCCAGGGGGGAACGACCATCTCATGGTAATCTGTGACAGCTACATCTGCAGGCCAGGCGTTTGTGGGGTAAAGGCCGTTGACGGGTCGAACACCGCCGCTGGTCCACCGGGCAGCGCCTTCGCTGTCAACCAAGCGCAACCTTGGCACGAGATCGCGATCCACGGGTTCTCCAGCCTTCCACTGCAGCGTGACGTGATAGAGCGTTCGACCGAGCGGGTCACCCGCAACCGTGGCATCCAGCAATTGAATCGCGTCACCGAGACGTGCGAGTCGATTCTTCGAGGCGACCACCTCGCTGGGAGGCTCTGTCCTGACCTCTGCCAGCGGACCGACCGAGCGGAGATAGAACCCTTCCAGTCGGGGTAGGTAGCGGCCCAGGTAGACGGTCTGCCCCTCACCGAGGCGGCGCCGCAGGTCTGCCTGGTACAGCTCCTCGGTGCCAAGCAGGACCATGTCGAGATCGGAGCGGAGGCCTTCCACTTGCTGGAGATAGTACAGAGGCGCAAACCTCTTGGGATCGGCGAGAATCGCACTCCCCTTCTCCAGCGGCAGCCGTAGCACGTACCGTCCCCAATGCTCGCGTCCACGATCCTGACTCCGGTCCACACCCGGCAAGTTGACCCATATGCTGCTCAGGGGAACCAGGGCAAACGAGGCGATGATGAGTGGTCGCCCGATGGCGCGCGCCACATCCGCCTGTGCCGACAGAAGACCAGCCAGCGAGGCCACACCGACGCCCATCCAGATCGCAAGGATCAGCTGGCCCGGGAGAAGGAAGACGGCAATGTCAGCCACGTAGTAGGCCAGGCCGTAGACGAAGAAGGCCAGAAACGTGATCCCCGTGACTGCCAGGGCCCGTCGACGACGAAAGCCCAGGTTGATGACGCCCACAGCCGCCAGGGCGATGCCGGGCCACCCGAAAGGCTGAAGAAAGAGCCGCGCCACGATTCGCCAGCGGGTCGGATCCTGCCATCCGTCCAGGCGCAGCGCCCCGTGGAACTGCCCACCAGTGACATAGTTGAGGAAGTCCCGCAACGTCATCCACTGCCCATCGTTGAGAGCTGGCCAGCGCAGGGGGACGAACAAATAGAGGGACAATCCCAGAAGAAATAGTCCGGCAGCACAGAACCAATCGGCGATCGCCCGTTCCCTTTCATCCCAAAGAGCGGACAGCACAACAGCCGGGACCAACAGGGCCATCGTCAAATGGTTCGTCAAGCCAAGTCCGAGCAAGAAGAATACCGCCTGCCAGCGCCACCTTGCCGCGCGCTCTGTATCCGTCGGCCCCGCCTTCTCTCGTAGCAGCAGCCCGAGGATCGCCATGACGAGGAGATTGTGGAGGGTGTACACCTCGGCGATGATAGCCTGAGACCAGAAGGTGGCTGAAAAAGCAACCGCCAGCGCCGTGAGAAAGGGAAGAAGACCGCTGAAACCCTTATCTCGGCTTTCGCTGACCAGCCCGTGATTGCCCGCCCCTCGCAGATCGGCCCCGGACGGAGAATGCGAGCCGGTTAGCCTGCGCAACACGCCATGGATAACCACTACCGCGCCTGCGCCGAAGACGGCAGAGGCGAGGTTCACCCGCCATGCCATGTTCTTCAACGGCAGCAGTGTGAATAGCTTGCCAAGCAACACGAAGAGAGGATACCCCGTCGGATGAGCCACGCCAAGCTGCGGCACAACAACCTGAAACTCGAATGTATCGGCCTCACCGACGGTGGGCAGGAGAGTCTGCAGATAGAAAGATAGACACACGAGGGCAAGAAGGCTCGGCAGCACCCAACTTGGACAATCCTGCCACAGTGTGAACAGCACTAGAGCCGCGCTCCCCGCCAGCAGCACGCCACCAGCTAGAGGAAGGGGGATCGTGCCGATCACGTAAGGGAAGGGGAGGACCAGTGGGAGAAAGAACGACCAGGAGTGTTCAGCAGGCGAGGGATGGAGACGGCACGCGAGCCGCCAGACTCCCAGCACGACGATGCCGGAAAGAGAAGCCAAGACGGTCGCGAGCAGCGGTGAGGCGTAGGGCAGCGACCACAGAGTAGCCTCACCCAGCAATCGGGCCAAGCCCAGCCCCCACAGGCCGCCTGCTGCCGTGATGCAGGCTGCCGCGCCGAGGTTTCGCGCGGGAAGCGCGCCTGAGCGGCGATCCGGGCCTTGTCCAGTTCGTGTCACCGGCGATGCACCCGTCAGGAGGAGGGGTCTTCCTCCCCCTCAAGTCCGAAGTAATACCCCAGCATTCCCCGCGCCACCGGCACCGCCGCCACTGATCCCTCTCCACCATTGTAGAGGTAGACAATCACCGATATCTCCGGATCCTCCACGGGGGCAAAGGCCGCGAACCACGCGTGCTCTGGCTGCTCAAACCCGACGCCGCACATGATGTCATCGCAGAATTGCGCCGTACCTGTCTTACCAGCGATTCGCAGCCCCTCGATCTGCCCTCGCCGCGCCGCTGTCCCTGAGGCAACTGCTGACTCCATCCCCTCTCTTACCAACGCAAGCTGCTCTGGCTCGACGGGCACCTCGCGAATCACATCCGGTTCAAAGGGTTTCGCCGTTTGGTCGTCCGCGGCGGCGACGTGATGGACGATCTTAGGCCTGTAGAGCGTACCGCCGTTAGCGATGACGTTCACAGCGTTTAGCATCTGCAGTGGCGTCACCTCCAGAAAGCCCTGGCCGATTGACAGATTGTATGTATCTCCAGTGGACCAACTTTCGCCGTACGTATGGCGCTTCCAGTCGGCGGTCGGCACCAGCCCGCCGCTCTCCACCGGCAGTTCCACTCCGGTCGGCTCTCCCAGCCCGAACAGGCGCGCATACTCGGCAATCCTCTCCACGCCCAGCCCGGCAAATCCCGTCTCCTCGAAGCCACCACCGACCTTGTAGAAAAAGACATCACACGACTGCGCAAGCCCGCCCACGATGTCGAGGGCTCCGTGGCCAGCCTCATTCCAGCAGTAGAACGGCTGTGCCTGTCCGGGATCGTTGGGGTAGTACTTGTTCGGCACCACAATCTTGCCCGGGCAGCGGAGCTGCGTGCGAGGCGTTAGCACCCCCTCCTGGAGGGCAGCTGACGCGACGACGATCTTGAAGACGGATCCAGGGGGCACGGCGTCAGAGACAGCATGGTTGATGAGGGGACGATGAGGCTCCTGCCAGCTTTCCCAATCGCTCTGCGAGACGCCTTCAACGAAGACGTTATTATCATACGTGGGCAGGCTGACCGTCGCCAGGATCTCACCCGTCTGGGGATTCATGGCGATGGCCACACCCCGAGGTGATTCGGCATTGTCAAGTCCTGTCCTCAGAAACTCCTCAGTCGCCTTCTGCAGATCGAGGTCCAGCGTCAGATAGACGTTGTCACCGGGCACTGGGGCCGCCCTCTCCTCCACGACCCGGCGCACCCGTCCCAACACGTCCTCCTCCACTATCTGCTCGCCCTTCTCACCCCTGAGAGCATCTTCATATGTCGCCTCGATGCCCGCAGTCCCCACCCGATCAGTGGAAGGGTCATATCCCTGTTCGCGGTAGGCCTCCTCCCTCTCCTCAGATATGGGGAGCAAATAGCCTAGCACCTGGGACACAAGGGATCCGTAGGGGTAGTCACGCACTGACTCGACCTCCACCGAAACCCCGGGAAGGTGACCTGCCTCCTGGGCTACAAGGAGAGCCTCTTGCCGGTCAACATTCCGCTTCAACACGATGGGCCGGTAGGGTGCCACATAGGGGACCTCTTCTATCATCTCCCGTATGCCGAGCGTGGCCTCGACTTCTCCTTCTCCCTCGGTCCCGGACCCCGTGTACGGCAGGTCCAGCAGTACTGCCAGACGAATGAGCACGTCTCGCGCTTCATCCTCGTCATCAGGCAGGTTGGCGGGCACGACGGTGACGCTGAAACTGGGCACGTTTCGCACCAGACGCTCGCCGGTGCGGTCGTAGATCACGCCACGGGAGGCCGGAACAGTGATGAGCGCCGTGCTTTGTTCTTCAGCTTCTTCCCGGTAAGCTTGACCCTCTACAAACTGGAACTGCCACAGACGGCGGATAAAAAGCGTGAAGATCCCCACAATGAGCAAGCCCAGCAGCACAACTCGGAGCGCGCTCTCGTTGCTCAGGAAGCGACTCACCGGGCTATGCTGTAGCGGCCCCCTGCGAGCCTGGGATTTGACGCCCTCGGACTGGATGTTGACCCTCACAGCGCCAGCCCCTCTTCTCCAGTGACCCGCTCCAGCCAGGTCAGTGACGGCAGCAGAATGGGAGCCAGCAAAGCGTTCAGCAACACCGAAGGTCCGGCCACCTGGAGCAAGGAGAATCCCCAGTCCACTGCATGTCCCGACCAGTCCAGGATGAGGAGCAGCGTCAGGTGATATGCCGTGGCTCCAAGTACCGTAAGGACAACCAGCCTGATGGCCCGGGAACCCACCTGCTCCCCCAGGGACTGCCCGGCCAGATAGGCTCCAGCCAGCAGGGCCAGCGCCATGCTCGCGAGGGGCCCCCCTGAGAGTAAGTCCAGCAACAGTCCACCGAAAAAGGCCCAGATCAGGCCCTCATCGATCCCTCGCACCACCGCCCAGATCAAGACCACCAGCAGCATCAAGTTCGGGCGCGCACCCAGCACCTCAACGCCCGCGAGCGCCGTGGTCTGGATCAACGCCACACCCGTGAGGAGCGGAAACGTCAGGTACGGATTTATGTCAGACCTCCCTGCCAAGCCCAGGCCAATGCAAAGGCGGGACCAGTGGAAGACAGGTCACAACTACTTCTCCGATGCTTCATCAAGAGGCACCTCCTGAAAGCCAGTGACGACGAGCGCCAACTCCAATCGTGCGAAATCCACCGCTGGCCGGACTGTGGCTGTCTGGAAGGTCTCGTACATCTTCTGCTGGACCTCAGTCACCTGACCGATAACCAGCCCTTTCGGCATAAGACCCCCCAGTCCCGAGGTGAGCACGATGTCGCCGACGTTGACCGCCTCCTCTTGCGGGATGTACCTCATCTGCAGAGAGCCGTCCGGCTCGCCGATGACCAGGCCAGTGCCGCGCGTCGTTTGCAGCAGAGCAGCAACGGCACTCTCCGTATCCGTGAGCAGCCGTACCTTGGCAGTGCGAGGACCCACCTCGGAGATCCGGCCCACCAGGCCAGCTCCCCCGCTGACGACGGACATCCCGACTCCCGCACCTTGCTGGGCCCCTACATTGATCGTGACGTACCGCAGGTAGGGATTGGGCTCGCCCCCCACCGTTTCGCCAGCGGGGAAACCCTCGCCGCCCTCACGGTCGACAACCTCAGCTCCGAGATAGGTGGAAATGGGATAGTCGCTGACGAAGTTGAGCAAGACACGCAGTTGCTGGGCCTCGGCCTCGTACTCTCGAAGGCGGACGTTCTCCACCTTCAGCGCGTCCACCTGGGCGCGCAACTCCTCGACTTCGGAACGAAGGTCCCGCACATCGCGTAGGGTCCGAAAGAGGCCGCCAGTCCCTTCGGTGACGCTCGAGAACAGACGCTGCAGCGGGTCGAGAACATAGTGGGCAGCGCGTTCAACAGGCGCTAGAAGACCGGATTCGTGGAAGACGAGTAGAAGGAGGCCGACAATGAGAAGAACAAGAGGAAGCCAGGACCGTTCGCCCTGCCGTCGGATCGACATCGATGGGCGTTTGGATTGCCTCATATACACTACCTCACGGAGCGTCCAAGCACGAAGGACAGCACGCTCGTTTGTGAGATCCCTCCCTTGTTAAGCCAGAACCTGCAAAGACCAATAAGAGGTATGCCTGAACCAAGAAGCCAAACTGCCGCCCTCGGCGCTTGGTTGCCACCCTACTTGATTGACATCGAGGGGCCCACCGCACCCCGCGGCATCCAAGGGATATCGGAGAAGCTGCGCATTCCCGCAGATTCAAAAACCACCGAACATCGCGGGACGGCGGTCATCGGAACTGACCAGAACCTCACGGAGAGTATCAAGCTCCTCAAGCACCTTGCCAGCACCCCGCGCCACACACGTCATTGAATCCTGAGCTACCCAGGCGTTGATGTTGACCTCTTCGCTCACCCGCTCCGCCAGGCCTTTCAGCTGGGAGCTCCCCCCCGCCATGCAAATGCCTGTCTCCATGAGATCGGAGACCAACTCGGGAGGCGTTTCGTCCAGCGTGTCGCGGATGGCATCCAGGATGATGTCGATTGATCCCGAGAGAGCCTCCCGTACCTCGATGCTGCTGATCTCAAGCTGCTCAGGGAGCCCGGTCACCAGATTCCGTCCGCGAATCGTCATCGTCACCTCTTCGGACAGCGGATTGGCCGAGCCCACAGCAATCTTGGTCCGCTCTGCCATCCACTCACCGATGTAGAGATTGTATTTCTGGCGCGCATACTGGATGATGTCCTCGTCCATCTCATCGCCGGCAACGCGCAGAGATCGGCTGACGACGATGCCTCCCAGGCAGAATACACCGACCTCTGTGGTTCCACCGCCGATGTCGACCACCATGATGCCCCGGGCCTCCGTCACCGGCAAGCCGGCGCCTATGGCAGCTGCCATGGGCTCCTCGATCAAGAACACTTCCCGAGCTCCGGCTGACAAGGCGGCATCGTACACAGCGCGCTTCTCAACCTCGGTGACACCGCTCGGGATACCTACTACAACCCGGGGCCTGGGGAACGGAAGCATTAGCTGGCTGTGGGCCTTCTTGATGAAATAGGCCAGCATCGCCTCAGTCACCTCGAACTCCGAGATCACCCCATCCCGCATCGGCCGGATAGCGATGATGTTCTCAGGCGTGCGCCCAACCATCTCCTTGGCCTCAGCGCCGATCGCCAGGACCTTCCTCGATTTTCGCTCCACCGCCACCCAAGAAGGCTCGTGGATCACGATACCCTTCCCTCGCACGTAGACCAGGGTATTGGCCGTACCAAGGTCAATACCAATGTCTAGCGAGAAGAGCCCAAGGAAAGCGTCAATCGGATTGAACACTATAGTCTCCCGTAAACAAATAACCGCCCCGGCAGACTGTATTGCTGAGCCCCGGGGCCGACTAGGGGCGAATTATACCACGAATCATCGGCGTGGAAAGTCTTTTGCTGCAAGGTATTTGTGATATAATCCACGCAACAGCCATGCAACTTTACCAGATTCAGCTGCCCACGTTCGAAGGCCCTCTCGATCTCCTCCTCCGACTAATCGAGCGCGAGGAGCTTGACGTCACCACTGTCGCCCTGGCCCGCGTGACGGACCAGTATCTGGAACGACTTGCCGAACTAGAGCAGCGGAATGCCAGAGACCTGGCAGACTTCCTCGTGGTGGCAGCAAAGCTCGTGCTGATCAAGTCCGTGGCGCTCCTACCCAGCTCGTCGGCCGGCGTCTCAGAGGACGAGACCCGAGACGTCGGCTACGACCTGGTTCACCGACTCCAGATCTACAAGCGCTTCAAGGAAATTGCTGACCTCCTGCAATCAAGGGAGGAAGATGGCCTGCACACCTACATCCGTCTCGTCCCATCACCGCGCCGGGCAGCCGATCCAGATCTCAGCGACGTTTCCCTGCAGGACCTGATGTTGCTGGCCAGGGAGGCCCTCGAGATGGTGCCAGGGCCTCCGGTCGACGACGTGGTCACGCCGGTCACGGTAACCATCGAAGAGCAGATCGAACACATTGAGCACGAGCTGACTCAGAAGCCTAGTATCGCGTTCCGGTCGCTCCTATCCCGCGCGGTGAGCCGCATCGAGGTGATCGTGACCTTGCTGGCTGTGCTGGAGCTCATCAAGCAGGATCGCGTTACAGTCCGGCAGGAGGCACTGTTCGGCGAGATCATTATTGAGAAGCCTCTTGTGCCCTCGCGGGGCCTCCCTCCGAGAGCCAGGCATCAAGCACAATAAGGGCGCCCACGCCTACGGCGTCGATCCCCACGTCGACTAACGTGCCGTTCCGTCCCGGTACAAATGTCTGATGATACTCATCACTGAGGGCATACAGCAGAGCGAGACCAGCGGAGATGATACGAATTGGTGCATTCGTGGAGACGCTCTCGCGCATCGCTCGCAAATACAGATAGGTCAATACGCCGTAGGCGGCGAAGTGCATCAGCTTCTTGAGGATGAGATCCCATCGTCCTGGAACCGACGGCACGGTCGGCTGTGCCGAAACGAGGAAAATAGCCCCCATCCAGAGCAGCGCAGGCAGCCAGCCTCGTATCAGCCGTTTCACGCAGGCACCCCATAGGCCTGCTCGACGGTCTCAGCGAGACAGCACCAGCTGAACCGCTCCTGCAAATCTCGAGCGGCCTGCCGACCCAGCCGACGCCGCAACGACGCATCCTCCAATAATCGCACCACCGAGCCGGCGAATGACGAAACGTCACCGGGCTCGACCAGGAGACCGGTCTCCCCATGTCGGATATACTCCCGATTCTGTCCCACAGCCTCCGCGACGACAGGAACGCCGGCACTGAGCAGGTCCACAAGCTTCACGGCACATTTGGTCCGGTTGACCAGCGTATCGTCAAAGGGATAGATAGCCACGTCAGACTGGGAAAAGAACAATGGCAGGGACTCGGAAGGCACCCACCCCACATACCTGATGTCCATACCATCGCCGCCGTCGAGACCAGAGTCAGGAGATGCCAATCCTTTTCCGCCGGAGGATGAAGGACGCGCCACACTGAGCCCCGCTTCGGCAGCCAGTCGAAAAAAGAGCGCTTCCTCGCCGAACAGACCCTCACCGACGACCAGCAATTGCGCCAGTGGCACGTCCTGCCTCACCTGCCGGAAAACCTCGATGACGCGCGAGACAGGGAATTCGAAGAAGCGTGTGTAGAGCAGGACGACAGCCCTTCCCTCTCGTCCTGCACCACGCCGGGTGACCGCACTCACCGCCCCATTTGGCACGTAGAACACCCGCTCGGGCGAGACTCCCATCGCCCAGACAAGGCTCTCCAGCGTGCGACTCGCTACGGTCACAGCATCAGCGTGGGTCAGCCCCCAGCGCTCTTGGAAGGCAAAGAAGCGTCGTTCCAGAACAGTGTAGTCGGCCAGCCTGTTCCAGCCCCCTGGTCCTTCCCAATCGTCCTCGTCCACAACCAGGCGCGGGCGACGCCGTGGCCCGACACTAGATAGAAGCCAATGGGCAAGACCGCTGTAGGCCTTGGGCTTGAACAGATGCACCACATCGGGTCGCAGTGCCATGGCCCTTTTGGCCAACCGCAGGGCTGTCACGATGTAAAAGAGCCCTGGAACGGACGGCGGCAGGGCGATATTCTCCACCCCCACGCCGTCTTCCTCCCAGCGACGCCCGGCATACTCCGGATTCTGCCACGGGGGCATAACCACGGTGACTTGATGTCCTCGCGCGATGAGTTGTCTACCCAGGGGCAGGGCACGTTCGCGCATCGTCGAGCGCGGATGCAGGCCAAACGGCCCAATCATGACGACGTTCATGATGGGCACCCGGAGGAGCAAGAAAACCAGAGTAGGTCAGCTGCAGCGGGCCCATCCATCCGAACCGAAACATGTGCCGGCAATCGAGGTGGCAAGTTCCTACCCGTGCGCTTGATTAGCATCGTTGAAGGGGTCCCCTTAGTCTGTCACGTTGGCTCCATTATACCTTCCTCACCTCGCGCGGCAACTCTCCGACATCGGGGCTTGTGGCGGCTGTCCGCCAAATCGGTTACGCAACCGCGCAGACCGCGCGAGGCCTCGACGCCCAAGCGCTCATCGAACCTAGAGATCAGTTCTCAGCTGGCCCCGGTCGCCTACTCACACGCTCGCGGGTTAGCTGATGCTCATCTCGCGCCCTATCTCAGAACTCGCCAGGTGTTAGGAGCAGCTGAAAAGTGAACCGTCTTGATGTGATTTTCAATTCAAATGTGAACTCTGAACCCGTCCAAGGGGAGGGCCACGGAGTGGATCATCTTGTCGTTCCACCAGATACGAACTCCCATGACTTGCCTCGCCGTGTCTGGGGCCAGATGGATGTCGACATCTTCGTGAAGTTCCACATTGGGGACTTCGATGGTGTGGTTGAACAGTGAGATGCGTCGATAGCTGTTGACCACGCGGGTCTCGCGTAGGCAGAAGACATCTCTTGGAGAGGTGTAGGGTTTGGGTAGCGAGAAGGGTTGGAAGAGGCTGTTGCCGGCCTTCTTGGCTTTCTGGAAGCGGATGTCGGGGATTTGTTTGGTAGTGGAGTGGACCTGGTGGTGGTTGTAGCGATCAACCTCGTCCTTGAGGATGGAACGGACGTCCTCCATTGCCGAGACCTTCTCCAAGGCACAGGTTCGGACGATGCGATCTTGTAGCCACCGGTAGGGCCTCTCCACCTTTCCCTTGGCCTGGGGAGAGAGGGCATAGATCACGTCCACACCTAACGTCCGCATCATTTTGCCCCACTGGGTATCGACATCATCGGTCTGCAAGACGTGCTTGCGCCATACACTATCTCTGCCTTGAACAAAGCGGAAGACGCGCAAATTGTCTACGTAGTAGCGGAATGGGATGCCGTAGGACTGCATGAGGGCTTGGGCGGCCTGGATATGGGCCCAAGTCGTATCCTTGGGGACGAAGTCGGCGAACAACAGCTTGCGGCTGAAGTCGTCGATAGAGGTGATCAAGGCCCACTTCTCTTCGGCAAATGGCGACCAGAGATGAAGGGAGGAGTCGTGTTGGATCAGAGCGCCGATGGAGGCGGTCAAGACCTCGCGGTCGTGGACCTTTCGTTTCTTGCGGGCCTTGTAGCAGTCCAAGCGCTTGGCACGGTCGATGATCGTGTTCACAGACACCTTTATGTCCTTCTTGCGGAGACGGTCACGCAGTGCCGAGTAGTTGTAGCCCGAGATGGGCAGGCGTTTGTCCTCAACGATGGCCTTCTCGCGCAACAGTTCCCGTTCGATCTCCATCTCCACGGTCGATGGCAACCTGCCGGGCGTGGGCCTCTGGTACGCGATCGAGAAGGCTTCAGGGGCGTTCCGATACTCCTTAAGCAGAGCGAAGAAGCGAGTCTTGCCGATCTCAAGCATTTCCTGCACCTCGGCTCTTCTCAGCAATCCCTGACAGTACCCTTTGAGCAACACTCTCACTTGATCGTCCGTAAAACGCTTGTGCAACTGAGTCACTTTGTTCCTCCTTGAGCATGATATCAACCTGGAGGAACTCTATCACCAGCGGTTCACTTTTCAACTGCAGACGGTTCACCTTTCAGCTGCAAATGGTTCACTTTTCAACTTCAACTGACACAAGGTCAACGCCTGAGTTGACAGATCACGCCGTTTGTGGTCTCATGTAGGATAATATTGACGGGGAAGAGGCGACGTGTTGGCGTGTGCCAGGCGGGTGGCAGTCCCTGGCAGTGCGGCATTGCAGGTCATGAGGAGACTTCTTCCCTTCGGAGAGACCCCGCAGCCCGCTGTGGGGTTCTTTGGTGCAGGGCAGCGGAGAGCAATCATTCTGACTGGGCGCTCATTTCGTGTGGAGTTGTAGGAGGAACATGGCTAGTAGAAGTACACCCATGGACAGGGTTCGAATAATCGGCATATTTGCCCACGTGGACGCCGGGAAGACCACCACATCGGAGGCATTTCTCTATTTCACCGGGCGTATTCACCGCGCCGGGGAGATTGACGAGGGGGACACGCAGCTTGACTGGATGGAGCAGGAGCGCGAGCGCGGGATCACCATCACCGCTGCCGCGACGGCATTCCACTGGCGCCGACATCGCGTCAATTTAATCGATACCCCCGGCCACATCGACTTCACGGCGGAGGTAGTGCGATCAATGCGCGTCATCGATGGCGGTGTCGTGTTGCTCTGCGGTGTGGGGGGTGTGGAGCCCCAGACGGAGACGGTCTGGATGCACGCCAATCGGGATAATCTGCCTCGCGTACTGTTCATCAACAAGCTCGATCGCATCGGGTCTGACTTCGACCGCGTGCTCGCTGAGGCGCAGGAGCGCTTGACTGAGAAGGCCGTCCCCATCCAGCTTCCCGTCGGCAAGGAGGACGGCTTCCAGGGCGTTGTCGATCTCCTTGGGGAGCGCACTATGATCTGGCACGAGGGTGAGGACACACCAACAGAGGAGCCCATCCCTTCGCACATGAAGGACGTGGCGGCTGCCCGAAGGGCGGCGCTTGTGGAGGCAATCTGCGAGACGGACGACGCCCTGCTCGGCCGTTGGCTTGAGGGCGAGGAGCTGGACATGGGCACGTTGAAGGAGGCCCTGCGTCGTGCCGTTGTCAACAGCGAGCTGGTGCCCGTGCTCTGCGGTGCCTCTCGTGAGCGTGTCGGTGTCCAGCCGCTGCTGGATGCTATCGTGGACTATCTGCCGGCGCCGAATGATCTGAAGCCGGTCCTGGGGAGCGTGCCTGGAAACGGTGACGAGATTATTGAACGCCCTGATGATCCTGATGCACCGTTCTGCGCGGCGGCATTCAAGATCGTCACTGATCCGCACGTTGGCCATCTCACCTGGGTCCGCGTCTTCTCCGGGCAGATGGGCGTTGGAGATACCGTCTACAACCCCCGCACGGAGGAAATGGAGCGAGTGGGCCGGATCTACTACTTGCACGGTGGAAAGCGGGAGCAGGTGGAGCGGATGGAGGCCAGTGACGTCGTGGCGCTGGTGGGCCCGAGGTCCGCTGTGACCGGAGACACCCTCAGCGACCCCGAGCATCCCATTGTCCTGGAGACCTTCGAGTTCCCTGATCCGGTGATCAAGGTGGCGCTCACACCCGAGTCGAATGAGGAGCGCGAGAAGCTGCGTGAGGCCGTCCGACGCCTTTCGGACGAGGACCCAACGTTGGAGCACGGCTACGATCCGGAGACCAGTGAGGAGACGCTGGCTGGAATGGGAGAGCTCCATTTGGAGATTGCCATTGATCGACTAAAGCGAGAGTTTGGGTTGGTGCCAACGGTCAGCCCGCCAGAGGTCGCGTACCGGGAGACGATACGCCGCCCCTTCGAGACGATCACGACCTACAAGAAACAGACTGGCGGTCATGGGCACTTCGCGGAGGTCGAGCTACGTGTGGAACCGCTACAGCGGGGTACTGGCGTCGAGTTCGAGAACGAGTCATCGGGCGCGGACATCCCCGCAGACTTTGTTCGCCCCGTCGAAAGGGGAGTGCGGGATGCGCTGGAAAAGGGTGTGATCGCCGGCTACCCTGTCAAGGACGTCCGGGTGACGCTCCTGGACGGGAAGTATCACGAGGTCGACTCGGCGGCTATGGACTTCGAAATCGCGGGATCGATTGCCGTGCAGCGGGCGGTCCGCGAGGCTGGCGCGGCGCTGATTGAGCCGGTGATGGCGATTGACATCAACGTAAGTGAAGAACAGGTCGGCTCGGTGGTGGCGGATATTGGGCGGCGGCGCGGGAATGTCAACGCCATGCGGGCCCGCGGGCAGATGCGCAATATTGAGGGGGAGGTGCCGTTGGCAGAAGCACGTGGTTACGCAACGGACCTTCGGAGCCTGACCAAGGGGCGCGGCACCTTCACCCTGGAGTTTGACCACTACGATATCGTGCCCGAAGACATCGCCGAGGAGATCATCGAGCGACGGAAGGAAGAGGGGAAACTCCGGCAACGGTAGTGTCGTCCCAACGCCGGGTGCGGGACGTCCTTTAAGGTTAGGGGACGTCCCCTTAAAGGCTGGTACGTCTTCTTCTAGCGACCCATCCCCGATCCAGGGCCTTGCTATGTGCGCCCGTTTTCGGCCTTCGCCCTCACAGTTCCACGTGGCTGCATCTCTATCCTTCAGTGACCCCCTGCAGGCGGTTGACTTGGGCCGGCGGTGCGTCATAGGGCTGGGGCTGGGCGCGGGCTCTCGCGGCCCGGGTAAGGATCAACGGGGTAGGGCGTATTCGTCAGAAAAGCCTCGATCACGTCTGTCATCAGGTCCGCGTGCGTCAGGTGGATCGCGTGGCCGGCGCCCTCAAAGTAGAACACCATCTCATTGAGCAGCGCTTCCTGGTACTCCCGGACCACGTTCCACGGGAGGTAGTCGCATTCGCCGATCAAGACCAGGCTGGGCGTCAGGTTGTCCGCCAGCCGTGGTCGAGGGTCGGGGAGGCTTCGCGCGGATATGTCCTTCCGCAGGCCGACGTAGGCGTTGAACCCCGGGTTCTCGATTCGGGGCGCTTGATCCACTCTGTCGGCACAGACCCAGGCCCGAGGGTCGAAAGAGCCTTCCAACAGCAACCGCATCTCCTTCTGAGATGCTAGCCTCTGGGCCGCTTCGGGGCCGTAATCGGTGAGAGTCGCCGCCAGAAGCAGTCGCGGTTCGAGCACTCTGCCGGGTCCTAGAGGGGCACCAGTCCGGGCGTAGTTCCGGAAGAGGGGGCCATCGGACAGGGGCTCGGGTGAGGCGAAGACGGCCTGGCGCACACGCTCCGGATATCGGCTCAGGTAGCGGGCCGCCAGCTCAGCCCCGGCGCCTTGTCCGATCAGAATCATCTCGTGGACGCCTAGCTCACTGCGAACGGCATCCAGGTCAGCGATGTCTTGCTCGATTCCGTAGTCTTCTACCCGAGCCAGGCGATTCGATCGTCCTGTGCCAACACGGTCGTAGAGGTACACATTCAATCCCAGGCTGGAGAGCTGACGGTAGAACGCACGCTCGCTGGGGAGTACCGCGTATCCGGGCCCGTCGTGGAGGTAGACAAGCGGCGCGTCCTCCGGCACCCCCGGTGCTGGATAGTGGTAATAGGCGATGGTAGAGCCAGTCGGGAGTTCCCAGTATTCCGTCTCCGGCAGCGGCTCCGGGGGAGGCGGCGGCTCGATGGTGTCCATGGCGATGAACGTGAGTACGCCCACTGCTGCGGCCGCGGTCAGTCCGCCCACAATCCCGCTGAAGCGCGCGCGATTGCTTCGTTCCAACCCCTCGGCAACCAGCCACGATGCGCCCATAGACAGCAGCAACAGCGTCAGGATCGTGGCTGCGGCCAGGAACGGCAAGCTCGCGGTCAGCGTGGACAGCGCCAGGCCGACCTGGAAAGCCATCAGGCTGCTGAATACGATCCCCAGCAGAAGCCCCAGCCCCAAGAGTATCCGCAAGACCCAGCCGGGGGAAAGGATCTCCGCTGGGTCATCCTCAGCCTCACGCTCCATCCAGCCCAGGCGTTTGAATCCGGATTCGACCCAGATATTCATGATTCCCATAGCGATGCTCCCCACGATCGCCCACCCGAAGCCGGCGATTTCAAGCCCGGTCAGAAGATCGGTCAGAAGGAGAAGAGCGCCGTCGATGCAGAAGATGAAGAGCCCTGCTGTCGTGATGGTCAGCGGTAGGGTCAGGGCCAGCAGCAATGGTCTTAAGAATCTAGTGAGGAGCACAAAAGCAACTGCCGCGATCCAGGTGCAGAACAGTCCATCCCGTAGGTGAATGCCCGGCAGCGCTGTGATTGCCGTAAGGACGATGTACGTAATCGTGAGTCGGATGATGAAGTTTCGCACGTGGCCGGTGAGCTGCTGCCACCTATGCCTCACAGGCCCTTTCCTTTTTCGCTGTTCAGTGATCGCTCGAAGCAGGCGCGGGGGTCTTCACGGGCGTTGAGCCCGCCACCAGGCCATCGAATCCGCCCCGGCAGCACCTGCTGCGCCCCGCGAGCAGCCTCCTTGAACTGCAATAGCAGAAGGCGAGCACCGAGCGTCGCTCGGCCTGCCGAGCGGACGGAGCCCCAGGTGGTGAGCGTGATCACCTCGTTCATCGCCTCGCTCCAGGACTTGTAGAACAGGTCGAGGGTGGCGGTGACCCGGTCTCCCGCCGACGCAATATCGCGCACGGCGGCGTCCCATTCCAGGAGGTGCATCCCTTTGCCCCACTGGATGGGATTGCTACTCCCGAAGTCCTGGTCCAGCTCTGTGGTGAGGGAAAGGTGCTTGAAGCCGAATGCATTCAGGGCGTACCCATCCGGATCGTCGCCGGCGACCGCGATCGACTGGGTTCCTTTCTCCTCAAATTGGATTTCGGTCTCAGCATCCCAGGCATACCGGTTCTGGACAAGACCGCAGTCGGTGACCTGCAGGGCTCCCTTGTCACCCCCAATGATCAGGTAATGCACGCGCAGCACGTAGGGAGTGAGGCCCCGCATCTTGATGAGTCGTAGGAAGAACTCACGGCCGAACAGCCGGAACAGGCGTCGTCGCAGCCGGTCCTCGTCACGGCCCACGATGCCCTGCTTCACATTCTCCAGATCAGTGATGCGAGCGATCTGGGACTTGATCCAGTTCATACCCTGTTCGAATGCTGGTCGGTTGCGGATACCCCGCCTCGTCGCCGATGGGGACCCATCCTCCGGGGGGCGCTGTCGACTATCGACCTGCTCCATTTCCAAGCTGAACGGCCACAGCTGGCATTCTGCAGTGCGGCAATCGAAGCAGAGATGTCCGAGGATGTTGAAGCGCACCTTCGTGCCGCCTTCGTAGATGATCGGATCGGTGATCTCCAGATCGAAAGCAATCAGTTTGTCCGCATGACGCTCTGCATAGAGATCGAAGCCGTTGATGAGAACGGTGACTGTCTGCTTACCCTTCATCTGGGTTTCTAGTGCCAGCTCGTCGATCTTGATGTGGAAGGGTGCGGTGACGGCCCGCGGGCACTCGACCCTCGTCTCGGCCTGACCGGCCTGAAAGGCGACGCCATCGGCCTCGACGCCTGTGACGAACTCGGAGAACTGAGCCATGTCGCCGCCGGTTCCGGAGGCCGCCGTGTGACCCACGATAGTGTGGGGTTGATGGCTTCCGGATCTGGTCCCGACGTAGCTGCCCAAGCGGTTCAATCGGTGGTTGTACTCCCAGGCGTGGTGGAACCCCTGCCAGATGACGGCGGACTGCCTCCTGGTTTGATCGGAGGGCATCCTATCCTCGCCGAGGGTCGGCCGCGAGACCATTGAAGAATGGGCCTACGAGTGGGTGTAGGCGCGGAGTTCCTGAGCGTTATCGACCGCGTACCCTCGCCTGTCCTTGTTGAAGTAGGTGTGGACATCCTTGCCGGCCTCCGCCCAGGCACCTATCCTTGCGGCCCAGTCCTTGAGATGCTGAGGCGGGTACTTGCCTCCGTAATCGCCGGTCGGACCATGGAAACGAAGGTAGACGAAGTCGGCGGTCACTCTTTCGGGAGGGGGAGCGTCGGGGTGGTCGTGGATGCAGAAGCCAGCCCCTGCCTTTTCCAAGAGCCGGCAGACCTCATCCACATGCCAGCTGTCGGCCCGGAACTCAAGAGCGTACCGCCGCCCCTTCGGGAGCGCGTCCAGGAAACTGGCTAACCGCTTCACATTGACGTGCCAGTGAGGAGGGAGCTGGAACAGAACCGGGCCCAACTTGTCCCCAAGGAGCGTGAGGCGTCCCATCAGGGTGTCCACCGGTTCCTCCGGCTCCAACAGGTTCTTCATGTGGGTGATGTACCGATTTGCTTTGATGCTGAACAGGAAGCTCTGAGGAGACGCCTCCTCCCATGCCCGGACACTATCTTTGCTGGGAAGCTGATAGAAGGTGTTGTTCACCTCCACCGTGTTGAAAGTCTCTTCATAGAAGGGAAGCATCTCGTCGGACGCGATATCTTCCGGATAGAACGGTCCCTTCCAGTGATCGTACATCCATCCCGATGTTCCAATTCTGATCATCAGTCTTGTTCCGTAAGGTGAAGCGTGTCGAGTCGTGCCAAGTCGGTCAGGTGGTTGATACTCTGCTGACCCGAACGGGGCGGGTTCCATTGGGCCTCTCAGAAGGACAGTGGCAAGTAGTGGGAGATCTCCGAACGGCTGGTCGTCTGGCACAGTTGTGCTGGTTAGGTCTGGTCGTCAACGCATAAGCAGGAGGCTCAACGCCATTACAACCATCCCGGCCAACAGCCCGATGAGGCTGTCGTGACCCTTACCGTAGGCCCGGCTGGTCGGCAGCAACTCGTCCAGACTGATGTAAACCATAATCCCAGCGACAGCGGCAAAGAGGATGCCGGTGATCTGCGGAGGCATCACCCCGCCTTCGCCCCCCACGATCAAGCGCAGAGCTACGTAGGCGATGGCTGCCCCGATTGGTTCAGATATTCCGCTCAGGGTTGAGTAGAGAAAGGCCTTGCCGCGACTGCCCGTCGCATAGTAGATGGGCACAGAGACGCTCACGCCCTCGGGAATGTTGTGCAGCGCGACAGCCACCGCGATAGCACCGCCCACTTTCGGGTCCTGCAATGCTGAGAGAAACGTAGCCAGGCCCTCGGGGAAATTGTGGATGGCGATCGCGAGGGCGGTAAACAAGCCCATCCGTAGGAGTTCCTCCTGCTGCGAATTCTTGCCATCGGTCTCTCTACATGCCTTCCCCTGGTCGCCAGCGGCCGTGCTCCCGATCTTGAGCCCGGGACTTGATTGCTCACACAGTGCGGCTCTGGCTGCTGCTGAATGTGGCTCGTGTGGATTCTCGGCCTCCGGAATCAGTGCATCAATAACGCCGATCACGGCAATTCCGGCAAAGAATGAGCCGACATTCACCCAGGCACCCCACGTCTCTCCGTAGGCCGTTGTCAATGCCTCCAGCCCTTTGCCCAGAATCTCCACAAAGGAGACGTAGATCATGACGCCGGCGGAGAAGCCAGTCGAGATCGACAGAAACCGGTGGTCCGTCTGCTTGGTGAAGAAGGCCAGAGCGCTGCCGACTCCAGTGGCCATGCCGGCAAAGATGGTCAGTCCCAGCGCGATCCAAACGTTTGTCATGATCCGCGTATTCTCCGCCCCGCGATTCGGTCGACTGGTTGACTTCTGGTCGATTGTAGCGCATCGTGGCAGATGCGCAAAGGACCTGCCTCAGCTTGCTCGAGGGGAGGCAGTCCGAGACATTTCCGGCGTGGGCGTCGTGCCCACCATGTCTTTCTTGCTCCAGGACCTGACAGGTCCGTCGATGTCCGGGCGGGAACCTGTCAGGTCCGGCGGTGCGGGCTAAGCTACTCGGGGATCTGGCCGACCACGCCCTCAACCAGCCAGTTGAAGGACAGGAGAGCTTCGTCCGTCATGGTCTCTCCGTCCGCTACTTGCAGCTCACCCTTGTCGTCCTTGATGGGGCCCGTGAAGGGGTGCAGGTCGCCACTCAGAATCTGATCCTTCGCCGCGTTGACTTCGTCTCGGACATCCTGAGGCACCATGTCGCCGAAGGGGGCCAGCTCAAGGATCTCGTCCGACATGTGGCCCCAGTACGCGTGGCTCTCCCACTCGTCGTTGTTGGCCTTCTCCACGGTATCCTTGTAGTAGACACCCCAATCCCAGATCGGAGCAGTCAGTACCGCGTCTGGTGCGATGTCCTCGGAGATGGCATTGTACCCTATGGCGTACACGCCGTTCTCCGCCGCCAGCTTGTCTGGCTCTGTGGAGTCGCTCTCGCGGGCGATCACATCGGCACCAGTGTCGAGGAGTGCCTGGGCTGCCTCGCGCTCGGCAGGCGGGTTGAACCAGTCCATGATCCAGACGGGGTGGAGCTCGGCGTCTGGATTGACCGATCGGGCGCCCAAGGCAAAAGCATTCAGATTACGGACGACTTCTGGTATGGGATAGGGAGCAACGTACCCGAGAATGTTAGATTCGGTCATTCGACCGGCTGTGATGCCGGCCAGGTACCACCCCTCGTAGCCCCGACCATCGTAGATGGCGACATTTTCGGCTGTCTCGTAGCCGGTACAGTGCTCAAAAAGCACCTCTGGATGGTCCTTGGCCACCTCGAGTACGGAGTCCATGTAGCCGAACGAGGTGGCGAAAATCATATCGTAGCTGTCCTCAGCGTAGTCCCGGATCACCCGCTCGGCGTCAGGTCCCTCGGGGACATTCTCGCTGTAAGCCGTCTCCACATAGTCCAGGCCGTCTTCGAGACTCTGGCGCCCCTGATCGTGCGCGTAGCTCCAGCCGAGATCGCCGACGGGGCCGACGTATATGTAGGCGACCTTGAATGTCTCCTGGCCTCCCTGGTCTCCCACCCCCAGGCCGGCGCAGCTGGCTGTCGCAGTGCTGATCGTCAGCAGCAGGGTGGTCAGCATCCAGCGCTTCGTCTTCATCTTATGTATCCTCCTGTGTCGTGTAGCACGTATTACTAGACTGCGTTTGATCGGAGCAGCGATCTCCCTGTGGCCTACTCAAATAGTAAGACTGAATCGTCTGAGAAAAGCTGCTCCTAGCCCTCGTGCGGGGTGCATAGGCGGTGCCGGTGGGCTTTCTCCATTTTCTGTAGCAGGCCCAAGACTCGAGATCCAGAGCCATTATAATGCAGCATCTGCAGAAATCAAGGTCTGGGGCGGTCACTCTCCGCGCCGGTCAGGCCAATCGACTGCAGGAGGTACCGTGCTCGTTGCTGCACTGACACAGCGGAACCCACCGGCGGACCCGCTGAGCCCTATTTGACAAACCGTGATCGTATGCTATCATTTGCTGCCAATCAGATGGCGTTCGTCGGTGGAAGTCAAACACAGAAGGCAGCCAGACTTGATCCGATTCGTCCTTGTCCCTATTAAGCCTATTCTCATCCTTGGTGAGTCTGTCCCGCCTGGGAGGGAGTCAGGGTAGATTTCTAGTCTAAGCAGAATCACGCATCTAGCCCAAGCCCCCCCCGCACGGGGGTTTTCGTTTTTTTGTGGCAGGATGGCTCTCTGGGCCAACCAAATCGGCTGCAGGACGGATTCTGTCCAGCGTTCCGGGATGAGCGTCATGCTCAGAGAGGCGTGCGCCACGAGACCAGGGTGAGCATCCTATCCATCTATCAATGAAACGCGCAGGGAGGCGGCAGTGACGATGAAGAAGAGCGAGATGATCTGGTTCAATGGTGAGCTGATTCCGTGGGATGAGGCCCAGGTACACGTCGCGGCACACGTCCTGCACTACGGTTCCAGCATATTCGAGGGCATACGTGCATATGTGACCAAAGACGGAGCAGCAGTCTTCTGTCTCGACGCACATGTCGACCGGCTTTTCAATTCGGCCAAGGTCTACCGGATGGAGATCCCTTACACCAAGGACCGGATCGGGGAGGCGATCCTCAACACGGTCAGGGTCAATCAGCTCGATAGCTGCTACATCCGTCCCCTTGTGTATCGGGGGTTTGAGTCCTTCAGCATTGATCCGACGCCCTGCCCCGTGCAGGCTGCCATTATTGCCATTGAGTGGGGGCGCTACCTGGGGCCCGAGGCGATCGAGCAGGGCGTGGACGTGGGGGTGAGCTCCTGGCGTCGGATGACGCCCGGGACGTTTCCCGCGGCGGCCAAGGTGGGTGGGCAGTATATCAACTCTCAGCTGATCGCCATGGAGGCGCATGAGCACGGTTACACGGAAGGGATTGCGCTGGATGCCGGAGGGTTCGTCAGCGAGGGGAGCGGCGAGAATCTATTCATGGTGAGCCGCGGGGACGTTGTTACCCCGCCGCTGGCGTCGTCCATCCTGGAGGGCATAACCCGGCGCTGTGTTATCACGCTGGCCCAGGACGCTGGCTACACCGTCCGGGAGGAATTCATACCGCGAGAGGCACTCTACATGGCCGACGAGGTATTCTTCACCGGCACGGCGGCTGAGATCACGCCGGTGCGGTCGATCGACGGTATTCCGGTCGGTGACGGGCGCCGTGGGCGCGTGACAGAGCACCTGCAGGACCAGTTTTTTGGCATCACCAGTGGGGATCTTCAGGATCGGCACGGCTGGCTGACATACGTCCGCTAGGGAGGGGAGCACTGATGTTGTCGGTCGGCTCCGGCGCTGAACCATGAGGAGTCTCAGGGGCGAGATCCGCCGAGGCGTGCTTCCTCCTTGACCCTCACGGGTTGCTCGGACTTCATCCAGCTGGACGGTCACAGAGCTGATGTCGTCCCGGTTTTTGGCCAAACAGTACGATAAGAGCTGCACCAGGAGAGGGGGAGAGGTGGTTGATTCGATAGACGAGTTGTTGGTCGGAAAGGCATTGGCCTTCGTTGGTAGTGGAACGATGGCTGAGGCGATGATACAGGTTTTGCTTCAGAGGGAACTGGTTGCCCCGGCGCACATCTGCGCCAGCGGTCCTCGGGAGGAGAGGGCGGAGGAGTTAACTCGGCGATACGGAATAGTGGGCACCACGGACAATCGAGCGGCCGCGGAGGCCGCGGATGTGCTGGTGCTTTCGGTCAAGCCGCAAGTGCTACCGACCGTGCTCCGCGAACTAAGGGGGCTGATCTTTCCCGAGGGGCTGGTCCTCTCAATCGTGGCGGGTATGGGCATCGACACCATCGCTTCTGGGCTTCAGCACGCGGCTGTGGTGCGAGCCATGCCAAACACGCCGGCCCAGATCGGCCAGGGAACCACAGTGTGGACCGCGTCAGATAGTGTGAGCGAGACGCAGCGAGCGCAAGCCCGGGCCATGCTTCGAGCGATGGGATGCGAGGTCTATGTCGAGGACGAGGACATGTTGGACATGGCAACAGCCGTTAGCGGCACCGGTCCTACGTACGTCTTCCTGATGATGGAGGCGCTCACGGACGCCGCTGTCCACCTGGGCTTCTCGCGTCGGGTGGCCGAGGAGCTGGTGACGCAGACCGTCGCCGGCGCTGCAGCCTTCGCGCGGCACTCGGACCGACATCTAGCCGAGATGCGGAATATGGTGACCTCCCCGGGCGGGACGAGCGCCGAGGCGATCTATCAGCTGGAGAAGGGGAGCCTCCGAACTGTGTTGTCGAAGGCCGTGTGGGCCGCATACCAGAAGTCAAAGCTGCTGGGGCAAGCCAATTATTCCCCCGGGGATCCCAATGGGCTGCCGGAGATGCAGCAAGAACGCTGATGGGCTTGGAAGCCGCCGGGGTCGACAAAAAGGTTAGAAAACAGGGTGGGACTGCCGCTTGACATTGCTGGATTAGGCTTTATAATGGCTGGCAATCGAGCTACCGAACCTTTCTTGGCCATCATGATCAAATCGACATTATTGCGCGCCCTCGTTATTCTGCCCGTCTTGCTCCTTGTTAAGGGGCGTTGAATCGGTGGGCGCTGCGTGCAGCCAAGAAGGTGCTAAGAGCCGCCCATCGAGGCGGCTTTTTTCTTACCAGTCTCTGACTGTTTGAGATCCGATGATGAACATCACGAGCAACATGTACCAGAGTAATCAGATAGCACGCCAGATGCCTTGGCTTGAAGCCGGGAATGGCACGTTGTCTGGGCTGCTTGCTGGCCTGATTATTGTCATCGTTGTTAGCGTCCTCCTGCTTAGTCAGGAGGATCCAGAGGTTGGGATGGCACCCTAGGCAGTCAATAGGCCGAGGAGCTAAGTACAGAGCCGCCCAACCGGGCGGCTTTTTTGTTGCCTGAGGAGGTCTGCAGTGAAGCATGAGGGAACCCGTCAGTCGGACGGAGCATGGGCCTGGAGACTCCCGGTCGAGGACTCGTGGGTGGGATCGCGGCGGGCATAGGGCACGGGCGAACGAGCCTGGCATTAGCTACTAACAACGCGGAGGAGGAGAGATGAGAAGAACAGGAGCAGAGGTTGTCTGGGAGATGTTGAGCCGTGAGGACGTGGAGGTCGTCTTCGGCATTCCCGGCGGTGCCATTATGCATACATATCATCCCCGCCAGGAGTACGGCGTTCACCACGTACTGATGCGACACGAGCAGGCTGCGGCCCATGCCGCCGATGGCTATGCCCGGATCTCTGGCAAGGTGGGCGTCGCCATGGCCACCTCCGGCCCCGGGGCCACCAACCTCGTCACGGGCATTGCGACAGCGATGATTGACTCTGTGCCGATGGTCTGCATCACGGGACAGGTTCCCACGCCGCTGATCGGCTCAGATGCCTTTCAGGAGACAGACATCACGGGTGTCACCCTGCCGATCACCAAACACAACTATCTTGTCACCGATGTGGCTGAGCTAGCCGACGTCATCCACGAGGCATTCTACGTCGCCCGCACCGGCAGGCCTGGCCCGGTCCTGATCGATCTTCCCAAGGATGTCCAACAGGCGGAGACAGATTTCGTTCCGCCCACGGACGGGATCACGCTGCCGGGCTATCGGCCCAGGGAGGAGGGTGATCCGGAGCTGGTCCAGCGGGCAGCGGAGATGGTTAACAAGGCAGAACGCCCTGTGATCCTGGCCGGGCATGGCGTCTTGATGGCGGGGGCGATGGACGTGCTCCGCCGTTTTGTAGAGAAGATCCAGACGCCTGTTTCTCTCACGCTGCTTGGGAAGGGCGGATTCCCCGAGTCGCACCCGCTGGCGTTGGGGATGATGGGCATGCACGGAGAGGCCTATGCCAACCGAGCGATTCAGGAGGCGGACCTGCTGTTGGCATTTGGAATGAGATTCGACGACCGGGTCACCGGGACGCTGGAGACGTACGCCCCGAGCGCCCGCAAAGTCCACATCGATCTGGACCCGGCCGAGTTGAACAAGATCGTCCCTGTGGATGTGGCTATTGAGGGTGACCTCTGTCACGTGCTGAGTCAGATGCTCCCTCTGGTTGATTCTCGAAAGCGCACTTCCTGGCTCAAGCAGATCGAGGGTTGGCGCGGTGAAACGGCGGTCCGTGACGTGCTAAGACGTCCGGAGAATGGACGGCTGCTGGCTCCTCAAGTCATTCATTCCATCTATGAACAGACGGGTGGCGGAGCGGTCCTGGTCACCGATGTCGGTCAGCACCAGATGTGGGCCGCCCAGTACTATCCGCTGGACGCCCCATGTTCGCTCGTCACATCCGGTGGTCTCGGGACGATGGGCTTTGGCCTGCCTGCAGCCATCGGTGCTCAGGTCGCCCGACCAGAGCGCGAGGTGTGGGCGATTGTGGGCGATGGAGGATTCCAGATGACGCTGCACGAGCTGGCGACGGCCGTTCAAGAGCAGCTACCGATACGAATTGCGGTGTGCAACAACGGCTGCCTGGGCATGGTGCGGCAGTGGCAGGAGTTCTTCTATGAAGAACGGTACGAGTCCACACAGCTTCTGAATCCTGATTTCGTGAAGCTTGCCGAGGCGTACGGCGTCCCGGGATGGCGAGTGACCAGTCCGGACCAGCTGGAGGGTGCAGTCGCAGAGGCCAGGGCGCAGACTGGTCCTGTCCTGATCGAGTTCCGAGTGGCCCAGGACGGCGAAGAGGGGAACGTATATCCGATGGTGCCGTCCGGGGCAGCGTTACACGAGATGATTCGCCGACCCGTCGAGGCAGGCACGACCGCTTAGAGGACGGAGGAGGGAAGAATGGATCGGACACTGGTCGCTTGGGTCGAGGACAAGCCTGGCGTGTTGAATCGGGTCGCCAGTCTGTTTCGGCGGCGCGCCTTCAACATCGAGAGCCTTACCGTGGGTCACACTGAACAGCCCGGTGTGTCACGGATGACAATCGTCGTCGATGGGGAGCGAACCGACACCGAGAAGGTGGTGCAGAACCTCTACAAGTTGGTGAATGTGATCAGGGTGAAGGATGTCACAGAGCATCCGTCTGTCATGCGGGACCTGGCGTTGATCAAGGTGCGGGCCAGCAATGGCAAGCGCTCTGAAGTGATGCAAATCGTGGACACGTTTCGTGCCCGGGTCGTCGATCTTGGCCTGGAGACGCTCACCATCGAGGTCACGGGCACCGAGGACAAGATTGATGGACTCTGTGAGATCCTTCAGCCCTTTGGCGTGGAGGAAATGGTACGCACGGGCCGGGTGGCAATGGTTCGCGGGAAGAACGGCAAGGACGTGAGGGAAGGGGATCGGTGAGAGACAGCGCCGGGAGGATGAAGCGAAAGCCGGGCAGGCATGTGGTCACGCACGGCGTTCGTCAGCGGGAGATGGTCGAACGGTCGGCCTGTTGTACCGACCGTTCCATCGTGGGGATATTGCGGTTCAAAGGAGACAGAAGTGGCAAGGATTGATTTCGGAGGTGTGGTCGAAAACGTCGTGACGCGGGAGGAGTTTTCCCTGGAAAAGGCCCGGGAAGTGCTTAGCGAGGAGGTTGTGGCTGTCCTGGGCTACGGCGTACAGGGTCCGGCCCAGGCCCTCAACATGAAAGAGAATGGCGTAGACGTGATCGTCGGCGGCTCGCCGGAGAGGGGCCGCTCCTGGAACAAGGCTCAGGAGGATGGCTGGGTACCGGGCGACACACTTTTCTCCTGGAAGGAGGCGGTGGACCGGGCGACTATCGTCCAGTACCTGGTGTCGGACGCCGCGCAGACGGCGCTATGGCCGAGGATCGAGCCGCACCTGAGCGAGGGAGACGCGCTGTACTTCTCTCACGGATTCGCCATCGTGTACAATGACCAGACCGGTGTGATGCCTCCGGATTACGTCGACGTCATCCTGGTGGCGCCCAAGGGATCAGGAACCAGCGTACGCAGGAACTTCCTGGCTGGAAGCGGCATCAACGCCAGCTACGCTGTCCATCAGGACTATACGGGTCGCGCCGAAGAACGGGCCCTGGCGCTGGGCGTGACCATCGGGTCCGGCTACCTGTTCCCGACCACGTTCCGCAACGAGGTCTACAGCGATCTTACGGGAGAGCGAGGCGTCCTGATGGGCGCACTGGCCGGGATCATGGAGGCTCAGTACGCAACGCTCCGCCAGCACGGTCACAGCCCCAGCGAAGCCTTTAACGAGACGGTGGAGGAGCTGACGCAGAGTCTCATTCGGCTCGTCGCCGAGAACGGCATGGACTGGATGTACGCCAACTGCAGCACCACGGCGCAGCGGGGAGCGCTTGAGTGGCGGCATCAGTTCCGGGAGGCTGTTGAGCCTGTGTTTGATGAGCTCTACGAGAGCGTCGTCAGCGGGGAGGAGACGCGCATCGTGTTGGAGGCGAACAGTGCTGCCGATTACAAGGAGCGGTTGGAGGAAGAGCTCCAGGGGATGAGCGAATCGGAGATGTGGCAGGCAGGGGCTGCAGTCCGGTCGTTGCGGCCGGAGAACTGGGGATAGCGGAGCCATTCGAACAGGGGGACGACGTATGGACGAAAGTAGGTTTGACATTCCGGGGAAGGTGTACGTCTTCGACACGACACTGCGGGACGGTGAGCAGTCGCCGGGAGCAGCGCTCAACGTCGACGAGAAGCTGGAGATCGCGCGTGCCCTGGAGGCTATGGGCGTCGACATCATCGAGGCAGGGTTTCCGATTTCCTCACCGGGGGACTTCCAGGCCGTGAAGCGGATCTCGAAGGAGATTCGGCATTCCGTCGTCTGTGGGCTGACCCGGGCGAATCGGGAGGATATCGATGCCGCGGTTGAGGCGCTTGCCGACGCGGCGCATCCGCGCATACACACGGGCCTGGGCGTCTCCGACGTGCACATAGAACACAAGCTCCGGACCACACGCGAGGCCGCGCTGCAGAGGGGCGTCGGTGCCGTCAAGTATGCCAGGCAGTTCGTTGAGGATGTGCAGTACTACGCCGAGGATGCAGGGCGGGCCGATCGATGCTATCTCTATCGTGTGTTGGAGGCCGTCATTGCTGCTGGTGCAACGGTGATCAACGTCCCGGACACCACTGGCTACGCCTCCACCGAGGAGTTTGGGGAGCTGATACGGGGTATCGTGGAGAACGTGCCCAACAGTGACCAGGCCGTCATCGCTGTCCACTGCCATAACGATCTGGGCATGGCGACGGCAAACACGCTGGCTGGCGTCCGTAACGGTGCTCGTCAGGTGGAAGTGACGGTCAATGGGATCGGGGAGCGCGCGGGCAACACATCGATGGAAGAGGTGGTGATGGCGCTCCGCACGCGCGGGGACTACTTTGGGCTGGAAACGAACGTCGACGCGCGACGAATCTATCCGGTCAGCAGGATGGTCAGCCAGCTCACGAGCATCCCGGTGCAGCCGAACAAGGCCATTGTGGGAGCCAATGCATTCGCCCATTCATCAGGCATCCATCAGGATGGTCTCTTGAAGGAGCGGACTACCTACGAGATCATCAACCCCCGGGATGTCGGCGCGCCGGAATCCGCCATCGTCCTGTCGGCCCGATCCGGTCGGCACGGCCTGCGGCATCGACTCGCCGAGTTGGGGTACGCGCTCGACGAAGGACAGTTCGAGAAAGTCTATCATCGGTTCCTGGATGTGGCGGACAAGAAGAAGCGCGTAGACACCCGCGATCTGGAGGCGATTGTCGCCGACGAAGTCCAGATGTTTTTCGACGAGACCTACCATCTGGAGCAGATCCAGGTGAGCTGCGGTGACCGTAGCATACCGACAGCCACCGTTCGCGTTCGGCGCCCCGACGGATCCGTCGTCTGCGATGCCGACCACGGCACCGGTCCGGTTGACGCCGTGTATCGCGCGATCAACCGCGTCATCGGTGAACCGAACGAGCTGATCGAATTCTCGATTCAAGCGGTGACGGAAGGGATCGACGCTGTTGGACGGGTGACTGTCCGCATTCAGGCTGAGGAGCCGGTGAATGGTGACAAGCGCCAGGTTTTCAGCGGTCACGGTGCTGATACGGACATTATCGCCGCCAGTGCCAAGGCTTACATGTTTGCACTCAACCGGTTGATCGCTGCGCGGAAGGACAGCCAGCAAGGAGGGAAGGTTGCACTTTCGTAGACGTGGTGGAACCGGAACGGTATCTTATGGCCCGAGGGCACAGGGGCCGAGTCCTGGAGGGAAGGATGAAGGGGCACGACGATCGTAACAGAGGGAAGTTCGCGGAGCCGCGCAGCTGGGCGGCCAACTGGTGTGGATATGGTCTCACCGCCGGGCGCAGCCGAACGCAGGCGCGAGGCCGGGGCAGCCGGGGCTTTGCTGAACCTCGCGGATGGTCGGTCGGCTGGTGCAATGAGGGGCTGCAGTCCAAGCCCCACGCAGGGCGCTGAGGGACCAACGGACCAGACATGGGACATACAATCGCAGAGAAGATCATCACTGCCCATCTGGTGGACGGGTTCGGGGCACCTGCTCCGCACAGCAAGGAACTGTGGCCAGGGGATCACGTCGAGGTGTTCGTGGACGTCGTGCTTGCTAACGACATCACGGCACCTATCGCCATCCGAGAGTTCGAGTCCCTGAGAAACAGGGCAGGCGGGTTCTCCGGGCGTGTGTTCGACGCCGAACGAGTGGTGCTGGTCGCCGATCATTTCACCCCTAACAAGGACATCAAGTCCGCTGAGCAGTGCCGCATGGTGCGGGACTTCGCCGCGGCGCAAGGTCTTGCTCACCACTACGATGTGGGCAGAGCGGGAATCGAACATGTGCTCCTGCCTGAACAAGGCCTCGTCGCGCCGGGCGAGATCGTCGTCGGCGCCGACTCCCACACGTGTACATATGGGGCGCTGGGTGCCTTTGCCACCGGCATGGGTTCCACGGACGTGGGTGTCGCCATGGCGACCGGAAAGGTCTGGCTGCGCGTGCCGGAGACTCTTCGTCTCGTGTATCATGGGGAGCTGCAGCCTTGGGTCGGTGGAAAGGACCTGATTCTGCAGACCATCGGCGAGATCGGTGTCAGCGGCGCTCTGTATCAGGCGATGGAGTTCAGCGGGCCGGTGATCGACAGGCTTTCGATGGCTGGTCGGTTCACCATGGCCAATATGGCTATTGAGGCGGGTGCTAAAGCTGGCCTCTTCGGCGTCGATGAGACAACGCGTGCCTATGTGGACAAGCGCGTCTCACGGGCCTACACGGCGTATCAGAACGATCCTGATGCCGAATACGCCCGGAGTGTGGCGTTCGATGTGGGTGAGCTCGAGCCCCTGGTTGCTTTTCCTCATCTGCCCGAGAACGTGCGACCGGTGCGGGAGGCGGGGGAGATCGAGATCGATCAGGTTGTGATTGGCTCCTGCACGAACGGGCGTCTGACGGACCTGCGCGTCGCGGCCGGAATCGTGCGGGGACAGCAAATTCACCCGGGCGTTCGCTGCATCGTGATCCCCGGGACGCAGCAGGTCTATCTGGACGCGGTCCGCGAGGGGCTGGTGGAAGTGTTCATTGAAGCCGGTGCAGTCGTTAGCACCCCAACCTGTGGACCGTGCCTCGGGGGGCATATGGGGGTCCTAGCTGCGGGAGAGCGCGCCGTTAGCACCACAAACCGCAATTTTCGCGGGCGTATGGGCGATGCCGCCAGCGAGGTCTATCTGGCGGGACCGGCGGTCGCAGCAGCTAGCGCGGTGGTAGGAAGGATCGCACATCCTGATGAGCTGTAGCCGTGCGCAAGTGACGAGGCGCCGCAGCTGGGACGCGGTCTGCGTGATACAGGCCGAATCGCCAAAAGAAGGTGGTCGTAGCCCCGGTCGGCGTCTCGGGGGCGGATGTGCCCCCGAAAAACTGCTTCGGGACCTCCTGTTGGCAGAGACAGGACTACGTCGTTGGAGGAGAACATGCTCGTTGAAGGCAAGGTCTGGACCTGCGGCGATCACGTCGATACCGACGCGATCATTCCCGCTCGTTACTTGAACGTGTCCACCGCGGAGGAGTTGGCCCTGCACTGTATGGAGGGCATCGATCCCAGCTTTGCGGACCGCCTGCTCTCGGGCGAAGGGGCGCCGGCTGTGATCGTGGCAGGCCAGAACTTTGGTTGCGGCTCGTCGCGAGAGCACGCGCCGCTGGCCCTCAAGGGCGCCGGGGTATCGTGCGTCATTGCCGAGAGCTTTGCCCGCATCTTCTACAGAAACGCCATCAACATTGGCCTGCCGATTCTGACGTGCTCGGAGGCGGTGGAGGAAACCAGGGCGGGCGATCGATTGCGAATCGACCTGCGGGGTGGCAAGGTTACCAATCTGTCCACGGGAAAAGCATATGAGACCCCACCTTTCCCGGGCTTCATCATGGACATCATAGCAGCCGGTGGACTGGTGCCGTATGTGCGGAGGCGGGGGATCTAGCAGGGTCCGGCGCCACGGAGAGGCTGCGGCTGTCCTCCCAGCGACGAGAGCTCAGCGCTCCGCGGGAGGGACATCTTGTGCACGATGCCTCACCACACGCTGCGGATCGGCGGATGGCGAGGAGTGAGGTTTGGTGGAGGTCATTGCCTGAGCAGATTGGAGGATGAGGCGTGAATGTGCGTATTGCAGTGCTTCCCGGCGACGGGATCGGCCCGGAGGTCGTCGCCCAGGGCGTCAAGGTATTGGAGGTCATTGGCCGTCGCTGTGGCCACCGTCTCAGATTTGAAGATGCGCTCATTGGTGGGCGTGCCATCGATGTGGCCGGCGATCCCCTCCCCGACGAGACATTGCAGACCTGTCGGCGGGCAGATGCCGTGCTCCTGGGGGCCGTTGGAGGCCCCAAGTGGTCGGACCCGAGGGCGGAGGTTCGACCTGAACAGGGGCTTCTCAGGCTGCGCCAGGGTCTTGGCCTGTTTGCCAATCTGCGACCGATCCGGGTCTATCCAGCCCTCGCGAGTGCTTCGCCGCTGCGGCCCGAGCGATTGGCTGGCGTGGATATGGTTGTGGTGCGGGAGCTGACGGGGGGAATCTACTTCGGTGAGCACCGGGAAGCCACCGCTGACGAGCCCGTGGCCCACGACACCATGATCTACTATGCTGATGAGGTCGAGCGCATTGCCCAGCGGGCGTTCGGTCTGGCGCGGAAGCGCCGCGGGCGCGTCACGTCAGTCGATAAAGCGAATGTTCTGGCTGCGTCGCGGCTCTGGCGGCAGGTGGTGAACGATGTAGCCGAAGGGTACCCGGATGTCATACTGGATCACATGCTGGTGGACGCTGCTGCGATGGCACTTCTGCGCCGCCCGGCGGAGTTCGATGTCATCGTGACAGCGAATATGTTCGGCGACATCCTGACGGACGAGGCATCTGTGCTGGCCGGGTCGCTGGGTATGCTACCGTCGGCCTCCCTGTCGAGCGGCCGGTTCGGCGTCTACGAGCCAATCCATGGCAGTGCGCCCGATATCGCGGGCCAGGGCATCGCGAATCCAATCGCCACCATCCTCAGCGCGGCACTCCTTCTTCGCCACTCACTGGGACTGGAGGAGGAGGCAGGCGCTGTGGAGAACGCTGTAGAGCACGTTCTGAACGAGGGGTGGCGAACACCCGACATCGGCGATTCTCAGACGAAGACGGTGAGTACAGAGGAGATGGGGAAGCTGATTATGGCGCGGTTGCAGCCAGGATAGGAGACAACTCAGTATGCCAAGGAGAGAGATGCGGAGTGACAGAGCGAAGCGCGGACTGGAACGGGCCCCTCATCGAAGCCTCTTCTATGCGACAGGACTTACGCCAGAGGAGCTCGACCGACCGTTAATCGGGGTGGTAAACGCCTACAACGAGATCGTGCCCGGTCACGTTCATCTGGACCGAATCGCGGAGGCGGTGAAATCCGGCGTGCGGATGGCGGGCGGCACTCCCTTGGCGTTTAACACCATCGGTGTGTGTGACGGAATAGCGATGGGGCACCCCGGCATGCGCTTCTCGCTTCCCAGCCGCGAGCTCATCGCCGACTCCGTTGAGGCCATGGCGATGGGGCACGCCTTCGACGGACTGGTCTTTGTCCCCAACTGCGACAAGATCGTGCCCGGTATGCTGATGGCCGCCGCAAGGGTGAACGTGCCGGCCGTGTTCGTCAGCGGCGGCCCGATGATGGCGGGCCGGTACCGAGGTCAGGATGTTGACGTGAAGACGATGTTTGAGGCCGTTGGGGAAGTCCGAGCGGGCCGTATGACGCGGGAGGACCTCAAGGCTCTGGAGCTGTTGGCCTGTCCCGGGTGTGGCTCCTGTGCCGGACTGTTCACTGCGAATACCATGAACTGCCTCACCGAAGCGCTCGGTATGGGGCTGCCAGGGAACGGCACCGTGCCGGCCGTCACCGCTGGTCGATTGAGGCTGGCGAAGCGGGCCGGTATGCAGGTGATGACCCTGCTCGAACAGAATGTCCGGCCGCGACACATCATGACGGAGGCGGCCTTTGAGAACGCCATTGCCGTCGACATGGCCATTGGTGGCTCGACCAACACCGTGCTCCATCTTCCGGCGGTGGCGCATGCCGCCGGAGTCCCCCTGCCCCTCGCCACGTTCGACGCCGTGAGTGCGCGGACGCCGTATCTCGTCAAACTGAGCCCATCGGGCCCCCATCACATGCAGGACCTGGATGAGGCTGGCGGTATCCCTGCTGTGATGGCCGAACTGCTAGGAGGAGGCTGCCTCCACGGCGATGTTCCCACCGCGACCGGGGCCACCGTGGCCCAGAATCTGGAGGGCGTGAGCCGGACTGGCTCCGTAATCCGGGCTGTCGGCGAATCCCACAGCCCCAGCGGCGGGATCGCCATCCTCTGGGGAAATCTGGCGCCCGAGGGCGCTGTGGTGAAGGCGGGAGCAGTCAGTCCGAAGATGATGTCCCATCGCGGACCTGCCCGAGTCTTCGACAGCGAGGAGGGGGCCATGGAGGCTATCCTGGATGGCGAGGTTCAGGGCGGCGATGTGGTCGTCATTCGGTACGAGGGCCCGAGAGGAGGCCCTGGGATGCGGGAGATGCTCATGCCTACGTCGGCGCTGGCCGGAATGGGGCTTGATGAGGACGTGGCCCTCCTGACCGACGGCCGATTCTCCGGGGCGACGCGGGGCGCGTCAGTCTGTCATGTCTCTCCTGAGGCAGCGTCCGGTGGCACCATCGCGCTGATAGAGGAAGGGGACGAGATCGAGCTGGATATCCCCCGCAAGCGGCTTACACTACACGTCCCGGAGGACGAGCTAGCGCGCCGTCGGGAAGCCTGGGCGCCTCGCCCCGCGCAGATCACTGCCGGGTACCTCGCCCGGTATGCAGCCCTGGTCTCCTCAGCGAGCGAAGGGGCCATCCTGGCTTAGGCCTGCCTGAGGTCAGGTGATACTCCTCGTCTGCCTTCCGCTTCCTGCATTGTGGTGACTGGCTCCGGCAACCTGCAACTTCGTCGATCCGAGTGCGTAGTAGAAAGTGCGGGCGCTATCGCTTCCCGAGGTATGGTTAGTCGGATGGAGCGGAGTTCCTGCTGGGTCTGCGGTGAAGAGCGATCTCATCATGGGAGGAGAGTGGAATGGATTACGGACGGATCCTGACTCGTGCCTGGCACATCATCTGGGAGAACAAGTGGCTGATCCTGCTCGGCATGATCGTCGCGCTGGGGAGTGGAGGTCGTGGCGGTGCCTCGAGCGGAGGCAACGTTCAAGTGCCCTCCAACGGTGGAAACAACCTGGATCTCGACATGCCGCAGTGGGACGTCCCGGATCTACGCGGGGAGATCGGCCCGCTGGTCGTGATGGCTATCGTGCTGGTACTGGTCCTCATCAGCCTGGGTGTGCTAGTGGGGATTGTCCTGTGGATTGCCTCGACTATCGCCCGTGGCGGGTTGATCGCCGGCGTCAGTACCATCGACGGCGGTGGCACCTCAACCTTTGCCCAGGCTTGGCAAGCGGGATGGGCCAGAGGGTGGCGATTGCTCGGGATCGGCGTTGTGCCTGCGATTCCAGGCCTTATGCTGCTCATCGCTGCTGTCGTGACGGCCTCCGTCTTCTTCGGCATCTACGGGCTCTCGCCGGAGCGTCTCGCGGTTCCGTCGGGCATAGGCCTCGGGGTGGTCTTTCTCGGCCTGGTCTGCATCCTGGCTCCGATATCCCTGGTGCTGAGTCTGTTGCGGACGTTCGCCAACCGGGCCTGCATGCTTGAGGACGTCGGTGTGATTGAGGCCTACCGGCGAGGACTGCAGGTCCTGGTGGCCAACATCGGACCGGCCATCATCCTCTTCTTGCTCCAGTTGGTGGTCAGTGCCGTCCTGGGTGTGGCAATGATCTTGCCGGGGCTGGTGATGGTTCTCTGTTGTCTCCTGTGGCCGATCTTGTTGGCCATCAAAGGGGCGGTCACCAGCTACTTCTCCACTATGTGGACGCTGGCCTGGCGCGAGTGGACGGGCCGAGGACACGCTGGAGCTTCCCTGAATGAGCGTGATGTCGTCGTGGACCTGGTCGATGCATAGCCGGCGTTGACTCATCCCGGAACTGCTGGGCCGGCCGGCGCAGACCTCCTTGACTAAGCGCCCGTTTGCGGTATCCTACAGCCGTTATGTTCTATGACGAGGCGAAGATCTATGTCAAGGGCGGTGATGGGGGGGATGGCTCCGTGGCCTTTCGCCGCGAGAAGTACGTCCCCCACGGCGGCCCGGCCGGTGGCGACGGTGGAGACGGCGGTGATGTCTTGCTCTACGTGGATACCCATCGCAGCACGCTCTACCGGTTCAGCAAGCAGGTGCATTTCAGAGCGCCGAGAGGGGGGCACGGCCGCGGCAGCACCCAGCGCGGGGCCTCTGGCGACGACGTGCGGATCGCCGTGCCGCCGGGCACGATGGTCTACGACGCGGAGACCGGTGAGCTTCTCGGCGACCTGACGGAGCCGGGGCAGGAGCTGACCGTGGCCCGGGGAGGCCGGGGCGGGCGAGGCAATGCTCGCTTTGCGTCATCCACCGACCAGGCTCCTCGCATTGCGGAACATGGGGAGCCAGGCGAGGAGCATTGGCTCCGCCTGGAGTTGAAGGTGCTGGCGGATGTTGGGCTGGTAGGGATGCCAAACGCCGGCAAGTCAACGCTTCTGGCCGCGACGACGGCCGCCCGCCCCAAGATCGCGGCCTATCCATTCACCACACTCCAACCCAATCTCGGTGTCGTGGCTCTGGACCACGAAACCGAGTTCGTGATGGCGGATATCCCCGGTTTGATCGAGGGAGCGTCCGAGGGGAAGGGGTTGGGGCACGAGTTCCTCCGCCACATCGAACGCACGCGCCTCTTGATCCACCTCCTCGATGGGCTGTCGGAGGACCCACTGGCCGATTTCCACGCCATCAACGAAGAGCTCCGCACGTTCAGTGAGGATCTGGCGGAGAAGCCACAGCTGGTCGCCCTGAACAAGATGGATATGCCTCAGGCCGAGGAGCGATGGCCGGAGGTGAAGAGTCAGCTGGAGGACGAAGGCTACCCGGTGATGGGCATCTCGGCCCTGACCAGGGAGAACGCGCGCGAACTGCTCTACCGCGCTGCAGGCATGTTGGCTGAGCTCCCGGAGGAAGAGCCGGAAGAGGAGCGCTTGCCGGTCTTTCGGCTGGAGGAGGAAGAGACGCGGGACGCCGCCCAGCGGTTCGCCATTGAGCGGGTGGAGGATGGGTGGCGGGTCAGCGGCGTCGATCTGGAACGGTTGGCGGCTATGACGGTGTGGAACCTGGATGAGTCGGTGCAGCGATTCCAACGACAGATGCGGCGCAGAGGCGTCACGCAGGCCCTGCGTGAGGTCGGCGTAGAGCCCGGCGACACGGTGACGATTGGCGACGTGGACCTCATTTGGGAAGAATAGCGTCGTTTCGGGAATCCCCTGGGATCGAATGTCAGATTCAAGAAGGCCCGGCGCCAAGATAGGGGGAGCCAAAGTAGGCGTCAGAACGGCCGGCCCAAGAATTGGCGTTATCGGAGGGACGTTCGACCCGCCGCATTTCGCCCATCTGGTCCTGGCACAGAACGCTCTGGCGCAACTGGAACTCGACCGGGTCCTGTTTGTCCCTGCCGGTTATCCACCCCACAAGCCCGACGCGCCTATTACCCCGGCGCACCACCGCATCGCGATGGTTGAGGCTGCCCTGGCGGACAATTCGGGCTTCGAGCTCTCGACGGTGGATATGGGCCGTCCGGGCCCACATTTCACGGTTGATATGCTGCGCGAGCTGAAGGATAGTCACCCGGATCACACCTACTTCTTCCTGATGGGCGGCGACAGTCTGGCGGAGTTCGGGATGTGGCGCGATCCAGAGGGGATCCTGGCGCAAGCGTATCTGGCCGTGATGCAGCGCCCTGGCTGGGAGGCGGACGTGGCGTCGCTGGAGAAACGACTGCCCCACATCTCGGACCGATTGTTGTGGCTGGACACGCCGCTTCTGGAGATATCGGGGACGGACCTGCGGAGACGGATCGCGGAGGGATTACCGGTCCGTTACCTGGTGCCGGCCTCCGTCGAGCGGTACATCCGCGCGCATAGGCTCTATCGGAAGTGACCTGCACCTGTCTCCTGCTCTGATCACCCCGGTACCCATTTCGCGCTATCGGCCCCGGAAGAGGATGCACATCAGCCGCTTGGTCGGCGATTCCGCAGTATCCATATGACGCATGACATACCACAAGGAGACTCCATGAACCAAGATTCCACGTCTTCCCCTGTACGCATCGGCATCATCGGCGGCAGTGGCCTCTACAACATGAGGGATCTGTCAAACGTCGAGGAGCGCAGGATCGACACGCCCTTTGGCGAGCCATCGGATGACGTACGCGTTGGCACCCTCCATGACGTCCCCGTTGCCTTCCTGGCCCGGCACGGCAGGGGGCATCGGCTGACGCCCACGGAGGTCAACTATCGGGCCAACATCTTCGCCCTCAAGACTCTGGGGGTGGAACAGATCATCTCCGTGAGTGCCTGCGGCTCTCTGCGAGAGACCCTCCATCCGGGGGAGATCGTGATTCCCGACCAGTTGTTCGACTTCACGAAGGGGCGTGCGTACTCGTTCTTTGGCGACGGCCTGGTTGCCCACATCAGCACGGCCGAGCCGTTCTGCCCGCGGCTCTCGCTGCTTCTGGGGGAGGCGGTGAGGGCGGCTGGCGGGACGGTCCATTCGCACGGTCGCTTCATCACCATCGAGGGGCCGCGCTTCAGCACCAAGGGCGAGAGCTACACTTTCCGTTCTTGGGGCATGGATATCATCGGCATGACGACCAGCCCGGAGGCGTTCCTGGCCCGGGAGGCGGAGATGTGCTACGCTGTGATGGCGCACGTGACCGACTACGATGTGTGGCACGAGACGGAGGAAGAGGTGAGCGTCGAGGCTGTGGTCCGGATTCTTCAGCAGAACACGGTCCTGGCTCAAGAGGCAATTCGGGCCCTGGTTCCCCAGCTGGCGAAGATCGAGCGGGACTGCGGGTGTAGTCAGGCTCTGGCGACGGCGCTCTTGACGGATCGCGACGTGATCCCGGAAGCGACGAAGGAGAAGCTAGCGCCCATCGTCGGGGAGTCCCTGGGCTAGGGGGAATGGTTTCGCCACGCCTCTACCAGACTCAGCCCATCAGGGCGGCGATCGGGACCAACCGCCGCGAAGGCATCCTCCTAGCGCTTGCCGGGGCGTTCGTGATCGCCGGTGGCATCACGCTCCACCTGGCCTACGCGGTCTTTGATCTCCTTGACCTGGCGATCACCTGCGGCGTCTTCGTGGTCGCGTTCGTCACCGCTCATCTCACCCTGAGCCATCATCTGCCAAATCGCGACCCTCTGCTCTTGCCATCCGGGGCACTGCTGAGCGGCTGGGGACTGCTGATGGTGGCCCGCGTGGCGCCCAATTTCCTGGCGCGCCAGGCGACGTGGTTGTTGATGGGCGCCATCGCCATGCTCGCAGTCGCCCAGGTGGGGCGGGATCTACGCTGGCTGCGGCGGTATCGCTACACATGGCTGGTTGGGGGACTTGCCCTGCTGGCCGCGACGCTGCTGCTGGGCGTCAATCCATCCGGCTCCGGGCCTCGTCTCTGGCTGGGGGTTGGCGGTGCCTATTTTCAGCCGTCGGAGCCGCTGAAGCTGTTGATGGTGGTCTTCCTGGCATCGTATCTGGCCGATAGGCGCCGGCTGCTGGTGTCCGAGGGCTGGCAGCTGGGCCCGATCCGCTTGCCCCCGCTGGCCTACGTTGGTCCGCTCCTGGTGATGTTCGGCCTCGCTGTCCTGCTTCTGGCTGCGCAACAGGATCTGGGCGCAGCCCTGCTGTTCTTCCTGACATTCCTGTCCATGCTCTATCTCGCCACGGCCCAGTGGGGATACGTGGCAGCAGGGCTGTTCCTCTTCGCCGGGGCGGGTGTGATCGGGACCACGGTCTCTACCCGGCTGGCACTGCGGATGGACGCCTGGCTCACTCCATGGGCAGGGGCGGCGGATTGGTCCTTCCAGATTGTGCAGTCTCTCCTGGCGTTTGGAGCGGGCGGCGTCTTCGGGGAAGGGCTGGGTCTGGGGCGGCCGACATACATCCCCGCTGTCCACACGGATTTCACGTTCGCTGCCATCGGCGAGTCATTTGGTCTGGTCGGGCTGCTCGCTGTGATTGCCCTCTATGGCATTCTGCTCCTGCGCGGGTTCCGAGCTGCCGCCGGCGCCGGTCGTGCCTTTGAGCGGTATCTGTCGGCGGGTCTGACGGCCGGGCTGATCATTCAGGCGTGGGTCATTATGGCCGGCAATGTGAGGCTCGCGCCTATCGCGGGGGTGACTCTGCCGTTTCTCTCGTACGGGGGCTCCTCCCTGGTCTGTACATTCCTCGTGCTCGGGCTGCTGGTGCGCATTTCGGACCGCGCTGGTCGACGGCGACGAGGGCTCCTGGCAGGGGAAGCCGTTGGGCGGACGGACGGATCGACACCCGCACCGATGTATCGCACAACTGGTGCCCTTGGCGTGGCTCTGTTGCTGGTGGCTGCGGCCTGCGGGTACTGGAGCGTGGTGCGGGCGGACTGGCTGGTCGCGCGGGCCGACAACCCGCGCCGCGTCCTCTACGAAGAGCGCATTGTCCGGGGGCGTATCCTGGACCGGGACGGGACGGCGCTGGCCGGTGTGCAGATAGGGCCTTCAGGGCTGGTGACGCGCACCTATCCTGTGCCGGAAGCAGCTCCGGTCATCGGCTATGCGTCGCTGCGGTATGGGACGGGCGGCATCGAGGCGGCGTTCGATGAGGCGCTGAGGGGGGAGGCGACGCGTACTGCCTGGGAGAGTCGCTGGGCTGAACTTCTCCATCGAGCACCGGAGGGGGCGGACGTCCAACTGACGGTGGATGCCGGGCTGCAGCGGTGGGTGCAGGGGGCGCTTGACGGCAGGGCGGGCGCAGCCGTCCTGTTGGAGGTCGGGACTGGCCAGGTCCTGGCGATGGGCTCCGCCCCCACGTTTAACCCCGCGCGGCTGGGCGAGCAGTGGGAGGCGTTGCGGGAGGACACGTCGGCACCGCTCCTGAACCGGGCGACCCAGGGGCTGTATCAGCCCGGTGCTGCCCTGCAGACCGTTGTGATCGGAGAGGCCCTGCACAAGGAGCTGATTGACGACCTGACCGTGGACGTGGGATCGACGCTGGTGGAGCAGATCGCCGTGGATGGCGCACGGATGGGATGCACCGTGCCGCCTGACGGTCCTGCTACTCTGGCGAGTGCCTATGCGGCTGCCTGTCCTGGTCCAGTGCGTACGTTGGGAGAGCGGTTGGGCGGCGATGGCCTGACGGAAGCCATCGAGCGCTGGCGGCTTAACGTTCCACCTTCGCTGATAATCCCGACGGAGTCCGCGGATTGGGTTCCGGAGGAGATGTCGTCGCCGGAGGATGAGGCCGTTGGGCAGGGGGCGTTGACGGTGACGCCATTGCAGATGGCGCTGGTGGCGGCGACGGTGGGCAATGAAGGGGTGATGGTCGATCCTCAGCTTGTGGTGCGTGTTGAAGATGGTCGAGGTGGGTGGCGGGCAGCGAACGCGCCGGGAGAGGCCCATGCTATCCTTTCGCCGGAGGACACGCAGCGCCTCCTTTCCGCCTGGCGGCGATGCGATGAGGGTGCAGCGTCAGCGCGGTCGGGGGGCGTGCTGGGCCACTGGGGCATCGCTGTAGCCGGTGAAGGGGCGCCGCACGCGTGGTTCCTGGGAATGGCCCCTGCTGAGGGCAAGCCGATTTACGCAGTGGCGGTCCTGGTGGAACACGCCGCGGAGCCAAGGCGCGCCCTGGAGATCGGTCGGGGGCTGCTGGAGGCTGCCGTGGCCGATGGCGGATAACGGTTGCGTGACCCCGCCCCCTTGCGGTGGGGACGGGGCACTTCAAAGAGGCCTACAGCTGCTCGGCTGGACAGACGAGACGCTGGGCTATCGCCGGGTTGCTCACGTCCCCCCACGGATTCAGGTCAGGGCCGTTTGTGAAGAGACC
>Ga0207796_1000011_pt1 | contig 86645 bp, 62 predicted proteins | sample Pon1CUnioCityCA_6_FD_187274 | JGI IMG/M metagenome (GOLD analysis project Ga0207796, IMG submission 187274) | Marine sediment microbial community from Union City, CA, USA - Pond 1C Sediment 1 (SPAdes) | ecosystem: Environmental > Aquatic > Marine > Intertidal zone > Salt pond sediment ... | reverse complement strand
CCTCCCTTACAGAGTGGAACTTCTTCGAAGGCCAAAACCGGATTGTCGAATCCCTGGCGCCAAGGTTTATCAGCGGCATCTCCTCGCTGGCGACCATTGATGCCCATGTACCTGAAAACGCGGAAGGTGTCCTGTTCTGCCTGGGCGGCATCTCCGCTGGGTTCACGGTCTATATGGACCAGGGCTACCTGCATGCTGAATACAACGCCATGACGCTCAACCGCTACAAAGTCCGCTCAGACAAACCGCTGCCCACGGGCGACATCACCATTGAGGTTGAAACCAAGTTTGACTCACGCCAGCGCCGCGCCGGCGGCACGATTACTTTCCGTGTGGATGGCGAGCAGGTTGGGCAGGGCCGCTTCGAAGACTCTGTATCGGTGATCTTCACCGCCTCAGAAACCTTTGACATCGGGATGGATCTGGGGTCACCGGTTTCCCTGGATTACCATGAGCGCACACCCTTCAAGTTCAACGGCAAAATCAAGAAGGTCAATATCATGTACATTTAACTGTTTCGGTCTCGATATAAGTTGAGGTGTTTCGCCCAAAGTAAATGATTCAGGTGAAACACATTACACAATAAGCAAATAAAAAAGGATAAGTGAAAAATGTCTGACTTAATTGAATACAAACCTGGAACCCCATTCCCTGGGGTGATTGGAAGGACACTGGATGAATCTTCTCCAGCCTGGCCCGAGCCGACGCGAGCGAAAGAAGGTGCGCCTAATATCATTTTCTTTGTGCTTGATGATGTTGGGTACGGCCAGCTTTCACCTTACGGTGGCCTGGTTAATACACCCACACTGGATAAGCTGGCTAAGCGCGGACTGCGCTACACCAATTTTCACACCACGGCGCTCTGTTCGCCCACCCGGGGCTGTTTGTTAACCGGGCGCAACCACCACACGCTGGGATTGTCGGCGATCACTGATTTATCGATTGGCTATCCGGCCCACAATGGCTATATGGCTTTTGACCACGGGTTTCTCTCGGAAATGCTGCTGGAGCATGGTTATAACACCTTTGCCCTTGGCAAGTGGCACCTGTCCCCCCCGGAAGAAATCACCACTGCCGGCCCCTTCCATCGTTGGCCGCTGGGTCGCGGCTTTGAGCGCTATTACGGTTTCCTGGGCGGTGACACAGACCAGTGGTACCCCGATCTGATTTATGACAATCACCCAGTTTCCGCCCCCAAAACGCCAGAGGAAGGTTATCACCTGAATGTTGACCTTGCTGACAAAGCCATCGAATTCATCCAGGATGCCCACGGAAACGCACCAGATAAGCCCTTCTTTCTCTACTATGCCACCGGCGCTGGACACGCGCCCCACCAAGTCGAACCTGAATGGATCGAGAAGTACAAAGGTAAATTTGATATGGGTTGGGACCAATACCGCAAAATCGTCTTTGAGCGCCAGAAGGAACTAGGTATCCTCCCTGCACACGCAGAACTCTCAGCACATGACCCCGACGTGCCTGTTTGGGATTCTTTATCGGATGACGCCAAAAAGATGTACGCGCGCCAGATGGAGGTCTATGCTGCCTTCGTGGAGCAGACGGATTACCATTTTGGGCGCATCATCCAGTTCCTCGAAAGGATCGGTGAGCTGGACAATACGATCATCGTGGTCATCTCGGACAATGGGGCCAGTGCTGAAGGCGGCGTGAACGGCACCTTTAACGAAGCCCTGTTCTTTAATGGGGTTGAGGAAACCTTGGAAGACAATCTGAAATACTATGATGATTGGGGCAGTCCCAACACCTTCCCCCACTACTCCTGGGGTTGGACCTGGGCTGGCGATACGCCTTTCAGGCGCTGGAAGCGGGAAACGTATCGCGGTGGGGTCACCGACCCTTGCATTGTATTCTGGCCGGAGGGCATTAAGGCCAGCAACGAAATACGGACGCAATACGCCCACGCCGTTGACCTGGTGCCGACGATTCTGGAAGCATTGGACATTGAAGCGCCGGCGATGATTCGCGGTGTGCCGCAATCGCCTGTTCAGGGCCTCAGCTTCGCTGACAGCTTTGCCGATGGGGCAGCCGAAAATAAACACCACACCCAGTATTTCGAGATGTTTGGACATCGCTCGATCTATCACGAGGGTTGGAAAGCGGTTTGCCCCTTCCCAGGTCCTAGCTTCACGGAAGCAGCTCAGCAGGAGCGCTACTTTGGGGTGCCGCTGACCACCGAGCTATTGAACGATCTGGACGCCAATGGCTGGGAACTCTACAACGTGGACAAGGACCCAGCAGAGACCAGGAACCTGGCCGCAGAAATGCCGGACAAAGTGCAGGAGATGGCTCAGCGCTGGTACGCAGAAGCCGGCAAATATGGTGTTTTGCCCCTGGCTACAGGCGACTTGCAGCGAGGGAACGTGCCCCGGCCGTCAGTCTCCCGGCCTCGGAATCGGTATGTCTACTACCCAGGTAGTGCACCGGTCCCGGCCCCCGCAGTGCCAAGGCTCTACAATCGTCCGCACAGCATTACAGCGGAAATATTCATTCCAGAGGGAGGTGCTGAGGGGGTACTGATGACGCAAGGTGGTCGCCTATCTGGGTACGCTCTTTTTGTCAAAGAAGGGCATCTGCACTACATTCATAACTATGTCGGGCTGGAAATGTTCGAGGTGGTCTCGAGCGAACCCGTTCCTACAGGGGATGTCAGCCTGCGCTTCGAGTTTGAGCCGACCGGCGACCCAAAGTTCAGGGAGGGCAAAGGCTCGCCGGGCCGCTTCCAGCTCTATATTAACGACAAGCTGGTAGGCAACCTGGAAGTCCCGTATTCGACGCCCAACATGTTTGGCATGTTAGGCGCCAGCTGCGGTTATGCGGCTTTTGACTCGGTGGCCCCGGAGGTCTACGAAGCCCCGTTCCGCTTCACCGGTGAGATTAAGCAAGTGGTGATAGACGTATCCGGCGAGGTGATCAAAGATGAAAAGGCCGAGTTGAAACGGCTGATGACACAGCAGTAGCATCTTCAATGGATCTGCGCCACAGATTTACTCTGACGCATCCACATAACAATCTCTCATGATGACAGCGAAGGCTCAAGTGACCGAGCCTTCGCTGGGAAAGACAAGGATAAATTTCTATGGAACTCCTCAATACCTTATATAACCTGATGAGCCTGGTCTTCGTGCTGGGCACGATCTGTTCGATGGGCCTGAGCCTGACGATAAAACAGATCACCGGGCCGCTGCGCAGTGCACGGTTTGTGATCATCGCCCTGCTGGCAAATTTTGTGGTGCCGGTCATCCTGGCATTGGTTCTCATCCAGCTCTTTTCTTTGGATGAGCCTCTAGCCGTCGGATTGCTGCTGGTTTCCCTGGCGGCGGGGGCACCCGCCTTACCGAAGACAGCGGTATTTGCAAAACTGGACACCGCTGAAGCAACCGGGTTGATGGTGCTGCTGGTCGTGGTGACCATACTTGTGATGCCCATCCTCCTGCCGCTTTTCCTGACCGGGGTCTCCGTGACTTTCTGGGACATCGCCTCCGGCTTGGTTTACCTGATCCTGATTCCCCTGGCAATCAGCTTGTTCATCCGCGCCCGTTATCCCGATGTGGCGGCATCCATCCAACCCATGTTTGCCCAGGCTTCCAACCTGAGCTTGCTGATTTTGATGGTGCTGATGATTGTGTTGAACTTCAACGATGTCATTGGGCTGCTGGGGAGTGGCGGGCTGCTGGCCAGCCTGATCCTGATCGTGTTGACCACGGCAGGAGGCTACCTCCTTGGCCGTCTGGGGAAGGCTGGTGGCTGGCTGCAAGCCCTTGGAGCCGGCCAGCGCAATATCGCCGCGGCCATGGTCGTCGCCACCACGAACTTCGGCAACAATGAAATTGTGATGGTTGTGGTCTTTTCGCTGATCGGCATGGTGGTTCTGATCCCGCTGGCCATGGAATTGGGCAAACGGCGCGGTGGCAATCTAACTCAGGAAAACGAAAAACCCGAACCTGCCGTCTGAAAAAACATCCACAAATCGAACTGATTAGTTGGAATAGTGATGATAATAAATCTTCATCCATAACCTTTAGAGACACCTCGCAGAGGTGTCTCTTTGGTTTCCATTATCTTATTGAACAATTTCCAAAACTAAAATTTCTATTTTTTCGAAAAATCCAGGATGGGGAGATTTCAAACCAAGAAATTATCCACCCTAAACCACATCATTTTCCATAGAACCAGCTTGAAACAAGGCCAGAATTTCATCCTGGAGGATGTAGTCCACATCCCCTTTGACCAGGAAGCGATCGACGCCTGCATCCAATGCGGCTTCCTCGTAATATGGATACATCGTCAACATGATCACTCTTATCTCAGGTTGGTGTTTATGAATCCATTTCGCGAGCCATAATCCATTAATCACTGGCATTTGAACATCCAAGATGACCAGGTCAGGCTCAACCTCTTTAATAACCCGTATGGCACATTCACCATCCCTAGCCTCATAGATTTCGTTAATGAAAGGGGAGAAGCGCAATAAGGCTTTCAAACCCTGTCGGGTGTTCTTCTGATAATCGACGATCAAGATATTAATTTTTTGTTCCATCGCAGTGTTTACCTTGTTGTTTTAAGGTAGGATTGGATTCCAAAGAATGATAGGGCTGTTGCTCTGAGTTCTTTCCAAGCAGCTTCGCCATGCTTTGTATCGGCTCAGTTTATTCTTCATCCTCAAGTGAGGTTAAACCCCTCTTGAGGGCGTACAGGGTTGCCTGGACCCTGTTGGCTAATTGTAATTTTCGCAAAATGCGACTGACATGCGTTCGCACGGTCACGTCAGCAACAAACATTTTTTCTGCAATCTCATGGTTACCATATCCCTTTGCCAGCAGCTTCAGGACATCGGTTTCCCGGTCAGTGAGGGGATCAGGGATGGGTTCATCGCGGCTCGAACGGCGCAGCTCCTTCAACACCTTCCGTGCGATGTTGGGTTGCAGCGAAGGCTCTCCATTATTAATATCGCGGATCGCTTTGATTAATTCTTCCGGTTCAGAGTCCTTCAACAGGAAGCCCATCGCACCAGCTTTAATGGCAGGAAAGACCTTTTCATCGGTGATAAAGCTGGTCAACACCAGGATTTTCGCCTCCGGGTCCTTTTCTGTGATCTGCTGAATCGCCTCAATGCCGTCCATTTCAGGCATGATCAGGTCCATCAGGATGACATCTGGATTAAGTTTGTCAAATGCTTCAATGGCTTGAAGGCCGTTGTGGGCTTCACAGATGATTTTGATGTCTTCAATAGTATCCAGAAGCGCGCGTATCCCACCAATCACAATGGGATGATCGTCAACCACCATCACTCGAATGGGTTGTTCGCTCATGGGTACACTTCCCTTCTCTATCATAGATCAATTTCTGGATCTTGAAATTAATTGTAATCAAACCTTATGCAAAATGTAAACAACTTCTTGATGATTTTTTCTCAACAATCTAGTGTGATATTACTCTCATTTTTCTCAACACCTGTTGATTTGATAACCGCATTTGAACTAAATCTTTGGATAACAAATCGGCAGTAGCGGTCGAAAGGGACCAAAGGGTCGTTGACAAAGAAGTAGTGTGTTAAGTGGTCTTTCGACCAATGGATCAAACCGCCTTCAATTATTATTGTACATGAAATATCAATTCATTTCTTGAGAATCAACACGATTTCAGGGGAATCGGAAAGTAAGAAAATCCTTTATTGAATTTCACTGGAATAAATACTTGGAATCTCCGGCCTAAGATCTAATAAAAAGAAAACAAGAAGTTTTAGATTAAATGTCTCTTCTTGAATAGGCGTAGGGGCGACGCATGCGTCGCCCCTTCAACTACATTTGGACTTAACCATTACCCTGTTGGGAATCAGCATTATTTCATTGTGCTTTAATAATTTATACTTGTCGCTATTTTTACAAAATCTTCACGCAATGCTGACGTTTTTCTGACAATGAAACTGAAAGATGCAGCCTTACGATTTAATGCTTTCACCAGAAAAATCATCCTCTGGTTTAGGCGTTGAAGCCCTGAACCGCTCAGGCCACACCAGACGCCAGGTGCCAATTACTAGGATCGCCCAAAAAATGCCAATGAGCAGGATCAGCAAATAATCCCAAAGGGATTGCAGCGGTGCCACCCTTAACCAACGTTGGGCAGCCGGGATGAGAGTGGTGATGTGAAATAGAATGTAAAACACGAGGGCTGAGATTGTGGTCTGCCATCCCCCGCCGAAGTCATCCCCACCCACCAGGAATCGTACCGGCGGTTGTACAAAGATGGTTAAAAATAATCCCATCAGGACCAGTGCATGTGTGACGGCAAGCTGAGAATAAGCGATCCCAGCACCCGAGCTCTGGAAAATAAAATCGATCATCAAGACAGCCAATGAAGTGATAATTGCCGCCGGTGTAATAAAATGGAATAATAAACGAGGCATGTCCTTCCCATCAATGGTCGTGGCAGAAGCCCATAAGCTCAGGGCGATGGAGGGAAGGACGATGGTAAAAACGTTGATCATACCGCCCTGGGCTGGATGAAAAAAGAAGGTGCGTTCGCCTGCGATGTACATCGCGATCACCAAAATCAATGTGTAGGTGATGCGGGTCAGGTTGAGTTTAAGCACATCCATCACGCTGTTGACAATGCGCTGCCCTTTTTGTAGAGCGTCCGTTAAGGCATTGAAGGTGTTCTTTAATACGATGATATCTGCCTGGTCCAGGACGGTAGGGCTGCTGCCTTTGCGCGTGATACTGAGATCTGCCGTTTGCATAATTGGAAGATCTCTAATCGAAGTGCCCAAAACTGCTACATGCTCACCTTGAGCTTGTAAAGCCTTGATAATCCGGATCATTTGATCCGAATTGACATTAGTAAATATAGTCTTATCAATCACATCCTTTTCAAAATCTTCCAATGGAAGTTGCGAAAGCTCATGGCCATTAATTAATTTCCTTTCACTTTCGATAATACCGAGCTGATGCGCCAGGGTTAAAGTGTTAGCTGGTTCAGCTTCAGTGAGGATTTTAAGTGAGATATCCTCCTCCTTGAAAAACTTCACGGTATTCATAACCTCAGGACGAACTTCATCGATAAATTTAATAATGCTCAGCGGAATTAAGTCCTGCGGGCATTGTGGGTAATGTCCCTCATCGTAGATTGATTGCTTTGAAGGTGAGTAAGCAAACATCAGGCGTTTGATCTTTTCTTGTCCCTCAATTTCAGTTTGCTTATCATCCTTTTCTTTCCGTTGAAATACACCGTTCAAGCGCTTTCGGAAAGCTTTAAAAAAGCCCTTTTCATCGGAAGCATTCACTGCGGTTTCATCTGCCTCCGAAAGATTGCTGTTTTCCTCATCGCTTTCTGATTCATCCGAGATATCCTTATCACCAGTCTCCTTTTCAGGTTTACCTTTTCCAAACCACCTGCGCAGCTGACCCCCAATCCCCCCTGTGTTTTCTTGGAGCAGATCCGGCGTTTTGGGATCCGATTCGAGCGGCTCCATCGATTTTAAATTCGGTTCCAATACTTCCGGGTAGCCGATCACAAAGGTGCCTGGCATGTCCGCTGAAGAAAATGTCATGGCTTCCCATCCATAAAGCGATAAGTAGCGAGCTTGCTCGTGGATGGCGTGCGGTTCTCCATCCAGACTATCCCTGATAATCGTAATTGGATATCTTTCCCCGGATATGCTGTGGACATAATTCCCTAAAGCCTGTCGGACCCGTCGTTCAGAAAAGTTTATGGTATCCTCTGGAGGCAAAAGCATCTCAAGTTCTACGGTCAATCCCATCAAACCCCCATGCCGGATAAAACATACCGTTGAAACCTGAGCCAACGACTCGATTGTCTGGCTGTTGTGAACCAGAACATCTGACCGGGCAATTTCCGCGCTGCCAACCGCGTAGTTAATCACGATCATCAACAGCAAACCGCTGGGAAGAATACTGAAAATGATAGACATCACCTCCCGGTAGGTCACAAGCAGGTCTGGTGGCAGAAGCTCAATCCGAACTACTTCCAAGAAAAAGAAAGTATAGAAAATGCTGACGACCACCAGCAGGACATACAGCACCTGTTCAATAATTTTTTGCAGCGGGGTTTTGGTTCGAATGGAAGCCACAAGCTCTGCTGATCCTATAATATCTTGTGTCCGGACATTTAACCGGTCCCTACGATAAACCACCCAGCCAGATTTACAATAGGTTCCTGCAGTGAGTGAATCACCCGGTTGTTTTTCTATTGATTCTTCGCCGTTGGCCAGCTTGGATTCATCAATTTCAAGGTTTGCAGACTCCAGCAGAACACCATCTGCCAGGATTTCATCCCCCTTTCCAGCAACCAATACATCACCAACAACAAGCTCATCCTGATCGATGCTTTGTAACCTGCCGTCACGGATCACTAAAGCCATCGGTCTTGCACGTCTGGCTAACTCTCCTACTCTACTTGCAGCCCGCGTTTCTTGAAAAATATTGATCCCGATGCTTAAAATCAGGGTTCCAAGAGTCGCCAGAGCGCCTAAGGGATCTCTTAATAGGACTTGCGAAACAGCAAGAACAAGAATGGTCACATTAAAAATCGTAAAGGCATTTTTGTTCCAGCGCTCTTTTTTCGCCTGCTTTTCGGCGATCAATTGTGCCTGAAGGACGTCATCGGTCCTGCGCTGTTCAACTTCAAGTTGACTTAATCCCTGATGTGAAAGCTGGAAATCAACAGTTTCCAGTTTAGTTGTTCTTTCTCGTGTGCGCCAGCGCTGTACGAGCCGCTGAATTAACACAGCCAGCGCGCCCATACCCAGGGAGCCGAAGATCACATAAAGGAGGGTTTTTAATGTCTTATTTTTTATCATTTAATCTAGCTTGGCTTGTCCTGTTATCAATGGACCATTCTTTCAAAGATGACTGGTATATGACTTAACAAATGTAACCGCTGCTCAGGTGTTTTGTCATCCTATAAATGTTGATTTCCTGTCAACAAAATGAGAAACCTTATCGTCTTCTTGTGATATGATCAGGCAGGATCTCCATTTAATTTAATTGCGGATTTCCGTTGATAAAAAACCTGTTAGTCACTATAATGGATGTGAACTTTGAGCCCATTTTATCATCATAATTTCGTGACGGAAGTTTTCACTACTTAATAATCAGGAAATGAGCGTATTAATTGTGAAATTACTGCCTCGCATGGCTTTGCTGTGCTTTATTTTTTTATTCTTGCTCCCTCAATCTGCCCTTGCCCAGGAGGAAGAACAATCTGCAGGGGTTTTAATCATTAACCAGGATCAGGAGCAATATCCACTGGGTCAATATCTTGAAATTCTCAGGGATACAAGCAATGATCTGACCATCCAGGAAGTAGCCAGTGAAGATTACCAGGATCAGTGGTTTACCTCCCAGGTGGATGTACCTAATTTTGGCTTTCAAACTGTACCTTACTGGGTCAGGTTTCGGGTCAAAAATCAATCGGAGCAGGACCAGGAATGGGTAATTGCCCAGGGATTTAAGAACACTCATTATATGGATCTCTACATACCTGAAGAAAATGGGGAATTTTATTTTATTAAGGAAAATGGAATATTTAGTGCGACGGAAATACTTAACAGTCCCTTCAATTATCTTTCCTTTAATGTGGATATCCCACCTGGGAGTGAACAGATCTTCTATATCCGCTTTAAAAGTGAAGCGTCGATGACCCTCTCACTGAACCTTTTGTCCCCTGAAAGGTATGCCAGGCAAATATTTTTGAATCAATTGAAATTGGGGGCTTTTTACGGCGTCCTGCTGATTATTGGTTTGTACAATGCCTTTCTTTATTTTAAGCTCAGGGAAATGGAATACCTGTTCCTTGTTCTTTTCAATCTCGGTGTATTCGGATTGTACTTCTTTACCGATGCGATGATCGCGCTATTTCTTCCAATAATCTCTCCATGGTGGGCAAAAATCTTGATCCTCGTGTCACTCGGTACCCTGGATTTTTCATTTTTGAGATTTGTTGACACATTTTTGGACCTAAAATGTCATTTTCCAAAAATACATCGCCTTACCAATATTCTATCCATAGTACTCCTGATCCTAGGTTTTTCAGGTTTGTTTATCAGTTACACCATCATAGCCAATATCCTGCTCTTTCTCGGGACCATCATTGCTTTTATAACGCTTATTTTAAACATGCACTTCATTCGTAGGGGTCAGCGCCAAGCGAAGTATCTCCTATTATCTTTGGTTTTCTTCCTATTGGGTGCAATCCTGCTCAACTTAACCCGGCAGGGATATATCCCCAGCAATTTCATCACGGAAGAATTTCAGCGCTTTGGTCTAGTCTGGATGGTCTCCTTTTGGTCGTTGGCAATGGCTGACCGAATGCATACCCTCAAAACGGAAGCCGAAAGATCCCAAAGTCAAGTTGAAGAAAATGAAAAGCGTCTGACACAATACCTGGATTCCATGCCCTTCGGAGTAGTGGTTTATGATGCAGAATTCCATCTGCGGTATATCAACCAACAATCCAGGGAGATTCTAAACCAATCGAGCACAGAAATATCCTTCGATCAAATCATGCATAGTTCGCTTGAGGAGACAAGCCGTTTTTTGGGCTTCAAAGTCCTCAATACAGACAAAAGCTACCCCATCGAAGAGTTGCCAGTTTTTCGAGCGATCCAAAGGGGAAGCCCTGCCTATACCGATGACCTTGAAATCGATCTGGGAGATCGAAAGATTCCCCTGGAAGTCTGGACCAATCCCCTGGTTGATGCCTCTGGGGACATCATCGGAATAGTGGTTGCCTTTCAAAATATTCAGGAGCGTTTGGATCAAGAAAATTTACTGCGCCAAAGTGAGGAGCTCCGCAAGAAAATCCTGGAGGGGTCCAGCATAGGCACCTGGATGAACAACTTAATCAGCGGTGAGGTGATCTGGGATTCCCGAACAAGGGAGATATTTGGCGTGGCGTTCGATACACCAGCCAGCCTGGACCTTGGCTACAGTCTGATCCATCCAGAAGATCTTGAAATGGCTCAGGATGCCTTTGAACAGGCGATTTCCCCCCTATCCAACGGGGCTTATGAGGAGGAAAAACGCATTATTCGACCGGACGGACAGGAGCGCTGGATATCAACCAGGGGCAATGTCATCTTTGATGAAGAATCTGGTGTCCGACAGGCAGACCGCATGGTTGGGGTGGTCATAGATATCACCGAACAAAAACTGGCAGAAAAAGCATTAGAAGAAAGCAGGATCCAATACCAAAAATTAATCGAAACTATGAACGAAGGATTGGGTGTAGCTGATGAAAATGCGATTCTAACCTATGTTAACCCCCGGCTTGCGGAGATGCTGAAATATCAGCAGGAGGAAATGGTAGGGAAACACCTGAGTGAATTTTTTGATCAAGAGAACTTTGAAATTGTTCGCGAGCAACTTGCCCGACGCCGCTTGGGCCAAGAACAATCTTATACCCTCACGTGGCGTTGCAAGGATGGTTGCGAATTACATACCCTGGTGGCACCAGCAGCAGATTTTGATGAGCATGGAAATTTTTTGCGTTCGATAGCCGTGGTTTCCGATATCACCGAACAGGTCAAAGCGAATCAGCTTCTTGACCAGCGTATGATCGAGAGGACTCAAGAGATTACATCATTAATGGAGGTTTCTCGGACGATTGTGAGTCCCCTGGATTTTGAAGAACAGTTGAAGATAATCCTGGAAAAACTCAGCACAGTGATCAAATTTGATGGGGCATCTGTTTTATTACATAAACCAAGTAAGCTGATCGCGAGAACTTTCCAAATGCAGATCCCAAAAGATATCACCGAGAAAATGGTTCAAGCCTTCACACAACCAGGCTTGATTGACATGAGATTTTTACATGATGAAGCAATTATCTTTCCGAATATAAGGGAACAATCTAAAGAGGCACAAAGTTTCTTCAATTTGACGGGGTCAATATTCAGTTCTGTTCCACAAGAAATGGTTTCCTGGATGGGTGTACCGATTAAGAGTAGAAATACCCTGATTGGCGTCCTCAGCGTGCATAACGCTCAGGTAGATTTTTTCACCCCTGAGATGGCAAAATTGATGCAGGCTTTTGCCAATCAAATCGCGATTATTTTTGAGAACCAGCAGCTCTATAGGCAGGCACAATCCCTGGCAGCCGCCGGTGAACGGGACCGGCTTGCCCGTGAGCTGCACGACTCCGTCACACAATCGCTGTACAGTATTCGCCTATATGCAGAGGCTGTGCGGAGTGCGCTGAAAGCTGGACAATTGCCGCTGATTGAAAAGAACCTGGATCAATTAATTAGCATCGCCCGGGATGGGATGAGTGGTTTGCGGCTTCTGATCTATGAGTTACAACCCCCGGTACTTGAAGAATTGGGATTAATCGGTGCACTGCAAAAACGCCTTGAGATGGTTGAGAACCGGGCGGGTATTCATTCTGAACTAAATGTTAATGGCAAGCCCGATTTATCCAGCAATATTGAAACCCAACTTTACTGGATTGTTTATGAAGCGCTGAGCAACGTTTTAAAACATGCAAAGGCAAAAAACGTCTCACTAAATTTTGATTTTTTTGATGATACCACAACGGTTATCCTGCAAGATGATGGCGTGGGTTTCGATCCTTCAACACAAAATCAAACCAATGGCAGCGGATTGAAAAACATTGTCAATCGTGTGAAAAGTTTCGGTGGCAAATTGCGTATAGACTCAAAACCTGGAGAAGGAACGTTATTAAGGATTGATATCCAACATTAGGAAGATATTATCAGCTGAAAAATTTATCATGATTTCAGCGCTTATTTTATTTTTTTCCTACGTCAAACTCAGGACCATTCGATCCAGATCTACAAAAAGCAAAATCTAATGTGGTAACTATCTTGGTATGTGAATTTCAGGCACGAGCGTGCCTGAAATTCACAGGGCGTTATTTATGAAGTGTGTTCTCATGAAATGGTCGAAACCAGGAAGAGAAATCAATGGGTGAACCATAGGGTGCTGGGATGACTCAAACTATTTCAGTACGATTTGCTTGGACATCATCGCCATACCTTCCAGTTTGATCAGCCTCCATTATGGGTGGCATAACCACCCACCATCTTCACTTTTACCGAGACATTCCCTACAAAAACCCGGCTAGCCAACAACATAGCTGACAGGTTGATTCCTGGGTTGTACTGGACATTGAGATAATCCAGTACAGCCAGATATGAGCACAGCTTATGCACGATAAATGGTTGCCATAACCCGCGGCAGTTGATTACGGAGCGGGGACAACAGGCACATTCTCTGTGTCGGTGGTTGTAACCCAATCAGCGGATACCCAACCCATCCCTTCACTGACCACATCCGTCGGAAGCTTAATAACCCACCATCCGCCATCTTCACTGACGCCAATGACTTCTCCGGTGGCACCCTTAGCCGCCACGAAATGTACGGTATATTCTAATCCTGGACCACTGCGGACGTTAATAACATCCAGGGCAGTGGCTGTTGGCGTCCCTTCAGGGGGTGATGGTAGTTCGCCTTCGGGCGGCTCGGGCGGCGTTGGAAAGATAGGCATGTTTTCACCACCTTCTACCTCGACAAACTCACCAGACACCCAACCCTGTCCAAGAGGATCAACTTCCACAGGGATCTTCACAACCCACCAATCACCCGTTTCACTGACACCGATTAATTCAGCAGTTGCGCCTTTCGCAGCCACACCAAAACTGGGATACTGTGTTCCTGGTCCGCTGCGAACATTTATAGCTTCCAAAGCTGTTGCGAAGGGAACACCCGGGGCTGGCGTGGGTAAGGATGCTTCAGGACCCTCGACCCCTTCATCTGAATCACCAAGGATAGCGCTCACGATGAGCACGATGGCGACAACAGCGACAACTGCCAGCGCAATCCACCCGATAATTCGCCATGGGCTTTTGCTTTTCTTTTCTTCATTCATTGGATACTTATCCTTTCTATATGTCCTAATATTTGATTGGTTTTGGTAATAAATTTACTTGCGTTGATTTCGATATCATCACAAGTGTCAATCCAAATTTGCTATGTTTATGCCTGACCAGGCTCGATCGGTTCAAGTACCTGATCCCACCAGGAAGATTAGCCCAACAAATACTTTTTCTGCAGAATTGGTCAAGCTGATCCTTTGGGAGAGATGGGATTCGGGCACCGAGATTGTGCCTGAATTCAAAGGAGAACCGAGTACCATGAAGTGAAATCTGATTTTATGGAAATCACGCTAAGCAGACATCATCAGATTGTTTGACCTTTTCTCACCACAAAATGCTATAAAACAAATGCAGTTGCGCTTTCCTGATAAAAAACTCATATAATCACATGGACGTATGAATCCCAAAAGGGAATTGTATTCTTTCGAATAAAATTTATCGGAGAATGCGTTGTTTGTCATCCGCCGGATGTTGAATCTTGGAATAACAATTGGTGAACTAAAATCAACATTTCGAGGACTTTTAATTTACTTTCTGTGCAGCTGAATTCGCTCGCTGCAATGCTTTTCCAATGGTGAAAGGGGAAATTAAACCGAGATTCTCAACAATTGTTGCTTATGGGTCAACAGGTGTTAATGGGTTTACTTGTTTTGTGTTGCTTTTTTTTACCCAAAAAATCATCCAAAATAGGACGACAGAAGCTTGTTTTTTTGGTATCTTAGAATGTGAAGCTTTGTTTGCAGATTAGTTTATTCTAATCAGCAAAGGTGTAATTTAAATGGATTGAAAAATTTGAGTCAAAAAAAAGGCAACGACTGAGACATCACGGATCAGCACCCAACATCATCCTGTAGCTGGAACACAGTCACCAGCAGAATCAAGAGAAACCGTGATTCAAAATGACCTATTATGCTAAATTTTTTCTAACAATTTATTCACACGAATTGGCTAAAAGTTGCTGACTAAGAGCGAAAAACAAGATCAATACTTAATCAACATAATCTGGAGAAAAAAACATGAGAAGAAGACAGCAAGCACGGAGAGAAGAACGTCAAACCTTTGGTCGAGGTGGCACAGCCACCCACTATAAGATGCGCCAGAGACTAATCGCCTTTGGAGATGACTTCTTCATTGAGGACCAATCAGGAAAGAAAATATTCAAAGTTGATGGTAAAGTTCTCAGGGTACGTGACACATTGAAATTCAAAGATATGCGGGGGAATACCCTCTGTCAGATCCAGGAACGAATGCTGCGAGTGAAGGACAGCATGGCCATCGAAGATGCAAATGGCAAAAAGGTCGCAGAAGTCAAGAAAGCCTTAATCACACCGCTGCGCGATCGTTGGACAGTTAAGATCCGCAATGGTCCTGACCTTGCGGTGCAGGGGAATATATTGGACCACGAATATCAAATCGGTGAAGGCAGGCAAAAAGTCGCCCAGGTTTCCAAAAAGTGGTTTCGAGTTCGGGATACCTACGGGGTGGAGATATCACCCTCTCAGGAAGATGTTTTAATCCTGGCGGTCACTGTTGCTTTGGATATTATGGCGCATCCCACAAAATGAGAAAACGCTTGATAACTTTGCCAGAATTGATTGTGTTTTCAGGGGAAGAATAATTTTCAAATGAGATATTGAGAAAAGGAGTTCAAATGTCTGATTTAATAGGAAGAACGATTGGTGAATACCAATTAGTTCAATTAGTTGCTGAATATGAGGACAGCCTGCTGATTAAAGGCTTCCAACCCAGTATGGATCGATATGTTGGAGTCACGCTTCTTAAGCCGCATGCCGTTCGGGATCCATCCATTGTGGGTAGATTCTTAAAGGCTGCTGAAATTCAAGCACAGATGCAGCATGTCAACATCCTTCCAGTTTATGAATATGGACAGGAAGAAGATTTGGTTTATAGCGTGTCCCCTTTCGAGGAAATGGGAACGGTGCGAGATAACTTGAACTTGTTCCGTGACCTTAATAATGCCGCAACCTTGGTTGGCCAGATCACGGATGGCTTGGAATATATTTATTCTCAAGGGTTCATTCATGCGAATCTTAAGTCTTCAAATACCTTCCTTGATGTTCATCGGCGTCCGCTTTTAAATGACTTTGGAATGTCCCGTCCTGCAGGGAGGACAACAGATCCCTATGTTAGTCCTGAACAGGTGCAAGGCGACATGGTAGACCAGCGAACGGATGTGTATGCCCTGGGTGTGCTGCTCTATGAGCTGTTAACTGGGGTCGCGCCACCAGCGTTAGTCATCGCTAAACCGAGTGCAAGGCGACCGGATCTTCCTGATGATATTGATCGTGTTGTCTTAAAAGCAATGTCTCAAAACCCAGAGACACGATTTTCAAGCCCGGCTGAATTCAGAGACGAATTTAAGAATGCAGTTCAAAAGACATTGCCATCTGCAGTTGAACCTGCAGCAACACCCGAACCAACGCCTGCGGTCTCGCAATCTGTGAATGTACAACAGCCCAAGGGAACCAACTGGGCTGCGATTATTTTGAGTGTCATCCTGATAGCGGTACTGATCGGGGCAGCTGCTATTATCATCCCGGGACTCTCAGAAGACGATGAGGTTGCTGAGGTCCCCACCCAACTACCTGTTGAACCAACCATCGAACCGCCAGTTGAACAACCCCCTGTTGTGGAACCAACAGAGCCGCCAACAGATGATCCTGATGGGCCAGGGTTAGAATTACCCGAAGGATTACCTGATTTTTGCTATTCTATCGGGTTTGCTGCTGGCATTGCCGTGTTTGGGATTACAATTGCTGCGAAGAAGCACAAAAGGGAAATATTCTACGACGATTAAATGAGCGGAAAGTCTATTGCTAATTAAATAAAATAAGGATGTCTGTTGACGACTGGATCGATCTGACATCCTTATTTAACTTTGCATACCAGAATACTTTATTGGATAATCTTCTCCACATGATCAGCGGTAGATCTTCAGCCTGCATTGCCCCCTGGAGATAAGCCAACCAAAAAAATTTGCACGCCAATAAACCTGATCAAAAATCAATTTTTCGCACATAAGGTTAGATCAAAAAAGCCACACCATCCATCAAATAAACAGATCGAATTTTATCTCAGTAACCTGGCTTGAGAGATGGTTAAATTGAAGTGTACCGCCGAGTTTACGGATCCTGTTTTTGATTCGATTGAAGCTTTCAATGTAAACTGCTTCAGTTATCTCTCTTGGCAAAAATATTTTGTCAATAAAGATTCTAAATTGGTTTAGATCTTTCTCAGCAATAATTTTTATGGAAAGGTTTTTTGTTTCAGTGGTTTTTTCTAAATAGTTCAATAATTCCTGAATGATCCCATAGACCTCGCACTCAATTTGATTCGGCAGCACCAAGTCACCTATCACAGTAAGGCTGGTTTGGATTCCCTGTTTTGCTTCAATCACTTCAAACCGGGACTGGATTGCCTTGATAATGCCAAACTCTTCAAGAATCTGGTTGTTGAGTTCAAAGATCATTAAGCGCATATCTTTAACAGCATTCAAAGAGACCCTTTGGAGTTCATTTAAATGACATATCGCAATCTTAGATTTATCCAGATCTAATGCCCTTTGGGTAGCATTGGCATAAAGGTTAATGCTATAAAGTGATTGAGCAATGGAATCATGCAATTCGTAAGCCAGTCGATTTCTTTCTCTTAGGATGCCATTTTGTTGAGAGAGTTCATAGAGATTGGCGTTTTGAATAGCAATAGCCGCAAAATTAGCAAATAACTCACCCATTTTTAGGGTTGCATCATCATAATAAGCTTCTTCATGGTAAGCCAAAATCATAATCCCAATTTGATTTTCGTTTACCCACATTGGGAGAAATAACCAGGATAGGAACCTTTTTAAATTTTTAATCTCCAGATTGAGGATGATGCTGATTTCAGCTATCAGATCAGGGGTTTCATTAATATTTTCGATATAGAACGAGTGCCTATTGGTAACCAAATGATGAATTTCAGGGGTGCGATCTTTGGTTGCTAAAGGGATTGGCGAAAGTTCCGGAATTGGTGGGCCATGATAGGCTTTTAAAACTAGAGCATCGTCTTCTATGGTGAAAACTCCACCCGAATTATAATGGATTATTTTCTCCATTTTTTTCAAGATAGTCTTGAGCAATTCTTGGAGATCAAGCATTGAAATAACAGATTTTACTGTCTCAAGCAAGGCTGGGATATGCATCTGCTGTTTTGAGGCAAAAAATTCTTTATATTGAAACTCTGAAATCGTCTCGTACAAAACAATTGCATATCTCTTTCCATTATTTTCAAAGCCTGTGACCCTAACCAATAACCATTGAGAATTTTCCTCTATGTTTGATGGGTTTTCCATGAAGAAATGACCAATTCGGCCATCGAGCACAGACCGGAGCCCATCTGCTAAAGGTTTTCCCCAAACAGAATGAAATCCTTCAGATCCCTCACATACCTCGAGATAGTTCACCCCTTCAACAGCTTGATTCCCATGGATTCTCTCTTCAGATAATGCTGCCCAAGCCTGGTTCAAGCTTATTATGATTCCATTTTGATCAACGATAGCAGCGGGGCAAGATAAACAATCAAACGCTTTGGAGAATAAACTTTCAATTAAATTATCTCCAACCAGGTTGTCTTTATCCCTAGTGAAATCTGTCAGCATATTTTTAGAACTTGCTTGGGGATGCAGTGGTCTTTCAATACTATTTTTCATAATATGTTGGTCAAAAACATTTCTTACAAAAATTCCTGTTGATTTTGGTATGTTCAGTATCTATGAGAATAAACAGAAAAAATATCAAAATAATTCCTCAAATATTAAAATTCCAAATCTCATTAGCGTTATAAGACACTGGAATTTGATTTTAGGTTTTTACTTAGCAAGCATTAAGGGAATTTAATAGAAAATAAGAAAAAAATCGTCATCATAATGATGATTAAAGTTGTTGATTCTATTCATCATTTTGACAATTTAAATTGATTTAGATTTGTTTAGACCATTTAATAATTTTGAGGGGGAAAAATCAACAATTAATGGATGACTTCGCTATGTTGATTTGATAATATTATTTTAATTATTTTATATCAACAAGGGATGATGCATTTCGAAAGTTGCATCCAACGCAATTTTGCATCATTCAAAATGATAATTTTTGGAGAGAGGAATTTTGAAATGTCTGATTCTATCTGCTTAACCTTATTTGGTTTAATCTTCGGCATCTTGGTAGTTTTTAATGGGTACACGCTATTTCGATCCCTGCTACCACTGTTCGGAGCGATTTTTGGCTTCTTCCTCGGTCTTCAGACGATGTTTTTTGTCTTTGGCATTGGTTTTCTATCAACTTTGACAAGTCTCATTGTCGGCTTAATTCTTGGCATTGCCTTTGCCGCATTTTCATATCTTTTCTACAGATTTGCCATCGCATTGTTAGCAGGATCGCTCGGATATGGAATCGGTGTCGGGTTGTTGCAATGGATTGGCTTGGAGGTTGGCATTATCACCTGGTTGGTGGGGATTGCTTTAGGTGCAGTATTAATTTACCTCACCTTCAGGTATAAATTAGAGAAATATGTGATTGTCATAAATACATCTCTGATTGGTTCAGCCATCATTCTGAGTTCAGCGCTATCGAGCATGGAAACGACAACAATTATTAACATTGTGGAAAATCCAATCCGAGAATTAATCCAATATTCTCCAATTTGGGCGATCCTATTCCTGGTGATTGCTGGCGCCGGCATCGTCGTTCAGATGAAGAAACCAAATTTCAAAAAATGGTCAGAACCCCTTACTCGCGATCCTATCCGCGATTTTGATCCCATGGATTTCAATCAATAATTCGCAAAAATGCGAATTCCATCAATATCCTGAATAAGAAGGGATGGAACGGCAAGAGATATTATCCATCCCTTTTTCTTGATGAGCCAACCTGATAGTTGAGCTTTTCTAAATTCATAATGACTCCACTGTTTCTTGATGATTGATAACTCTCCCGGATATGGGTGAAACTGTTGCCTTTATTAGTTATGGGTTGAGGGTCAGGTTGATGATCTCATCATTCACCTTTGGGAAAACTTAAACATATATCCCCATGAATGGGTCCAATTAAAACGGATTGGACTCGTTTTCAATTAAATTTTCAAAGATTCTCAGTGAGGATTTACCAAGATTTTTACTGTGATCAATGAATTTCAACAATTAAGGATGGGACCCAGCGCATCTCACCTGACCTGATTTCATGTGCTAAAATGAAGGCGTTATGGAATGGAATGATCACATCCAGCACATCCTGGATACCCTTCCCGATAAACCGGGCTGCTACTTGATGAAAGACAAGGATGGGTGCATCATCTATGTGGGCAAGGCTAACAACTTGCGACACCGTGTCAGGTCCTATTTCCAATCTACTGCGCAAGCATATGATAAAACGCGGCGATTGGTTCGGGAGATTGCGGATATTGAGTGGATTGTGGTGGGGTCCGAACTGGAGGCATTGATCCTCGAGATGACCTTGATCAAGCGCCATAAACCGCGCTTCAATGTCCGTCTCAAGGATGATAAACGCTACCCCTACATCAAGGTCCACTGGCAGGATCCCTTCCCCAAAGTGACGGTCACCCGCCAAATGAGCAAGGATGGGGCAAGATATTTTGGGCCTTATACCAGCGTCTGGGCGGTTCATCAAACCCTTGACTTGCTTCGTAAGATTTTTCCTTATCTCACCTGCAACCGGGATATCACCGGCAAGGACAGCCGAGCCTGCCTGTATTATGATATCAAGTTATGCACCGCCCCCTGTATCGGGGTGATCAACCAAGCGGATTACCGCCAGATTATCGACGATTTATGTAAATTCCTGGAAGGACGCACAGCGCCTGTCGTGCAGCGCTTAAATCGTGCGATGGAAACAGCCGCACAGGAATTACAATATGAAAAAGCGGCGGCGATTCGCGATCAGCTCTTGGCAATTGACAAAGTGATTGAACGCCAAAAAGTTGTCAACACTGATCAGACGGATTCGGATGTGATTGCCATGGCTCGTGCCGATGGGGAAGCCTGTGTGCAGGTCTTCTTCATCCGTAGCGGGAAGTTGATCGGGCGCGAATATTTTGTCCTGGAGGGAACAGAAGAAGAGAACGATGCTGAAATTTTGAGTGAATTTGTCAAACAATTCTATTCCCAGGCAGCCTTCGTCCCCGAGAAAGTACTCCTTCCCAATGAGCTGGCTGAAGCCCAGATCATCAACGCCTGGCTCAACAGCCGTAAGTCCGGAGATAAGGTTGAGATCTCGGTTCCCCATGAAGATATCAACCGTGAATTGGTCGAAATGGCGGCTGAAAATGCGATTGAGACTCTGAATGCCCTGCGATCACGCTGGGAAGCCGATACCAACCGCCAAACCAATGCCCTGGCTGAATTACAAGAAACTTTAAACCTGCATGAACCCCCTAACCGCATTGAATGTTATGATATCTCCACCACCCAGGGTATGGCCAGTGTAGGCAGCATGGTCGTGTTCGAACAGGGAGTCCCCAACAAAAAACTTTATCGTCGGTTTAACATTAAAACTGTTTTGGGGCAGGATGACTTTGCCAGCATGGAAGAAGTGCTTTACCGACGTTTTCGGCGCTGGAAAGCCGCCCAGGAGGAAAAAGAAACGGTCGGTAAAAAACAGGATTTGGCGTTTTCGGTGCTACCCGACCTGCTCCTGGTCGATGGCGGTAAGGGGCAGCTCAGCCGGACGGTCCAAGTCCTGAAACAATTCAACCTGCTGGATCGTGTACCTGTGGCCGGCATTGCCAAGCAAGAAGAAGAGTTATTCATCCCGGGCAAGCACGAATCCCTTTTCCTGGAACGTCACTCCCAGGGCTTGTATTTGGTGCAGCGTATCCGTGACGAGGCACATCGTTTTGCCATCACAGCCCATCGAAAACGGCGACAAAAACAAGGCTTAGCCTCGCGATTGGATATCATCCCCGGCATCGGCCCAGCACGCCGCCGTGAATTATTAAAGAAATTCGGCTCTATCGAGGGCATCAAGGATGCCCCACCTGAAGAGATATCTCAAATAAAAGGCATTACCCTTGATATGGCACAATCCATCAAAGTTCAACTCGAGTGAGAAAGGACTATGAGTAAAAAACCCAATAAAAAACCCTCATCCTATCGCCTTTATCAAATCCTCATGGCAGTTATCGCCTTTATCATGATCCTCTCGATGATCGCACTGGCGCTTCAGTTTTAGATGGGCAAGATGTCAAGTCTTGGCTGGCTGGATGTATCCAACATTGATTTCCATGCCCTCTTACTCTTAGAAAGACTGCACCTTCGTTACCTGGCGCAGCGTCAACCCAGTAAAGCGATGGGAACTGCTTTGAAAGCGCACAGCGCAGTTCAATGGTATTTTAAAACCTATCCTCCCATCACGGCATATCTCGACGGCTGCCTGGCACTGGGAGAGCCCAATCCATCCCAAAAAGCACTGCGTGAAGCTGAAATCGAGGTGCTGGACAGTATGCACGATTGGCTGATTTATGTCCTTGATCCTGGAAAATATGATCAATTAGCGTTTCTTGCCTGGGATGATGAAGAATTGTTGAGTATGGCACATTTCGAAGACAAAATTGTCCTGGATATCGGCTCTGGCACCGGCCGCCTGGCGTTCGCAGTCGCCCCCTTGGCTCGTGTTGTCTATGCAGTAGAGCCCGTTGCCAACCTGCGACGATATCTCTGGCAGAAACGGGAGAAACTCGGGATGGCGAATGTTTACCCGGCAGATGGATCAATCACGCGAATCCCCTTCCCTGAAAATTTTGCTGATATTGCCTTGGCTGGTCATGTCTTCGGAGAAGAACCAGAAAATGAATATCAGGAGATGCTGCGTGTAACCAGGATTGGCGGCAAGATTCTGCTGCACCCTGGGACCAATGCTGGATCAGAAGATGCCGCGCATCATTTCCTCATTGATAAAGGCTTTCAATTTGATACCTTCGAAGAGCCTGGAGAAGGTTTAAAGAGAAAATACTGGCTTGTCAAGCCAAATTAATATACTAAGGAGAAAAAAATATGTTGACGAACAATGGCTATGAATTTGTCGAAGAGACAAAATATCCCAATCTAAATGATCCAGACCAACGGCAAGGAAAGCCGCAACCTCCATATGAAATCCCCCTGGAAGAAGGTAAGCCCCTCATTGACCTTCCAAAGCCAGACTCGATCGATCTTGGCGGTTATAACCTTCGCCAGGCAATCGAAGAACGCCGTTCATTAAGACATTATTCTCAGGATTCATTATCCACGGACGAATTATCCTATTTATTATGGCTGACCCAGGGTGTTAAAAAACTGGATGAGAAACGGCATGTCCTTTGGCGCACTGTGCCCTCAGCGGGGTGCCGACACCCCTTTGAAACCTATCTTTCAATCAACCGCGTCAATGGCTTGGAAGTCGGTCTTTACCGATTTATTGCGACAAGCCATCAATTGGTTGCTTTGCAATTGGACGAGACCTTCAACCAGGGATTGACAGATGCGTGTTTGGGACAACGACAAGTTGCTACCAGTGCTGTGACATTTATATGGGCAGCTGTCCCTTATCGCACTACTTGGCGCTATTCAGAGCGGGGTTACCGCTACCTTTACCTGGATGCTGGGCATGTTTGTCAAAACCTCCATCTCGCGGCAGAATCGATCGATTGTGGGATCTGCGCCATTGGCGCATACGACGATGACGCAGCGGATAAACTGATGGGATTTTCACCACCCGAAAAGTTCGTGATTTATCTGGCATCCTTAGGACGAAGAGAATAGCTTGGGTGATCAATAAAACAGATGTTGTCATCCTGATCTCAGCCGGTGCAGAATGGCGGGCATTACTGCCGCATTACCCCCAAGCAAGGTTGAAATCGACACCCTATGGCGAATATTTTACAACAACTATCGCCAACCAGAACACAACATTCCTGCACGGTGGCTGGGGTAAGGTGGCAGCAGCGGGATCAACCCAATATGCCATCGATCGCTGGTATCCTGCTTCCCTTATCAATATTGGCACTTGCGGTGGTTTTTTCAGCCAGATTGAGCGCGGGGAGATTGTTTGTGCAGAAAAAACCATCATCTATGACATCGTCGAGCAAATGTCAGACTCTGAAGGCGCAGTCGATCATTATGCTGTAGATTTGGATTTATCCTGGTTGCCAACACCGCCCCCACAGCCCGTCGTGCGCACGACATTGGTCTCAGCGGACCGGGATATCCTGCCAGGGGATATCCCCACATTGATCGAGAAATACCAGGCACAGGCAGCCGATTGGGAGTCGGGTGCAATTGCCTGGGTGGCACAAAGAAACCAATTGCCATGCCTGATCTTGCGTGCTGTCTCAGATCTGGTGGATGGGCAATCTGGCGAAGTCTATGGGAATTATGCGCTATTTGAAAAACAATGCGAGGTCATAATGACCAATTTTGCCCTCAATTTATCAAATTGGATAAACGCTTTTACCAAACCAAAACATTAGAAGAATTTTAGCATCATTACCCTGCTCAAGAGTATCAAACGAGCAGTACTATCGCCGCCTGCAAAACAGATCGTCTTTATTTAGTCAACCCAGCTTTACCCAAAAAAGACCCCTGGAATTCTGGAAATGCCAGGGGTCTAAAATTCATCATAGAGAAACCCGCTCCCTGTTATCCTTCAGTTGGATTCAGACAATCTGACAGCCGCCAAAAATGCGCTACTGCCCCAACCTACTTCGCTCTTCTTCCACAATACCGGCATCCAGTTTTTGGAATAATGGTGCCGGCTGGTTGAAAGGCTTACCGGGCGTTAGAGGTTGTGGCTCCCAAAGATCGAGAGTCTCAGCACTGATGGCTTCCCCGGGGTTATACAGCATCACGGTGTGTGTGCTCAAATCATCTTCAACGAGTTGGGTTACAAGGTGACCAAAGATAGGACGGTCATAGCCCAGCGTCTCATGCAGTCTCTGGCTGGTATGGGGCAAAAACGGTGAAAAGAGAAGTTTCAACCAATCAATGGCTTGCATTGCTGTATAAATTGTCTTGGCTGCCTCTTCTTTGTCCTCTTTGATTTCAAACCAAGGTGCCGCGGTGTCCAGATATTTATTGACCTCAGCAGCCAGACGCATGGTGTTTTGAATGGCTGCACGCAGCCTGACAGCTTCAAGCTCTGCAGCAACCTCCTCAAAACCGGCTTTGAGCGTTTCCAATAAGGCTTGATCCTCTTTGCGAAGTTGCCCAGGATCAGGCACTTTGCCTTCCCAATGCTTATAAGCAAAGGATAAAACGCGGTTCGCTAAGTTACCCCAGGTCGCAACCAGCTCATTATTATTGCGTTGGTAGAATTCTTCCCAATCCCAATCAGAATCCCTTGTTTCGGGCATGTTCACCGTCAGGTAGTAGCGCATGGGATCTGGATCATACCGCTCGAGAAAATCCAATCCCCAAACCGCCCAGTTTTTGCTCCCGGAGAGTTTCCTGCCCTCCAGGTTCATAAATTCATTCGCCGGCACATCATAAGGTAGGACCAACGGTTTAGGGTTTTCAGCGCCCATCTTTTCATCAAAGGATGTGTCCACCCCGATCAATTCTGCAGGCCAAATGATGGCGTGGAATGGAATATTATCTTTACCAATACAATAAAAAGCCTTCGATTCCGGGTTCGTCCACCAGTGCCGCCAAATATCTGGCTTGTCATGTAATTTCCCCCATTCCACCACACTGGAAAGATACCCGATCACCGCCTCAAACCAGACATACATACATTTTCCTTCCCAACCCTCTACTGGAACCGGAATACCCCAGGATAAATCCCGGGTAATAGGCCGGCCGTGGAGACCTTCTGTCTCAATCTGGCCCAAGGACTGCCTGATCACATTCGGACGCCAATAATCTTTGCGCTCGCGCAAGAATGCTGCAACCTGATCTTGCAGCTTTTCTAAATCTAAATAGAAATGCGTGGTTTCTCGCAATTCCGGTGTGGATCCGTCGATTTTAGATTTAGGATCGATCAATTTCTCCGCTTCCAGGAGGTGCCCGCAGTGGTCACATTGGTCACTGCGCGCACCTGCGTTCCCACAAAAATAACAGGTACCCTCCACATACCGGTCAGGCAGAAAGCGTTCCTGTTCTGTTGAATACCATTGCCGTGAGGTTTCAGTATACAGAAATCCATTTTCTTTAAGCGATAAAAATAACTTATCAGCCACATCGAAATGGTTGCTGCTGTGGGTGCTGGTGAAGATATCGTAGGTTAGCCCAAGTTTTTGAAACAAATCAATAAATTGTGCATGGTAGCTTTTGTAAACCTCTTCCGGTGTAACGCCCTCCTCATCTGCCCTAACAGTAACAGGCGTACCGTGAGAGTCCGATCCCGAAACCATCAAGACATCGCGTCCACGCAAACGGTGATAGCGTGCCAGGATATCTGCCGGCAGGTAAGCACCGGTAAGGTTACCTACATGGATTTTTGCGCTGGCATAGGGCCAAGCGACTGCAATTAATACGGGTTGTGACATTATCCACCTCACTCTTTCTTCTCATCTACCATTTCAATCATAAAAATAATAATTGACAACAAAAAAGCTGGCTTAAGCCAGCAGGTCCTCCGGAAGTGACGCGTCACTTCATGTCATGCTTCTGGCAAGCATAACCTCGGAGGACTGGACATGCGCATGGTGAAATAAGTCTTTCTCATAATACATCTATTATACAGGATTATAAATAATCTTTCAAATGGCGTGCTTTATGAGGATGACGCAACTGGCGTAATGCTTTGCCCTCAATTTGGCGAATCCGCTCTCGAGTGAGCCCGAATTTATTCCCCACCTCTTCCAGAGTATAGGATCGGCTGTTGTTCAACCCAAAGCGCAGCCTCAGAATACGGGCTTCCCTGGGTGAGAGGGTGCTCAAAACCTCATCAATCTTATCACGCATCATCGAGTGATAGGTTACCTCTAATGGCGTGGGTGTGTCCTCATCCTCAACAAACATCCCAAGCTCAGAATCCTCCGCTTCCCCGACCGGTGTTTCCAGGGATAAGGGCAGCCAGGAAATGCGCATCATCCATTGAACCTTGCGAACATTTTCATCCATTTCCTTGGCAATTTCTTTGGCAAAGGGTTTGCGTCCCAATTCCTGCTCCAAAGCATGGCTGACTTTATAGAGCTCACGGATGCGATCGATCATATGAACGGGAATCCGAATGGTTCGCCCCTGGTCAGCAATGGAGCGGGTGATGGATTGTCGAATCCACCAGGTGGCATAGGTTGAAAACCGAAACCCGCGTGTGTAATCAAATTTATCCACTGCTTTCATCAGCCCTAGGTTCCCCTCCTGGATAAGGTCCAACAGTGGCACACCCCGACCAATATACTTCTTCGCTACGCTGACCACCAGCCGTGTGTTTGCCTTCACAAGGTGTTCCCAGGCTTGCTCACCATCCTTAATCAAGAGCAGCAACTCATTTTTCCGTTCAATTGAAATCGCCTTGTGCTTATGCCCAAGCTCAATTTGAGCAGATTTAGCGGTTTCAATCCGTTTTGCCAGGAGTCTTTCTTCTTCAAAGGAAAGCAAAGGCACCCTGGACATTTCACGAAGGTACAAGCCTACCGTATCATCTGAGCTGACAACATCTAAACTGAGTTTTTTATCTGGTGGATGACTCTTTAAATTGCTATGCTTGAGTGTGTCTGAAGCATCTTGATCAAGGATATCCACCCCCTGTCTCCTCAAAATGAGCATGATAAGGCTGAGATTTCCAACATCATCATCGCCATCAGGAAATGTTTCCATCAGGTCTTCGATGGTCAGGTAGCCCTGAGTATCGGCGCGTTCCAACAGCAATTCAATTGCCTGTTCTCGCGAATTCTGTTCTCGATCATTGACCATCAGACATTTCCAAGCGCTTTTTTAGTCAAAATATTGCGTTGAGTTGAAAGAGAACCCCTGAAAAACCTGGGGTTAGATTTTATTACCGTCTTCAATAATTTCCGCAGGAGTTTCAGCCCTTGGATGATGTTCACAGGTTGTTTCATTCAAATTCGCGCCGCAAACCACACATAAACCTTTACAGTCTGGTTTGCATAGGTGTTTGATGGGCGTTGCAAGAATGAGATATTCACGAAAAAGCGGACCCAAATCAATGTAGCCATCCATTGGCAAGACCAAATCTGTATCTTCCCTCTGTCGGGATGGAAATTCAAACAATTCCTCAAATTCTGCCTTGACAGGCAGAAAGAACTCGTCAAGACAGCGAGTGCAGGCTGTTTGGACATCAGCTTCGACTTCCACCTGAAGCAGCAAACCTTCACGTGTCCTTGAGACAGTCAAAACACTTCTCAAATTCTTGATGAGAAGGTCCTCAATTTGTAATTGGTCGAAATCTATGGGTATTTGGCGGCTGGTACCGATAGATTTATTATAAAGATAGCCAACATTGAGCCGTAAAGGATGATTATTGTTCACGATGATTTATTTATGAGATACTATTGGATAAACACAAATTCACGTAAAATTATAACATGCCAGAATTTAAGCGTCAACGTAATTAAGACAATTCTTATCAATTTAGGAGCCATTCATTGAAACAGACCCTCCTCATCGCCACTGGGAATCCTGGAAAAGTCAGGGAAATCAAAGCGATTTTGTCATCGATAGGAGTTAACCTCCTTTCGAACAAAGATCTGTCACTCTCAATAAATGTCAAAGAAACTGGAGAGACCTATGCTCAGAACGCAAAGATTAAAGCAAGCGCCTATCTGCTAGCATCAGGACTGCCCTCCCTAGCTGATGATTCAGGTCTGGAAGTGGATGTCTTGGATGGCGCGCCAGGTTTGTATTCAGCGAGATTCTCGCCAAAGAAAGACGCATCGGATGCTGACCGTCGTGCCTACCTTCTTGAAAAACTTCACGGAAAACCACATCCTTGGATTGCCCATTTCCACTGTACAGCGGTTTTAGCCCTGCCAGATGGTAGAATCATTCAAACAACTGGGCGCTACGACGGTCAAATTATTCCAGAAGAACGCGGTAGTGGCGGTTTTGGTTATGACCCAATCTTCTACTTGCCTGATTATGATGCCACCATGGCTGAACTCCCCATGACATTGAAAAATGAGATCAGCCACCGTGCCAGAGCATTACGCGCGCTGATCCCATCTCTTTATGAAATATTCAATGGAAACTAAATTTTGACTACCAACTTTCTTCTCTAAACTGAAAGCTACTAAAAAATCGCAAAGTTCATCATGTGAGAAACCCCCACAGTTTCTTACCAGTGGTTATGATGAACACGCTCTTGCTTGAACCGATCAACGGGTTCTGGAGGATCTTTGGGATAGCCTATCGCTACCAATGAAACAGGTCTGATATCCTTGGGTAATCCGAACAGCTCTTGCATCCCAAAAACTCGTGTAGAGTCAGGGAACACGCCCAACCAGACCGCACCCAATCCCTTGGCATGTGCTGCCAACAAGATGTTCTGTGTGGCTGCGGAACAATCTGCCAACCAATTTGCCCGGCTCGTTTCAAGTTTTCGATCACTGCATACCAGAATTGCCAGTGGTGCTTCAAAGAGCATTTTTGAATACGGATGAAACTCAGGGATGGCATGAAGAATTTCCTTATCATCAATTACGATAAAGTGCCAGGGCTGCTCGTTTTTTGCCGAAGGAGCCTGCATCCCTGCCCTTAACAAATCATGGATATCTTCATCGGATACTGGCTCCGAAGTATAACTGCGGACGCTTCGTCGTGTGTATATCGCCTCAAGTGTGTTCAAAATTTCCTCATTTCTAATCAAATCCCATCGATTCAACATAAGATTGTATAAACCCCGGATCGGTGGTCAGCTCAAGATAGGTCAAATTCTCAAGAATGGATTCTGCTGCTTTGCGACTGGCAAGAGAAAGCAGCATTTCTTGCGCCCCAGCGCCTGCAGCATTGCCAACCTGTAGAAAACAATCGGTCGGCAACTTCGGGAACATGCCAATTTTCAAGGCGCTATCCAAATGTAAATAGGTACCAAAAGCACCAGCAACGATGAACTTTTTAATTTCTGCTAAATCCACAACCGTTGCCCTTAATAATGCTTCAATCCCGGCACGAATCGCCGCTTTCGCAAGTTGAATCTCACGGATGTCACGGCGTGTCACCAAGATGTCCTTCCCAGTACCCGAATCTTTTCCGGGAACCATGATAATAGCACCGCCTTTGGGACGGTTAACCAACCTGAAAGCATGTTCAGTAAATCGTCCGCTGGCATCGATCTGTCCACTCTCATATAAAGACGCCACAATATCCAGGATACCCGATCCACAAATGCCAACAGGTGGTTTATCCGCCACAGTGGAATAATGCCAATCACCATCAAAAAACAACGCTCGCTCAATTGCCCCTGGCACGGCACGCATGCCATCTTGGATATGCGCACCTTCAAAGGCTGGACCGGATGCACAAGAACAGCTAATCAGCTTTCCATTCAACGCAAGGCTGATCTCGGTATTTGTACCGATGTCCAATGCAATAGAAACACCCTCTCTACTTGGCGTATCTGTTGCCAGCAGCATCGCAATGTGATCTGCACCAACATATCCTGCTATGTTGGGCGGCATATAAACCCTGGCATTAGGTGCTCCATTCAGCCCAATATCCCGGGCTGAAAAATTAAGCGATCGGCATACCGCGGGAACATAAGGTGCTTCACCCAACTGCTGCACAGGAAGACCGGCAAAAAAATGGTGCATGGCTGTATTGCCAACCACGACATAATCGACAATTTGGTCTTCAACAATCCCTTTTTCATCAATTAGGCGTCCCACCAATCGATTGATGGCATCCACCAGCTTCTCTTGCAAAGCGTTTTGAGATAACCGATTCGAATTAGCTGAGGCAATTCGGCTGACAACATCCTCCCCAAATGCAATCTGGGGGTTCATCACACCGTCTTTCGCAATGGTTTCGCCAGTGGAAAGGTCCTTTATAAAAACAGCTAATTTTGTTGTGCCGACATCCACCGCAACGCCGTAAAATGCTTGCCCTTCTGTCAAAAAACCCACGATACACTGGTTTTTGCCAATGATCACTCTGCCTGCCCACCCTGAACGGCGCATTTTCACGGAAAATTGGTTAATGACCGGCAAACCTGGATTATTTTGCAGCACCTGTTTATCAGGAATGCCATTGACCAGCCGTTCCCAATCCCCGCGCAAATCCTGCAGGTTTGGCGGATCAAGTGAGAAATCAAGAGCGTAAACTGCAGGTTGCACTGCCACTTTACGGATCTCACCTTCGATTTGGAGACGCTGTTCGGTTGCCATGGATTCAAGAGGGATTTCAATGATCAGATCGCTCCTGGGATAAGCCTGGCAAGCAAGACGCCAGCCATGTTGTAATTCCTGTGGCGAGAAGGCATCCCTTTCAATCAATTGAATTTCGGATAATTTTCCCGAAACACAACGAATTTTGCAATCCTGGCAAATTCCCACACCACCACAGACGGCAGTTAAAGACAAACCAGCATCTTGAGTCGCTGAAAGTAAACTGATCGTTTCGCTGACAGAGACTCTTTTCCCAACCGGTTCAAAATCAATGAGGAAGTTGGTCATAGAAACCAAGTATACAATTATTCTTTGTAACCAATTTTTCGTATGAATTCCTTGCGCCAGGTGATATCCTCACCCTCCTCAATGCCCTGTGGTTTTTCACCATCCGCCACACCAAGAATGGCTCGCCCATCCCCCACATCCATCACTACCACATTGGTTGGATTCGCAGTAGCGCAGAAGATACGGCAAACTTCTGGTACGGCTTTGATTTGGTTAAGCACATTGATTGGGAAATAACCATCGTCAAGGAAAAGGATAAAGCAATGACCCGCCCCGATCGCTAAGGCATTCTCTTTGGCTAAAACAATCATATCCTCATTGGTACCGCTCCAACGCACAAGGCGTTTTCCCGAGGCTTCACAAAAAGCAAGCCCAAATTGAATACCAGGAACACTCGTAACCAAGGTTTCATGAATGTCTTCGACGGTTTTGATGAAATGGGATTGGCCAAGGATGAAATTCACACTTGCTGGTTTCTGGATTTTGATATTTTTGATCTCCATCATACAGGCTCCTTATCCGTTTTGTTTAATTTTAACATAGTTAACAAAGACAGTTGATGGATAATAATCTAAAAGCATTTAAAAGACTACCCGAAATCAGGACGTCTCAAAAATAATAATTTTTTAACGTTACTTTGTTGAATATAGTTTGCGATGAACCTCTGAAAGCGCGCGCACTTGTTCACCGGCATGGTATGATGAGCGCACCAAAGGTGAACTTTCCACCCACTTGAAACCAAGCGCCATTCCAAAATCTTTGAGAGCGTCAAATTCTTCCGGTTCGTAATACCTTCGGATGGGTAGGTGATTCCGGCTGGGTTGCAAATACTGCCCGATGGTCAGGATGTCTACCCCCCAACCTCGTAAGTTCCTCATTGTTTCCTGGATCTCTTCAAAGGACTCGCCCAAACCGACCATGATGCCGGATTTCGTCAGCACATCACGATCTAAATGGTGTGCATTGGTCAGAATCCTTTCTGACCATTCATAACGATCTTGAGGTTGGACTTTTTTAAAGAGTCTTGGCACCGTTTCGACATTGTGATTGAGTATCTCCGGTTTTGCTGCCATCACAATCCTTAAGGCTTCAATGCTGCCTTTGAAATCCGGGATGAGCACTTCAACAGAGCACCCCGGCAGTAATTGACGAATTCGCCGGATGACCATTGCAAAAATCGGTGCACCGCCATCATGTCTTTCATCCCGGTTCACGCTGGTGATCACAGCATGTTTGAGATTCATTTTTTTCACTGCCTGGGCAACGCGTTCTGGTTCTTGCCAATCCAGAGCATCTGGACGACCGTGCATCACATCACAAAAGCCACAGGTCCGGGTACAAACATCCCCAAGCATCAGGAATGTTGCGGTGCCGCTTCCCCAGCATTCACCCATGTTCGGACAACCAGCTTCTTCACACACCGTATGAAGCGCTTTACTGCGCATAAGATGCTGAAGATTTTGATATGTCTCGCCACTGGGTGCCCGTACTTTGATCCAGCTTGGGCGCCTTTTCGGCGTTGTATCCATCGATTCTGGATTTATTCTATCTCTGGTCGGATTTGTCGGCATTTTACCTCCAGAGGAGATTATACTACATCACAGCTTCGGTAAAAGGTTAATTATTGAGGTGAGTCCTCACAATTTGATCAATATTTTAAATTTGCCTGAAGATAATTCCAACAAGCAAGTTTATAAAGAAACCTTTTTACACGCAAAGTGATATTAGCAAACTTTATTAGGGAATCTGAACAAACTAAAATCGAGTTGCTTATACCCTGATTAGATTTGTTTGCCTAATTTTGTTTTTATTCATTTGATTTATCGAACCGTGGTTTACGTTCGATCTCACGGGAAAACAATCCACATAATTAAGCCGCGTTCAATCAGCTTTGAAAAGGGGGCATATAAAAATTATAAGGATCTCTCTTTTCAAAGCTTAACTGCATCAAATTACATTGCTAATCCCAAAATAAGCGCAAATTTAAAATTGTAGCTTTATTCTTCTTGTTCTGGTTCAGATTGTTCTGGTTCAGACTCAACAGGTGCTAATTCTTCTCCCGGCTTAATCGGGACGATGAACCACATAACAATATAGAGCAGCACTCCTGAACCGGTCAGTGCAAGCAGGACGAAAACCAGGCGGATAATTGTGGGATCAGCTTTCAAATATTCACCCAGTCCTGCACATACACCACCAATCATTCCTTTACTCGGTATCCGATATAATTTTTTGGGTTCTGTCATTGTATAAAACTCCTTTCACTATTAACTATACGTGATAATTGCATTTAAGTTGCAAATTCATTTAAAAACTACTTTTTTCGCTTTGCCAGCATGCTTTATTCCCTGTAGGACGGTGACGTGGTATAAAATATAGCGGAGAAAGGAAAATTAAAGTCATCTATGAGCTACGAAAAGTCTACATGGCGTATCATTGAAGACAACCCAGCAAAAGGTGCCTGGAATATGGCTGTCGACGAAGCAATCCTGGAATCTGTCTACATGAACAATTCACCGCCCACTTTAAGGTTATACGCTTGGCATCCCGCCTGTCTGTCACTAGGATTGGCTCAACCATCCCGGGAGGTAAATCGCCAAGCCCTACGAGCAAAGGGATGGGACCTTGTCAGACGGCCAACCGGTGGGCGCGCTATCTTGCACACTGACGAGTTAACCTATGCTGTCATTGTCCCAGAAAGCGACCCCCGGGTAAAGGGTGGTGTTCTTGAGAGCTATTTACGTCTTTCAAAGGCACTGTTAAAAGCTCTTGAAAATTTAGGACTTTACCCGCAAGCAGAAGAAAAAAATTCCGGAGAAAAGGCTGAGGAACCTAATCCCGTTTGTTTTGAAGTCCCATCAAATTATGAGATCACTGTCAATGGAAAAAAGCTCATTGGTTCAGCCCAGGCACGCCGAAAAGCAGGTATCCTCCAACATGGGGCAATACCGCTCCAGGGCGATATCAGCCGAATCATATCAGTTTTACAATTTCGTGATGCTGCAGCCCGTGAAAGGGCAAAAACTCGTCTCTTAGCCCATGCCACAACCCTTGAACAAGTCCTAGGTACCCCCCCATCCTGGCACCAAGCCAGCGCTGCCCTAAAGCAAGCATTTCAGGACACACTCAACTTAAGTCTCGAACCGGGTGAATTAAGTGTCTTCGAGGAAAGCAGGGCAGGTGAACTGGTGGAGGAGAAGTATAATCACCCTTCATGGACGGAACGGACATGATTTAATGAATAAGAAGAATCGCCAAAATTTCCTTACCGCCTGGGGTTCGTTGTCACTGATATTTTTCCTTGTGCCTCTGCTTGCAGCTTGTTCACCGCAATCAGCGTCACCCACAGAAGAACCTCCAATAACTGTGACGATGACGGGCACAGAACCCGAAGCGACCCCCACTTCACGCCCAACGTCAACCCCAACACCTGCACCATTGGGGAGTACGGGAAATCCAATCATTATGGGTTTCGTTCTCACCCCTGAGCAAACAAACGAAATTGAGCCCGCAGAAGACCTCGCCTTTTTACTCACCCAAGAATCCGAATTCAGTGTTGAATCCGCAGTATTTCCAGATTTCGCAAGCCTGGAATCAGCCATTAAAGCCGGAAGCGTTCACCTCGCCTGGCTTGGGCCATTCGAATACCTATACCTAAATAAAACAGGTGCTGTGGATGTCATGATTATGACAAACCATCTCGGCGTCTACGCTTATGGTGTCAAATTCTTAGCCAATGTTACACGTGGTTTCACAACCTACTTTGACCCTAACACCAATCAATCAATCGGTGACCCGATTGCCGCGATGCAGCAATTCTCGGGTACCCGACCTTGTTTTCTCGAATCGAATTCCATTCCAGGGTATTATGTGCCCCTAGGCCTGCTTGCTAACGCCAGCACGCCGACCCTCGAACCTATTTTCACCTTTAGCTATAATGCAATAATACGGGCATTATACATCCAGGGTATTTGCGATTTTGGTGTGAGCTATGCCTTGATCGGTGATCCCAGAAATTCTAACGACATCCTCCAGAATATCCCGGAAGCTCAATCGGAGATCATTGTTATCTGGCAATCTGAGGGGATTATCCCCAACACTAACCTATCCGCAGCGCAGAACCTGCCTCTCAACATTCGTTTCCAAATCCAAGAAGCCTTCATACGGCTTTCACAACAATCGACAGCGCTGTCGCTACTGAGCACAGCCTTATCCTATGACGTTGAGGCGTTGAGGACCCAAGAGGACTCTTTTTATAATCCGTTACGGACAGTCATCGAATCCTTAGAATTGGATCTACAAAATATCATCAATCCCCCATCACAAGAATGAAAACAATCCAAAAAATCACACGAATTTTATTCCATCTCATACTTTATACCGCGTTTGGTGTGTTTCTCTTGACCGGTATGCTCCGAACGGGAATACTGCTATTTGCGCGACCCAGGACAAATTTAACAGAAAATAGCCCCCAAGCACCTGTCGCCCTGGTCTTGGGTGCGGGTCTCAATCGAGATGGATCTCCTGGATTGGTTTTAAGGGACCGTGTGCGGACAGCCTCAGAATTGTATTTTAATGGACAAGTTGAAAAGATTCTCATGAGCGGCGACAACACCGAAGAATATTACAATGAACCGGGTGCAATGAAGGAATTCGCCCTGATGTTGGGCGTCCCCGAAGAAGATATCGTTCTTGACAGGTTCGGTGTCAGCACCTATGATAGCTGCACTAGAGCAAAGACGATTTTCAAAGTAGATCGCTTACTCATCATCACCCAGGCGTATCACCTCCCAAGGGCATTGTTTTTATGCCACAGCTTTGATATTGAAGCCTACGGCGTACCTGCCGATGAGGCAAATTACCGGATTAGCAGCTATACCTTTTGGTGGACCAGAGAAGTACTCGCCACTGTTAAGGCTTATTGGGATGTGTATTTTGCTCGTCCAATACCCATAACAGGTGAGCCCCAACCCATCTTTCCAGATAATCCATAAAAGCTGAGACAAGTAAATAATCTCAATTTGGCATCAATATTGCAAGAGAGGAAGTAGATCATGAATAGAGAAGAAGCATTAGCTATTGTCCATCAATATATTAAGAACCCTAATCTGGTTAAACACATGCTGGCTGTAGAGTCAGCTATGCGGTTTTATGCCAGAAAATATGATCAGGATGAAGAAAAGTGGGCAGTAACGGGCCTTTTACACGATTTTGATTGGGAGATCCACCCCACCATGGAAGAACACCCATCAGCCGGTGAGCCGATATTACGGGAACATGGTGTGCCAGAAGAGATAATCCGGGCAATTCAAAGCCACGCAAACCACACTGGGATCCCGCGAGAGACATTGATGGAAAAAGCCTTATTTGCCTGTGATGAAATCACCGGCTTGATCACAGCGGTAGCCCTTGTTCGCCCCTCTCGCGCCTTATTTGACCTGAAGCCAAAATCTGTGAAGAAAAAATGGAAGGATAAATCCTTTGCATCAGGTGCCAACCGGGAAGAAATGGAACAAGGCGCATCAGAACTCGGTATTGATCTTTGGGAACATGTTGGCAACGTTATCAAGGCTATGAACTCAATTGCTGAGGACTTGGACCTGGCCGGAGATAATCAACAACCGGAATAAAGGAAACTAAAATGACACTCACGGGAAAAGGATACTATATTTGGCAATTGAAATACTGTGAAAACGCGAACCCTGACCGGATCGCAGCCATGGCAAAAGAAGCCAACCTTTCCCACGTCTTAATTAAAATTGCGGATGGATCATTTCCCTATAATGTTGATTTACAAAATGGTTACGATTACGTCGGTCCTGTGGTAAAGAAGTTACAAAGGCAGAATGTTCTCGTATGGGGTTGGCAATATGTTTATGGTGATTACCCGGATCAAGAAGCTGAAATCGCTGTTTCCCGCGCTCTTGATGTGGGCGTTGATGGATTTGTCATCAATGCCGAAGGACAGTATTCAGACGTCGCCAAAGCACCCGCTGCCAGCCGATATATGAACATCCTTCGCAACAATTTGGGCAGCATGCCCCTTGCCTTGAGTTCCTATCGCTATCCCTCCTATCACCAAAACCTTCCCTGGGTCAATTTCCTAGACCGTTGTGACTACAACATGCCGCAGGTTTATTGGATCAAATCACATCACAACGCAGGGTTGCAACTTCAGCAGTCAGTCAACGAATTCAGAAACATGCGTCCATTCAGACCGATCATCCCAACCGGCCCCACCTTTAAACAAGATGGATGGATTCCTTATGAAGAGGAAGTGATCGAATTCATGAATGTGGCGAAAGAATTGAAACTCTCAGCAGTCAATTTCTGGTATTGGGAAGGTTGTCGTCGAGACATGCCCCAGTTTTGGGACCTTGTCGCAGACTACCAGTACGATGAACCCACTGAACAAGTTGGGCTGGTTGAAAACTATATTCATGCGATCAACACAAAGGATTTTGAAGCGATCGTCAAATTTTATGCTGACAACGCCGTGCTCATTCGTGTGGGGTCCGCTGTACAGGGGAAGGACGCAATTCTTACGTTGATCGAATCTTTTATAAAGGACTTCTCAAAAAATAAATTCCAACTGATTGGTCAATCTCAATCTGATCGGTTCTGTAATTTCCGTTGGGAATGTATGAACGACTCCGGTGTTCCCTTTGAAGGTCATGACACATTCGGAGTCAAAGATGAGAAAATTATTTACCACTATTCATTTGCAAAGCAGGTTAATACAGGATCCTGATTCAATCCAATTTATCAAGAACATAAAGCATATCCAGAGGGATGGTCATTTCCATGATCTGATCCTCTTTCTTTACATCGATGATTCTCTCACCAGACTGCATGCGATTACATTTTGGGGCATCCGTCACATGGATTAATCGGCTGGCTGCTTCTTTGAAATGTAACACCCCATTGTGTGTTAATAAGCCAGTCATCATCCCAGCCACCTTTTCATGCTTTGGAAGTTTCCAGGCAATTACGCCGTACCCGTAGCGGCCTTGGGTAGGAAATAGCGATGGCGGTATCCGCTTTGCTTTCCCCCGGTCAGTTACCAGCAACACATGGCTGCGCCTTGAGGCAACTCCTGCTCCGATGACTTCGTCATCACCGCGGAGCTTCATCCCATTGACACCTGCTGCGACCAAACCCATTGGACGGGCATCTTCTTCATTGAACCGAATCCCCATTCCATTTTTAGTTGCCAGGAGGACATCTTCCTCACCTTTCGTGAATATTAAAGTGCACAATGCGTCACCATCATTAATTTTCGCGAGGGTAAACACATGTGCTGAAGGCCCCGGTAGATCGCTAAGTAAGGAACGTTTGACCATACCTTGACGACTGACACTCATGATATAGCCATCTTCCTCGGTTAGGTCTGAAGGTACAGAAAATATTAATCGTAATGAATGCTCCCCTGACAAGGGGGCAATCGCTGAAATCATCGGGCCATTTTCAGGTTCATTAGCAATTGGGATCGCGTGAACAGATAAAGCAGCGGTTTCACCATTATCAGCGACAATATAAACCGTGTGATGGGTGGTCGTGCGTAAGATCAACTTTGGCGCATCCAGCCCCCATTGCCGGAAGCTTTTATCTTGATTGGTTCTGGCTATGTGATTGTTATTGGAGACTGCCACCCATACTTCTTCTTCTGGCATCACATCCGCAGTTGTCACAAGATCTACTGCTGTCTCCCCTTCATCCATTTGGATGATTTGAGACCGCCGGGGATCGGCATATTTTTCTCTGATCTCTTTTAGCTCATCAATGACCACGCCGCGCATCTTTTTCGATGATCGAAGTAAGCCTCGCAGTTGTTTAATACGTTGTGAGACTTCTTTATATTCATCTTGAATTTTCTTTTGTTCCAATGCTGCTAAACGCCGGAGAGGCATGTCCAGGATAGCCTGGGCTTGGATTTCATCTAACTTGAAATTTCGCATTAGGTTATTCTTGGCTGTTTCCACACGGCGAGACCTTCGGATAGTATCGATTACCTCATCCAGATTGTCCAATGCAACCAGATATGCGGATAGAATATGCAGCCGCTCTTGCGCTTTTCTAAGCTCATATGTCAGACGTCTCTTGACAACTTCCAATCGATGATCAATGAATACTTTCAATGCTTGCTTCAGGCTCAATTTATAGGGTTGACCTTTGACCAGGGCAAGCATGTTGATTCCAAAAGTACCCTGCATGGTTGTTCGTTTATACAAGGTCTTAAGGATCTCATCGGGATTGGCAGATTTCGTCAATTCGATCACAATCCGCATACCGTGACGATCTGATTCATCTCGAAGATCAACCACACCTTCCAATTGTCCATCCCGGACGAATTCTGCAATCTTCTCAATCAGTGATGACTTATTGGTCATATAAGGCAGCTCGGTCACGATAATTCGCTGACGTCCTCGACTCATCTCCTCGAGGCGTACCCTGGCTCGCATGCGCACCCGTCCCTTTCCACTGCCATAGGCTTGCGCCAGTGTTTCCGTTCGGTCATCAGTGATGATCAAGCCCCCCGTTGGAAAATCCGGACCTTTAATGTATTTCATCAAATCCTCAACACTGATATCATCAATTTTGTCCCAATTTTCCAGCATCATCACCAATGCATCCACAACCTCCCCTAAATTATGCGGTGGGATGTTTGTTGCCATTGCAACAGCAATACCAGAAGCACCATTGACAAGCATATTGGGCACAATGGAAGGCAGGACTTCGGGTTCCTCAAGAGATCCGTCAAAATTCTCATTAAAATCAACGGTATCCATGCCCAATTGCTGGATGATATCCATCGAAATTTCTGTAAGGCGTGCTTCGGTATAACGCATCGCCGCTGGTGGATCCCCATCCACACTGCCAAAATTACCCTGACCCTCAACCAGCATATATCGTTGAGAAAAATCCTGGGCTAACCGCGCCATCGTATCATAAACTGCCATGTCCCCGTGGGGATGATATTTCCCCAAAACCTCTCCAACAATCCTGGCAGATTTCTTAAATGAGCTGTTTGGGCGAAGTCCCATGTCATACATGGCATAAAGAATTCTTCGTTGCACTGGTTTGAGTCCATCACGCGCATCCGGAAGCGCGCGCGATACAATGACGCTCATGGCGTAATCGAGATAGGATTGCTGCATTTCTTCATTGATATTGATCGGCCGAATGGTTCCAAGGTCCATAATGATTCCTCCAAATCAATCTTATGTGTTGATCTCACGTGCGTCAAGATCTTCAGCATAAGAACATTTGTTTCATTATATCACAAAAAATCCCGAGATAAATCTCGGGATTTAAATATTCTATAAATTTTATGCGATATTAGTCTTCGCTATCCACTTCTTCTTCTTCAAGGTCCTCTTCTAATTCGAAGTCTTCATCTTCATCTTCGTCCAGGTCCTCATCATCCTCATCGGATTCATAAAGTTCTTCCATGTCATCTAAATCGTCCTCTTCATCTAACATGTCAGCTTCATCGAGCTCGTCATCAAATAAATCAAGAATCCTCCCCTCAAGCTCAACCTCTGAAGGTTCCTCTACCGGTGTCTCTGCCGAGAATTGTCCCGGCTCAAAACCAGTACCCGCAGGGATCAACTTCCCGATCATGATGTTTTCCTTCAAACCGTACAGTGGATCCGTTCGGGATGCGACCGCAGCAGCAGACAGGACTTTAATCGTGTGCTGGAAGGAGGATGCTGAAAGGAAGGAATCCGTTTCAAGCGCAGCTTTGGTGATGCCTAACAAAACTTCAACATATCGCGCCGGTTTCTTACCTTCAGCAACCAGCTCTTCATTCACTCTTCGAATCTCCAAGCGGTTGACCAGGTCCTGCGGAAGATATTTGGAGTCACCAGGCCGTAGGATTTGAACTTTACCCAACATCTTGTGAATGATCACTTCAAAGTGCTTGTCGTTAATATTCTGACCCTGGGTCCGATAAACTTGCTGAATTTCAGTCATCAGATAATGCTGGCAGGCATCCCTACCCTTGATTCTTAGGATCGTGTGGGGGTTCAATGACCCTTCGGTCAGTGCCTGACCGGCCTCAACTTTGTCGCCTTCAGAGACAATCAATCGAGAGGTGGTGGGAATATCATATTCCTCGGATTCCTTCACCTCATAAGTGACAATGACTTTATTGTCTTCAATACGAACGCGACCTGCGTGCTGGGCTTTAATCAAGGCTTCATCCTGTGTGGCTAAGGTATCACCGCTCTGCACTTCAGATGCATCTTCAACTTCAACATTCCAATCTTCAGGAATCTCATAAGCATCAGATACCAGTTCACTCTGTTCGACGACGACCGTCCGTTGATCCGTGTATTTCTCAGAATAAATGATATGAGCAGTCCCTGCAATGCGCGAGATAATCGCCTCACCCTTGGGTGCTTTCCGAGCTTCAAACAGCTCTTCAACGCGTGGGAGACCGGTGGTGATATCACCGCCTGCAGCAACACCACCTGTGTGGAAGGTTCTTAGGGTCAACTGCGTGCCTGGCTCACCAATCGATTGAGCCGCAATAATCCCAACTGTAGAACCCAGCTTGACCATGTCGCCGCGTCCCAAATCGACGCCATAACAATGTGCACATATCCCGTGTACCATCTCACAGGTAAGTGGCGAACGAACCTTAACCGCAGGGATCAAAAGTTTCATAATCTTCTTCACCCGCTCATGGGTCAGCAAGTCATTGGCTTCAAAGATGATTTCTCCCGTTTTTGGATCAATCACTCTCTCGGCCAGAACTCGACCGTAAATACGCTCATCAAAGGACTGACCAGCGATATCTTCATCTGCATGGATCCAAATACCGTTGGTCGTACCACAATCCTCTTCATTGACAATAATATCCTGGGCGACATCCACCAAGCGCCGTGTAAGATAACCTGCATCTGCCGTCCGGAGAGCTGTATCGGCCAAACCCTTCCTTGCACCGTGGGTAGAAATGAAATACTCCAACGCGGTCAAGCCTTCCCGGAAATTAGATCGAATAGGCATAGGTATGATCCGTCCTGCTGGGTCAGCCATCAAACCACGCATACCGGCTAACTGGGCGATTGAATTAAAACCGCCTTTACTGGCGCCGCAGGTTGCCATTGTCGCCAGGTCACCGGTCGGATCCAATGCCGCCTCAACCGCCTCTGACACCCGATTGGTGGTATCCTGCCAAATCTCAATCACCTTCTCATCCCGTTCCTGCTCTGTGAGCAATCCACGGCGGAAATCCCGGTTGATCAAGTCCACAGCGTCCCTTGCTTCTTGAAGAATCTCTTGTTTTCTTGGAGGCACCGTGATATCTGCGACAGCAATGGTTGAGCCTGAGCGTGTCGCATATTGAAATCCAATTTCTTTGATGCGATCAGCCATATATACCGTATCTTCTTGACCGCATTCTTCATAAATATCAGCAATCAAATCTTTAAGACCGCCTTTATCCAACACACCATTAAAGTAGCGCATGTTTTCAGTTAAAGCGTTATTAAAGATCGCTCTTCCAACAGTCGTATCGATCACCCGGTTTTCAGGTTCATCTAACCGCTGGTTTTGTTGATCAAAATAGGTTAATGTCTGAATCTTGATCTTAGCATGAATGTTTACCTGACCAAGGTCATATGCCATCATGACCTCATCAATATCGGAAAATATTCGCCCATCGCCCTTAAGATCTTTATCAACATCCATCGTCAAATAATAGACGCCTAAAACCATGTCCTTAGAGGGACTGATGATTGGCTCGCCATTGGCTGGCTTGAGCAAATTTTTCGTTGCCAGCATCAACTCACGTGCCTCTGTTACAGCTTTTTGTGAGAGCGGGACATGCACAGCCATCTGGTCGCCGTCAAAGTCAGCATTGAAAGCCGTGGTAACAAGGGGGTGCAGCTGAATAGCACTGCCTTCGATAAGTACTGGCTCGAATGCCTGGATGCCCAAACGGTGCAATGTAGGCGCACGGTTGAGCAGCACCGGGCGATCCTTAATTACATCCTCTAATGTCTCCCAAACTTCAGGACGGTTTCTTTCGATAAAGCGTCTTGCACCTTTGATATTTGCAGCATACTCCTGTTTAACCAGGCGTGAAATCACGAAAGGTCGATAGAGCTCCAAAGCCATCGACTTCGGTAAACCACATTGGTGTAATTGCAGATTGGGACCGACAACGATCACAGAGCGGCCGGAATAATCGACACGCTTTCCCAAAAGATTCCTGCGGAAACGTCCTTTCTTGCCTTTAAGCATATCGCTCAAAGAACGAAGTTCGCGCCGACCGCGACGTGAAAGCGCTTTCCCACGCTGAGAATTGTCGATCAGCGAGTCCACCGATTCCTGCAGCATCCGTTTTTCATTTCGAACAATTACATCCGGAGCACCTAGCTCAAGCAAGCGCTTGAGTCGATTATTGCGGTTAATCACACGCCGATAAAGGTCGTTCAAATCTGAAGTTGCAAAACGTCCGCCATCCAATTGAACCATTGGGCGCAGGTCAGGGGGAATGACGGGCAAAACCGTCAGGACAATCCACTCCGGTTTATTGCGTGAGCGGCGAAAGGCTTCAATCACTCCGAGTCGTCGGGTTGCCTTTTTGCGCTTCTGCTTGGAGCGCGTGGTTCGGATCTCTTCCCAGAGCTCTTCGGATAACGCATCCAGGTCAATTCGTTTCAGGATGTCATAGAATGCTTCCGCGCCCATATCCGCACGGAAGACCTGACCCCAGCTTGATTTCAATTCCCGATAACGAGCTTCACTTAAAAATGTAAAAGGTTCTAACTCATAAAGTTCATCTCGCAAACGAGCCGATTCTGTCTGGGTTTCCTCAGCTTTATCCTCCAGCTCATTTCTGAGTTCCTCCATTTTCATGTCAGCTTCTGCTTTGATTTGCTCCTTCTGGATCGTAAAATGCTCTAATTCCCGATCACGCTCTTCTTTGATATCCGATTCAAGGTCCTCAATCATTTCTTTGACGATTTTTTGAACCTCACTGAGATGGGAGGATGTCACTTCTGTGCCACTATCCACAATGGTGATCTCTTTATCAAGGACATCAAAAACAATCGGTTTACGGATTTTCTTGCCCATCCGGGTCTGAATTTCACTTTCCAAACGCTGGCCTTCTTTGATCACGGGGTCAATGCGATCACCGATCTGTTCATCATATTTTTCCTGGAGGGCTTCCCTTTGAGCATCCAGATCTTTAAGCTGTTTGTCACGTGTTTTCTTGACTTCTGCAATTTGGGCATTGATCTTTTCCCCGAGCTCTCGATCAGATAGGCTAATCTCGTCTTCCAAGCGTTTCAATGCCTTTTGACGTGCATCTTCATCGACATAAGTCACAATATATTGGGCAAAATACAACACTCGATCCAAATTCCTGCGAGAGATATTCAACATCAAGCCAAGGAAAGAGGGTATTCGCCGTGTATACCAAATATGGGCAACTGGGGCTGCTAAAGCAATATGCCCCATTCGTTCCCGTCGAACAGAGGAGCGGGTAACCTCAACGCCGCATTTATCACAAACGATCCCTTTGTACCGGGGATTTTTATATTTTCCACAATAACACTGGTAATCTCGAGTAGGGCCAAAAATAGCTTCACAAAATAAGCCATCTTTTTCAGGACGAAGTCGACGATAATTGATTGTCTCAGGCTTGAGTACCTCACCGTAAGACCAACTGCGAATCACTTCAGGAGATGCTAATCCGATTCGCAATGCTTTTAATCCCTTTGTTTCCACTAGGAGCCTCCGTAATTTGGAAATAGTCCGAATATAGTGCTTTAACGCGATAAAAACCTTGAGCGCTTTAAGCGTCTCAGGTGTTTTTGGTTAATTCACGCAATCTATAATTGTAACAAACTTCACATATCTTTGTCAAATTTTTCAAGGTATGCATTTTACCCCACGACCATCGGAAAGTCTAGGATCCCCCATGGTTTTTTCGAAAATTTTCACGCCCCTAAGCCGACCTCGACTTATCACACCACAATTAGAACCAAATATTCTTTAATAAAAAGATACCATCAACTCTTATTCATGACGAAAAGCATACTGTGTTGAGTGTTATGACTAAGTTTATACTTTATGCCATAAGGTTGCGAATTTTACCCTTTTTTACGAGGAATTTGCAAATAAAACGTGCTTCCCCTTCCTAATTGACTCTCTACCCATACTTTTCCCCCATGCCTGTCTGCAATGGATTTGACAATTGCCAGACCCAATCCACCGCCATTGGAATCATCGCTGATAGTAGAATTGATTTTCGGAAACTTTTCAAAAAGCTTACGTTGATCCAAAGGCGCAATACCCATGCCATTATCTTTGACCGAAAAAAGCACGCTATTGTCATCACAATGTATGCTCATCCCCACTTCGCCGCCTAAATCCGTGAATTTGATGGCATTATCCAAAAGATTCTTCAGCGCTTGCTTTATGAAGATGGGATTAGCCTCAATCAGGAGTGGTTTCTCGGGTGATGAAACGACAAGCTGGACATTTTTTTGTTTGGATTTTGCTTCTAGACTCCTGACAACATCCGCTATGAGCTCGCCGGCATCGACCATTTTAAATTCGAGGTTGGATCCATCTTCAAGAATGTTAATATCAAGAAGGTTTTGAACAAGATGCTTCATTTCCTCAATACCATCGATGATTTTCTGCATCGTCATGTCCTGCTGTTCATTCAAATTCCCTGTCAATCTCAGAATTTTTGCGTAACCATGAATCAGGGTTAGGGGTGAACGCAATTCATGGCTGACCGTTGTAACAAATTCTTTGTTAAGCTTTTCTTCCGCTTTGATTTCTGTGACATCTCTGATAACCACCCCCCGCCCCGTTTCACCTTCAGAAACAGTGAGTAAATCCACAAGAAATTCATAGACGACGTTATCTGCGTTTTGAAGAACCTGCTTTTGCGGATAATTTTGTACGCTATCCAAAAACACAACCATATCTCGGGGAAGCGCCTTGGACACATGCTGGCCTATTATTGTATTTTCTTCTGAAGGGATAAATCTCCGAGCGGTAGAATTAACAAAGCGTATTATGTCTTTAGAATCGAGGATGAATACGCTCTCTGGCAGCACACCTAACATTGAAATCAGACGGTCATTGAGCGTTTTAAATTGTTCCCAGGATTGTGCAGTTCTAACAGCAAAGGCAACTTCTCGGGCTAAATCATGAACTGATGCAACGGCTTCATCATCAGGTTCGTAAGGACCTTGATAGGCTATCCAAAGCGCGCCCAAGCATTGACCCTCCCATTTCAATGGCTCTGCAATAATTAATGCGGTTTGCGAGCTGTCACCAAGCGTTTTTACTGCTTCTTCTAGCTCAGAACCCATCAATTTTATCATGCCCTCGTTTTGCACCCGCTTCAGGATAATTTCATCAAGACCCGCAAGAAGGTCCGTCTGACTGCCAAGACCAAAGGTATGGGTGCCATCAGTAAATTTCCTTGGGTGTTGGTTTTCAGCAAGAACAACGCGAATAGAGCTAATTTCATCATTGATGACAGATCCCAGCAATATTTTCAAAGCTGATTTTATGTTGCGCGGGTCGATAAGGTGATTCTTGACTTTTATGAAATCGCTTTGAGTGCTCAATATTTTTCGCCGCGATCCTTTAATCCGGTTAAAACCCTTTCGCCCCTTCGGGGGGCTTTCCAAAATCTTCTTTTCCCTCAAACCCAAAATATCTGTATTAAGAATTTGCTGGGGTATTAATTTGTTTTGATTTATGGCTCTGATCACCGGATGAAATCCGAGGAAACCCACCAGCATAAACAGCATAAGGCTGATGGACCCAAATAAAATGACCGGAAAGGTATCCTCCCAAGCCAGGTCATAAACAGCTTCCATCGGCAGCATGATGGAGATAGCCCAACCTAATTGATGAATTGGTCTGAAATACGCCAGACTTGTCTTTCCTTCAATGGAAGTCGCTTCCTGATAAGTGGGTGTGGTATTAACCATCCCCTCAAAGGTTTTCATTATCTGGCTATGATCGCTGTGATAAAGAATATCGCCATCTCTGGTTATGACTTGGATTTGTCCGCCCGATTCTTCGATTGCATCAAATGCATTCAACATATTATCAGTTAGGGGATTACCGCTCAAAAGCGTTTGTCCAACCAGGTAATAGGCCATTCCTTCCGGTAAATCCTCAATAGGTGTTAGAAAATTCACCACGATCGAATTATTCTCAGGGTCAATGCTCGATATGACCACAACCTTTCCAAGGTCACCAGGTGAATTTGATAATTTCGCTAATCCAAGGACATTATTCATTGGACTCTTAACGGGATCAAGAGAAGAGCTAGCAATCACATTGCCATCTTGATCTACGACAAAGAGGTGGTCAAATAGCTGGATCGGCAGCTCATATTCCAATAATACGAAGTTCGCATCGGCTTTGATGGCATTTAATGTCTCGTCTTTTTGTGCTTCTTGAAGCAGATAGCTGCCACCTGCCTCCACAAAAACGGGCAAACTTTCGGCAGCGATATTGGCGGTATCAATGAGGTGGTTGACTTTTTGATTTTGAGCCCTGCTTATATTCATAGACCAGGCACCGCCCCAAAGGGTCATCAGTAACAAGATTAAAATCGACCCTGTGACCACTAACAGGCGATATGATAGGCTTCTTTCACCTGGAGAGGGGATTAAGGGCTTTGAGCCGTCCCGGGAATTTCGGATTAAAACCCAGAAAATCAAACAAATTATTCCGCCAATCAGGATCATACCCCCGAACGTCAGTACTACCCCCAAGAAATCCTCAAAAGCCACGCCCATACGATATGAAATTGGTCCACTAGTGCTCAATAGCAAGGCAAAAAATATCAGGGGTATTGTCAAGAAAAGGCTAACCCCAGCGCCTAACAATGGGAAACTCAGCAAGCGAAAGAGGATCGTGCGGTATCTTTGCCTGACAAACCAGCTAAATAAAACCGTAAAGGTCATAAACAGCAGGGGTGTAAAAATGTTATGGGTGTCTAAATATGCCAACAGCAACCCGGACATACCTGCGATTAGGGCTCCCGGAATCACACCAAGCATTGCACCAGCAAATATCCACGGCACAGCCGCAAATAGCATGAGGTGTTGAACAGGCAGAGCACCATCACCACGGGTGTTGATGCTCTCAAGTTGAAAACCAAAGAAAGGCGTTAGGAATAAAATTAATACGCTGAATAAAGCCAGCCATGCCAGTTTTTTTACATCTAACCGAGATTTCCTATCCTGAAGCAAAAAAGAAACCAGTAGCAATAAAATAAACCACACAGCCCATCCTATCCAGGCTATGGGTTCCTCCGGGATTTCAATCTTGTATTCTGGTAAAAGCGGTAAGAGAAAGTTTGGCATTTTAATAAATAAATAAGGTTTAATACATTATAGCATTTCCCCAGCTCAATATAACATCAATAATAAGTCAATTAAATAGATAAGTGCTTATACGCTTGGGCGGTTAGCGTTTTTATCATATTTGCGCCAGGCAAGCTTGTCCAGCAAGGGGCATCGATTCTGCAAAGGTATCCTTTTGATGGTATCCAGCCAGTTAGCCTCTACTTTATCCGCATCATTGAAGCAAGCTCGTGTGAACTCATGCCTCTCTTCTGCTGGAAGAACTTGTGCTTGTTCAATTTCCTTCAAAAATCCCCTCTCTAATTCATGTCTGTCAGTTTCAATAACCTTGATCCGGGTACTGTAGTCACGCAATATTTCCCTGTGTAAATTCTCATGCCGCCACCACATTGTCGCTTCATCATAGGTTCCTTCAGGTACAGGCCCCATATCAGGTAAACCACCGTTGAACCAAACAGGTTTGAATATGGAGGTACAGGGCGCTGCAGTACCGGTCAACCAATGGATGTCCCCGTGTTCAGACAATTTTGAAATCATTGAGCCAGTCGTCTGGCTGCTGCGGATAGGTCCAAAACTGGCATGCATACATACCTCAGCGCCCATCAACCCTTTCCCCGGTTGCCAATCCTGGTCGACATTCTCGCCATGATCGCGAAGAATGCTCATGGCAAGCGGGACATCGGTCTTTCCCAGATTCTGCTTTAAGATTTCCATTGTTCGGCAGGAGCGATAGCGCCCGGCGGCAAATGTCGTGTAGATCAGGTCGCTGTAACATTGACTAAAATTGAAATCCGCTTTGTCCTTACACCAGCCTTTAGAGACCGCAAAAGAGACCAGATCATCCGAAGCGCGATCCCAACGCGAGCCAATGCTGATTACATTCGAAATTGAGCGGACGTTTTCAACTCTTTCAGCTGCCCAATGCTCTCCTGCTGTCTCCAGGACCCAAGCTTCTTCATGGTCTGCAATTAAGAACCCGTTGTGATAATACATCTCGTGTTCAAAACCACAGTTACCCCCCTGACCATAACTATCAAGAAGATCCACAATCACATTCAACGCTTCCTCAGCACTACTAGCCCTCTCGAGCGCTAAACGCAAGAAATCCATGCCAATTAAGCCGGGCTTTTTATCGTAAGGCACCTTTGTGAAAACTGCTTCATTCCCAATGACGACACCCTTTTCATTGGCACCCATTTCAGCACCCCAAATCCAAAACGGCTTTGAGAGCAGTACCGCATGGGTTTGTGCAACCTGGGGAATATCAACATAGGTACACCTGACAAGATCGCCATCGCTATGCACAGATTGTGGAATAAAAACCAGCTCATGCGCTTCATTAGGTTCTCTATCGCTGTTCTTTCCAAAAATCACCGAGCCATCTTTGGTGGCATTTCCTAATGCCACGAAGGTATCACACATTTCTTACCATCTCCTTTGCCTTTTCAAGAACCTGGCGAATTCCTAGACAATCTGAATTGATCACCCTGGCATCCTCTGCCGGTTTCAATGGCGCAATCTCTCGATTCGAATCAATTTCATCCCGATTTTTTAAAGAAGCCAGGATGGAATCAAAGTTGGAATGTTCACCACGCCCTAACAATTCCTGGTAGCGTCGGTGGGCACGGACTTCAACAGATGCATCCAGGAAGATTTTCAGATCTGCATTGGGAAGAACGACCGTACCGATATCCCGACCCACCATCACAATCTTGTTTTCTTCTGCAATGCGCCGTTGCTGGGCTGTCATTGCTTTCCGAACCTCACGATAAGCAGAAATAGGCGAAACATTTGCATTGACAATATCCTCTCGGATCTCCCAGGTGACATCACGACCGTCTAAAAGAACATCAATATCCCTACCGTCATCAATACTTGCTGGGCGAACATCAATTCTCACATTCTGTACCAGTTCACCAATCGCTTGCTCGTCTTCGATCCGTAATCCCGCCTGGATTGCGGCTAGGGTCACCGCACGATACATAACCCCCGTATCAAAATACAGATATCCTAAATCTTTCGCAAGCAGAGCCCCTAATGTCGATTTGCCAGAACCCGCTGGTCCATCAATCGTAATTGTTGCCGGTAATTTCATTTTTTTGCCATTTCTTTATGAATAATCTGCATATGCTCAAAATTGATCGTCAGGCATCAAATCTGTTCTCAGCCAAAATATGATTTGCTGGGTTGTTGTTGGCACTTCCCGCGTGATCAGCCAGTTAAGATACTGGAAAGTGGTCATATTTTCCCATTGGGTATTTCGAGCCCAAACAAGATCCTGCCCGCGGTAACTTTCAGTTAATTCAGGATTTCCGAACTCATCGGTAATCAAAATCCCCGGCCTTGAGGCTGGCGGTATATAGGGAAGAAATTGGACATCCAAATCATCCCGTAAAATCCACCGCATTCCCGGTGTATCCAAATCCACAACAGCGATTTCCAAAGGTGTGTCACGTTTTTTATTCCATCCAAGCGCTCGGTCGATTGAAACCCTCAACCATTGTGAGGATAAGTAGGGCTCATCGGGATACCAAAGTTCATGGGATAATTCCGGCGCTAAACCTGTCGTAGTAACACTTAATGAGATCAATAAGGCGCAGAACACAATTAACAAACCTGATAGAAATCCGGAAAAAGCCATCTCAAAAGACCAGCCAAAATTGACCAGCAAAATAAAAGCAACCATTAAAATCATTCCACCCACAATGGCGATCAACGCGTTAAGTTGTTGGTCCTGGCTGAGAGAAGGTCTCACGATTGTCCGCACACTGAGCATGATAAAGGCAGAGACGACAATCACCATCAATATCGTTCCGGTAAAAACCAGCCAAGAGGAATCGGGCAGCTTTAGGTGAACCATTAGAACCCTTAAAGAAAGCACCCATAATGGCAGCGTCACCCAAATCATATCCGCTGGTTGAGAGCCGGGATAAAGGAAAATAAACACCAAACCCGCCAGCCACCAGATGGTCAGAATGGAATCTAAATAATTGCGATTCATTACACCTCGCAAGCTTCCCCACAAACCAAGTAGCAGCGCTGGGCTGGTATAGGCTAGGAGTGTCAAGGGCAAGAGGAAAAAAGGTGTGGTGTATGGTTCGGAAAATCCTTTGAGGAAATCAAACAATCCCGAAAAAACGCCGCTCAATCCCGCTGGTGCTAAAAAGAAACTGGTTCCAATCAAAATCACGACAACACTAAAAGAAATGCCTAACCGTAGCCAGAATTGCGACGGATTAATTATATGATGTAAATTAAAGAGCGACTTCAAATTAAAAAATCTACTGGATAGGATTACGCTGATCCCAAGAATAACCACGCCAAACCAAAACCCTGGGCCACCCATCAAACCCAGAGCCAGCATAGCTCCTGCTAAGATCGGTTTTTGCCGACTGATAAATGCCAATCCCAATAAAAGGCAAACCATCGCCACCATCGGAGAACCACTAATGCGTGAAAGACCAACCATTTCAGGAGAAATTGCCAGTAAAAAGGATATCCATATTGCTGTTCTTTTTCCGAGGTGTTCCCGGAAAAGAAAAGGGATCAGAACAACCAGTGAACCGATAAGGGCAGTCCAAAACCTTGCCAAGAAATTGCTGCTTGAAAAAATGAAAAAGTCAAATGCGGTTAATCCAACAACCGCCATATGTGGACCTAGTGAACGCCTTAAACCTTCTGACGCTGCCAATGCCTGTAATGCAATTTCTGCCTCGAAGTGTTGCAGCGGCCAGAATCCCAAACGAATTAAGCGGAAAGCTAAAGCCAAAAGAAAAGAACCTAATAATAAGTAAATATGTGATGATGAACTTTTTGCGGGTTTCATAAAAATATTCTGTTCAATTTACAGAAAAACAAATCCTTATCCAGATTTTTTTAGAATGTCTATTGAATCATCCATTCGTGTTTCTATGGATCAAGTAGGGATTCAATAGTTTTAATGAAGTCAAGACTAAACAATATTATACTTGGCTATTTTATCCACTGTGCTTATAAAATATGTTAGAAATAATGGTGTTCAAATGTTCAAAGAAACATAAGTAAGCATGACACGAAGTGACCAATATCATCCTTCAGAAAATTTTTATGGGCACACAGGATAGCCTCCTTCGAGAACCGCCTTGATATCTTCCAAACGCTCGCGCAAGCGATAGCCTAGAAGAGCCTTGATAATTGGTTCAAAAATCCTGAGCAACCTCTTGTAGTGAAGTGTCTCACGTTGGATCAATTTTGTGCCATTATTATTTGGCAGAAACTCATAAGCCAGGTGACCATACATCCCCGCACCTTGAAAATCTTCCTCAAGATAGATATAAGGCTCATATCGCGTGATGATAGATAATATCTCTCCCTTGTAAAAAGGCAGCATTTTAACAACTTCTCGATAGCAAGTTCCTTTGCCTGGCGGACCTGATGTGGTTTTCTCTAATAACAAAACGGGAGAATTTTCCTCCTGTGGATATTTTTCTTTATCTCTTAAGAAAGCAAAAACCTCAGCGGGAGGGCGGTTAATGGAAATTGATATTTCAAAATGCATTGAAAGCTACTTTCCTAAAGTGAATAGGTGATTAAATCATAAATTCAAAAATATAGATAAGCATTGCTGCAATATAACGGAAATAAATCACTCAATTCCCAAATCTGAACAAAGTTGATCTCCTTTTTTTATGCAACATCAATGATTTGCTTTTAAGAAATAAATACCGGGAGACTCCTTCCAATACAAGTGGATTAATCCCTATTTGATCAAAAATATTTTTGGAAATTTATAAAATTTATATCCCAATAAGAAGAATAAAATTATTAAATTGGATGAACTAATTTATTCCAGAAACAAAATGATCAAAATTATCCTGATAATCAATCATTCCAAAACTTTATAGATAACGGTGTTGCTATCTTGGAAAACAGCTTTCCAAAGTAAGCCTTCATACCGTTCAAATTTTTCCAAACCAGCACCCGGGTAAAAAATTCTTTCCAATTGTCCAAGAACTATATAGGAAATATCATATTTGTCAATGAAATCCACCACAAAATCTTGTTCTTCAGTCAGGTAAAAAGTATTCACAGCATCAACCCGTTCCTGGACGATGTTATTTCGTAAAATCGAACGTTGTTGACGTTGATGCCAATTCCAACCTACCACACCAGGTAAACCTGTGTAGATTGTAAACCGGTTTCCCCACCGATATTCATATGCCTGGCCTTCGAGAATAACTGGTGAACCAAGAACATTCTCTTGCAACCAATGAATGGCGCGATAATCCTCTGAGAGGTCCATCTCAACTCCCAGGTCATAATAGGTTGCATAAGCCATAAAAGCCATACCGTCCAGCGTATTCGGTGCCTCAGGTGCCATCCGATCCCTGATCTTATCAGCCGTACCCATCAGGGTAAACAAGGCAGCAGACGTTACAATGATAAAAAGCAGGGCTTGCCATATGACCGCTAGATGCGGTTTCCAATAACGCAGTGATTTGATACACCAACTCAGGCAAACGCCAGAGGATAGCGCTAAAAGAATCCAGGCTTGTAAATAGAATTTAAAAACGGTATTCATCCTGCCAATATCACCGGGCAAATAAATCAACTCCACAACCAGGGTTAACGTGACCGCCGTGCCAATCAAAAACAAGAGAAATCGACGCCCATCAGATTGACCTGGCTTGAGCATTAAGAGCACAGCCCAAAAGCCTAAAGGGAGGACAACCACGGCAACAACAACGCCCAACGCAACAAACACGACGAATGTTACCAGAAAAAGCCCTAATGCAGTATAGATCTTTGACATTGAAGGCTCAAGGCGCTTCAATGCAGACTGCGGAGTCGTCTTCATCCAATGATAGGTTTCCCAGGCCATCCAACTCGTGATGAGGAAAAGGAATAATCCCCAATGGGTAAGATATGAGCTTAAAGGTGTCCGACTGCCTTCCCACACCTCAACCTGCGTATAACCCTGGCCATACCAGTAGGCGAAAGGTTGATAGAGGAAAACTGCTAAAAACACCAGAACAAGGATAGCACCTAAGGCAACACCAATCTTTTCTAACAAGTCACCATTTCTAAAGGAAAGATTGAGTTTAGGTTGATAGTGTCGTAAAACACTGTACAATAAGGCGACGGATGCGAGGACAATATAGGTATAAAAATCCCATGTATTGGTCGGCCTCAAAGCGCCTATCACGATTCCACCCAAGAAAAATCCCAAGCCTGTACTCAACCATTTGAGATGACCACCCTCTTCACCCCACTTCGCCTTATTAAGGATAACTGATAAACTCCAACTGATCGCCAAAACCGTTATTGGGAATGCAATAAGATGAGCGTGTAAATCGCCATAAATGAATGTGAAATAAGGGAATTCAGTAATCGGCTCTCCAGGGATAACCCGGCTTGGGAACCAGTACCAATCGCCCGGGTAGAAGGGCATCGGTGTGCCTTTTAAAAACTGGGCAAAGCCTTGCAGCGTCCAACCAATTTTCTGCCCTAGGGAGGCACTCTCTAAGGCAGTTGTACCAGCAGAAATCTGCTGCCATCCATTAAAAATCAACCGAACCGTGCCAAGATTGCCTAAAACGGTTAAGCCAACCGCCGTGAATAAACCCGTCCAAAATGCCATATTAAAAACAGGTTTTTGGCGATTATCAACGGCTTGCAGCGCCTTTGACCGCGGAATTCCACAATATAAATTCCAACCAACCGAAAATCCGCCAAGAATCAACAGGCTGTACCACAACGGCAGAACAATATTGTAAGCAACCGCTGGAACAATGCCTAACAACTTGATGGGTACACCAACGATCACAAAACCATAGTAGTAATAATTAATATACCCACCGGCAAACCATGGATCAAACGGCGGGAAAGTCGTGCTCTTCAATACGGCATTCAAATATGAAAAATCCATCGGCTTCTCGCCACCTTTATAGGGATGCCATAAATCTGGATTACCGTATCTGATGAAAATAAAAGAGATAAATGCAATCAAGCTCAGGATTTCGATGGTGAGGTAATAGCGCCAATTTCCTTTGACCTCTGACCATAAAGCCTTCCGCTGCAGAATGATCAGGATGATGGCAATGATGAGGATGCCTAGCAGCACGAGTGAAATGGTCAGGGTAGAAAAGGGGATACCCAAAGACCCCAAAATCCAGACAATAAAAGCTAATAATAACAGTCCAGCTAATTTTGATAATGGATACCCTCGATCATCCAACCCGGGCAGCGCCAAACGAATAAATGGATAACTGATTAAACCAAGTAAAAAGACAAACAAGTAAAAGGCTGCAGCAGCGATAGGCTGTGAAGAATTTATTAAGCTTTGCCGGTTAAAAAGTTCTGACCAGGTACCGCCCTTGCGTTGTTGTTCAAGTCTATCTTCTGGAAGCATCAGATTATAGCGCGGCTCATACAATTGATCCTGGTCTGGTCCTTCATAATTTGCTGCATCTCCAGGAGTAAAATAGACAGCTTTATTCAGGTCAACTGAACGGAGAATCGCTCGCATTTTTAAGGGATCATATTCTTCTGATTTCCTAAAGATTAATACTTTTGGATGATCATATACAGTAAACGCCTCTTCCGCGAATTGTGAATTGATTTCGAATGACCCCAGGTTTGGATTGGACTGGAATGTTGCGACAAGGTCAAATCCCAGGGTTCCTGAAAACATGCCAGGTTCAGCAACACTGTAACACCGCTCTATGGAGGACTCCTCCGGACATCCCAGAAGATTCCTGTAATAAGCAGTCGTTAATGGGTACCGTTCCGGAACTCTTGTCGTGGTACCCCACTGACGACTTGAAGTGATAAAAATAAAATCCGCAAGGTCTAAATTAGTCTCAAACCTCTTAAGCTTTGAAGCGTCATCCGCCCAATACATTTCAAAATTCAAATCCCCCCGATAGATACCGCCGCTATCGCTGTAAGGACTGAAGCCGTCCACCGGGTATGGGACAGCATCATCCCAACTGCTCTCATGCACAGGGGCTGGAGCGTGAAAGACCAACCGTGCGCCTTCCGTTGGTGTCGTAAGTGTCACCTGTAAAGTATCGCCAGATTCGACAGCTAGAGGTTTTAACAACTCAAATGTGACCGATTTTCCCCGGATATCTCTTACTGGTGAAAAAACTTCACGCAGGGTGCTTGTGGCGGACAGATTAGATTGAGATGTATTCTCTAATGAAAGGTTGATTTCTTGCTGACCACCGATACCGGATAAATCAACCAAATAAGCCACCTCCACATCGTTAATCAATCCCGTTTCCACAACCTGGACCGACATTGTGTAAGGTGCATTCATATGAACACTTTGCTGGAAGCGAGGCAGCGGCAACGCAACAACCATGCCATCAACGGTGAAAATGTTCAAAACTGGAGAGCCGTTAAGCAGCAGGGACGATTCACCCTGACTGAGTCTAAATTCGAGAAAATAAAAGTCGCCTTCAAAAACAGTAATGGGTTGATCCAAAATGAACTCATAGGCAGACCCAATCGGTTCAGCTTCAGTCGGAAGAAAGGCACCCTCAACCATTGAGGTCCCCAAAACACTCTCTAGATCCTCGCTCGTGTGTACTGAAAGAGAAAGAATACTGAGCGTCCCTTGCGGAGCCTGGTTGAGGATATGAGGCAAGGTGATTGAATTAAGGGTGCCATCCGCAACAGCAATAAATGGTAGCCGGTAACTCTCACCGGATTCAATAACGTCGCCAGAGCGATACGGCAAAGGCTGTCGGAATCTGCCCTCCCCGGTTTCAATGATTAATGTAAGGGCACCTGGAATGTTTTGATAGATCCAGCGGCTGGCTGCCACACGTGTATGTGGACGTGTGTAAATGCGCGAGAAGGCAAAAGCCCAGGCTGCTGTGGAAAGGATGACAATGCCAGTCAACACAACCCCAAAAACCCTGATCATTTTAGGTTTGAGCGTAACCCATCGTAATTTCCAGGCATCTCGGTTGGACCAAAGCTGAACCAAACCCCAAGCCGCAAAGAGGGTCAATGAAGGATAGATGAGCGCTTGGTAACGCATCGACCGGACCCAGGAGAAAGACTGCCAGATAAAATACAATCCAGTAAAAATCCATAGGGGAATGTGGCTCTCCCACTGCTTTTTCCGGATCAGAATCCAGCCCATGACGAGATAAGACACCCACGATACCACACCGAGAGGAATGCCTAAACCCCAAACAACTAAGTTTTCCAAAGAAAATGTGATCGGACGGCGAGCCCATTGTAAGGCTGGCGGGAAGTCTACATCACCGGAAGCTTGAGCACGTAAACTCTGCAGGCTTTGCCACCAATTCTCATTGATCCTAAAATTGAAGAATCCTGGCCCCTCAAAAGCATAGGGTTGACCAATCCTAAAAACAATAAAGCTGATAACGGCAGCAATAATCAGGTTACGGACGATGGATAGATAGGCTTGAGACCTTTCCTCAGGGTCTTTTCTCATCAAACGAATAAATTCGCCAAGAGGTAAAAGAAGGGCCAAAACAACTGCATTAATTTTCGATGCTGTTGCCGCGCCTAGAGCAACGCCAAAAACAACATACGGTGCCAATTCGATCAGCAGCCTGCGTAATTTAAAAGAATTACCCTGGTTTGCGGAGTAATCATGATTTTGAAGAGCAGATGCAGACTCATTCTGACCCGATCCAGATGAAGCCTTCCGATTAATCGGCTTTTGATTTCGGGTCACCACCCACACAGAGGCGTAAACAGCTAGAAAGCCGAAGGTATTGGTGATGGTATCGACAGTCATGTAATGAGAAAGCTGGATTGGAAGTACTGAGAGGGAATAAAACAAGGCAGCTAACACACCCACCCATCGATTAAATAGGCGCTTCCCGATAGCATAAACCAGCAGGATGGTGATGAGGTCAAATATTGCAGACACATACCGTCCCAAAATGGTGATTGTGTGGTAATCCGTCTGTCCCAGCAACTCGCCTAAATATCGGATGAGGAAAATCGGTGCTGTGCCGTAGACAAAAAAACCATATCCGCGATTTTCCGGATTTAAACTGGATGTGGCAGTATCGAAATATTCTGACAGGTTTTCCACAGGAGAAATAGCCACCTGTACCAGGCTGAGGAAGCGTTCATCTGGGTGCATATGTTGATTTTCATCCCAATTAACACCGACAATTCGTAAGTAACCGCCTATAACCAGCGTCAGGATGAGCATAAAAAGAACAAAGACATTTTTCCAATGATGTTGTGGATTTTTAAATCCAGAAGAATTTCTCGCAGCCATCAGGGCTGGACTCCTTGTGTTGGAGGGACAAAAAAGATCATTAAATCTTTATTTTCAACTTTGGAATCATACTGCGATAGCACACCATTTTCAAAGGTGTCAGCTAACAATTGCATATTTAATGTATCATTAATATTGACAAAGAATATCTTGGGTCCCGAATCCTCTCCCAACTCTGGTATCTGCTCAGGAAAAATAGCGAAATCTCGACCGGGAAAACCGGCATTGATTGCCACGAGGCGGGAATCAATCCAATGGGGGTAGCCCACAACAAAAGTGTTTTCCGGCGAGCCCATGGTCTCGATAAATAGCGCTGCCACAGATCCAATTTCAGAGGTATTCCAACTGGACGCGGTATAAATCTCGTTATACTGGTTGAATACCAGATCAAAATTATTGAGTCCTGACCAGATAATCATCGTACTGATTAAAAGAAAAACCAAAATCTTACCAAGTAAACCTGGCATTCGCTGTTGAAATGTCCTTATAACCGTTTCAAAAGCCAACCCCATCACAACAAAAACTGGAACTACAGCTCCCGCTGTCCGGTTTAAGCTCGGATTCTCACCAGGATAAGCCAAAGATAGGATCGATGGCATTAACAACATGGGGATGGAAACCAGCAAGAATAAGTCCATCCAATTACGTTTTTTGATATAACGCAGAATCAAAGCGCCAATACCCAAAAAATAGAAAGCACCGGATACCACCTCCAAAGCAGGCCGTCCCGGTATGGAATGCGCCCAGATGACGCCGTTATCCCAGAAGAACATGATGCTGGCTTTCCAAAAATTACTGAGAAAGATAACAATGGGATGAGTTTGAAAATTTACTTCCATACCCGTTAGGCGAGAAAAAGCACGGTAAGCAAATAAGTCCGGGTTTGCCAACCAAAAACGCAATAAGGGGATGAAGACAATTAATGAAATCAGTGCAATCAAAATCAGTGAAAAAACGGTCTTTATTCGCCGAGCTTTAGCTATTGGGTGAAAGAAATAGATGGCGCTGCCAACCACCACGAAGATCGGGACTATTCGAAAGGGTGTATACCCATGCAAACCCAATCCAAGGAATAAACCAGTTAGTATGATATCGTTGATATTCTGCCGACGCAATCCACGGATCATGAAATAAAGCACCGGTGCGACAAAGAGTGGATAATATGGGATTCTTAACGCCAACCTCGTAAATAGTAACGGCCAGTAGGCCATACCTGCGAAAAGTGCCGCACTCAATCCCACCCATTTATTCGCGAACTCTTTGCCAAATAAATAGATAAAAAACAAGGTCAGCAAATTTGCAAAGACAGCCACAACCTTAAGATTAAGGAAGGAGATATCGAGATTAAAAATGGCCATGTAGGCTGCTGACAGGTAAAAGTGGAGAACTTCTCTCCCGGTATTGCGCGGGAAGTAAACCGGTGTGTGGCCTTGGAGAATGTCGTAAATATCCAGCAATTTCTCAGCCTGGTCACTTAGCATTTCGGGTGGGACAGAATCCAAACGGTAGAAATTAAAGAAAAGGATCACAGCGATCACAGCCAGGACCACCACTGTCCACCGGGTGACTCGAATAGTCCAGGTTTGCCTCTTTAGACGCTCATAAGCTGCTTTGAGTGAAAAAGTCCATCCTCTTACTGGCTTGAGAAATGCAATGATAACGAAAACCAGAGATAAAATCCAGATAAATGTATTCAGGAAACCAAAGATTCCATTTCCGAACAATAAAAAGGCAATCAGGGCTAACAGCAAACCCACCAGTAAAAATTCCAGTTTGATATGGAGGGGCATGCTCCTTGCCGCATCCTGTTTGTGGTCTGCAAGCTGCCAGTTGCCACGATGGTAACTCAATACCCAACAAACCAATGCACCCAGATAGAGGAAAATTCCCGGCCAGGGTGTTCTTCCAGGCGAAGGCTCCAAAGATAATTGAGCCATCAATGCCAGAACAAGTGCCGCGATCACCAACCATGGGATGCCGAGGGAAGCCTTTTGCTTTTCTTCGGTTTCAGGCTTTTTTATCTCTTGTTCAGCCCTATCCCAAAACCTCAGTTTATTAACGATATAATCCCAAACACTCGGCTCAGGGGTTAAGTGATTCTTAGGTTCATTTGCCATGCTAAACCTGACTTTACACCATTTTCTACTAAAATTATTCTTTCTGACCTAGCTCAAATCAACTATATTACTCTATGCGTTGAATCCTGACAACCGTGGGAAAAATACCATCATTCTTATTAAGGTACGCTGTAAGGATCATTGGGCAGGGTTAATTATTTTCCAACACGTGTGGCAAATAAATAACCAATATCATCATGAACTTGATTTTCATAGGTTGACACCTGAAAACCGGCATCCTTCATAAACAAAACCAATTTCCTATGGTTTTTATCCGCATCTAAATCATGATATTCCATGATAATCCGCTCAATTTTGCTCATGACTTCAAGGGAAGTGTTTAATAAGATCTCGTATTCGGCACCTTCACAATCCAACTTCAACAAATCAAGCTTTCTAATTTCCTGGGTTCTCAAAGCGTTTTCCAGCGAAATCCCCTGGACTTTGAAGGTGCCTGGATCCTGTGTCTGTGGGGGTGAAGCATTGCTTACAATCTCTAAAGGTTCATCATTGGAGACATCCAGCCATAATTCACCATCCTCTCGCCACAGCGCTTCCTGAAAAGCTAAGACATTATCGATGGCATTTACGGTTAGGTTTTTTATCATCAATCGGTAAGATTCCGGGTAAGGTTCATATGCAATCACCCGGCTGTCAGGATTCCCATAAGCAGCAAAAATGCTGAAATCGCCAACACCCGCACCAATATCAACAACTTGCCAGCCATTCTCAAAGGGCACCCCATAGCGTGTATAAAAACGATCTAAAAAGGTTTCTTTCACAGACCAGACATCCATAGCACCACGGACAAAGATCCTCAACGGTGGACGACGTAAATTCACCCATTGTGTGCCGGAAATAGATCTCTGTAGAAATAACGGAACCAACATCGGCCAATTCTTTATATTGAAAAGCATTCGAAAAATGGATTGAAAATAATACCACCCTGTTTGGATGACTTTCATAACACCCTCCGGGCAATGAAAAAACTGCAGACACCTTGATCTGAAATCGGGTCATCCAGATATTTCCTTGTCCATTTCCATGGGATTAAAAGGTTCCAGCGTTTTGGCACCAGCACCCAGCGGTCAAATATTTTTTTGGAGATCAAAGCCGGCAGACCTAATGGATGACCCCATTCCAGAATGTGAAGCGCTTCAGGTGGAAAATAATCCCAGGTGTCCATCAGGCAAAACCCCGCTCTCTCCAAGCGTGCCCGCCAGACCTCGGATGGGTCCGTGTGGGCATGACGGGCAATGCGATTGAAAAACCGGGCATATGCATCGGCCATCTTTTTAAAACCCAAACGTATGAGAATTTGGCGCCCCCACAAATTCTCTGGAAAGCGATGGTTAGGAACACAAAACACAAATTTGCCGTCTGGTTGCAAAATACGGGCAATTTCCTCCAATACAGGTTGGATTTCAGGGATGTGTTCCAAAACAGACGTGCTCGTTACGGAAGCAAAATACTGGTTAGCAATCGGGATATGTGCACCTTCCCCAAAGATTAAATAGCGGTATGCACCGCTTTCTTTTGCTTCCAACATCGGTTCTTTCCAGGGATCCAGGCCAACATCAAGTTTCTCCTGAAAAGCCACTGAGGCAAAATGGCCGTCCCCGGAACCCAAATCGAATACCGGTTTGGGTAGTGATATCTCCTGGTAAAACCGGTCTTCTACAGCCCGCAGAAAACCTCGAAAATAAGGCAAGCTGGAGATATGGCGCCAAAGGATTTCATCCAGATTTCTGCTATCCATTAGCCCTCAATAATTGTTGATAAAGATCTTCGTAGGCTTTGGCGACAGTCAGGGGTGAATAGTATCTGCGCAAATCCGAGATTTTTTCGACTGGTACACGCTTTTTGGATGATAGCTCTTCGATAATTGCCCTGGCCAATGCCTGTACATCCCCTGGTGGGACGGTTTGCCCCAAACCGCAGTTTTGAACCGGTTGGCGGACACCGGGTAAATCAGAAGCAATCACCCGGGTGCCGCTGATCATGGCTTCAACCTGCACCATTCCAAAAGATTCTGTGCTGTTAATGCTGGGCAAAACCAGTACATCACACACCTCATAGAAAACAGCTTTTTCCATTTCAGATACAACACCCAAAAAAGTCCAATGCGTTCCTAACTGATGGATCATCGGGAGTAATTTTTGCTTGTAGGCTTCTTCACCAAAAACATTTTCATATTCGCCGACAAAGACAGTGCGCGCCTCAGGTTGGGCTGTTAAAACCATCGGCATCGCTTGTACAAGGTATTCAACACCTTTCTCAGTCGCCAACCGCGCCACCATCCCAACAATCTGCTGTTCTTTGTTGATCCCGTATTTTTCTCGGAAAGCTACTATAGATTCTTCTGACGTCGGAGCAATCATAATGGGGGGTTGGATAACCTTGAGTTTATCAAGATAGCCTTGCAAGAAGGTAGAATGCTCAGCGAAATCCCGGGTATTATGAACGATCACATCGGAAAGCGTGGCAGAGATACGGTTTGCCAGGTGAGCTGCCTTACCTGCCAGCTGGTTAATTACTCCTTCTGGCATTTTCAAGTCACAATGATACGTCAGCACCACTGGTTTCCTGCGAATTTTCGCTAAAAGTGCGACAAGAGCTGCATCTACCTGGGGAACATGCAAATTAACGACGTCTGAATCACCGATTAATTGAAACGCTTTGAAGGGCATTGACGGCATGATCACTCCCTTTGACAAATGAAAAGCAACCGGAAGCCGGATGATTCGAACGCCCTGATCCCATTCTTCTTGCGGCAGAGACCGATCATATTGCGAGGTTAATACGGTTACCTCATGACCTAAACTCACAAGTGCTCGCGCTTGGCGGATAGCATAGACGGTCAACCCTGATTTATGAGGTTGAAAATAGGTTAAAACTATCAGGATCCGCATTTCGTTCACTTAACCGTTTCAATATTTGGCGATCGGTTAACGACACGTTGGTATAAACTCACCACAGCCTCACCTCGCATCCGCAAACCGATCAACCCAAAAATATTTGAATAGAAAAACGCCAATGCATGGATCACAATGGCATGGGTGAAAGCAATTTCCGAACTGACACCCAAAATCCCAAATGCTGCCACCATGACCCCTTCAAAGACGCCTAATCCTGCAGGGGCAGAGGGCAAAGCAGCACCAAATGCACCGACACTTAAAACAAAAACCATCCACCAGAAAGGCGGATCAGGATAAAGACTTTGAAAAACCACATAGTTTTCGGTAAAAGCGATCAACCAACTTATCCCCAAACTCCCAAAGGCTATCAGGAAGGCTTTTGGCTGGTTAAGCACTGATAAGCCTTCTAAAACCTGGATGACTTTCGGAGTGACCCAATTCTTGATAAATTGGGCTTTTTTGCCCCAGTTTTGCAGCCACACTTCAATACGCATACGGAACCTGGCAGCTAAATACAACACTGCCAAACCAATGACCGTCAAGATAAATGCAAACAGGATCAAAGTCTGATCAAATTCGCCGCCAAGAATGCGGGGCAGCATCGCCAGGATAAATACAGCTGCCCAAAATACATCAAAGATACGTTCTACCAACACACTGGACAACACCGCCAAAGTTGTGGGTCCTTCAGGATCACCCAGAAGCACGGCGCGGCCAATTTCACCAAGGCGAAAGGGAAACAGGTTATTAAGCAAATAGCCTGCACCCATTGTGAAAAACACATCTTTATACGAAACCTGGCGCTGTAATAACACATACCAGCAGTAAGCCCTGAAAAAATAGCTCACAAAATAAGCTAAGCTGGCTAGAAGGTAAATTTGCCAGCTGATCATTCCTAAATTTTCCATGACCAGAGGAAACTCGAGTTCACGCAAAACCAACCAGATCGCGCCGGCACTGATCATTAGCGGAATAACCCAGCGCAGAATTCGCCCCAGAAATGATTTTCTTTGTGCCCTTTGTCTCACGATTTATCCAATCGAAGGATCGCCATGAATGCTTCTTGTGGAATTTCAACATTTCCCACCATTTTCATTCGGCGTTTACCCTTCTTTTGCTTTTCTAAGAGTTTCTTCTTTCGCGTGATATCGCCCCCATAGCACTTTGATAGGACATCTTTCCGCAGCGCCTTTACATTTGCACGGGAAATCACCCGGCCTTGAGCATATGCCTGGATCGGAATGGTGAAAAGCTGCCGGGGAATCAATCCCTTAAGACGAGAAACCAAAGCCTGCCCTTTATGATACGCATCCTCTTTATGGACAATCGCTGTCAAAGCATCGACTGGCTCACCATTCACCAGGATCTCAAGTTTGACCAGGTTGCCAGCCCGGTACTCGAGGAAATTGTAGTCCATCGAAGCATATCCCCGGGTCCCGGATTTCAACTGGTCAAAGAAATCGACGATCAATTCAGATAATGGAATTTCATAACTGATCTGAACCCGGTTCGGTGATGGGTATTCTTGTGAGGTAAAAATGCCGCGTTTTTTTGTAACCAATTCCATCACCACGCCGTAGTAATCGGTTGGTGTAAAAATAATCAACTCCATCCACGGTTCCAAAATTTTTTCGATTATGTTTTCATCCGGCAACTGGGCTGGGGAAGAAATTTTTAATTCCTCACCACTAACGAGCTCAACACGATATTCTACCGATGGTGCTGTGAACACCACATCCATGTCATATTCCCGCTCCAAACGTTCCTGGATGATCTCCATGTGAAAAAGCCCTAAAAACCCACAGCGGAAACCAAAATTCAATGCTTCAGATGTCTCCGGTTCAAAACTTAGGGATGCATCGTTCAGTTGGAGCTTTTCCAGGGCATCCCGCAAATCGGAATAATCCTCCCCTTCTGTGGGGTAAACACCGGCGAAGACCATCGGTTTCGCATATTTGTACCCTGGGAGAGGTTGCTTAACACCCTCTTTAGCATAGGTGATCGTATCCCCCACCCGGCATTCCGACACAGTTTTCAAACCAGTGGCAATGTAACCAACATCTCCCGAATGTATTTTTAAAACAGGCTGCATATTGGGGGCAAAAAATCCAATCTCGACTGGTGAGGTCTGTACCTTTGTCGTCATCATAAGAAGCTGATCGTCCCTGTCGATTGTGCCGTTGTAAACCCGCACATAGGCAACAACGCCTTTGTATGGATCATAATGGGAGTCAAAAATCAGGGCTTCTAAAGGATGTTCATCTTCCCCTTGCGGTGGGGGGATGAAATCAACAATGGCTTGAAGGACCTGGTGGACATTGGTCCCCTGTTTGGCGGAAATCTTTATGATTTGTTCCTTCGGGGTGCCCAATAGGTTATGTAAATCCTCTGCTACCTCTTCTGTTTGCGCGGATGTCAGGTCAATTTTGTTGATAACCGGGATGATCGTCAGGTTAGCTTCCAGGGCAAGGTATAAATTTGCCAGGGTCTGTGCTTCAATACCCTGGGCTGCATCCACCACCAGCAAAGCACCCTCACAGGCAGCCAAAGCCCGGCTGACTTCATAATTGAAGTCCACATGGCCGGGTGTGTCAATCAGGTTGAAGGCATATTGTTTACCATTATCCGCTTCATAGTACATCCTCACCGCAGATGCTTTAATGGTAACGCCCTTTTCACGCTCCAGGTCCATGCTGTCCAGCACCTGCTCGGTCATATCCCGGTCAGGGATGGTACCTGTAAGCTGGAGCATACGATCTGCCAGGGTGGATTTGCCATGGTCCACATGGGCAATGATGCAGAAATTTCTTACATTTTCAATCATAGTTTAGGTCTTAATAGAAGAAATCTAATCTCCAATAAAAATTTTCATTCATGAGGTAAAGGAAAAATTGTTCATCCAGTCAATGTAAAAACTGCAATAAATCAAAAAATCGGATGACATCTCATCCCGCAATAAGCATAATCACGCCCTAAATTATACCAGCAGGGGTTCATCCGTAAACAGGTGAGGTTCACAAAAGCTTACCTGGAGATAACAACCACTAAGGGAAAATTTAAACTATCGTCCTTAACCGGATTCTTCGAAGATGATACACAGCCTTAACTTATCAAGGTGTTCTGGTAGTATTAACACGGTTTCCAGGAGGAGCAAGGCCCCTCAACGAATCCTGGATCTTCTCAAAATTATATAAAGAAAAGACGTTATGAAATTCAATCTCAAACTTTACCTCAAAACATTCTGGGTCAGTTTCTTCAAATCGGAGGGAACCCCGGGTCGATTAACCCTTAAACGATTTTTTGTTTTATCCGTAATATTCATCCTGTATCCCTTGTGGCATTTCAGCATCCGCTTGGCTTATGGGCTTGATCAGCTCTTTTATCCGCAGCATATGGACCAGGATGTAAGACAACCTGTTTTTATTGTTGGCAACTTCCGCTCCGGCACAACCCTGTTGCATCGCTTGCTCGCAAAGGATGCCCGTTTCACCGGGATGAAAACATGGGAAATCTATGTTGCCCCAACCATCGTGCAGAGAAAGTTGATCCGATGGATGATGAAAATCAATCATTTCATAGGCAATCCGATCGGGAAAATCATAAATCGGTTCGAAAAAGCACTTCGGCAATATTCTTATATGCATCCCACAGCATTGAACGAGATTGAGGAGGACAGCCACATCTTTCTGCATACCTGGTCAACATATAACATATTCGCTTTCTTTCCTTTCCCCGAATTGATCCGAAAATACATCTACTATGATGAAGATATCCCGGATGAAGAAAAAGAAGGGGATATGACCTATTATCAAGAGCTTCTCAAACGTCATATCTATGCGAATGGCGGCAAACAGTACATTTCAAAAAGCCCCAGTTTTTCCCCTAAAGTGCGCACCTTACATCAGAAGTTTCCAGATGCAAAATTCATCAACCTCGTTCGCTCACCCATGCGGGTGATCCCCTCCTCAGTCAGTATGTTCTCAAACCACTGGCAAACCTATGGGGAACCCGAAGAGGACTATCCCCAACCTGCAACAGAAGTGATGCAGGAACAAGCCAAACATTGGTATCTTTATCCCCATCAATACCTGAAAAATATGCCAGCGGATCAATATGTGATGGTGCGTTATCAGGACCTGGTTGCGGACCCAAAACAGGTGATTGAAAGTATCTACCAGCGTTTCGGAATTGCTATGACCGACGAATACCGTGAATTATTAACCCTTGAATCTGATAAGGCAAAACAATTCAAGAGCAAGCACAAGTATTCTTTGCAAAAAATGGGTTTGGACCGAACCCACCTGCAAAAGGATTTCGAAGCTGCTATTCAAGAATATGGCATCTAATTTATTAGATCCTAATTTCTTAACGAAAATCATCTTCCCCAATTACCAACCTATACCAGTCAATCATCCCGGCTTGTCTTCGAGTGCCTGCTGAACCATCGTACTGATTTTAGGTGGATGAATTGTGTCTTTTAGCCTTAAATCCACCAGGAACTCCACGTTGCCCTTAGGACCTCGTATCGGGGAAGGGATCAAGCCTTTCGGTTGAAACCCCAGGTCTAACGCACTATTCAAAGTCTCAATCAATACCCTTTCATGCACCGTCTCATCTTTGATCACACCTGCATGCAGGGCAGCAGCCTTGCGCCCCGCCTCAAACTGGGGTTTGATCAAAGCGATTACCTGCCCATCCTGTTCATCAAACCATCCTTTGACCGCTGGCAGGATCAATGATAAAGAGATGAAGGATGCATCGATGGTCACCAACTGAATTGGTTCAGGTAGCGTTTCGAGATATCGGGCGTTTGTCCTCTCCATCACCACCACACGCGCATCTTGTCGGATCTGCCAGTGCAAAACCCCATAGCCGACGTCAATGGCATAGACCTTCTCTGCCCCATTCTGCAGCAGGCAGTCTGTAAACCCCCCGGTTGAGGCACCCACATCCGCGCAGATTTTACCCACAACCTCAACTTCAAAGGCTCGGATGGCTGCTTCCAATTTCTTCCCCCCGCGAGAGACGAATTTGGGCTTTTGCTTGATCTGGATATCCGCGTCTTCCGCCACAAGTGCAGAGGATTTGTGCACCATCTCCCCATCGGCACGCACCTCACCTGCCATCACCAGCCGCTGGGCGCGGTTGCGACTCTCCACCAGGCCGCGTTCAACAAGCAGTAAATCAATCCGTTTTTTGTTCATGATCCAATTATAATCGCTAACGAAAAAATCCTTCGCTAAATGAGGACGCTTGCAAGTTCATCGTAATTGGATAATTCCCAGTATAATTCAATTTGATTAAACATTAAGTAGAATTATTGCTCAAAAATAATGAAATTATGAAACAACTCCGCTACATCCTTAAAACAATGCGGCCAAGGCAGTGGCCAAAGAACATCTTCATCTATGCCGCGCTGGTCTTTGACCGGCAGTTATTCTCCTGGGAATCCTTTTTAATCACCACCTATGCCTTCGCACTTTTCTGCCTGGCATCCAGCCTGGTCTATATCATCAACGACCTGGCAGACATTGAGACCGACCGCCTGCATCCGCAGAAACAGCACCGCCCCCTGGCTTCTGGCAAACTGACAAAACGTGCAGCCATTATTGCCGCAATCATTCTATCATTGCTGGTATTTCCAACGGCATTCCTCTTAAACCTGTGGTTTGGCCTGGTCCTTTTAGGGTATTTCCTCCTGATGCTGGCGTATTCCTTCTGGCTTAAGCACGTTCCCTTAATTGATGTCATGGTGATCGCGGCCGGTTTTGTCCTGCGGGTTGTGGCAGGGCTGGTCATCATCGTCACAGAACGCTTCTCGCCCTGGCTGTTTGTCGCCACAACCTTCCTGGCATTGTTCATTGGCTTGGGAAAGCGCCGAACCGAGATTCAATTATTGGAAAAAGAGGCCGGCTCTCACCGCCGAGTTCTGGATGGCTATACGCTGGAACTGCTAGACCAGCTCTTGACCATTGTACTGAGCACCACCTTGATGACTTATTGCCTTTACACATTCTCTGCAGAAATCACCCCTGGCAATCAAAGCATGATGCTGACCATACCCTTTGTGATCTATGGGCTCTTCCGCTATCTTTATTTAGTTCGGGTTAAAAATATTGGCGGCGCACCGGAGGAAGTCATCCTCACAGACTTTCCAATGCAAGCTGCAGTTGGGTTATGGGGATTGACGGTCGTCATCATCCTCTATATCCTCTAATCAGGAGAAACCGTGCCGATCATCTTTGGCAAAGCACCTGGCAAGATAATTTTATTGGGTGAACATGCTGTGGTATATGGCCAGCCAGCCTTGGCGGTTCCGGTCACAAAGGTGAATGCCACAGCCAGGGTCATACCCGATATAGGAGGAAAGCCCGGCAGAGTGCATCTTCAGGCTTCCGATATTGATCTCGAGGCTGATTTATCAAACCTGCTGCCTGATCATCCCCTTGCCCTGGCAGTAAGCCGAACTCTGGAAATCCTATCCCCCAACCACATTCCACCAATCACACTGCAAATATCCTCAACCATACCCATCTCAGCCGGGATGGGTTCCAGCGCTGCAGTCACAATAGCGGTCATCCGTGCACTCTCGTCATTTTTTGGCTTGCCAATGAGGCCTGCAGAAATCTCAGACCTGGCATATGAGGTGGAGAAAGTCCATCATGGTACGCCTTCTGGGATCGATAATAATGTCATCGCTCACCAGAAACCTGTATTCTTCAAGCAGGATCAACCATTAGAATATCTGCTAATAAAGTCTCCCACCCACTGGATCATCGCTGACACTGGTGAAAAAACACCCACACGGGAGACTGTTTCAGCCGTGCGCGCTTTACACTCAACGGATCGAGATCTCTATGGCAGCCTTTTTAACCAAATTGGTGACATCGTGGAAAAAGCACGTTCAGCACTCATCCATGGGGACACCTCTGCTTTAGGTTGGTTGATGAACGAAAATCAGCGGTTATTGGAAAAGCTCAATGTCAACAGCCCCAGCCTGGATCATTTAATTAAAGCCGCACGGGAAGCAGGGGCATTCGGGGCGAAACTCTCAGGCGGCGGACGCGGCGGCAATATGATTGCCCTGATTGATCCCAAGGAAACAAAGCGTATCGCTCAGGCCTTAATGGATGCAGGAGCCTATAGAACCATCACCACACCACTAATTCCGGGTGACAAATGATGAAGCAATATGATCTGACGTTCCTCAAACTGGGAGGGTCTCTCATTACAAATAAAAGCCAGCCACTCACCCCCAGTAAGGCATTGATTAATAGTCTTTGTGGAGAAATTGCCCAAACAATGAAGCTTCTTCCAGGCTCAAGACTCCTCATCGGGCATGGCTCAGGTTCTTTTGGTCATACAATTGCCAGCCAGTATCAAACCCAACAAGGCGGAGAAGGCAGTGGGTACTGGCAGGGCTTTGCCGATGTTTGGCACGCAGCCCGATCACTCAACCAGATCATCATTGACAATTTTGCTGAGGTGAACCTCCCGGTGATCGCCTTCCCCCCTTCGTCTGGCATCATAAGCCAGGATCAAACCATCCAGAGTTGGGATGTGCGTCCTATCCAATCGGCGCTTGATCATTATTTGGTCCCTATTGTGCAAGGGGATGTGGTCTTTGACACAGCTTTAGGGGGTACGATCCTATCCACAGAACAGGTTTTCATCCACCTAGCAGAAAATCTCCTTCCCCAACGGATTTTGATGGCTGGATTGGACCCGGGCGTTTTTAAAGATCATGAAAAGCCTGATGACATCATTGTGCATATCACACCGCAAACCATTGAGAAGGTATTGCCAACGCTGTCCGGGGCAAAAGCTTCAGATGTGACGGGGGGCATGCGATCGAAGGTAATGCTGATGGCCAACCTCGTTCAGAAAATCCCAAACATCGAAGTGCAAATTTTTTCTGGTTTTGAAAAGGGAAATATTCAAAAAGCTCTGCAAGGTGAGCGATTGGGAACTTTAATCACAGCCTGAGCCATCTCATCACTAGGGGCAATTTGGATAAACGCCCCATGAGAATTATTGTTTGATAATCCGGTATAATCTAGGATCGATTGAAATTATGGAGAATTAAGAAATGATCTTCACGCGCCAACAACTAGAAGAATTAGAAGACCAAAATCTGGCGCCTTATGCCATTCGCAGCAAAGACAGCAAAGGGCGCCAACATCCTGAAGATGAACCGGAATATCGCACTGTCTTTCAACGTGACCGTGACCGCATTCTACACACAACCGCCTTTCGCAGGCTGGAATATAAAACACAGGTTTTTATCAACTATGAGGGGGACTATTACCGCACTCGTCTAACCCATACCCTGGAAGTTGCGCAAATTGGTCGCAGTGTTGCCCGTGCCCTCGGGGCAAATGAGGATTTAGTGGAGACCATCTGCCTGGCACATGACCTGGGACATCCGCCCTTTGGGCACTCGGGCGAAAGAGCTTTATCCCGCTTGATGGTTGATCATGGTGGTTTTAACCACAACCGGCATTCCTATCGTATCGTCACCGAAATTGAAAACCGCTACCCAGAATTCAATGGTTTAAACCTGACCTGGGAGGTATTGGAAGGGATCGTCAAACACGAAACTGAATATGATGTTTCTGATGCCAGGGATTTTGATCCGGACCTGCGGGGGCACCTCGAAGCCCAGATCGCCAATGCAGCAGATGAACTTGCTTACACTGCCCATGATCTTGACGACGGCTTACGTTCCGGGTTGATCACCCCAGGACAATTGGCTGGGATATCTCTCTGGGAGGTGATCAATGAAAGCATCGGGCGGCGGCGAAGCGATCCCCTTGATGAACTGGCGCGACACCGTCTCATTCGACGTCTGATTGGGATCGAGGTGACGGACCTGATCCAATCCATCGACCGGATGATCCGCCGCAGCAACATTCGCTCCGTCGAAGATCTCCAAAAACTACCCTACAATGTTGTGGGTTTCAGTGAAGACATGCACCGGCGCAATCGGGAACTGAGGGATTTCCTCTACAATCACCTCTACAACCATTACAGAGTCGTCCGGATGGCTGTAAAAGCTGAGAAAATGATTGCGAACCTTTTTGACGCATTTATCACTGATCCCACCATTCTTCCAGATCACTATCAAGAAGGTATTGATGAAGCGGGGATGGAGCAAACCGTTTGTTATTACATCGCTGGAATGACCGATCGATTTGCTATTGATGAACATCAGAAAATATTTGATCCTGAAGTTCTCCCCTGAATGACAATAAAATGACATGGAAAAATTTATTACTGAGGAATACTTATGAATGATATCCATTACCTGACACCTGAAGGAAAAGAGAAGTTAGAAAACGAATTGCAGAAATTGAAAACTATTGGCCGAGAGGAGCTAGCTGGGCGGCTTAAACATGCCATTTCAATGGGCGATCTTTCTGAGAATGCCGATTACCACAAAGCAAAAGAGGATCAAGGATTCCTCGAAGGACGCATCCAGGAAATCGAAACCATCTTAAAAAATTCAGAGGTCATTCAAGAAAAAGACAATTATCATGAGGTATCGCTGGGGGCAAAGGTCACGATTAAAGAAGGGGACTATCCACCCGAAACCTATCACCTTGTTGGTAGCAAAGAAGCCAATCCCCGGGAAGGAAAAATTTCCCATGAATCACCGATTGGCAAAGCTTTGTTGGGTCACAAAATAGGCGAAGTTGTCAAAGTTGACCTTCCCCAGGATGGTGCCATCGAGCTGGAAATATTAGCGATAGAATAAAATCACCGTGCAAAAAAATCGACCCTCAGTTTTGAGGGTCGTATTTTTTGGGGTATTTAATTGTAAAGGCTGAACTACTTCTTTGGCCAAGCAGAAAGTTCCAGGGTCATCCGGTCAAAGAAGCTCTGGTCTGGGGCTGCTCCTTCACCGTATTCCATATCAATAATGCGAGCTTCCAGTTGCAAGGTGGCGGTTTCTAATAAGATCGACTTCCCCGTTTCTGCCAAAATCGGTTCACCCTTGGATTCAAGGCGCAATCGAATTTTGTCATCTGCATGCGCGTGTGCACTCATGATCACTTTCGTGACAGTTTGAATGTCATTTTTATCAAATAACCAGACTTCGAAAGCAGTTACCCGTTTGGGTTCACCCACACCAACAGTTTCAGAAATCCCAACACCACATTCGCCTAGGAACTCACCCGTCGGTGCATCGATGCTGTAGGAGTCGTCATACAAATCGTCACCGATCATATACGTACTCATAAATTGCGCCACTGGCATCACCGGTTCTTCTGGTTGGACTTCTGCCACTTCATGGGTTTCTGGTGCATAAGGGGTTTCATCTTCAACAACGTACCCACTACCTGGATATCCTGTAGCATTCAAGGGTTGTGGTTGGCCTTCGTCAGATGGATGGTTCCTCAAGACAAGGAAATAAAATACAACAGCAGCGATAAGGAACAAAATGATACATAATCCACCCAGAAGCAGCCAATTCGGGCCGCCATTTTCAACTTCTTCCTCAACCGGCGCAGCCTCTTCCTCAGTAGGGATAGTTTCTGCAGTTTCCACACCCATGAAAGCTTCAAAACTGGCGATTTGCTGTTGAGAAAGATACGCAGGCTGATTCCTGACTGCGTCAAGAGTCTCCTCTGCTGTATCCGCCAACTCAGTCCAGGCTTTTGAAGCAACTGAAGCCTCACCTGTTGTTGTTGAGGTATGGATTGCCATTCTTAAATAATCCTCGCGAAGATCAGGGCGCAAATGGTAGGGTGCTAAATCCGTCCATTGAACAGGCCAGATACCCCATCCAATGATCAAACCCAGGACCAAACCAAGACCCACACCAATTAGAATGGCAATACGGTTATCTTTAATCCAGGTTAAGATTTTTTCAATATTCATGATCGACTCCCATCTGATTATCCTGAAGAACAGGTCTTATAATTATTGTAAAATATTTGAGTATTTTATGCAATAAAAATGCTCACAGAATGGGATGCAATCTTTATGCCACTTCGGCTTCTTCCAAAATTTCATCCTGCAGGAAGGTTTCCTCACATTCCAGGCAAGTCAAGTGACGCTTGTTGGCATATACCAATGTGCCACCACAATTAGGGCACGGCTTTGCCACCGGTCGTTTCCAGGATGTAAAATCACAATCAGGGTAGCGAGAACAGCCGTAAAACGTACGCCCCTTCCGAGTTTTACGCTGAACAACTTCACCTTCCCCGCATTTAGGGCAGGATACACCAATTTTTTCTAGATACGGCTCAGTGTAACGGCAATCAGGGAAATTGCTGCAGCTGATAAACTTCCCATAACGCCCCCACCGAATGATTAGATCATGTCCACATCTTGGGCACTCTCGACCAACTTTTTGTAATTCTGCTTTTTTCTCCGGCATGACCTCTTCGGCATGCACCAAACGATCAGAGAACGGTCCATAAAACTCACTGATCACGTCCACCCACGCTTGCTCTCCTGAGGCGATTTGATCCAATTGGTCTTCCAATCGGGATGTGAAATTAATATCCACGATACTGGGAAAAAATTCCACGACGAGGTCATTCACCAAAACCCCTGTATCCGTTGGCATAAGGCGTTTGCTGTCTCTCACCACATACCCACGATTTTGGATCGTGGAAATGATCGGTGCATAGGTTGAAGGACGTCCAATGCCATTTTCCTCTAAAACCTGTACCAATGATGCTTCTGTATATCGAGGCGGCGGCTGTGTAAAATGCTGGTCAGGATAGAGTTCCTGCAAATCCTGGCGTTGTTTCTCTTTGATATCATCGATTGGGATCCTGTCGCTGTCACCTTCTTCCTCCTCAACCTGATCCTCATCCTTTCCTTCTTCATAGATAACCAGGAATCCTTGAAATTCAAGCTGACTTCCAGAGGAGCGTAAGAGATAGTGATTTGCTGCCCCTTTTCCTTCAATTTCAACAGAGAGGGTTCGGTAAACAGCCGGAGTCATTTGCGAAGCGACAAATCGCTGCCAGATTAATTGGTAAAGACGAAATTGATCCCTGGATAAGTACTTTTTAATCGCTTTTGGCTTTCGTAAGGTTGAAGTGGGACGGATCGCCTCATGGGCCTCTTGCGCTGACTGCGTACGTGTTTTGTATTTTGGTGGTTCTTCAGGCAGGTACTCGTCACCATACCGCTTTTGAATATAGTCTCGAACCTCCTTCAAAGCAATTTCTGAGATGTTGGTTGAGTCTGTGCGCATATAAGTGATCAGACCTGTCACACCCTCCCCATCCAGCTCAACACCCTCATAGAGTTGTTGAGCAACTGCCATGGTCTTTCTGGCACTGAAACCCAATGTCCGAGAGGCATCTTGCTGCATCGTGCTCGTAATAAATGGCGCGGATGAGTTCCTTCGTCGCTTTCCATGCTTGATCGAAGAAACTATGTAAGCTGCCTCGTGCATATCCCCCAGGATGGGGTCCACAACCGACTTATTTCCAAGATCTGGGTCTTCACCATTGATTTTTGACAGTTTCGCACGATAAGGGATTTTTCCCCCTTCAGGGAGAAATTCAGCTTCAATAGACCAGTATTCAACAGGATCGAAAGCGTCAATCTCACGTTCACGCTCAACAATCAGACGTAATGCCACAGACTGAACACGACCGGCTGAAAGGCGACTGCGAACCTTCTTCCATAATATCGGACTGATTCCATAACCCACCAAACGGTCAAGAATTCGTCGAGCTTGTTGGGCGTCGACCAAATCCATATCGATGCTACGCGGGTTTGAAAAAGCATGCGAGACAGCATCCTTGGTAATCTCATGAAAAACAACCCGGTTGGTGCGCCCTTCATTGATATCGGCAGCTTCCATCAGATGCCAGGCGATAGCCTCGCCTTCCCGATCAGGGTCGGTAGCTAGGAATATTTCCTCCGACTTATTGGCTAATTTTTTCAGGTCTTTTACGACATCCCGCTTTTCATTGGGGACACGATAACGAGGTTTGAAATTATTCTCAACATCCACAGATAGTTTTGAGCGCAATAAATCCCGCACATGACCAACTGAAGCCCGCACAGTATAATCTTTACCCAAAATTCGACCGACTGTCTTAGCCTTAGCAGGGGATTCAACGATCACCAATTTCCCCTTGCGTTCAATTTTTTTCTTACGTTTGACTTCAGGCTTAGGAAGTCCTTCATGGGCTTCTGTATGTCCCATACGATAGACCTTTGTCCCACAAACTGAACAGACGCCCTTTGTCACAGGCGCGCCGGCAGCATTATAAGCGGCAACAGGATCCTTTATTTCTCTCTTTTCTCGACATTTCATGCAATAAGCTTTCAATTTACTATCTCCTACAAATAATCTTCTCGACCGATCTTCTTCAAATGTGCAACTAAATCTCGCACAGATTGAGCTTGTTTTCGATCACAAACGAATAATACATTTCCTGAATCAATAATAATTAAATCTTCTACACCCATGGTGACAATCATGCGATCAGCGGAATCTTCACAAATGAGTGTACCGTGTGTGTCAAATCGGATAGACTCACCTCGCATCAAAATATTGCCGTCAGGATCAGCATCCAGGGCATCAAAGATTGACTCCCAACTTCCAACATCAAACCAACCAAGGTCCAAAGAAGGGATAACTGCAGCCTTCTCAGCATGTTCCATAATACCGTAGTCAATAGTTTGGGGATGAATAGAAAGCCAAATGGATTGGAGCGTAGACTTCCGGTCATCAGTCATCCAATCCTGGTCGATTTGATTGATTTTTTCAAATAGACCTGGCATTTGAACCTGAATTTCCTTCAGGATGGTTTCTGTTTGCCAGATAAACATACCAGAATTCCAGACATGCTCACCATCTAGGATCATCTTCTGTGCATGATTTAGGTCCGGTTTTTCTTTAAACCGCGCTACATCGAAATAGGGCAACCCCTCAAAGGTCCCAATTTCAGCCCCCTTTTGAATATAACCAAATCCCGTGGCGGGATAGTCCGGTGTAATACCAATCGTGACAAGGAAACCACCCTGGGCAACGTCATAAGCAACTCTCAATAATTGTTGCAAATGAGCTTGATTATTGATCAAATGGTCCGCAGTCAATATCGCCATAGTCCCCTGGGGGTCAAGGTGTTTCACAGCGACAGCAGCCAATGCAGCAACAGATGCAGTTCCGCGTGGCATAGGCTCAATAATAAAATTCTCTTGAGGAATGTCAGGACACTCCTCGCTTAAATATGCCACTTGTTCAGAAACTGTTACAACTAAGATATGCTCCAAAGGAAATAAACCTTCCAATCGATCCACGGCGTTCTGAAAAAGTGTCCGATTACCTTTGATGATGATGGATTGCTTGGGACGATTTCTTCTTGAGAGCGGCCAAAGCCGGGTACCGCTTCCACCTGCCATGATGACAGCATAATAATTCTCAAACAAGTCCGTCTCCTTTTTTATTGGATAATTGCTTTATGGGTGCGTATCGCATACCCCCAACATGCTGAACCATACCCTTTAACTCCATCATGGTCAATGCTGCGGACACCTTTTCAATCGCTAAGTCTACTCGATGACAAATTTCATCAATGTGAAGGGGTTCAAAATCCATCACCTTCAAGATATTTGCTTCAATGGAATCCGCTGGTAGAACTTTTCTGGCGGACTGGATCGCCTCAACTTGGGATAAATCCAATACATCCAAAACATCTTGCGGCGAAACCATCGCATAAGCGCCTTTTTGGATTAATTGGTTTGTACCGCGACTTGTCGGGGAAAGAACATTTCCTGGAACAGCAAAAACATCTCTGCCCTGTTCAACAGCAAAATTTGCGGTTATCAAAGCCCCACTTTTTTCTCCTGCTTCCACCACGATTGTCGCCAGTGATAAACCAGAGATGATTCGATTCCTCGGTGGGAAATTTACACCTTCAGGTTTGGTCCCAAGGGGATAATCACTGATGATCGCTCCATTTTCTGAGATGGCATGGGCTAATTGGCGATGTTCCGGGGGATAGATCACATCCACACCACTTCCCAACACAGCTATCGTCCGTCCGCCTGCTTGTAAGGCGTGTTGATGGGCTAATGCATCCACACCTCTAGCCAAACCACTCACTATTGTTAAACCGTTTCCCGCCAAGTAGGTGCTTGTATCGCGAGTGACCTGCTGACCATAAGCTGAGACCCGTCTTGTCCCCACCATGGCAACAGCAAGCTCATCGGCTGGAGTTAGTGTCCCTTTAATATACAAAACTGGGGGAGATTGATCTATTTCCTTCAATAATCGCGGGTAATCCTGGTCCAACAAAGTCAACACGCTAATGCCCTTATCAAAAATAGAATCAACGTATTGATCTAGATCAATTTGTTTTCGTAACTGCAGAAAGTTTTGTAATGCCCGGTCAGGCAAACCAGCTTTCAGAAAGGATTCGGCTGGAGCATCCCATGCATGAGAAAGATCACCAAAATAGGACAGTATTTGCTTGAACCTTACAGAACCAATGCCCCTTACAAGATTGAACCCGATCCAATACTTTTTCTCTTCGATCATCCATCCCCCTCACCATACCATTCTAACCTGCCAACAACCATCTTTTGTTGATCCAAATCAATATCCAGGATCATTTCCTCTGTCGCTGGGATAAGTATTTCCTCATCCGTTGCACTTTGGATGAGATAAACATCATTTGCTTTGGTCATCAAGACTTCTCTGAGCTCTCCTAAATATGTGCCGTCCTCTTCGTAGACTTGTAGACCAATCAACTCATGAACATAGAATTCTCCTTCATCAAGTTGAGGAAGCTGTTTACTACGAATATAAAGGAGCTCATTCGTTAATTGGGAAACGATGGTCCGATCGCTGATTTCCTTAAATTTCAGGAGCATCAAGGTATGTTTCCATCGGATTTTTTCTATCGTGAAAGGATCAAAAGATTCCCCAATGTAAACCACAGTGCCAGGTTGTAGCAATTCCAACATTTTAGTATAGAGTTCCAACGGGATTTCCCCCTGAATTCCATGAGCTCGACGCAACTTTCCAACCACGAGAAAAGCAGGCTCGCTTTTCTTTTGCGAGCCTGAATCATTTCCCTTGGATTGAGGCTTTTTCATTCTTCTTTAACTGGGTTCAACAATATCAAGGTTAACGCGGTTTCCCTCTCGTGCTGCAGCAACGTTCAACAGTGTGCGAATGGAATTTGCCACTCGCCCCCCTTTACCGATCACCCTTCCCATATCCTGTTTTGCTACATGAAGTTCCAATTGGACCGTGTTACCTCTTTGATATTTATTGACGTCCACCTTTGTTGGTTGATCTACCAGTGATTGGGCAACAAATTCAACCAAACCTTGCAGGTTATCACCTTTCATGTTTGCCTCGCAATTCCTTTTATATTAAAGCGTTATTGGTTATGGATTTGTGCGTGGGTCGGTGACCCGGTTTTTGTAAACTTCTTCAGCTTCTTCGACAAGCGCATCAACTTCCTCGCCTGCCTTAAATCGCTCATAACGATCCCACAATTTAGTTTGTTTAAACAAACCATCAACCGCCTCAGTCGGCTGAGCGCCAACGCTTAACCAATAGAAGATTCGGTCGTCTTTCAAGACAACTGTGGAAGGTTCTGTGCGGGGGTTATAATGACCGACAATTTCAATAAAGCGGCCATCGCGTGGGCTCTCTTTATCAGCTACCACGACACGATAACTTGCTTGATTCCGGGATCCAACCCGGCGTAAACGGATACGTACCATCGAAATTATGCTCCTCTTATTATGTTTTATCTAATCTTATTCTACCAAGCCAGGTGATTCAAAAAGGTTTGAGAGAGCGTTGAAGGGACGCATACCTATCTCATCTTCCGGCTATCCAATCAAGCGGCCTAAATTTTTTCCGCCAGATTTTTGGAGTTGTTTTATCAGCCGCTGAGTTTCACGAAAGCGTTTCATCACCTGGTTGACTACTTGAACTTCCAGGCCAGAACCACTTGCGATTCGCCGTCTGCGGCTGGCATTAAGTATTTTTGGATTTCTGCGTTCCTCAATTGTCATCGAATTGATTACCGCTTCAATCTGCTTTAATTGGTCTTCTGCCTCCCTTGGATCAACCTGCCGGGCAACCTGTCCCATTTGCCCTGGAAGCATATCCATCAACTGTCCTAATGGACCCATTTTTCTCATTTGTTTCAATTGCTTCGCAAAATCCTCCAAAGAGAATTCACCGCGCATCAGACGCTCAGCTTGTTGCTCCGCAGTTTTTTGATCAAAAGCCGATTCAGCCTTTTGGATTAAGCCCAACACATCGCCCATGCCCAAGATTCGAGAAGCGAGCCGGTCAGGATTAAAAACTTCTATCGCATCCACAGACTCACCCACACCCAGGAATTTGATCGGTACACCGGTCACCTCCCGGATGGAAATGGCAGCACCGCCTCGTGCATCACCGTCAATCTTGGTCATGAAAAGCCCTGAAATAGGCAGTTCCTGGCGGAATCCCTGGGCAACATTCAAAGCCTCCTGGCCGATCATGGCATCGACCACCAGCAAGGTCTCGGTGATTTCCATCTTTTTTGTAATGGCACTTAACTCATCCATCAATTCAGCGTCCATCTGTGATCGTCCAGCGGTATCAAGGATCATGACGCTGATTCCACCCTTACGAGCGGATTGGTAGGCTTCTGCTGCAAGTGGTGGTGGTGAAACACCTTCTTTATAAAAGACGGGCACTTCAATTTGTTCACCAAGGGTTTGCAGTTGTTTAACCGCAGCCGGTCGGTATGGATCTGCTGCTACCATCATCACCCTTTCTCCCTGGCTCCGCAGCTTTTTAGCTAGTTTGGCCGCAGCGGTGGTTTTTCCAGAACCCTGCAGACCTACTAGCATGATAACATAAGGTCGTTCCCCTTTTAAATTCAAGTCGCTGGGGGCACCCAGGGTGGCAATCAACTCCTGGTTGACGATTTTGATCACTTGTTGAGCTGGATTAAGGGCTCTTGAGACCTCCTGCCCAACAGCCCGTTCCTTTACACGCTTCGTAAAGCTCTTGACCACACTGTAGTGAACATCAGCTTCAAGCAAAGCCATCCGCACTTCACGCATCGCTGTATCCACATCCGCTTCAGAGAGCTTTCCATGGCGGCGAAGATTCTCAAATATTCCTGTCAATCTTTCTGTCAGATTTTCAAACACGATATGTTAAATTTTCGTTTCTACTTTTCCAATATGCACCCTGCAAAAGTAACGTGTCATCCATAGACCCCACGCATACCCGGCAGGCTTGCTTGTTCATACTTTCTCGTTTGGTGCTGTGATAAACAGCCCCTCATCGACATTAAATTACTCAGCCTGTTGAAACAGGTCAAAACAACCAGGAAAATTGTGATTCCGGGCTGCTCAGAAAAATAATCATAGCATTTTTTCTTGACCCACGCAAGTGGTCAAGGTTACCATTATGATTCTACTTGAAAGGAGACTTTTGACTATAAGAAAAAATGCAAGTGAGAAAGAGCAGAAATAACAACAAGGCTTGTCTCTTGATTCAGTGAGAATAGGTAACCCAAAGGAATTTCCTTTCCCTGCCTTAAGCTTCTACAAAATCTCCTCAAAACGGTCACAGATACGCTCAATATCAAAGGTCTCTTCTGCATAGGCTCGTGCATTCTTTGCAAATTGGTGTCTTAATCCTGATGATTGCCTGAGCTTTTTAGCATTTTCAAGAAACATATCCACATCATCAGGAAGACAAACCAACCCCATTTCGTGGTTTTGAACGATCCTTGCCACATAATTTTTGTCTGGAACAGCCAGTAAAAGTGGGCGTTGTGCACATAAATAAGTTAAGACTTTAGAAGGCACAGAAAATGGACCGGAGCTTGAATCTAAAATTGCTATTAGAACATCGCCTGTAGCCAAAACAAATGGTAATTTCTCGTAAGGTTGATAATCCATAATGATCAAATTATTTAGTTTCAGTTCATCTGATGCCTTCTTCAGCCATATCGCCCCAGGTCCTTCAGAAATGACAATAAGCCTGACATCATTTTGATCTTTATATATAATTGCTAACCTTAACAACAGATCGGGATTATGCTTTAATCCCAAAGTTCCTGTGTAAATAAAGCAAAATTTATCATGGAATGAGAAACGTTTTGACCATGCGTTTTCCTTATGATGAACAGGTATATCCCCCAAGGGTGCCCAGTTGGGAATAATCTCGATAGCTTCTTTAGGTACGCCCCAATTAGTGACAATCGATGAGAAATCATCCGAAATTAAGACAACTTGATCGCTTTGTTTTATCATTTGACGTTCTAACTGAACATAATATTTCCCGATACAAAATCCCAAAATTGGTAATTTTTGTTTAAGAATTTGAAGTGAGGCTAAACCCAATACATCTTGAAGCCAAAAAATGAACCTTGCATTCGACTGCCTGGTCTTTTTAATGATAGCTTTCTGGGCATTGAGTGGTGTATTTGCCGAAAGGACAACATCAGGCTGAAATTTCTTAATAATCTCTGAAACATTTCTCCCGTATTCATTTTCCTGGAAAAAGCGTTTGAAATATGCGTATTTCTCTAGCGGTTGTTTGGTATAAACAGGATGGATATCTAATGTTCGTGGGTCACCCACACGGTGATTAAGATCACCTTTAGGGGTGTTGTTATGGCCATAATACACATGCAACACCTCATTACCACGCCTGGCAAGTGCTCGACTCAATTGAATTTGAAAAGGATGCCCAGCATAATCGTGAACAATGATTTTTCTTTTCATCGAATTTTATAATCGCTCAAATAAAATACTTAAACTTGTTTCATGATTCTTCCAACCATTTGCCAATCATTAGCATTTTATATATTGACCTTTAGAGAAGTTGAGATCTTGATAACATAAACCATATAAATGGAATAAACTGCCCAAAAAAGACAAAATACCAGATCGATTTTTAAAACTCATCAATCGACTTTCATCTGCCTCTGTTTCACTGGTTTGGCTGGATTACCAAAACAAATCACACCTTCGGGCAAATCGTCTATCACAGTGCTTCTTGCACCAACAACTGTCCCATCCCCGATGGTAATGCCGGGAAAAACAAACACATCAGAGGCTAACCATACACCATCTCCAATGGATATCCTCTTTGTATAAATATCAAATGTTTGCCTTTGATAATCGTGAGACCCTGTAGCTAAATAACAGTTTTGAGAAATGACTGTATTGGACCCGATGGTTATTTCTCCAAGCGTGTAAAGCGTTACATCATCGCCTAACCAGGAATGATCTCCAATGGTCAGATTCCAGGGATAGGTGATTCTAACGGAAGGACGTAGTCTTGCGTTCTCCCCAATCTTCGCGCCAAATAGCCTCAGTAGAAAATTCCGCCATCCATATAATATTTGGGGACTTAGATTGAATAATATTCTTTGAGTGATCCACCAGGTCTGAACAATGATTGCCGATCTGCCACGGAATTTTTTTGGGAGCTTAAAATTTTTTAGGTCTTGATACTGATTTGTCATGCTCTTTTCACCAAGTTTCTCATGAATATAGCCACGTCTCCTCAGTGGTTGATGAAGATGAATCTATGACTATTCACAAAAGCGTATATCTATTTTTATCTAAAATCCTATTGTATTCCTGAGATAATTTCTCTCCAATTCTATTCCAGTTGAATGCTTCTTCTACTAATTTCCGTCCATTAGATCCATACGCCTTGCATTTAGATGGTTGATCAAGCAGTTCAAGTAATGCAGTAGTGAGTTCCCCAGAATCACAATTGATGATTATTCCAGCTTTTGCACTGGATATTTTTTCCCAAATATTGACTTGATTCGTTGTGATGACAGGCAGGCGACAAGCCATGGCTTCCGCAATGGCAATTCCAAAATTTTCAGTCTGTGAGGGTAAAACAAATATATCTGCATCATTAAATACAGCCAATTTTTCATCCCCCAATAACAAACCTGTAAAAATAGTCTTTTCTAAAATACCATTTTCGGATAACCCTTTACGAACCTGAATACCATAGCCCGGGTCTTCAGGACCAGCAATGATTAATATCACATCAGGAAAAATATCCAATATTTTTCTAAATGACCTCACGAGTAAATCAAGACCTTTTTTAAAATTGATCCGCCCTAAAAACAAAATGATTGGCACAGTCATTGAAACGCCATACTTCATCCTGAACATCCCTTTTGGGGGTAACCTCTCAAAATCATCCAAATTGATACCCAAACCAGCAACAAAACTTGGCGACCGATAGCGCAATTTAGCGTGGGCTTTGGCTCTTTCAATTTCGGTTGTGTAGTGTACACCGTCTGCTTTATTTATCACAAGATCTAAAAATAATTTATGAAAAAGGAATTTCCGCAATTTGCTTCTCTTTCTGAGATAGGGATCAAGAGCACCGTGAATACTGATCACATAAGGTACTTTAAACATGGAACAATAATGTGCTGCAGCAATCGTTGAAAAATAATAGAGGCCATGAACATGAACAATATCAAATTTTTGCACATTTTTCTTGATCGTTCTGGCTAAGGAAAAAGATATCGGATATTTCTCAAAAATTCCACTAGATAAATAAGAGATTTGAATATCTCGATAGATATTTCTATTTCGTTTATTTGGCAGTCTTTGACCATTGTCTGATAGATCGGTTGTATAGATACTTACCTGATGCCCTTGATCAGCTAGTATCCTCGCATACTCCAAGCACGCCAATGGTAATCCGCCATCAGAGGGTTTAAGATTTGTAATGATATGTAAGATTTTCATAGACAAAAGTTTCCCATTTTGAATGTAAAATTATTACATCCAACTTGATCCTTGCGTGTAATTACTTGTTTTCCCAAATTTAATTTCAGACCTAAATTCCAAAACCCATATATATAGGAGGGAAAATAATAACCACGAAATCCTGATATGCATATGCGGTTGTACAAAATCGATAAAAATGAAATTCATTACTGCTACAGACAGCATGAGCAATAAAGAGTCTGAATATTCATGACTCCAAATCCTCATTGCAGATATTGCAGTCAACACAGCCTTTAGATATATCAAGACTGAACCTATCACACCAAACATTCCCCCACCTAGAAAAAATAATAAAAATACATTATGTATTCCAATCGGGTTTCCAGATTCATTGACAGGTAGCTCTCCCCTTTGTTGAGAAATATCATAACCGAAACCCAAGAAAGGGTGCTCAACCATTTCATAAAGGACAAATTTGTATCCAATCATTCTGCTCATGGATGTCTTTGTTACAACGCGTTCGATATTTGGATAATCTGACAATTCGATATCTAATATTTCTTTTGCATTATTCAAGTCACTTCTTGATCCATTTAAAGCAATGAAAGAAATTAAAAAAATAAGGGTGCTAATAAGTATCAAAGACATTCCAACGAAAAGACCACGTACGTTACCTTTATTGAAAATCGAAAACAACCA
>Ga0207796_1000010_pt1 | contig 93481 bp, 87 predicted proteins | sample Pon1CUnioCityCA_6_FD_187274 | JGI IMG/M metagenome (GOLD analysis project Ga0207796, IMG submission 187274) | Marine sediment microbial community from Union City, CA, USA - Pond 1C Sediment 1 (SPAdes) | ecosystem: Environmental > Aquatic > Marine > Intertidal zone > Salt pond sediment ... | reverse complement strand
AAAAGCGGTGTAACATCATACCGATTCCCAGACGTATTAGTGTCGATCAATGATAAATAGTTCTTCATAAATGGTACCTAACGGAAGAGCTCACCCGCAGCCGGGTTTGCTATTAATGATTATAGATCCTAAACCGATAAGAGAGGGGAACCGTTAAAATCGCGGACGTGGCAGGCTGTCGGGTGGAGCGGGGGTTAGGCCACCTGAGTTAGCTTTTATTTGCCCAAGTTCAAATGTGATGATATGTTGTTATGGGAAATATCTGCTAATGGGTTTAGGGCTCATAGACAAATGGCTAAGCCCAACCTCAATAGGAACCTTTGTTCATTTGATAACGTTTATTCCAACCCTGCTGGCGATAACTGCCTCGGGGTACCAATAATCACTTTTGCTAGGATCTCTGAGTAGACACATAGGCACCCCCGGGTGGGGTATCCTCAAGATCATCACGTCGTGCGGGCCGATCTCAGAAGGAAGATTCAGCTCGACTGGAATACTCGCCCATGCTGTGTCTGATGAAACCTTGCCATAAAGAACTGGCGAATTGTCTCCGATCGGAGTTGGATGATAATCCATGAAGGCGATTAGCGCCATAGTGTCGGCTTGTGGTGGATCTGTTTTATTGTCCTCGGAAAATGAGTCATATCCCGCATAAGCATAAAGCACAAATGGATCATCAGCTGGGATTTCCCGCCGCGTTTCGGGCCAACTCCATGCCTCTGGTCTTTCTGAGTTGCTGGATAGAATCAAACTAACTCCTGCAATACTGTCTAATGGCGAAATACTTTGTAGGGGAGGGAAAGTTGCATATTGTCGGGGAATGAGCTTTGCATTATGTCCAACAACGAGTGAGACGCGGTAATCGGTAAACCCGAAATGGCCGTAAGGATCTGTATCTTGATCGACTCCAGTAATCGAAAAGATGATAAGGTCGTGAACACCTGATGCTAACGGTGGGATATTAAGTGTAAGCGTTGTCACTGTTCCGGGATCAAGGGAAATATCATAATAGTCCCCCGAAGAATTACGGAAGACGTTCTTCACAACTTGTTCATCAAGCAATACGAAAACCCTCAATGGCAGTGGAAAGGAATTGATTTGTGTTTCAGGGTATATCAAGTGGTAGGAGGCTTCAATACTTCTGTCAGGCGGGATCTGATAGGTATTGTTACCCAAGGCAATGGCACCTGGTATGTCGCGTGCTCCAAAGCCTGTTCCGATGCCGCTGTCCATGGGTGGATTAGCAAGCAACTCATCTGGCAGGGCTGGGGTTTCTAAAACCTCGCCAGGTAGACAAATCATACCTGGTTCATAACCTGGAATAATATTAAGTAAAGGATGATTAATCTCTGTGATTAATTCAACATGCTTATTACCTAATAGTAAGAGTCGAGAAATAACAGGCGCACATGAAGTCGTGAGTGTGAATAAGCAAATTCCCATAAAAATAGCGAGAAGGAAAGCTTTCATTGGCCATTTTCGCTGATTCATGGGTGCTCCATTGACAAGATTGGACAGGGCGGGCATTGGTGAAATCACGGATATGCGTAGAGCACTATCGTTGGAGACCAGCGATAACCAGTGGTGTTGACTTCATGATATGTAGTCAACTTCCACGTGTATTCTCTTGTGCTCCAAAGTTTAGTGCACGATTTACTCACTGAATCGTTCGCTCCCTGATTATATTTCCATTTACCGGAACTCGAGCAGGCAAAGTCACTTTCGCGATAGAGAGAGGCGACCCTTGCATAAATATCAAAATCGCTCCCAACTACTGTGGAACTCAGACTAGTAGTGGCTTTGCCAGTCATTCTGAGGATTGCCCAATTCATGGATGCAGTCGCCACAGCATACCCGCCTCCAGGCACAGCACTTGAAGCCTTTGAACCCGGTGGATCAGTAAATACAGATTTGCTTACAGAGTCAGCATCTCCCACCTGAGATTTTTGATCGGGGGTATCCCCACCATCTGCAAATGAAGGTACTGTTAAGGTAGTGAGTAGCACCAATGTAATGAATAAACTAAAGAAAACTTTACGTTTTAGGTTATTGGATAACATTATGTCCTCCCTGTAATATATTTTGCCCGCCCCGCTATATTTGTATTATATATGATACAGAATCGTTTTATGCGAATTCTCGTTGAAAATTAAATACTGCTGTATATACGAGCTTTATGGGCGTTTTGAATATATAAATCGTGGAATAAAAAAATCAGACACTATATTAAATTAGCAAGATAATGGTAATGCCTTCTTGGGAAGGGGAAAGATGATAATAAACACACGTGCTAAGAAATAATCTCCTAATATTGATATTATCTGGGACAACTTTCTAAATAGGGGGTTTTTCTAGAGGCCTAACGGATGAGCTCACCTGCAGCCGGGTCTTGGTTTGACGATCCATGTTCCCAAAACGCCCACCTTAACCGGCTGTCAGGTGGAGCGGGGGTTATGCTGGTTAATTAATGCTATTACACACACCAATAATCAGGCATGACTGGAATAACCCAAGGAGAAGGAGGTGTCCAAGACATCCATTTCTTGTTGATCGGAGATTTACCAGACATGATACTAGATATTGATTCTTGGGCGGCTATTCTAATCTCCTCTTCATCCTGTAAGTCGAAAATACCTAAGTTAACAGCCTCAATCAGCTCATCTTCATCTTTGAGTTTCCAAGAACTTAAATCCGGTTCAAACACAACATCTAAGAGTAAATCCTCAGTTTCAAATCCAATATCTAATCGCTGAATTGGAGCCTGAATATTGACATACCAACAAAGTAATTCACCATTTTTGGAAGACGTCATTCGATTTATTGAATAAGGTTTGCCTATTTCGCACAGCATTAAAATATCTGTGTCGGTCCAAAAACTATCAGTTAGAGCCGGATATGGTGGATTAAGTAGCTCGGGAATTGTTGCCCTTGTCGCTGGGCGCTTGCAAGGAGTTCCCGCAGGCCAATAAAGGACTACCTTGCTCCTGTCATCTTGGATGACCGTGACGGGTAAAGCCCAATAGATGGATCCCTTCCACCTTCCCCGGTACATGATTGTTTCATTTGTAGACCAATTATTAGTAGTCATATATCAATCAAAACAAAGCAGCATAACGGATGAGCTCACCTGGCGCCGGGGCCAGCCTAGCCTGATTATAGATGATGAAACGGATAAAGTGAGAAGCGATCGGGCGCCGAGCCTGCCCGGCGCTCAGGTGCAGCGGGGGTTAGCTCGAATTATGAATACATAAGGATGCCAATCTCATCATCATCAATTAATGAAAACCACTCTAAAGCTTTTTCATAAGCAGCAAATATTGCCTCGTTCATAAGTGATAAATCATCAGGAGACAGATTTTCATCTTTAAGATGTTCCTCTATTTCCGATTTTTTTATCTCAATACTATGAAGCATTATTAGAACATCATCAGCAGATGATTTATCAAATACAGCAATAGAAGATTTGCGAGTTTCAGTTAATGTTTTCGAAATTTCTTGATCACAAAAATCCCAGATCATTCTTTCCTTATCCATTAAAATTAGATCAAAATCAAGAAATGCTCTTGCAGAATATCCATAATCGGATTGATCAGTTCCAAATTCATCTAAGAAATCCCAAAACCGATCCCAACTGACTTGTTTTTCTCTACGTTTAAAGAACAGAAATCCCTTTTCCACTTCCTTAGTTTCAGGTTTTGCGGCTTCAATTAACTCATCTATCTTGTTCGTTTGCATTGTATAGAACCAAGTCATCATACTCATCTTAACACCTCGATAATATTAATCCTAGTTCTAGCTAACGTTAATTATCGTGCAAATGCGCGATAAGCACTTAGGCGTTATCGTGAGGGCGAGAGATTTTTATCTCCCAGGGGCTTGTTTCCCAAGCCCTTTCTCCTCTATAATCGCAGTATAGCATAGGCTCACACTCCCAGGGGGTTAGATGGCCAAGAAAAAGCTTCTCGACCGTGTTCGGGATACGCTGCGCAGGAAGCACTACGCCTATCGGACCGAACAAGCTTATCTTTCCTGGATCAAAAGATATATCTTTTACCACAACCTGAAACACCCTCAGGACCTCACCGAGAGGGACATCGAGTCCTTTCTGACCCATCTGGCAGTCCACCGCGCGGTCGCCCCCTCCACCCAGAACCAGGCTCTGGCAGCCTTGAAATTCCTCTATCTGGAGGTGCTCCATCTTCCCCTCGACGAGGAAATCCTCCCCGTCCCCGCCAAACGTCCCAAACGTCTCCCGGTTGTACTCAGCCGCCGGGAAGTCCAGGCCCTGCTGTCTGAACTCTCTGGGGCGGATCTGCTGATCTGCCAGCTGCTCTACGGGGCCGGGCTGCGGATCTCCGAAGTCCTCCGACTGCGAGTCAAAGACCTCGATTTCGACCGCGGAGAGATCACCGTGCGGGCCGGCAAAGGGAACAAGGACCGCCGCACAATGCTGCCAGAAACAGTCCGTCCTGCCCTTGAGCACCATCTCAAGGCGGTCAAGCTGGCTCATGAGACCGCCCTTTCAGCAGGCAGGGGTACGGTAGCCCTGCCCCATGGCCTGGCCCGCAAATATCCTGGGGCCGCCAGCCAGTGGGGCTGGCAGTATCTCTTTCCAGCATCCAAACCATCCACTGATCCCCGCAGCGGTGTTTGCCGACGCCACCATCTCCATCCCTCAGGCATCCGGCGCGCTGTCCGGGAAGCAGCCCGCAGAGCCAAGCTGGCCAAACACGCCACCCCTCATACCCTGCGTCATAGCTTCGCCACCCACTTGCTGGAGGATGGCTACGACATCCGCACCGTCCAGGAGCTGCTGGGCCACAGTGATGTCAAGACCACCATGATCTACACCCATGTGCTCAATAAAGGCGGGAAAGGGGTGATCAGTCCCCTGGATTTGGGTCAGATAAATGGAACCTGGTAACCAGTGATCGGACACCAAGACAGCGAACAACGCTTGACAATAACCCCCAATTGCGCTCTTCTTTTCCAGTTCCTGGCGATCATTTACCGGGCTGCTTGGGGTTCAACCCAGGGCAGCATGTCATCTCCATCTCGAGCTTCCCCGATCTTAAGTGCTGGTCCCAGAGATCGATTTATTATTGTTTCATGATCTACTCGATGATATCTTGGATGATCGCAACATTGGATTTCATTAGGTCATGTCCGCCTGCTGACATGGATGTCAGGTTTGATCTCACTGGCCGTTGATTGGAAGACCTTGCCTGTTAGAATTCAGCGACTGCTGGAAGCACCTCGCGGCCAACCATTTCAATGGGTGAGATTTCATAGCTGTTGGGCATACTGAAGATGAAATGTTGAATGCCAACCTCTGCCAGTTCCTGGCAGGTGTTGATCAGATCCGCTGCGGATGTGCCGCCCTCACCAAGATGGACCAGGCCCAGCGCGGTGCGCTCGATCTCATCATAATCCCGACCGACATCCTGGCAATGGCCTCTCAGCACATCCAACTTGCGCTTCAACTCGTCATTGCCCATGAATGCGTATAGATTGCAAGCCTCGGCATATTGGGCAACCAGGCGCAGGGTCTTTTTTTCACCGCCACCCCCGATCAGGATCGGTGGATGGGGCTTTGACAATGGCTGTGGGTTGTTCATCGGCTCTGCCAGCTGATAGTGGGTGCCAGTGTAGGGCTTGATCTCACCGGACCACATTTGTTTGGCGATTTGCAGCGTCTCCTCCAGGCGCTCGAAGCGCTCCTTCAACGGAGGGAATGGAAAACCCAGGCCAATCGCTTCTCGTTCATACCAGGCTGCGCCGATACCTAGATTCGCTCGCCCACCTGATAACACATCCAAACTGGTTACGATTTTGATCAAATGCCCGGGATGGCGATAGGTTACGCCTGTCACCATTGTCCCCAGGCGGGCCCGCTTTGTCACTGCCGCAAGGTAGCTCAGGCCTGTGTAGCTGTCCAGCATGGGCTCTTCAGGTTTTACCTTATACTGCTCATTTTGCATTTGAAAGAAATGATCCATCAGCCAGATGCTGTCAAAGCCCACCTCATCGGCTGTTCTGGCTATCTCAACCAGCTTGCTGCCGGTATTTTCTGGTGAGCCTGGCCAGTCAAAACGTACGATCTGTAATCCGATTTTCATGCTCTGTTTTCTCCTCTATTAGGTTATCCGTGCAGGGCAGGGTGCTATTCCCAAGCCCTGCCATTCCCGCAATCCTCATTTATCAATAGATAAAATCTCAGCGATCTCAGGTAGAATCGCAGCACTCTCTCCCTGAATGAAAGCTCCATCCCGGCTTCTTTCTGCCAGCTCCGAGAAGGGGTTGCGCTCGATGTTGATGTCCAGGATCGTGCCCCCTTTCTGGTACACCAGCCAGGCCACCTGGTTGGGCAGATTGGTGGCTCCTGCGGTCCCCACCGTCAGCAGCAGGTCGGTCCGGGCAGCAGCTTCCAGGGAGCTCTGAAAGCGGTAATGGAGCTCATCGTAGCTCTCATCGAACCACAGCACATGCGGCCGCAGGTATTTCCCACACCGGGGGCAGGTGAGCAATCCTCTTTCCTCTTCCGTGAGATCTTCCCCTTTCGCTTTCCCGCTCAGGCCCTCGGGCAGGGGCTGGACCCCATAACCGCAGGCGACCTGGCAGCGGGTGAAGAAGATGTTGCCGTGGATCTCGTAGGTTTTCTCAGGGCTGTTTCCCGCCCGGAGATGCAGGTTGTCCACGTTCTGGGTGATGAGGGTGAATGCATCCTGGAGTGCCCTTTCCATCGCAGCCAAAGCCAGGTGCCCGGGATTGGGTTGGGCGGCCGCGCAAACTTCCCTGCGGTACAGATACCATTTCCAGACCTCATACGGCTTGGCCCGGAAGGTGCGCTGTGTGGCCATTTCCTGGGGGTGATACTCACGGGAACCTATCGTCCAGTAGCCTTCCGGTCCCCGGAAGGTGGGGATCCCGCTTTCCGCTGAGACTCCGGCCCCGGTTAAAATGGTGACCTTTTTGGATGCTTGGGCGAATGAGCCCAGGCTGGCTTGGATCGAGTCGCTGAGCATGGGGTTTCCTCCGCTATTCTCCCAGCAGGTCCCGCAGATCAAAAACCTGGGAGAGGGCTGAGATTGCCAGACTGTGCCGGAAGCAGCCGCGCTTGACTTCCTCTTTGATCTCCTCCAGGCTCAAAGCTGCGACCTGCAGGCTTTCCCCATCATCCGGCGCTGGGGTATCGATCTGCTGCGCGTTCCGGGCCAGCCAATGGTGGCAGCGGTTGTTAATATAGGCCGGGTTAGGCTCCACCCAGCCCAGGTATTCCCAGTCCGCGCTGGTGTACCCGGTCTCTTCTCGCAGCTCCCGGGCTGCTGCCTGGCGGGAACTCTCTCCTTCATCGATGATCCCGGCCGGGATCTCTGCTGTGATCTTTCCTGTTCCGAAGCGGTACTGGCGTACCACCACCAGCTTGCCTGTTGGGGTCAGCGCTACCACGTTGACCCAGTCTGGCGCTGACAATACTGTCGCTTTCACGATGTGCCCGTTGCGGGGATTTTCCAGCCAGTCGAACCGGACCTGGAACAGGGTCAGATCGGGACCCAGCTCCGTTTTGACAAGTTTCCACCTATTGATATCATTGGAGTTATTCACACACACCTTCCAGTTCAGAGATCAGTAAGTAGTGATTATTAAATAGAAAATAGTGAATAGAACAAAACCTAATCGACTTACACCTTGCTGCTTACTAATCAGGTGCCTGGTGAAGGGAGGATTCCTTGTACTGGATCAATCCACTGTCAAGGTTTTTGACAGATTTCTCGGAAAATCCGGGTCATAACCCCGGGCCAGGCTGCAGTGGTAGGACAGCAGCTGCATGGGGATGGCGCTCAGCAGGGCGGCCGCAGCCGGGACCAGTTCTGCCGGCAGGTCCAGGTCTGGGATGACCAGCGTCTGGTGGGCGTTGGCTTCCAGCCGGGGGTCCTCCAGTCCGATGGTGATGGCGTGCCCGCCTCGGCAGGTGACTTCGTTGATTCCGCTCACGATCAAGGGGATATCTTCGGGGCCGGCGGTGAAGATCACCGGGTAGCCCTCATAGACCGCCGACAGGGGCCCATGTTTAAACTCAGTGGAGAGCATGCCTTCGCAATGGGCATAGGTGATCTCTTTGAATTTCAGGGCTCCCTCCAGGGCCACCGGGTAGGTCAACCCATAGCCCAGACTGTAAAGATCGTCCCAGCTGTCCAGCTTCTCGATCAGGGGCCCGATCTGCTCTTCTGTTTGCTGGATGGTGAGTTCGATCAACCCCGGGATTTTCCGCAGCGGGGCTGTGTCATGCCCCCCCCAGCGCAGGGCAAGATAGAGCAGGGCCAATACCTGGTTGAGGTAGGTCTTGGTGGCAGGCACGCTGATCTCATAACCGCAGACCAGGGGCAGGTGCAGGTCGCTGATCAGGGTCAGGGTGGAGCCGACCACGTTGACCAGATCCAGCACGCCCATCTCCTGTTCCCGGGCAGCTTCCACGGCGTTGAGGACATCCTTGGTTTCCCCGCTCTGGGTGATGAAGATCCCTACATCCTCCGGGCCAACAGCCCGGCCGAATTGGGGTGCGAATTGCGGTGCCAGCACCGGGATGGCAGCCCGTCCGGCAAAGGTATTGAAATAGATCGAACCCAGCAGCCCGGCATGATAACTGGTGCCGCAGGCGATCATATAAATATCCCGGGCCTGGTCTAACCTTTCAATGTATTGGTCTACCTCGGGGGTCCGGTCTAAAACGTCCAGCAGCTCCTGCGCCACATGGCTTTGCTCATGAATCTCCTTGAGCATGAAGTGCGGGTAGCCGCCTTTCTGGGCTGCTTCCATGGTCTCTTCCACGGTTTCTGGGTCGCGCTCAATCGTTGAGCCGTCCTCCACGCTGGTGATCTGATAACCCCCGGCCCAGAAGCTGATGATCTCACCGTCGTAGAGGCGGACGATCTCCCGGGTGAGGGGCAGGATCGAAGGCAGGTCGGAGCCGATGCAGACCATATCCTCGGTCACTCCTGCCACCAGGCCGGAGCCCATTTTGATGGCATACAGCCGGTCATCTCCCACTGCTCCGATCACAAAACTGTAATCCCCTTCCAGGTCTTCGGTGGCCAGGCGGATGGCTTCCACCATCTCATATCCCTGGTCCACATAGCGCTCCACGGCGTGCACGCAGCTTTCACCATCATTCTCGGAGCGCACGATCATGCCCTCTGCCTGGAACGCTTCCCGCAGCTCGATATTATTGACCACATTGCCGTTGTGGGCCCCGACCAGGTCGCCGTCAGAATCTAAATGCGGTTGGGAATTGATCTTCGAGGGCGCCCCGAAGGTTGCCCAGCGCAGCTGGAGGATGGCCCGGTCGCCAGTCATCTCCGCGAAGTTGTATTTCTGTGCCACTTCCTGCACCCGGCCAGCATCTTTGCGCAGGTCTACCTCCCCATCCTGGGGCAGGGTGGCTGCTCCTACTGTGTCATACCCCCGGTAGGATAAACGCTCCCCGGCTCCGACAAGGATCGGTCCGACTTCAGTGACTTCCCTGGTGACAATGCCAAAAATGCCGCACATAGCTTTCATCCTCCTGGCGAGGTGTTGTGTTTTGAGCCATTATTCTACCATTTTAGACCGCTGAAGGGAGAGTGGTAAAGTTACGAATTGGGCAGGATTTTATCCCCACTGCCCCTGTCTGGAGTGAAATCAGAGCCAATTGTTCAATGATAAAATAGACATATCTTTGGAAGTACCTAGATAAGGACAGAGACATGGAAGAAAGGATTCCCCGGAAAGATTTTCAGCGGCTGGCAGAACTGGCCTCCCTGGAGCTTCCAGAACAGGAAGCGGAATATCTGCGGAAGGAACTGAACAAACAGATGATCTCCATCGAGGTCCTGGAATCGATACCCATTGACGCTGAGACCGGCACCGCGGCTCACGGGCTGCCTTATACCGAGTTCAACAGCCCGGCGCCGAGGGAGGATATTGCCAGCCAGGATCCTCACCGCCAGGCGATTCTCGATCAGGCCCCTGAGCTGGAGGATGACTATATAGTTGTCCCGGACATTTCTCACCAGGAACTGGAGTAGGGCATGAAAACCTGTGATTTACCTGCTTATGCGATTGCTGATCTGGTCCGGACCAGGCAGATCTCCGCTGTGGAAGTCCTGGAAGATGCCCTGGAGCGGATCCGCCGGGTGGATGGCCGCCTCGGAGAGGTGGATGCGCCAAGGGCAGAATCCGAAGAGGACCTCTCTTCTGTACATGCCTTCACCCAGGTGACCGAGGACTATGCCAGGGAGCAAGCCCAGAAGATCGACCAGCTGGTCAAAGACGGGGAAAACCCCGGGCCGCTGGCAGGGGTGCCTTATACTGCCAAAGATATCTTCACTGTGAAAGGTGTGAGGACGACCGCCGGTTCCAAGATCCTTTCCAATTACATCGCCCCTTATTCAGCCACAGTTGTGGAGCGCATGGAAGCCGCTGGCGCGGTGATGCTGGGCAAAGTCAACCTGGATGAGTTCACTTACGGCTCTTCCAGTGAATCCTCTACCTATAAACCTGTGCCCCGCAACCCCTGGGATACCAGCCGGGTGGTTGGGGGATCTTCCGGGGGCAGCGCGGCAGCAGTTGCCGCCGGGGAGGGGGCGATTTCCCTGGGCACCGATACTGGGGGCTCGATCCGCCATCCAGCTGCTTTCTGCGGTACCGTTGGATTGAAGCCTACTTATGGCCGGGTCTCCCGCTATGGATTGATCGCCTTTGGTTCCTCACTGGACTGCCCTGGTCCGCTGACTCGGAATGTCACTGACGCTGCCATCACCCTGCAAGCCATCGCCGGCCACGATGCCCGCGACGCCACCTCGGCGGCGGTGCCGGTACCGGATTACCTGGCAGAGATGGAAAAGGAGGTCCGCGGTTTACGGATCGGGCTTTCCGAGGAGTTCTTCCGGGTGACCTATTTTGACGCCGAATCCATGGAGCTGGTTGAGAACCCGATTGATGACCAGATCCGCGAGGCTGTGCTCAGTGTGGCTGGATTCCTGGCTCAACTGGGAGCGGATATCGTCACCGATGTGCCGATGCCCCACACCAAATACGGAGTGCCAACCTATTTTGTGATCTCCCGGGTGGAAGCTTCCTCCAACCTGCTGAGATTTGATGGCGTCAAATATGGCTACCGCACATCCCAATCCTTTAAAGACCTGCCCGAACTTTACCGTAAGACCCGCGGAGAAGGCTTTGGGGTCGAGCCCAAGCTGCGCATGCTGATGGGTATTTACCTTAGCGCAGCCCAGTTTGATAAAGGGTATTACCAGCGGGCCTTGAAAGCCAGGGCCTTGATCCGGCAGGATTTCGAAACGGTCTTCGATCCCCGTGGGAAGTACCGGCTGGATGCCCTGCTGACGCCCACCGCGCCTTCAACCGCTTTCCCGATCGGCAGCGTCTACGGGGATTCGGTCCTGATGCAGTACTCAGATCAGCTCACAGCCACCACCAATCATGCCGGCATACCCGGTCTGTCCTTCCCGGTGGGCTTTGACCGCGATAACCTGCCCATTGGTGCGCAGGTGCTGGGGCCGGACTACAGCGAAGGGCGCTTGCTGGGGATCGCCCGTGCTTATGAGGAAGTGACGGAAGAGAAAGCCTGGCGTAACCTGAAACCTCCGCTGGTTGCTGCCCTGGATTCCTGATCTTGAAAGGAAACACACCTGTTATTAGACCCCGATGACCGGGTTAGGATTTTCACCTGGGAGAATGATGATTGATTGGATCGCCTTTGACGCCGATGACACATTATGGAGAAATGAGGAATATTATCTCCAGGGACGGGATGAATTCTTCAAGATCCTCGCAAAGTATGATCTCAGTCCCGAGCAGATTAGCGAGTTTGACCGCTTTGAGGTAGCCAATATCCCCTATTTTGGCTATGGCGTGATGAGCTTCGTTCTCTCGATGATCGAGCTGGCTATTGATCTCACAGCGGGGAGCATTGACCCCAGGGACATCCAGCACATCATTCAATTAGGAAAGCGGATGCTCACCCATGAAGTGGTGGTTTTCCAGGGTGTGGAGGAGCTGCTGAAAAGCCTGGCGGGTGACTACCCCTTGATGATGATCACTAAAGGTGACCTGTTCCATCAACAGCGTAAAATCGAAGAATCCGGTTTGAGAACATATTTCAAGGCTTTGGAGGTGGTCAGTGAGAAGGATCCCTCAGTGTATGCTGAAATCCTCCGCCGCCACCAGATCCAACCCGACCGTTTTCTTATGATCGGCAATTCCCTGCGTTCTGATGTCCTGCCTGTGCTGGAGCTGGGAGGTTGGGCTCTGCACCTGGTGGACCACCCCACATGGTCTCATGAGGATGACCCTCTGGCGGAGTCCTCTCAGGAGCGCTTCCTGGAAGCAGAGGGCATTCCCCAGGTCTATGACTGTCTGATGGAGGCGGGTGTGCTCCAGGAATAATAAGTAGGAAAGATGATCTGCGCCTTAGGGGATTTTTCACACTGCTGCGACTGGGGATCACGTGGGCCCGCTCCCATCCTTACCGCTTCCTGACATTTATTTACTGATTGAAAAGAGGTTCTGGCATGCATAAGATCCTTGAAAAACAGGGCTGGCATATACTGGCTGCAGGACTGCTGGCTGCCGGCGTCTGGCTTGTTTCCCGGGAAATCGATCTCTCGGGATCTGCCTTGGGTCTGTCCACAGGAACTTGGTTGTTCCTGGCGGTTTTCCTGCCAGTGGTCCACCAATTCTATGTGGTGCTGCTCTGGCGGAGCGAACTGCATTATCAGTGGCTGTCCAGCAGGTTTGGCGAGAAAGGGTTCACTTTCTGGATGGCTGGTTTCTTGATTTTTTTCCTGACCCGGCCGGCCACCATTCTGGCCCTGGGGATTGCTGACCGGGGCGGACTGCCCATCCCGTTATGGTTGAATCTTCCCCTGATCGCCGCCTGCACCCTGATCAGCCTTTACGCGGCTTATTCTGTGGTGAAATACTTTGGCCTCAAGCGCGCCGCAGGTATGGATCACTTTCAGCCGGAACGCTATCGTGAACTGCCCTTTGTCCAGCAGGGGATCTTCAAGTGGTCCGCAAATGCCATGTACACCTACGCGTTTTCAGGACTGTGGCTGATCGGATTGGTTTTCCAATCCCAGGCCGCATTGCTGGGAGCGCTTTTTAATCACCTCTACATCTGGGCCCATTATTATTTCACTGAACTCCCAGATATGCAGGTCATTTACGGCAAAAACTAAAACTCAAACTTTTCCTTCTGGGAACTTTTTTCGATCCGAGCTCGTCCTCTAGGTACAGCCATCTATCTTTCAGGAGGAGAGCCATGGTTATCACCCTTCGGCCTACCTATAAGCTGATCCTTTGCCTGATTATTGTCCTCGGCGCTCTATTAGCCTTCCCGGAGAGTGCTCATGCAGATGGGATCATCATCCCCGATCCACCCCCAGTGCCAGAACCAGTGCCGCTGCAAGAGAGCTGGCTGACCATCCGCTACCACCGCGTAACCGTGTCCATTGATAACCAGATTGCAGTCACCCGGGTCGAGCAGGAGTTTGTCAATGATCTGGATTGGGAGGTGGAGGGTACCTATATCTTTCCCCTTCCCAAAGGGGCAACGATCTCCAAATTCGTGATCTGGGTGGATGGTGTTGCCCTGGAAAGCCGGATCCTGCCGGCGGAGGAAGCCCGCCAGATCTACGAAGACATCGTTCGGGAGCGTCGGGATCCGGCCCTGCTGGAGTATATTGGCAGGGATGCGGTCCAGGCCCGGATCTATCCCATACCTCCTGGCGAGAGCCGGGTGATCGAGCTGGAATACAGCCAGGCCCTGAACATGGACCAGGGGTTGGTCAAATACCTCTATCCCCTGAATACGGAAAAGTTTTCCGCTCAGCCGCTGGAGGAATGTTCGTTGCGGGTGGAGCTGGTCTCGCCCCAACCGCTGCGAAGCGTTTATTCTCCCACTCACCAGGACCGGCTGTCGATTGTCAGGGAGGGAGACTACCGGGCTGTGCTGGGATATGAGGAATATGATTTGCTGCCCGACCAGGATTTTGAGATCATCTACACGGTCAGCGAGGAAGATGTGGGGCTCAATCTGTTGACCTACCTCGATCCAGAGCGCAGCAGTTCCTTTGCCAGGGAAGGCTATTTCCTGCTCATGGCCGCGCCATCCGTGGAAACGGACCGAATCGTCCCTCGGGATGTCATTTTGGTCCTCGACACCTCCGGTTCTATGGAAGGGGTGAAGCTGGAACAAGCAAAGCAGGCTGCCAGCTACGTCCTGGAACACCTCAATCCGGAAGACCGTTTTAACATTATTGCCTTTTCCACCGGTGTCAAGCGCTTTGCGTATGATCTGCAGCCAGCTTCCCAAGCCAGCCAGGGAGTGAGCTGGATTGAGAATATGAGTGCCTTAGGAGGGACCAATATTAACCAGGCCTTGCTGGATGCGCTTTCGTTGAATTCAGTTGATGCGTTTGAAGGTTCCCGTCCCCAGGTGATCTTGTTCTTGACCGATGGCCTACCGACCGAAGGAGTCACTGAGGTGGTCCAGATCCTGGCCAATATCCAGGCCGCAGCGCCTGCCCATACCCGCCTGTTCTCCTTTGGGGTTGGGGATGATGTCAATACTGAACTGCTGGATACTTTAGCAAATGAGAATCGGGGCTTGGTCAGCTATGTGCGCCCTGATGAGCGCATTGATGAGGAAGTTTCCTCACTGTATGCCAAGATCCAGACCCCGGTGTTAACCGATCTGGAGATCGATTTTGGGAGAGTGATAGTGGAGGAACTCTACCCGCCGGAGATTCCGGACTTGTTTGCCGGGTCACAGCTGTTGCTGGCTGGCCGTTTCCGATTGCCGGAAGGGGTTTCCGGTCAAGAGCAGATTCTGCTGACTGGTAAAGTCGGTTCGCAAACCAAGACATACCGCTACCAGGTGAATTTTGACCCTGATGCGGTCTCCCCGGCTGGACACAGCTTCATCCCCCGCCTGTGGGCAGCTCGCAAGATCGGTTATTTACTGACCCAGATCCGCCATCAGGGGGAGAATGAAGAATGGGTCGAAGCGGTGATCGAGCTCAGCCTGCAGTATGGGATCATCACTCCCTACACATCTTTCCTGATCGAAGAAGACCAGATCTTCTCCAGCGAAGGCAAGGATGAAGCTGCGGAAAACTTACTGGAAGCCTCTAGCGGCCCAGCCACTGGAGCGGATGCGGTGGAGAAAGCCGATGCCGAATCCAGCCTGCGAGCAGCGGAATCCGTGCCGCAAGTTAACCTGCCTGAAGAGGGGATGGGCCAGGATGCCCGGGAGCAAGCCCTGAAAGTTGTGGGGGAGAAGACCTTCTACTCCCAGGAAGGGATCTGGATGGACAGCCTGTTTGAACCAGGTATGGATCCGGTCCTGATCGATTTTGGTTCCAGCGCTTATTATGAGTTCCTGGATGCCAGGCCGGAGTGGGGTGTGTATTTTGCCTTGGGTGAGGAAGTGATCTTTGTAGAGGATGGGGATGCTTATCGGATCACAACCGGTCCGGGAGGTATCGAGGAACTGCCCCCGGATTTTGGCCTGGTTGGGAGCGACCCGGGAACGGGCAGCCCTCAACAGGAGTCCCCGGTTTCCATCTGGCGCTCGATCTGCAACCTCCCCTGGTTGGTGGGCATGGCCCTGGTTGCCAGGGTCTGGCGCAGATAGGTGAGGTGGATAGCATCGATAAATACCAAGAGCCGGTGATTCCACCGGCTCTTGTTGGTGTTAATCGAAAGATTTCAATTATTTTTGGATTGGAAGCGGGGAGCGAGCTTGTTGTAAAGCCAGGCTGTTACCAGGCCGAGTAAAAAGCCATCCACGAATCCCCATATCAGGCCGACCAGGCTGCCGATGGGGCTGACTGTGTAGCCCCGGTACCAGCGGCCGACCAGGGTGACATCGTGAGTGATCCCTTCAAAGAGGATCATCCACCAGGTGAGGAAAAACCAGTTGATACCCCAGACAATGCCAGCCGCCAGGCCAAATGCTTTAGGATTGAGCTTCATAGCAACCTCCCACTTTGCTTGATGATTGTGATTTGATTATACATAAAAAGGGGTTTTAGTATGTGCAGCTGCTGGGCCGAAGCCATTTACAAGGGAATAATTATAATATTTGTGTAAAAAATCACATAAACCCCCCCCGGCTAGAGTGTAACATGGTAATATTAGCCTTGTTACACATCTCTATATAGAAATGCTACCCAAGATAGAAGTGTGATTTTATTGGTTTTGTTTGGGAGGTTATTGGTATGAAGACTTTATTGGTCCTCGGGGCTGGTACAGGGGGAACGATGGTGGCAAATAAGATGGTCCACGAGCTGGATTCCCGGGAATGGGAAATAATCCTGGTTGACAAAAATGAGACCCATTACTATCAGCCGGGATATCTATTTATACCCTTTGGGATATATTCCCCTCGTGATGTTGAAAAACCCAAGCGCGATTTCATTCCCAGGGGCGTGAAACTGATCCTCTCCGATATCGAGATCATAGAACCGGAGAAGAACAGGGTGATCCTTGCCAAAGACAACCAGGTGATCTCCTACGATTATCTGGTGATTGCCACTGGTACGGACATACAGCCTGCAGAGACCGAAGGCCTGCTGGATGGGGGCGGCTGGCGTGAAAACATCTTTGATTTTTACACACCTGATGGCGCAGCGGATCTGTCTCGTTTCCTGAAATTCTGGAAAGGAGGCCGTCTGGTGGTCAATGTCTCTGAAATGCCTATTAAGTGCCCCGTGGCCCCGCTGGAATTTTTATTCCTGGCAGATTGGTACTTCCAGGAGAAAGGGCTGCGCGACAAGGTAGAAATTGTTTATGCCACACCCCTGGATGGTGCCTTTACCAAACCGCGGGCAGCGTCCATTCTGGGGGGAATGCTGGAAGACAAGGGGATCTACCTGGAACCCAATTTTAATATCGGTGAAGTTGATAATGCCAAAAGTGCCATCCGGTCCTGGGACGGGCGGGAAATTTCTTATGACCTGTTGGTCACTGTACCAACCAATATGGGGTCGGAAGTGATCAAACGTTCTGGGATGGGAGATGAGCTCAATTATGTATCCATCGACAAGCACACCCTGCAGTCAACCTCCTATGAGAACATTTGGGTGATTGGTGATGCTGGCAATGCCCCAACCTCCAAAGCGGGATCAGTAGCTCATTTCATGCTCGATGTGTTGGTGGAGAACATGCTGCGGCATATGGAAGGGCTGGCTCCCCGGGCTGAGTTTGATGGCCACGCCAACTGCTTTATCGAGTCTGGCTTTGAACAGGGCATCTTAATTGATTTTAACTATGAAGTGGAACCCCTCCCAGGCAAATACCCTTTACCTGGGCTGGGCCCATTTTCCCTGTTGAAAGAATCCCCCGCCAATCATTGGGGCAAGATGATGTTCCGCTGGGTGTATTGGAACGTGCTGCTGAAAGGTGGGGAAATGCCATTTGAATCCCAGATGACCATGGCTGGCAAGTGGAGCTGAGAGGGAAGCATGGATAAAGAACTCAACATTTTGGGGCAAAAAATTGACACCCTGTCTGAACAAATGGCCTTCTTGACCGAACAGGCTGAATCTCAGGGGCGCCGAGCCAGGGAGTTTGCTGACTTGAAAGCAGATTTAATTCCCATTGGAAACCAGCTGGTCAATTTAACTATCCAGGAGATGGAGGAGATCAGCGCTGATTTTGAGCTGGAAGACCTGCTCTATTTGCTCAAGCGCGTTCTCCGCAATACAAATTTAATCCTGGAGATGATGGACCGCTTCGAAGCCCTGATGGGTATTGCCGATGAGGTCGAGCTGCTGGGCAAGGGGGTCTTTTCTGCCATCGTGGAGGAGCTGGACCGCCTGGAAAGGAACGGTACTTTCACACAGGGTGGTGAATTGCTGAGTGCAATGAGCGATGGGGAAACCCTTGGTGATCTCAATCGAGCTTTAAAGGCATTCAAAGCTGAACCTAAAGGTTCCCCTCCTTCCTTGTTTTCCCTCCTGAGAGAGATTAATCAACCGGATGCCAGGCGCGGATTAAGCCGCCTGCTAAACATGCTTAAAGCCCTGGGAACCCACCAGGGAGATAATTCAATAACAGTTTCACAGAAAGGAGAGTAGTTATGACTGCAGATATTCTCGATCGCGTTTCTTTTGATGATGACGGATTCATGGTGGATGCTTCTACCTGGACAGAGGACATTGGCCAGGCTATTGCGGAAGCCCTGGAGGTCAACTTGACCGACCGCCACTGGCAAGTGATCAACTTCGTTCGCAAGGATTTCGAGGAAAGCGGAGAGCCACCCACACTGCGGCGCATCACGCAACAAACTGACGTGAGCATGAAAGAAATGTATCAGCTCTTTCCGGACGGGCCAGCGAAAATCGCTGCCAATATTGCCGGGCTTAAGAAACCAACTGGTTGTATATAAATAAGGAGATTAACATGGCAAGACCTTCTCGGGCTTTACACCAGAGTTCTGGGACGAATGGCCGGCGCAAATTAGCGCTGGTGGCATCAAAAGGATCCCTGGATATGGCCTATCCTCCCCTGATCCTGGCTAATGCGGCCAGGATGAGTGGTATTGATGTGGAAATGTTTTTCACCTTCTGGGGGCTGGATATTATCACCAAGAAGAAAATGAACAATTTGAATGTGGCCACGGTTGGCAATCCCAACATGCATCCCTGGTTTGGCATTCCTACCTTGTTGGGAGCCCTGCCGGGCATGTCCGCTGCGGCTTCATGGATGATGCGGGGCGAGATCAAGAAGCTAGGATTTCCCCCTGTGCCCGAATTCATCCAGTTGGTGATTGATGCCGGCGCTAATGTTTATGGGTGCAAAATGTCCATGGATATGATGAAGCTGACAGAGGATGATCTGGTGGAAGGAGCAACTGTGTTGGGGGCGATGGAATTTATGGATCTCACTGATGGGGCGCAGATTGTCTTTGTGTAGGATGTGTTCCCAATAAGAAAATGCCCCAGAACATTTGGGGCATTTTGTTTCTAGTTATCAGGGGGATATCAGGGATTAATCCTCCTCCTCCGGGTTATACCCTTCCGTCTTGCCAGAGGCCAGGTGGTATTTCGCGGGGCTTTCCCCGGCCCTGAAACCACAGATCATGATCAGGGCGTTGGTGACATGCTGACCAGGATTGTGCCATTTGTGCTCTTGGTCGGCAGAGAAAAGCAGTGCATCCCCGGCTTCCAGGGTGAAGGACTGCTCGCCAACCTCATAAACCAACTCCCCGCGCAGACAGAACACAAACTCGTTTCCTGAATGGGACATGGGGAATCTTCCGCTGCTGCTGCCAGCTTCCAGGGTGATCATGAAAGGCTCAACCAGCCCTTCATAATGCTCTCCGCCCAGGCCTTCCCACAGGCCGCGGTAAAGTGGAATGCGGTTGCGCTCAGAGGATTTGATCAACACCACGTCCTGTTTGGGGGGTGTCTTTTCAAAGAACGCTGTAACGGGGATCTCCAGCGCTGTGGAGATCTTGAAGAGGGTGCTGACAGAAGGTGAGGACATTCCCCTTTCGATCACACTGAGCGCGTTGGCGGATAATCCGCTTAAACGTCCCAGGGCTCGAATGGACAAATCCCGTTCTTCCCGGAGTTCACGCAAACGTTCGCTGACATTGACTGAGAGAGCTTCCTGGTCAAAGATATCCATAATACCCCTTTGCTTGGCTGGTGTTCTGATTATATCAAAAGAAATCCACCAGTCTTTCTTTCATACAACTTTTATGATAATAATACGTATGTTCTTCTTGAGAGGTATTGATTTAGATAGGAGATATTAAAATGACCAATGAATACAAACGTTTGTATCGATCAACTGATGATCGCATGGTAGCAGGGGTGTGCGGAGGGATTGCTGATTATTTTGGGATTGATCCCACACTGGTCCGGCTGGTATTTGTGTTCGGCGCGCTGGGAACCGTGAGTGGTTTGTTCTGGGCTTACCTGATCATGGCGATTATTGTGCCTGAGGAAGTCCCTGCTTCCCGGGACGTTGTAGAAGGAGAATCCGAAGAGGTCTCTGAGTAAACCCAAAGCTTGTGATCCATGAAAAAAGCCCGGAAACGGGCTTTTTTCATGCTTGGGTGTGGAAAAAAACAGCTTTCATTCGATGAAGATTTCTACGTGTTCCCCATCTTCTTCGTCAATGACATCCACAATCTTTCCGACCATGTCCTCAGTCAGGGCTTCTTTGACCGCGTTCATCATCTGTTCGTCTTGCATTTCAGGGGTGAATTGGGCTGCGATGTTCAAGCCCGCGTCCACCAGGCGCATGGGCAGATTCACATTCACCTTGGTTTTTCCCGTTTTCATATCGGTGACCCGCACCCGCAGCATTTGACTTGCCAATTTGCGGCGGGGGTCTAATTTGTTTTTTTCACTTCTTTGCGAGAGGGCAGCCAGTAATTTGGTGCCTTCATCCGCGGTGATTTTATCTTCATTGATCATTTTGAGGATTTTCATCCTTTCTTCGCTGGTAACCATGTTATTACTCCTTCTCGGTGTTCTGTTCAGCCGATGTAAATAAGTACTCTTTCTCCGTCTTCCTGGTCATTAACGTTGATGCTCAATGGGCTGTCTCCGGGAGAGAATTCACCCAGGGCCAACAGCACATCTTCTATGCCTGCCGGCAGTTCCGGGATCCACTGGCTGAAAGTTCTCATGCTCCAGGCAAGAAACCGGACGGGTATGGGAAAGCTGAGGGATACTTTTTCTGGCTTTGCGCCTGGCCGCTGATGGACCCGGAGGTGGATCCAGGGCCCATTCCGGCTGTTCCAGCCCAGGGCCATGATCCCCAATCCGATCAAAAAAGGGATCCAGGCGGCGATAAAACCTAGGCCGATGCCCCGGGCGGACCATCCCCAGTACATCAATACTCCTCCCAGCACTGTAATCCCCACACCACTCCAAAATGGGATCACCCACCATTTGCGCCACTTTTCCATTTCCTGGACCGTGATCTCTGGGTCAGCGTTCCCGCTCCGGGACGGGGATGGCTGGTAGAGCATCTCTTCCCTGGCTTGCAGGTATTCTTCTTCTTCCGCTTCCCAGCTTTCACCCAGAGCGGTGATCAGCTTCAGTCCTTCGTCAGGGCTGATTTTTCCCTGTTGAATCATCTCCAGGATTTCCAGGCGTTCATTGGATTGGGTCATGATTTGTTTCCCTCCAATGCTGCCAGCAGCTCTTCAGCTTCTTCTGGGGAGATCTTCTTTTCTTGAAGCATCTCCAGGATCATCAACCTTTCACTGTCGCTGACAGATTTTCCTTTGGATTTCGTTTCCAGGAATTGATCCAGGTCAAAGTGTTTGATTTTTTCCTGCGCCTTGTGAGCTTTGCGCCTGGCTTTGGCGATTTTCTTCTCCACCTTGGCTTGGGCTTTGATGGCGGCAGCTTCTGCCTTCTCTGCCGTCTCGCGGCTGGCTTGTTCGAATTTCGCCCCCAGTTCTTTTAGCTTCTCTTCAGATAAGCCGATCTCTTTCAGGGATTCTGACAGGTTAGCAAAGGATTCACTTAGATCCTTTTCCAGGTGGGCCAGGTTGTCGCGGATGTATTCACTGGTGTCCGCGGAAAAACCGGTGGCTATCGATCCCAGATCATCCAGATTCATCTTTATGCCTGTGAAGGTGGTAAATTCATCATCAATGATGAATACCTTGCCGCCTGCGGTGAGCAGGACAGCGGGGCCGCCTTCGCCAAGCGTATGCGACAATTCTTTTTCGTTGTGTTTGATATCCAGTTTGCCGGGAAAGATCGTGATATCCCTGCCGCCGGATTTGATCGTAAGGTCTGCGTTTGTATCGGCTGGCATGGTGAGTGACAGGTCACCCCCGGCTTTCAATTGGTAGGCTTGCCAGGGTACAGGGTGGAATTCCACAGTGCCATCCCCGCCTGCTTTGAAGTCAACCCCCCCGCTGACTGTGTCGATTTGCACATCTCCGCCCGCAGCTTTGAGCTCGACCTGTCCTTGAATGTTGTCGATCAGACAGTCACCGCCGATAGATTTGATCTGCAGGTTTCCCTGGATTCGGGAGGCGATCAGATCTCCGGCAATGGATTCGGCGGAAAGGGCGCTGATATCGCTGGCAACCAGGTCGCCGCTGATGGATTTGATTTCCAATTTGCCCCCCAATCCCTTGACCCTGGCGTCACCGCTGACAGACTGAATGGTGACATCCAGGTTGTGGGGCACGCGGATCAGTACGTCGTCCAGGCCGCTGATTTCCAGTGCAGTTTGTTTTTGATCGATCTGGATCTCCTCGCCGAGATCTTGGACCCGGACCTGATCCCGATTCCAGCCGGACAGATGTAAATTTCCCTGGACCTTCAAAAAATCGATCCGTGAAATATCTTCTAAGGGTATGGTTCGGTCTGCCATGCTAGTCTTCCTTTTCCTGCAGCTTTTTGAGGGCATCTTCCAGGCTGATCTCACCGCTGTCCAGCTCATTGAGGATTTGCTGACGTTCTCCCTCGGAAAGCTCCGCCAACTCTTCCTCTCCTCCCGGTTCGTAGCCCAGGGATCGGATCACATCATGAAGCAGTTTGCGGATGGTGGGATAGGAAAGGTCAAGTTCCTTTTCCATACGGGTGATCTTACCTTCCAAACGCACAAAAGTCTCCACAAAATCCATCTGCTCCGGGGTCAGCTGGGAGAAAGACCGGGAATAGAAACGGCCATCGATGGTGGTGTTGCAGTTCCGGCAATTGAGACGGGTGACAAGGACTTCGTCGCCGCAAATGGGACACTGGGATGGTAAGGGATGCATGAGGTTCTCCTTTTTGTTTTGAAATGCCTTGGAACAGCAGCCTGCTCAACGAGCACGGGCTGCTGGCCGGTGTTATTGAATACTCCTGTTTAGTTTAAAACCTAAACTTTACTGGGAGTATATCAAATAAATTCAAAATGTCAAGAGGAAATATAAGAAAATTTGAATAAAATATCAAAATAATTGAAATGAAACTTGTTTTTCTTGTATGTGCCCGGCGTTGGGAGTGTTTGTCTGTCTCAATTCGGGTTGGGCATGAGCGTATTCTTGGTGTGGATCAGGGATTGGGATTGTCAGACCGGATCAAGCTGTTAGATTCCGATTCCGCGCTGGCGGTGATGATTTCCCCAAAGCGGATCAATGTGCCCTGGTATTCAGATGCCCCAGATTGCGCGATCCATCCACTGAGGTTGAACGGGATCACTCCCGCAGCAGGGATCCATTCCCCATTATATTTGCGGGCGATGTGGATGTGGGTGCCGGTGCTCTCTCCTCCTTCGCAAGATGGGTGGCCTAGCTGGTCGCCGGTCTCGACCATTACTCCAGCGGGGATTTTGTCCTGTGTGCCTAGGTGGAGGTAGAGCAGGACCCACCCGGTACGGTGGTCCCCGTCCCCATCCAGGTCCAACTCCACCAGTCCTGGCTCACTGCGGGCAATGATACCCGGCGCAGCAGCCACAGCCCATTCCGTGGTGATCTCGCATCCGCCCGCGATGCTGGGGGGAGCAAAATCGAGGGCGGCCCAGGGATCTCCTTGGCCCCAACCGGTGTGCGGGCCGCCTGTAAATGCCCAGGTCTTTCCACTGGTAAAGGGCAGACTCATCGTCGGCTGCCGCAAACTACCCGGGATCAGGGGTTGGCAGGTCCAGGGATCCCCAAACAGCTCCTGGTAGGTCCTGGTAAATCCGTCTGGTCCCAGGGTGTAATAATAGATCCCTCTGGATTCCAGCTGCGAGAAATAATATCCCAGGGCAACTGTGGCCGCGTTTTGCCAGGGATCGGGATGCTCAATGGTCTGGTCGGTGAATTCGATCGTGTCCAGCTTTCCCTCCAACCACCCGTAATATCCCTGATTGAGCCGGTTGGCTGTCCAGACAAGCTGCAGGTAAAGCCCATTGTAGCCGGTGATGCGATAGCCCAGCGGATAACCGGTCACCAGTCCTGGGGGCATATCGGGGTTGGTCAATGCGCCCAGCTGGTATTCTAAAATGGCCAGCAGCAAGCGGGGGCTGATACTGAACCGGGTGGCGATATAATCAACGATTTCCGCCCCGTCGCGATACTCCACACCGGCCAGCTGCCAGAAATTTTTCAGCCATCCAGGTTGAGCGTCCACATAGGCCCTGGTGTCAAAGTCAGTTTGCAGGGGGCCGTTGACGAAAGCGCAATTTGGCAGCACCTGGAATTGGGAGCCCCACAAAGCCTCGTAGTAAATGGGTATTTCCATGGGTAAACCTGGCGGCAGTGTGGTTGCGTCCTCGGGGACGACCTGGTTTGCTTCCAGGATTTCTGCGATTGTGGTGTTGAATCGGAAGGCCAGGTTAGGCAGGGTATCCCCGCTCTGCGCTGTGTAGGGAACCAGTTCGCCCGGGGCATATACCGGCCGCTGGGTGATTGGGGGGGGTGTGGTAGTGGGCGTGATGACCGGCTCCGGGGTTTCCGGGGAACCGGGACCAGATGCCGCCAGGCAGCCGCTGAGCAGGAAAACCGACAGCAGGCTGATCTGGAGGATTCTGGGGAGACTTATGCTGAAACCTGACTGGTGGCCCATAGGACATTCATTTTACCGCTTAATCTGGCTTCCTGAGGCGCTTAAGGAACTGGCGATGACAATACTCTCACCGGGCTTGGTCAGCGTGCCCTGATAAGCTCTGGCACCTCTGCGCACAGTCCAGCCGCTCAATACGAAGGGGATGGGCCCATCAGCGGTCATCCATTCTCCGTTGTACTTGCGGGCCATATGCACGTGGGTTCCTGTTGAGAGCCCCCCTTCACAGGATGGATGTCCCAGCCAATCGCCTGTGTCTACTTCATCACCCTCATCGACCATCCGTCCCTCGGTGGCGATATGCAGGTAGAGCAGTACCCATCCGCTGTGCTCATTGTCATTGAAATCCAGGTTAATGACCACCACGCCGTCCTCGGCCCGGACAACCAGACCGGGTGCTGAGGCAGTCACATAGGCAAAAGATTTCGAGCACATACCCCCGAAACCTGAGGGAGCGAAATCGATCGCAGACCAGGAACCTTCCCGCTCCCAAGCACCGTGGGGACCGCCGGTATAATTCCAGATCATCCCTGGAGTAAAAGGCAGTTCTAACTCTGGCTGGACCAAGTCATGAGAGAATAGAGGTTCATACTGAGTGCGGTTCTCTGGGGATCCGAACATTTCCTTATAGGTGGCGATGAAACCTGTATCATCATCCAGGGCCACGATCCATTCATCGCTGTCGTATATCTGGGAAAAATAGTACTGCAAAGCGACTGTGCCAGCGTTCAGGCTGGGTTCAATGCGGGCCGTGACCAGCGTGGAAGGATTTTGGGCATTTTCAAGGAAGATCTCGGTCAGCCTGCCTTCCCGCCAGCCATAATATCCGATTGATAGTTGATTGACTGCCCAGCGCAGCTGGTAGACCAAGCCGTCATCATCATAGTTGATATAACCCAGGGGATATTTCAGCTGGGCGACATTCTGGGGCTGGCCGAAGACCCAATGGCTCTGGTATTCCAGCAGTGCCAGGAGCAAGAAAGGGTTCACAGAGTTATTGCGGGCGATCTGTTGAACGATCTCACCCCCGTTGGTCAGGATGGTGTGTTCATACTCTCTCTCAATACTGAGGTATCCTCCTGCTTGTTCCACAAATTCAACCACATCATCCGGAAAATCGGAATCCGTGATTGCCCGGGAATAGACGAACTCGCTGTCAGGCAGCAAGTGCACATCCGAGGTGGTGTTGACCAGCACCTGGGGGATTACCAGCAGCGTACCGGGGTTGATGAATGATTTTTCGGGGATTTCCTCATTGGATTGAATCTGGTCTGTCCTCACCCCAAAGTGGGTTGCAACGGTAGAGAGCGTATCTCCAGCTTGGGCATGATATACAACAGGCTCCCGCTCTTCGCTGGGAGTGGGCACCGCAGTCTCTGTGGGTGGGATATAAATGGTAGGCGTAGGCTGGAAAACCAGCTCCTGGGTGGGACTGGGCACTGCGGTGATGGTCTCGGTTGGTTCTGGCTCAGGTTCAGGGGTCAGCGGTGTGGGTGTATTGCCAATAGGCGGGACAAAAATCGGGGGTGTCTTCTGGTAAAGACTGCACCCCGTCAGGGAAATGGTCAGCAATGTAAGAATGATCTTTTTCACCAGTATTACCGTTGGATCTGATTGTAATCTGTTATGGATTCTTCTGCCTGGATGGATTGGTCCCCGCGCATCATCAAACCCTCGTATGCGTAGCCCAGTCCCTGGGAAACCCAACCATCCATCACAAAAGGCAGGTCCTGGTCAGCGGGAATCCATTCCCCATTATAAAGCCGGGCAAGATGGACGTGTGAACCGGTTGAGATCCCGCCCTCACAAGAGGGGTGGCCGATCCGGTCTCCAGCCTGGAGGACAGCACCGAGCTCCACGCGGTCCCTGGTCTCAATGTGCATATAGAGGATAGCCCAGCCGGTTTGCAGATAGGGGTCACCGTCAATGCTCTGAACCACTGCCCCATGGTCTGACCTGACGATCGGACCATCTGCCACGGCGACCACCCAATCATCGCTGTAGCTGCAACCCAGGCCTTCGACTGCGGGGGCAAAATCCAGGGCGGCCCAGGCTGATCCGTTATCCCAGCCGCCGTGGGGACCTCCTGTGAAGATCCACGGCACACCCTCCTCGAAGGGCAGCTGCAGGATGGGTTGTTCCAGGTCTGCAGGGATCAGTGGGGTGTAGCTGTAATCGAAAGGATAACCGAATAAGCCAGTATAGGTGTTAACAAACCCATCTTCAGAGACAGTCTGCAGCCATTCCTCATAAGGCAGCAAGCGAGAAAAGAGCTGCTGAACGCCAGCGGTCCCAGCGTTGATGGTGGGGTTAATTGGCACATTGACCCCATCTTTGCAGTACCAGCCGCCAACTCCGCGTACTTTCCAGAGGTAATAACCCAGGTTGAGTTCGTCAGCAGCCCAGGCCAGCTGTTTATAGAGGCCTTCATATCCGCCCTGGCGGTAATGCAGTGGATAAAGATCATCTTTACCCTCCCTGGTGGATAACCAGCCAGACTGGTGTTCGATGACCGCCAATAACAATCGGGGGTTGACCGAATAATCGTTGACAACCCGCTGGACGATTTCTGCCCCGCTGACTTCTTCGCCCTCGATCTGCTCCCGGTAGTCTTTCAAGTACCCCGGTTGATTATTGACAAAGGATTCGATTTGAAAGCGGATGGTGTAAGGGCTGTGGACCAATTCTGAATCCGGGATCACTTTATACCCCGGGCCGGTCTCGCTGATCTCTGGTGCGGGTATCAGCAGCTCCTGACCGGTATAGATCAGGCTGGAAAAAGTGAGGTCATTGGCCACCATGAAGTCCTCAGGGGTCATGTTAAAGCGTTTGGCAATACCCCTTATGCTGTCTCCCAGCTGAACGATATAGTAAGTATCTTCAGAGCGCAGGGTTGGCAGGGGTTTTGGTGCGCTGGGCGTCGGAGTCAGCAGTGGTTGATCAGGCTCACGGGTGGGCGGCAGATACGGGTCCTGGGTGGTTTGAGCTGCATCTTCCGAACCCACCTGAGAGAAGTTGACATAAGGAGCGGTATGCGCCTGTTTCGTACAACTGATGAGGGTGACACCCAAAAGGGTGATTAAAAATCGACGTAAGCTGGTCATAAACCTGGCTACATTTTACCTTTAAGTAGGCTAATAGAGCCCCACACTGAGGGGCGTTCCTTTATTATATGCAAGAAAAGTGCCATTCCCAGGGAGATAAAGGCCCGATTTTGGTGTGGAAAATCAATCCAAAACAGGAAGTTGATGCTTTACTCACTGGGTGGTTTCCATTATGATTAGAAAGATTAAACGTTTGGTAGAAGGCTGGCTGATGAAAGTATTGATCCTTTCCGATATTCACGGCAACCGCACCGCCCTGGAAGCGGTGCTGGAGAATGCGCAACCTTACGATGCCGTTTGGTGTCTGGGGGACATTATTGGATATGGGCCGGATCCCAATGATTGTGTGGCAATGGTCAGAGACCTGCCTGATCTGATTTGCTTGCGTGGCAATCATGATAGTGCGGTGATTGGATTGACGGAGAAGAAGAAATTCAATCCTTCCGCCCAGGTTGTCCTGGAGTGGACCGGAGATCAGCTCAATCCTGTTCACCGTCAATATTTACAGAGTTTATCTCCCCAGGCAAAGGTTGCTGATGTGACCCTGGTCCACGGCAGTCCCCGGGATCCGGTCTGGGAATATATCATGGATGTCTACACAGCCACAGCGAATTTTGATTATTTTGACTCCCCGTATTGTTTTGTGGGACATTCACATCTCCCGGTGCTGTACTATCTAAAACCTGAAAAGAAACTGGCCAATGTCACCTTTGTTTATCCCGGTGATACCACGGAGCTGCCAGAGAAATCTATCGTGAACCCAGGTTCAGTCGGCCAGCCCCGCGATCATGACCCCCGGGCGGCATATACCATCTACGATACGGATAAGAAGACCTGGACGCAGTACCGGGTGAACTACGATATCTCTGCGGTCCAGGAGCGAATGACCAGGGCAGGTATTCCTCTGGAATATATTCAACGTCTGAATCTGGGTTGGTAGGGGGAACTTTCTGTTTGATTCCAGCGTCATGGTACTACAACCAGTTATACCCAAGGAGAGAATACGATGAGAAATAAATTGATTGTCCTGTCTCTGGTAGTGGTCCTGCTGTCTTCTTGTGCGGTAGGCAGATCTGCAAGTTTGGAAGCTGAAGGTTATGCGCCAATGGCCAAAGGCGTCGCTGATAATGTTGCCAGTGATTTTGAATACAGTGAGGATGGGGGTTATTCCGGTCAGGATACTCTTCAGGTCCAGGAAACCCAAATCAGGATGGTGATCAAGAACGCCTCGCTGTCGATCGTAGTCGAAGAGCCTGCGGTGACGATGGAGTTGATCGGTTCCCTGGCAGAAAGCCTGGGCGGGTATGTGGTTTCTTCAAATCTCTACCGGGTGCAAACAGATAGCGGCCAGGAAATCCCTGAAGCATCCATCATGGTCCGGGTCCCGGCTGAATCACTTGACCAAGCTCTGGATGAAATAAAATCCGGTGCCGGCCAGGTCCTGAGAGAAAATGTGTCTGGACAGGATGTCACCCAGGAATATACTGATCTTGCCTCCCGGCTGCGCAACCTGGAACGGGCTGAAGAACAGCTGGTAGAGATCCTGGAAGCCTCTTATAGCACCGATGATGTGCTCAGTGTGTACAATCGGCTGGTGGACATCCGGGAGCAGATCGAAGTCATCAAAGGTCAAATGCAGTATTATGAGCAGTCTGCGGCGCTGTCCTCGATTTCAGTCGATATCCAGGCTAATGAAGCCGTCCAACCGCTGAAGATTGGCAACTGGCAGCCTGTTGGTGTTGCTAAGAAAGCTATTCAGGCTTTGATCAATACCGTCAAAGTCCTTGCCAATGCCTTGATCTGGATCGGTTTGTATATTCTACCGGTTGCCCTGGTCCTGTTCTTCCCGATCCGCTGGATCTGGCGGGGCCTGAAAAAGCTCAACCAGCGCAGAAAAGAAAAGAAGTCTGAGCAAGCCTAAAGCGGCTCAGTGAAGCATTGATCTTACAAGGACCGGGTCCTCCTCTGGACCCGGTCTTTGAACTTTGGAGGCAATGCCTCGAGGTCTGTTATATAATTATGCCATCATGGAAAAGCTTATGCGTGACACGCAGGATTTAATTGGAATTTCCCTTTCTCCCTTCCAAATAGCGAAGTTGGAAGACTATCAGCAGGAGCTGCAGCGCTGGAACCAGCGCTCTAACTTGACCGCGATCCATGAACCGGAGAAGATCCACGTAAAGCATTTCCTGGATTCGTTCAGTTCCTTGTTGGTCATGCGGAACACACCCCTCCAGCGGATCATTGATATTGGGACCGGGGCGGGTTTCCCTGGCATCCCACTCAAGATCCTCCTTCCTGATACTGAGGTCGTCCTGGTGGAGTCGATCGGAAAAAAAACCGAATTTTGCCAGCACATTGTCGACCGCTTGCAGCTGGACGGAGTACAGGTGATTCAAGATCGGGCGGAGCGGCTGGCAAGGAAGGAAGCCTTCCGGGCGAATTTCGATTGGGCGGTTGCCAGAGCGGTTGCTCATCTTTCAACCCTGGCAGAGTACCTGCTCCCCTTCGTTAAAATGGGGGGAGGAATGCTGGCAATGAAAGGAGACCAGGGCCCCTTTGAGGCCCATCAAGCTCATCAAGCAATCAGCCTGTTGGGTGGTGAGCTGCAGCAAGTCAAGAAGGTAACCTTACCTGGTGTCACTGAAGATCGGTTCTTGATCGCAATTCGGAAGAGAGCTACCACACCGGATAAATATCCCCGCAGAGTAGGTATACCCAGCAAAAGACCGCTGTGATCAATTGACGATTTTCCCCTGCTGGATTTCCCACAAACCAGCAGCTTGACAAAAATCATCTGAAAACAATCCCAGATCCGTAGTGGTCAATAGTGCCTGTTCTGAATCAGCCAGCCTGGTCAAAAGATCCTGGCGGCGGGTGTCGTCCAGTTCAGCCAGTACTTCATCCAGCAGCAGGACCGGCCATTCCCCATTTTTTTCCTTCAGCCATCCTACCTCAGCCAGCTTGATCGACAGCAGGGTGGTCCGAAGCTGTCCCCGGGAGCCAAAACTGCCCAGGTCAATGCCGTTGCTCAAAAAACGAAGCTCATCCCGGTGAGGTCCCATCGCTGTTGTTCCCCGGTGGATATCCTGATTGCGCCGGGATATGATCTTTTCCCGATACCCATCCTGGATCTCTTCCAGGGTCAGGCTCGATCGATCTACAGGGCTCTCTAGCGGCATGGCCATCTGCCCGGGTGGGGATTCCAGGGGTTCATAGGAAGGGAGGTAGTTAAATCTGAATATCTCTTCCCCCCGGGTGAGTTCTTGATGAATCGATGCCGCCAGCAGGTCCAGTTGATGAATGGCTTGAATTCGCCCAAAGATGATATAAGCGCCTGTCATAGTGATTTTTTCATCCCAGTAGGATAATTGGTCTGGGTCTCCTGAACGCTCATTCAACTGCTTGAGCAAAGCATTCCGTTGGACGAGGGCCTTGTTGTATTCTGTCAGGGATTCCCGGTAGCGTATATCCACCTGAGAAATGGTCAGATCAAGGTAATGCCGGCGCCTTTGTGGAGAGCCAGTGATGATCTGGAGCATCTGGGGTAGGAATAAGACAGCATTGAACTGGCCGATGGCGTCATTGATCTTCATTTGCGATCCGTCCAGCAGGACCTCTTTTCTTGTGCTGTGGTTTCCGTTGGCGCGGGATTCATGGATCAGGCGGATCTCTAAGCGGTGATCCCCATCTTTTCTGTGGAAATCAGCCACAATTCTGCCTACCGCAAGATCTGCTTGCAAGGCGAAGAAGTTGATCAACTCAGTTGTGTTGGTGGCCTGGAAAGAATCCAGCGTGGAGAGATAATAAACAGCTTCCAGGACGCTGGTTTTTCCCTGGGCATTATCCCCTGCCAGGATGATGTTCTTTGATGGGAGGTCCTGATCAAAACGGGAGAAGATCCTAAAATCTGTCAGAGAGAGATGAGTAAGATACATGCAGTTTAGACTGGATTGTAATTCTCATCCGTCTCCCAGACTTCAGATGTTCTGTCTGTGTAGAGAATTCCATTAAGGTGGTCGATTTCATGCTGGAAGATGCGGGCTACCCAACCGCTGAGTTGCATTTTCAGGGGTTCTCCATGCCGGTCCTGGCCTTCAACCACGATTTCTTGGGACCTTTCTACTTCACCCATCAATCCCGGAATGGACAGGCAGCCTTCAGTACCAGTAACCATCTGCTGAGAAAATCGGGTGATCTGGGGATTGAGGGCTACATACAGGGTGGGTGGAATGGTTTCGTCCTCTTCGCTGCCAAATTCAACCAGGATTACCTGCTGGGAAACGTTCACTTGGGGAGCTGCCAGGCCCGCCCCTGATTCTTCACGAAGGGTGAGGATCATATCCTCGATCAGCTGCTGGGTCTCTGCCCCAAAATCGGTGACTGGGGCAGCCTTTTTTCGCAGCGTGGGGTGGGGGACAACAATGACTTCTCTGGCAGGCATGGTGCTGGTTTCCTTTAATCCAGTGTTTGGGTTAGGTCTTCATCCGGCGGGATAAAGTCGCTTTTATTCTCCTCGTGGTAAGCCGCTAAAAATTCTACCATATCGTCCCGCCGCCGGCGGGATTCAGCTAGCTCATTTTCCCTGATGGCAGCGTTGTAACGTTCAAAGATCTCATTTTGTACGGAAATCGGTCGAGCCACGAATTCAAAGTCCAGCTGCGTATCTCCCACGTTGATGGCTACCGTACCGAAATCAAATAAGCGCTGGATGATATTCTCTCTCCGGTAATCCAGGCTGAGGATGTTTTCCAGCAACGCGGATCGTTTGGTCTCCCGGCCAAACGGCTTTCGGTCCAGGTCAAGCACCTGCTTGTCGGTGATTTGGAAGCGGTCATTAGCCCAATCCGCGAAAGCATATGCCAACCCCAACAGATTGACTCCCAGCAGGATGGCTATTGTCCCCAGATTTGGCCAGGATATAAGAGCAACCATGCGGGCGAAGAAAGCGATCATGAGCAGGATGAACGCCAGCCATAACCACCAGGAATTCTTCAAGAGGATAAAGGGGTGTTTGCGGTAGGTGATCACACCTTGTAGCTCATAGCGGGCCCGGAAAAGATTGATGAACTCCTGAAGGGGAGTGATGGATTCGGTTAGCTGAGGACCTCCATCCATGGCCAGGTCCGTGTATTCCGGAATGTCGTTGAGCGGGTTTTCAGCGCCTGGGAGACCCAGGCGGTCCCGGATGGCCTGGTTGATGTTTTCCCGATCAGTTTCCTGGGCTAACGCTTTGGCTTTTTCTTGCGCATCAGCAATCAGATCCAGCAGGATCTCTGGATGAGCGGTATTGCGCATGGGGATGTTACCGGTATAGGTGCGGATGATGACATCTCCATAATTGAATAAGCGCTGCAGCTGGTTGGATGAAATGTTTACAGAGAGGATAGATTGGAGAGGGACCTCCCGACGCTGATCGTGGAGCCAGATGACTTTTTCTACCCAGGCAGCTCTTTCGCTGGTTACCAGGTAAAAATCGTTCTTCCAATCCAGCCAGAGCCAGATTCCCCATAGCCCGGCGATGACTATGGTGACTGCCAGAAAGATCCCCACATTAAAACTGAGCATTACAGCCCCGATGACGGAAAGGATCAGGAATAATCCCGGTAGCAGCAGCTGGCCGAAGAGCACATTTATGTGTTTGCGGTCGATAAAGCGAATAATCTCATCGTCTGCAATCCAGGGAAACTCGTTTTTCTGGAAGATCTTTTCGCTCAATCTCAAGGCAGAGAGGCGAGATTTGATAGATGGATAAGCAGACAGCAGGGCAAAATAGCCCCGCTTGTTGACGGCTAGCAGCGTGGTTTCTTCTAAAGCCAGGGCGGTGTCACTCCGGGCTTTTCCGGTGCTCAGATCATGATTGCCGAAATGCCCCGGGGGATTGATAACCAAACTGTTCTGGGCTTGATCTTCCAGTAATACTTTTCCGGACACAACCAGGAAAAAATTCCTGCCCGGGAACCCGGAGCGGTAAAGCACCTCACCCTCCGCCAGGGATATGGGTTTAAACAGCGGCAGGATTTCCCCGAGCTCTTCATCACTCAGGTACTTGAACAGAAAATGATCTTGCAGGTAGGTAAATATCTGATTGGATTCCATCTTATTCTCTGTGCTTAATTTTAACACAACCCGCCTGCCTTAAAAACTGACTGCCAGCATTGGATATCCTATCCGCGAGGGGGATTCTGTCTTTTTTACTCACCTCTGCCCTGGGAATGCATCAGTGATAGAATAGGATAATCAAAAAAACCTTTCATTTAGGAGGAGCAAGAAGCATGCCCATTAATTTTGGTACCGACGGCTGGCGAGCCGTGATATCGGATACTTTTACCTTTCACAACCTGCGCTTAGTGACCCAGGCTGTTGCGGACGCCATCCATTCAGGGCATTGGCACAAGCAGAAAGCAGCTCAAGCAGAACCAGATCCCAGCTGTGTGGTAGTGGGTTTTGATACCCGCTTCCTTTCTGACCGCTACGCCCGGGACGTGGCCCGGGTGATGGCTGCCAATGGATATACTGTGTATCTCACCCAGGCAGACGCTTCAACGCCGTCGATTTCCTACGCTGTGAAACATTTGAATGCAATTGCGGGCATCGTGATTACCGCCTCTCACAATGCTCCTCGCTACAACGGATTGAAGTTAAAAGCCGCCAATGGCTGCTCCGCTTCAGCGGAACAATCCCGCCAGGTAGAAATTTTCCTGAATGACAATCAGGAACGCGGCAGGGGTCCCAACCTGATGGAATGGGATCAGGCGATAGAGCAGGGGTTGATCATCGGTTTTAACCCGGTGCCAGAATACTATCAACATTTAAGGACTTTGGTCGATTTTGACGCCATCGCCTCCAACCCACCCCGCATTGTGGTCGACTCCATGCACGGTTCCGGGAGGGGCTTGATCAAAGGCATCCTCACCGGTACAGGTTGTGAAGTGACTGAGATCCGGGGTGAGATGAATCCGGGCTTTGGGGGAGCGCATCCTGAACCCATCGGAACCCACCTGGGAGCGCTGGCAGGTGCGATCAGCACCGGGATGGGCACCTTAGGATTAGCGCTGGACGGGGATGGGGACCGCATCGGAGCCATGGATGAACGAGGCAATTTTGTTGATCCCCACAAGATCATGGCCCTGGTTCTTCGCTATCTGGTTGAGATACGGGGGTTGAAAGGTCCTGCTGTGCGTACTGTATCCACAACCCGCATGATTGACCGCCTGGCTGAGAAGTATGGACTTGAGGTATATGAGACCCCAGTTGGCTTTAATCACATTGCTGATTACATGATGACGGAAAACGTGCTGATCGGAGGTGAAGAGTCCGGTGGTATATCCATCCAGGGCAACATCCCAGAAGGGGATGGCGTGTTGATGGGGCTGTTGATCGTTGAGATGGTTGCGGTGTATCAAAAATCACTTCACTCCCTGGTAGGGGAGCTGCTGGAGGAAGTCGGTCCGGCCTTCTATGAACGGAAAGATCAGCGTTTGAAATTCCCTATTGAGAAAAAACGTATGGTGCAGTACTTAACGGAGAACCGTCCTGAACAGATCGGGGGTGTGAAGGTGGATGATCTGTTAACCACGGATGGCGTGAAGTATATTCTGGCTGATGACTCCTGGTTGCTGATCCGACCTTCGGGAACAGAGCCTGTTCTCCGGGTGTACGCGGAAGGCAGAAGTGAGGAGATGGTAACCGCTCTGCTGGGATATGGTGAAGAAGTGGCAGAAAGCATCACCTGATGGGCAGTTTTTCAAGCTTAAATCAACAACCACAGCAGGAAAGAGGCTGCTGTGGTTGTTCCCTTTTTTAAGCTGACCTGACAGGGATCAGCTTTTTCTTTTTATATTCGCTAGGTGATTGAGGTCCGCAGCCTGCGGCTGAGGATAATGATCACCAGCAGCACACCAGCGATCAAAGCCAGGCCTGGAACGCCAAAATCATCCGCGAAACCGGTATCTGGCAGTGCTGTGGAGGTTGGTATCGGTGTGGGTTCGTCAGTTGCACCAGCTTGTTGCGTCAACAGGGCCGCTACTGTGGCTGTCGCATCCAGATCAGGAGTGGGTGGTGTCCCATCAACCGGTTCTTCGGTACTGGTTGGCGCCAGGACTGGAGTAGCGGTGTTGGTTGGCTCCGGAGTAGATGTTGCTGTGGGCGGCAGCGTGGCGGTTAAGGTGGGAGTGAATGTCACCTGCCTGGCAATTGCGGTCAATTGGGCTTCCTGCGCAATGGCAGTGTTGGTTGCATTGATTTCCGCAACCTGGGTCTGCTGATTGGTTCCCTGATTGGGTAGAATCAATACCGCATAGGCAGCGATAGCCAGCAACGCGATTAATAAAATACCACCCAGGATCCCGGCAACGATCAAGAAGGTCCGGTTGGATCCGCGGCTGGTCGATATGGTTTCCTCGCCGGATAACCCCTCAAAATCCAGGTCATCAAAATCATTCATTCCCATAATGTTCTCTCCTCAATTTACCCTGTCAGTGAATTCGTAAATTGACCGGTATCATTCTGCTATGACTTCTAAATTTGTCAAAGGCACCTCTACAGTCTCCTTGCCGCTGAGATTGACAGAGGCTACCTCGGTCGATATCCCACTGGGAAGAATCCTCTTCTGGGGATGGATCTTCTCTATTCTTCCAATACTGGAAGCCAACAACCCATTAACAATAATAACCGCTTTTCCGGCTTTTAGCGCCTCGGTTTCCGGGGGAGTAGCCAGATCGGTTTGTGTGGAATGGCTAATGATCGCTTCCGGATGATTTCCCAGGAAAGGATCATATGCCTGGGCATTGAGAGCGACATTTTTATCCTTGTTGGCATTTAATATTCTTTCAGCCGCTTTGTTCAAAGGTTTTCTTCCAAACCCATCGATCACCATGATGGGGAAATCCGCTCTTTTTGCCTGGGGAATAAGCCCGGAAGACATGCTCCCCAGGATCATTCCTTTGATGGGGATGTTCCCTGCGGTTTCGAGCACATCAGGATTGCGGAGGAAACCGGCAATGATGATCGCGCCCCGGAATCCAATGTTGAGCTGTTCAGGTACCAGTTCTTGAAGCATGTCGCTGCTGACTTGCTGAATGATACCGTAAGTGATTTTGCCATTGCCCCAAATGCCCTGGATCAGCGCCCCCCGGGTTTCAATGATCGCGCCCCGCTCCGGGATGATATTGGTGATTGTGCCTTCCATACCCGCTTGCAGTTCATAAGTTGTTGATTCAACTTCGTAGAGGACTTTGCCCTCTCCAGCAATTCTCACCTTTCCCGCCTGGGGAGCTCGGATGACCCGTTTTAATACCCCAACGGGACCAGCTATGATATCCCCTCTGACCAGATCCTCACCGGATTTGCGATGTAAATATTCATCTGCTTTGGAGGGGGAGACATGCAGGCCCTGAGCGATATCGATCAGCAGGAATTTAGGAGCCATGTTGGCAACAACGATGACATCGGTTGGTGAGACTTTCTGCATGCGTCTGACCAGCACGTCACCTTCTACCGGGACAACCCTTTCCCGCTTGATATTTATCAGCTCATGATAATGTTTAACCTTGGTTGCCATAGTTCACAGCCTGCTTTCAGGTATATTTCTGATACGTTTTTCTCCAGGTTTCATTTCTGGCGATATTTTTCTCCTCATCTGGATCGAATTGGAGTGGACGTCCACGGGTATCAACGATGATTCCCAGGACGCCGCCGACAGCGTTGACTTTCCCTGCTTTACCTGGTCCTCCCATACCGATGTCAAAGCGGTGCAGGGGGCGAAGATGGAGGGAAACCTTTTCACCCATTGCCACTGGCAGGATTGTCAGTGATCCAAATTTGACATCCCGGGTCACCATGCGGCCATCCTCTCGGTAAAGACGGATCCGGAGAACGGGGGTCCCCGGCCGTGCTACGCCTATAGGTGCAATTATTGTGCCTAAATTCAGGAAGGTGTTGGATTCGATCACCTGAACAGTCATCAGCGGGTTAATCTCAGCTAATGCGCCTAATCCAGGCAGGACGGTGTTTTGGTCCAAAGCCAATGTGGTGACCCCGGTGGGTTGTAAACCGTCAAGCAGCACAGATAGGCTTTGATAGCGCTGTGGGGCCTCAGTGAGAATCCTGCCTGCGCCTATGATTGGCTCAACCGCTGGCATTAGAATGCCCATGGAGTCGATTTGTTTTTCCAGGCTGGGAATGGTATCCAAAGCTGCCTGGCGAAGCGCTTGTTTGGCTACTGCCAGTTCAATTTCAAGGTGGTCTTCTTCGGTTGGGATTGCGTTGGGATAGGCAGACTTATTGTAAATATAATCCCGGACGAGGTTGTCAGACATTTTTACGGGGAGCCAGCGTTTGATATCAGCCAGGGAAGATCTTTCCAGTACACCTGCCGCTCCTCCTCCCACACCTGTATTAGGAAATACCCGCAGGGTTTCTTCACCATGAAAAGCGGCTGCCAGGATGGTATTGTCAGCGCCGATATCTACCCCTAACACACCTTTCTCTGGTTCGTACTTTTCGCTCAAGAATCTGATCACTCTGCCCAGGGCAGAAGCGGTTGATGTCAAATAGCCATCTGTCCAGGAGAGCACCTCCCGCAAACCGCCAGATTGCCTTCTTCGCACCTCATTGTAGATCTCGTTGAGCTCTTTTTGCGCAGGGCTGAAATTTGTATAGCCCAATACAGGTTGGATATTTGGTGTGATGTGCAGCTTGCTGATTTTTTCCAGTCCGGTTTTCACTTCATCCTGCAGTTTTTCATTTCCGGTAAACAGAATATGGGGCCGTTGGCTTTCTTCCATTAAATAACTGGAAAGCCCAATACTCTCCAGGATGCTCAGCAGTGATTGGGTCGCCCCATTGTTGGTACCCCCAGAGATGATGATCAGATCCGGGCGCTTTTTTGTCAGCAAGTTGATCCGGTCAGTTGCTGTCCTGCGGTCGTTGAGGGAGATCTCTGAGACGATATTGGTGTAGGATGTTTGTGCCAGCTGGCGGGCATTTTCAAGGGACACGTTATCAAGCAGTCCAACCGTGACTACGGATATGGGATTGCCGGCTGACATGGTAGCCACCATGATATCAGCCCCCTGGTTATCCTGAGTGCTGGGAATGATCACCCCTTCTTCATCCAGAATTGTGCGCCCGGTGAAATATTGCAGCTCCTCCATGGACCGCCAGATACCCTCGGTGACATCAAATTTTGGCGACCCAGCAGTTGTTTGGGCGGTGCCAACACCAATCAATCGATATCTCCCACTGACAACATCAAACAGCAATGAGCGGGTAATGGTTGTGCCGATATCAACTGCGAGTGCTGATTTTGCTGACAGGTTGGTTGTATCCATAGGGCTTGTCGTCATGAAAATAATGAAAAACCGATGCTATTGAGGAAATCCCATAAAAATGATAACCGCTCCACCAGGGCTGCCAGTGCGGTTAAAAACACACCTGCGTAAAGCGCTCCAAAGGTAATAGAGATAAACACTTTTCCTACCTGGCTGATGGTTTCAATGATCGGCAGTCGTTTATCCGTTCTGCCGGGGATATCCTGGGTTCCAAAGTGGAAATATATCAAAGTGGTGAGAGTTCCCAGGACAACAATAATGCCATTGATAATCTCGATCCAGTTGTTGCCGGCTACAGCAAAGGTAGAAGGATCAACACTGTTAATGGTGCCCAGTATTTGGGGGAAGAGAGTGCCGGTGATCGATCCGCCAACAGCGGCTGCTGCTCCGATGCCGACTAATATGGCCACAGACCAATTTCCCCACTTCCTGAAAGGTGTCACTTTCAAGAACAGGGACAGGATAGGAATGAAGAGCAAGATGGATAATAACCTTTCTCCCCGGGAGCCGTCCACAATGGGGACGATCCAGCGGGGTACCAGGACGTTATTGATGGTGACCAGGGCAACATAGGCAGCAGAAACACCGATGAAGATGTGGACAGCCAGCCTGAAGAAAGGGTTATCTCCCAATAAATAGCTGAAAACCAGGATTGTCAGCAGAAATCCCAGAGCCAGGCCGATAAAGTCCAATAAGTTGATTGGTATCACTTCGATTCTCCTCTTGCTTCTTCCTTTCGGCGGGCAAAGAGAGACAGGACGCCATTTGCCATCCCGCTGATGAAGATGATCCCGACGCTGATTAGAACACCCATGTTGAAAGGCAGCCAAATCTTGGTGGCCAGATTGGGTCTTTCAGAGAGTTTCTCATAATTGATGCTGTCAATGATGCCGGCTACATAACCGTTCAGCTGCTGCGGAGAAGTTCTGAAATAGGGTTTGATCAAGGGTTCAACCTGAGCGCTGACAACCATGGTAAGCGGTGTCTTATTCAATCTGGGCCCCACCTGTTCGATCCAGATCTTAGCTTTATCAGGATCATCCGTGATCACCAAGACCATCTTGAAATCATCGATTTTTTCAATACTGATCAGGGGAGGGGAGTCCCAGGCATTGCTGCCGTCAAAGGCCAGGGGGATGATCCTTTCAGGGTTGATCATGAAACTTAATAACCCGGCAGAGTCTCCAGGTAGATAGCCCAGATTGATGTATTTCTGGGTGTGAATATAGCCATGTTGGCTTTGGGTGGTGTCCAGAAAGTGTTCCGCCAGTGCGGGTCCCGTCGGTTGCGTTGAAATGAAGCTGAGGAATGTGCCCTCTTCCATCAGGTGGTCCACCACCGTGGCTGCAGCTGTATGCAGCTCCCCGGATGACGCTGGTTGGTAGTCAAAGGCGATCAACACAGGCTGCCCATCATATAAATTATCGATTTCCTCGTACAGGGCGTTGAAACCCGCGCTCTGGATCTGGGTGGTTGCCGGGGACTGCATATCAGCAGCCCCACTGAAGATCAGCGTCCCGCCAACAACAACCAGCACCACAATCGCCATCAACCATCGCAGCACCCGCTGGGTCTGGATCGGGGGTGGGAGCAGGATCGTTTTCGATTTGTTTTCATCCCCGATCAATTTTTTGAGCAGATCGACATACTTCTGGTGGTTTTTTGTAGCCAGCAGGTCGAGAGGCTTCTGAGTGGCCTCGTCCACGTCAATCCCAATTTCAGCTTCTGCTGGGAGCACACTGGGTATGCCTGCCAGGGGGCCATAGTTTTCAATATACTCTTCATCCTCATCCAAACCGGATGCGCCTGTGGATTCAACTACTGGACGCATCGCTTCAACCCAGCCCGGCAACTCTCCCTGGGCCAGGTCATCTCCGAGGGATTGTCTGATCTCTTCAGACGAGGCTTCAGTCAGCCAGCCGGGCAGCTCATCGCTGAACAGGTCGTCGAAATGTTCTTCTTCAACCTGGAACGGTTCTATTGGCTCCTCTGGGGTTTCTGCCTGATCTGCAGCTGCCTGTGGATCACGGTGTTGTTGTTCTTTTGCCTTTTGTTGATCTGCCCAGGAGGGAAATTTAATGTGCTGTGAGTCTTTCGGCTCATCAGCTGGCGCAGCTTCTTCTGTTATATCTATATCTTCTTCCTCATCCAGGGAATCCGTGGTGATCTTGGGTTTGTATTCCTCATTGGAGAGGTCTTTTCTGCGAAGGAACTCATTGAGGGACTCATCATCGTCAAGCTGTAGCCAATCCGGGATCTGATCAGGAGAACCTGCGCCTTCAGCGGAGGCATCGCCTGCAAATTCCGCAGTTTTTCCAGTGACAGAAAGCCAATCCGGGAAGGATGAATCTTCATCGACCAGATCGCTGCTCTTGTTGAGTCTCTTGATCTTATCCAGCCAATCAGTCTGGGGTTTTTTGGGTTCTGGCTCTGGCTCAGGTATCTGTCTTGATCCAGGATCCTGAAGCATGTCCAGCCACCCGGCATCCTCCTCATCCCCTTCGGTGCTGTATTCTGGTTCACTCTCCTTCCCCCCAAGGTCAGCAGTAGGTCCGGGATCCAGGAAACTCCAGTCTTCCTGTGACTCGGATTCCTCTGGCTGAGGAGAGGCACCAACCGGCTCCTGGTCTGATGGAGCTGGAGAGGGATCCAGGAAATCCCACTCTTCTGTTTCGGATGACGCTGGTGAAATTTCATCCCCAGTTTGTTCCGGTTCCGGAGAAGGATCCAGAAAGTCCCATTCATCAGCGCTTGGGGGTTGGTCAGATTTTTCTTCCTCCGGCTGATCTGTCGTGGGAGATGGATCGAGATAGTCCCATTCTCCAGCATCAATGGATTCAGGAGATATCTCTGCTTCCGGATCTTCTGGGACAGGGTCAAGAAAATCCCAATCCCCGGCATCAATGTCCTCAGTTTGGCTTTCTTCTTGGGTTGGTTCCGCGGCAGGGGTGGGATCCAGAAAATCCCACTGGCCGGGGTCTACGGATTCTGGTATAGTCTCTGCTGGTTGATCCTCTGGGGCAGGGGTGGGATCTAGAAAATCCCAATCTACAGATTCAGGGGAATCAGCGGATTTGAAGTCACCTGGTTCATCAACGCCAGGACCTGGTGGGGATGGATCAGGCTCTTTGGAAGCGGGTTCGGATGAGCTATCAGAAAAAAGGTCGTCTCTCAGGAAAAGGGGTTCTTCTGCAGGGTCTTGATCTGCAGGAGCCGTTGTGCCTTCTGGTCGAGCTGGTTCTGCAAATGGATCCGGCTGTGTGCTGAGCGAATTCACTTCTTCAGTTTTTTCTGTGGTGGATTCCTGGAAGGGGTCAGGGCTTGTGAAAGGGTCATCTGCAAAGAAGTCATCCAGCCGGGAAACCTCATCAGGTTCTTCTTGCTCTTGGGGGCTTTCTGGGCCTAGGTAATCATCCAGTCGGGCGGCATCGTCCTTATGGGTTTCTGAAAGGTTCTCAAAATCGAGAATAGAATCGTCACTGGGTTCTTCTGGGGCCAGATAATCGTCCAGCCGGGAGGATTCATCCTCTGTAAAATCTTGTCGTTCTCGGCTGATGGGGGTTTCTTCTACCGGCAAATAATCATCCAGCCGGGAGCCGCCGTTGAAGAGATCGCTTTCCTTGGGATCACCAGGGGGTGGTTCTTCGGTTTGGTGGTCCTGATCAGATAAGAGACTGGCCAGGCGAGAAGCGCCCTGTGGGAGTTCAGGACTCTCTTCACCATCCTGTTGTGAGGGTTGGGTTTCTTCTCCAGGTGCTGGCACCAGGCTGTCAAGGCGGGAAGCGTCATCCTGGAAATCCTGTCCTTGTGTGCCAAGTAGATTATCACCCGCTGAGCCGGAATCACCTTCTACCCGCAGTGCACCATCCAGCGGATTTCCGCAGAAATCGCAAAATTCACGATGTTCGCTGTTCTGCTTTCCACATATGGGGCACAAGACATCAGCCATGATTATCCGCCATAAGGACGATCAGTACCCAGGAGGATTCTGATCCCGGTTGTAATGGTTCCCAGCGCTATGCCCAGCAATAACCCTCTGGCTCCTCCTAAAGCAGGCACTCGCAAGATCCAGTCACGGATCACCTGGAGGAATGGCAGTGTAGCGGGGGGGATGGAAAAAGATCCCAGTAAGACCAGCAGGACCACAAAGAAGAAAGAGATCGAAAACATGTCCATCCGCTTCCGTAAAATGCCGGCGGCTGCATAGATGAGACTGATGGTGGTGACTGCAAGCAGGCTGGCTTCAATGGGCAGCTGAATATTGGTGAAGATCCAATTCGTGATCTGGAAGTTTGGTCGGCCGACCAGGTAGGTTTGGATCATGTCAATAAAGCCCACGATCAAGGTGACTGCCATGGCTATCAACAGGATCAAACTATAACCGGAATTCTCACTCTCCTTTCTAATCTTCTTGATGTGGACAGTAGCGAGGTTGATGATCCCAACCAGCAGGGCAACTGCTGCCAATACCAGTCCTGTTCTGAGCAAGGCAAAACGGACATTGTCCAAGGAGGGAATGAAATAACCTGCAAGGACAATGATTCCCACGCCAATGGCAACTGCAGCTGAAATGGGGGCCTTGAAATTGATGTTCACATTGAACCTGCCAGTATATCTTCAATGAAGGTGTTAAAACCCAGTAAATTAAACACAACACTGCCGATAATGAGGATGATAATCAGCCAGCGCATCACATCCTGGACAGTGATGCTGGCTTCATGCATCCTGCCTGCGCCTAAATAAGCGCCTGATGCATAAAGCTCTTCGCCGATCAGGGGATCGGAAGCAGAAGCGTAGATGATGGCCTGGGCGGGCAGCTGAGCGGTCCCAGCAATGGTTGGACTGCTTTGTCGCTCTCCAGCTGTTGTCAGCCAGATGATCTCGTTCCCGAACCACCCTGTGTGGACATTGGCAGACACATTGTCATTCCGGATTGTGGTCAATGAGCCAGCGGCATAGGAAAACGGAGTGACGCCGATCAGTTCCCCTGATGGATTCTTATCCTGGTCAGCCAGGCTGATTGCTCTGGATGATCCCCGAATGGTGTCCTGCGCCAATATAGACAGGACAGGATCGCCAGTAGAGGCAATGGGAGGGTGGTCGCACATGGAGGATTTTTCGATCACCTGTTTCAACAGGCTTAACCCAGCCAATCCGGCCGCTGAATCTGGACCAATGATGCCGCCCCTGCCCAGCGAGATGTGGAGCTGGGATCCATCCTCAACGCTGGTGTTGATTTCCTGATCGATTTTTTTGTAAGCCCCTATGGGACGTAATCGGCTGGATTTGCGGTTTTTGCCAATGATCGAAAAAGTGATCATTAATCCCACAAAAAGAAGAACAATCACAATCCCTGTGAAGCCTGTCGCTGACACGGATTATCCCTCCCGGGTAGTTAAAGGCTGATGATTGTGCAAAGCCTTGATGAAATTTTCAGTTTCAGACGGATCCTCTAATATACTGGCAATATCCTGGGATTGTTCTTGGGAGATAAGCGGAGACAAAATTGGCTGGCTGAGATATACCAGTTGAGCGCCAAGCAAGTTTACCGGCCCCAGCGCCTCCAAGAAAGCTGCTGCGAGGTTCTGGAGCCGTAATTTATACAGCGCCTGGATCCATTTTTCTCTGTTTTTGTGATTTTCCATAACTCAGAAATAGTATAGCATAGTTTCATTATTCGAGTGTCAGGGGTGCTTACAACCAGTTATGACTTATGATATCTATCAAGACTTATTTCTCATACTGGATATTTTGCCGCTTAAGCAGTATGTTAAGGGGTAAAATGAGAGGGAAAAATACTCCTGGGAGGAAAATATGCAGCCTGATTTGACTGAAAACATCCTTGAGTTAGTGCGCCTGGCAGCCACGGATCTCCCGGAAGATGTGGAGAGGGCCTTGCGAAACTCTCGGGTTGAAGAGGAAGAGGGCTCAGCAGCCCAGGGCGCACTGAATACCATTCTGGAAAATGTGGTCATCGCCCGGAATAACTCCACACCGATCTGCCAGGATACTGGAACACCGATCTTTTATGTCTCTTATCCTGCAGGATGGAGTACCCGTAAATTATCCAGGCAAATCAAAGACGCCGTTATCCAGGCTACCGAAAAAGCCTATTTGCGCCCTAATTCTGTTAACACACTGACAGGAGTAAATACCGGGGATAACTCTGGGGATGAGCACTATCCTTCCATCCACTTCGAAGAGGTTGACAAGGGCGAGATCACGGTTGATCTGATCTTAAAAGGCGGCGGCTGTGAGAATGTCAGCACCCAGTATAAATTGCCTGACCCCGGACTTGGTGCTGGTAGAGATCTGGATGGTGTCAGGAAGGTCGCCCTGGATGCGGTGGTGAATGCCCAGGGGAAGGGCTGCGCGCCAGGAGCGCTGGGGATAGCGATAGGTGGGGACAGGGGCTCTTCTTATGCGGCATCCAAAGAGGCTTTGCTCCGTCAGTTGGATGATACCAACCAGGATCCAGAATTGGCTGAACTGGAAGGGAAGATCACAGATCAAGCCAACCAGTTAGGTATCGGCCCCATGGGGTTTTCTGGTAAAACCACTGTGTTGGGCACCAAGGTTCAAAACCTCCACCGCCTTCCGGCCAGCTATTTTGTGTCTATTGCTTATATGTGCTGGGCTTACCGCAGGAGGCGTATGGTGTATAAAGAGGGGAGTGCGCATTATCTGTAAGCCTTCAAAGCTCTTGGGTAGAGACGAACGGGTGAATACCCGTTCGTTTTTTTAGGGATGCCCTTCCCGTATCGACTTTTCTTGGGCAGGGTTATATATTTTTAGGCGTGTTACATTTCTTTAGGAGACCTCATGAATTCTGAAAAACACATCTCTTCAAACCGCCGCCGCTGGTTGTGGTATCTGTATGATGTTGGAAATTCTTCTTATGCGGCAGTTGTGATTCTGGCTATTTACGCTGCGTATTTCAAGGGGCACGTGGTGGGCGGCGTTGAAGGGTCCCGCTTATGGGGTGTATCGGTTGGGATTGCCATGCTGGTTGTCGCTGTGATTTCCCCTGTCCTGGGTGTGATCGCGGATTATACAGGACAGAAGAAGCGCTTCCTGGGTTATTTCACGGCGTTATCAGTGGCCTGTACTGCCTTGCTGTATTTTGTCCAGAAAGGGGATATTCTCCTGGGAATGGTCTTATTCATCCTGGCCGAGATCGGCTATAGGGGTGGCCAGGTGTTTTACAACTCGCTGCTTCCAGAAGTAGCTGAACAGGAGGAAATCGGGCGTGTCTCCGGTAATGGCTGGGCAATCGGTCTCATGGGCGGCATCGTTTGCCTGTTCATCGTGCTTGCCCTGGTCACCCTGAATGAGGGCACCTGGTTTGTCCGCTTCTCCCTGGTTATCACCGCAATCTATTTTGCTGTATTTGCCTCTCCACTCCTGGTGTGGTTCCAGGAACAGGGTGGAGAGAAAAAAATTCTACCGGGTGAAAATATTTTTTCTATCGCCTTCACACGGCTGCGGCACACTTTTCAAAGCGTCCGGGATCACCGGGAGTTTATCAAGTATATTGTGGCTTTTCTGATCTACAATGATGGCATCCTGATGGCGATCAACTTTGCAGCCATCTTCGGGGCGGTGATGTTTGGGTTGGACCAGCAGCAGATCATACTGTTCATGATCTTGATCCAATTTACCAGCGTGATCGGGGCTTATATTTCAGGTTGGATTGCTGATAAGAGAAGTGGAAAAGCCTCCCTGGTTATCTTCCTGCTGCTGATGATTGTTTCTGTAGTGGGTTTATTTGTGGTCGAAACTGTGGCGGGATTTTTTGTGATCGGCGGGGTCGCTGGACTGGCGCTGTCATCTGTCCAGGCTGTCAGCAGAGCCATGGTTGGTACCCTGGCACCTCCTGGTCAAAGCGCGGAGTTTTATGGATTTTTTGCCGTGGCGGGAAGGACTTCATCCTTCATTGGCCCAACTATTTATGGATTTGTGGCCGCAGAAGCAGCATTGTTTTTTGAAGCCCAGGGGGATCAAGCTTCTTTCTTGTGGTTCCGATTATTGGAAGGGGGCGCACCATTTGCAGAACAGCTGGGTCAGCGGGTTGCGATCCTGCCTGTGATCCTGTTCCTGGTGGTCGGGTTGCTGTTGTTGTTAAGCGTGAATGAGCGCAAAGCCAGGCAATCTGCCACTACCCCGGTTTCCAGCTAAAGGGGATCAGGTCACTGCCAGTTTGGTTTTGGAATAATTCTCATAGATCCTTTTTTCCACGATCACCCTTAGCCGTTCCAGGGCCCGGTAAATATCCCGGTAGCTGGTATAGAGCGGGGCGATCCCCAGGCGAATATTGTCCGGAGCCCGGAAATCAGGAATGACCCGCAGGTTGGTATCCTCGGGCTGGGGAGCAATTAAAGCCCGGCAGATTCGGTAAGCTTCAGGATGTCTGAGCGACACATGGGATCCGCGCTGATTTGGATCCAGAGGGGAACCTATCTTGAATCCCAGGGGGAGTAGTTTTTCTTGCGCCAGACTGATCAAATATTCCGTTTGCTGAACACTTTTCGCGCGCAGCCGGTCCATGCCAGCTTCCAGCAGCAGATCAAGCGCTGGTTCGATGCCTGCCATAGAGAGAATGTGGGGAGTGCTGATCTGATAGCGGGAAATCCCGTCAGCTGGCGTGAATTCCAGGTTGAAAGCAAAAGGTGATTTGTCGGCAAACCAACCCCAGATGGGAGGAAAGAGCTCGTTTTGTAAATCCCTGCGCACATACAGAAAGGCTGGAGACCCTGGCCCACCGTTAAGGTATTTATAAGTGCAGCCCACAGCCAGATCAACATTCCAATCGTTCAGTTGAAGGGGTACTGCGCCTACAGAATGGCTTAAGTCCCACATGGTTAGCGCGCCTACCTCATGGGCCAAAGAGGTGATGTGATCGATATCGTACATGAAAGCGCTTTTGAATGCGACCTGGGTGAGAGCCACCAGGGCTGTGTCCTCAGTGATCGCTTCCTGCAGGCTCTTGTCTGAGATGGTGATGGTGTCTTCGGAGCGAACCAGTTTGAGTTCATGTCCTTTGTCGAGCAGGTCGATCAAACCCTGGAAGACATAAAGGTCTGTGGGGAAGTTTAATTCATCACTGACCACGATCTTCCGGCTATTCTGGTATTTGAGGGCAGCGCCAGCCAGCTTATAGAGGTTCACTGAAGTGGTGTCACAAACGACAACTTCATCCTCCTCTGCGCCAATTAACGCTGCGATCTTGCCTCCCAGGCTCGCCGGGAGGTCAAACCAACCAGCATTCCAACCGTCGATCAGGGTTTTACCCCATTTATTCTCAATCACATCCTGCAGGTGGGGTACGGTGTCCTTTGGAAGGCGGCCCAGAGAGTTGCCGTCCAAATAGATCAGGTCGGGATCTTCGATCACAAAAAGCTCCCTGAAATCCCCCAGAGGATCTTCACGGTCGAGCTGCAGGGCGTTAGATTCTTGTGGAGAGCGGGTCATAGTTAAGTCCTCATTAATGAATGGAGCTTTCTTTTGGAAGTTCCTACGGATAAACCTTTCAGGAGGAATCCTAATTCTTAATCGGCATAGTGGGAATACCGGCCCTCCGCTAAGCGCTGACGGCCTTGCTCCAACAAATCCTCCGGTATCACCCTCAAAGTCTCTCCGCCTTCAGGATCCTGGGGTGTGCGAGGGGCTTCCCCGGCTGCGATGGCTTTTAAGGAGTCAGCCATCAGCTCCCCTGCCAGGATGGCAATCCGGTAATTCAGGCTTTCATAGCTGTCATCCCGGTATACGGGAAGCTGTCTGGAAACAATGATGTCGCCAGTATCGATCTCTGGATCCACATAGTGGGTGGTGGCACCTTGCGGCAGGTCCTTATACAACGCCCAGCCGACGGATGCAGAGCCCCGCAGGCGGGGAAGCAATCCGGGATGGGAGTTGACTGTGCCTTGTTTGGGTAGATGCAGCAGGGCGGGTTTAATGATGCGTGTGCCGCCCAGGACCAGCAGGTCAGGCTTGTATTCTTCCAATAGTTCCTGGCAAGGGGCGCTGTTATGGTTGGTCACGCAGTAGCCAGGGATCTTGCGGCCGGCGACCAGCTCGTTGATCCGGGGAGGAACCGGTTGGCCCGCAATCCTGGAAAGGAATTTATCTCTTTCCTCATCGCCGACTTGAGAGACTTCCTGGATGATAATGCCGGGGTTCAACCCATTTTCAAACAGGATCCGCAGCATCTCCCTGCCATAGGGATGTTCTTCCAGGACCAGGAAAGCAAAATTGATAGACATTGGGCTCTCACTTTTATAGATCGAGTTTTTTTGTTTCTGCGAGGATCGATCACTGATCCATTCTTTTATATCTTAGGCTACACGTAAAAATCGTCGTTTGCCAACCTGCAGCACGCCTTTGCCAGGAAAAGCTTGATGGGGATCGGTCAATTTCTCGTCATCCAGTTTGACCGCGTTCTGGCTGATCAAGCGCCTGGCCTGGCTGCGGCTGTCGATCAGGCCTGACTCTACCAACACATCCAGCACAGTTTGCCCTTCCTTGAGCTGGTATTGATCCATGTCTGCCGGCAGTCCCTGTTCCTGGAATACCTGGATAAACTCCGCCTCAGCTTTTTCTGCCTGGTCGGGTCCGTGATAAATAGTAACGATTTCTTTGGCCAAAGCCATTTTAGCATCCTTGGGATGTAGATTTCCACTCTCGAGGTCTGCTTCAAACTGGCTGATCTCATCAGGTGTCCAGCGGGTTACCAGACGGCTGAAGACACCCATGGCTTTGTCAGGAATTGACATCAGCTTGCCATACATATCACCGGGGTCCCCGGTGATGGGGATGTGATTGCCAAGGGATTTACTCATCCGGATCTCGCCATCCGTCCCGGGCAGGATCGACATAGTGATGCCGATATTTGGTTTTTTGCCCAGTGCGGCCATCAATTTTCGGGCCGCAGTGACAATATTGAAGAGCTGATCGCTGCCGCCGACCTGGACATCTGCGTCCAGCATATAGGCATCATAACCCTGCATGATGGCATAGAAAAACTCGTGCAGGAAAATGGCATCATTTCTAGCAGCGCGTTCAGCAAAATTATCCCGGGAGAGAAACTGACTCACGGTAAAGTTGGAGCAGAGATGGATCAAATCCTCAAAGGTTAATTTGGACAACCACTCCGCGTTGTGCTTGATGATAGTTTTTTCAGGGTCCAGCACAGCAAAGGCCTGTGCAGCGTAGGTTTCCCCATTTTTTGCCACCTGTTCTGGAGTCAATTGGGGGCGGAGCTTATCCTTGTCTGAAGGATCGCCTACCAGAGAAGTGAAATCGCCGATCAAGAAAGTCACTTCATGGCCCAGTTCCTGGAACTGGCGAAGTTTGCGCATGGTGACCGTGTGCCCGAGATGGAGGTCTGGTGCTGTAGGGTCATACCCGCAGTAGACTTTCAGGGGGCGTCCTTCTTTTTCGGCTTCTAGCAATCGTTCCTTGAGCTCAGCTGCCATGGCCTCTTTGACCTGGTCATCGCCGTAATCCGCTCCCTGCATCAAGTAAGCTACCTGTTCTTCTAAGGACATTTTTGTCTTTGTCATTGGTTTCTCCCTGCCTGGTCATTCTGTATACATAATAACACGCCCCCGATACGGGAGGCGTGTGTTTGGAAGCACTGACCTGTAACTAGGGATCAGTGCTTCTGGTGCTTGTAATAATACAGTTCCTGAGATCGACAACTGGCCTGGAGCATGAGCTCATTATAACTTAATTTTAGATGAGGCAGAAAGGACTGAAGTCCTGAGAGGGGACCTCGCTTGGGCTCGGTCCGAACGTCCCCGGATGGGGACGTGGGTGACCTTTTCTATCCAGGCTGCCAGTTGACCACCCGGGCTTATTGCCCACTGAAAACAAAACGTCGGCCGCAGCCGACGTTCGGACATCCACCTGGGGTTGGTGGATGTCCCCTCTGGGGATTTCAATCCCTTTCTATTTATTCGATCACTTCAAGTCCCAGGGTGACTTCCTCCCCATCAAACTGGTCCGTTCCCTTGAACATGCCTTCCCGGGGTTTTCCCTCTTCCATCTCTAGCGCCAGGGTCTCTTCCATGATGTACGAACGATGGGCTTCCATCGCGCTTGCTAAGCCTTCGCTGACCTGATAGCGAATAGCGATGCGGTCGGCGATCTCAAAGTCAGCCTGTTTGCGGAAATCCTGGATTCGCCTGATTAACTCTCTGGCCAGGCCCTCATCACGAAGTTCATCGGTGATTGTGGTCTCAATGGCGACTGTCAGCAGTTTGCTGTCCACGGTGGAGAGCCCTTCTGCGGCTTCGGTGCCTACCAGGATCTCAGTTGGATCCAGGGGTATGGTTTTCCCATCTACTTCCAGGGGAACAGGTTCTCCATTGTTCACCAGGGAAGCAACCTGATCAGGATCTAGCTCGGATAAGGCATTTCTGATTTTTGGAAAATCCGCTCCGTATTTTGGCCCCAGCAGTTTGTTGTCCGGCAGGATCTTGTAAGACAGTAAAGATTCTGTGTCTTCGACAAAGACCAATTCTTTGATATTCAGTTCGTCCTTGACAATTTCCAGCAGGTCCGGGTCCAGTTCAGCGCGGCCTTGCTTGACATAAACCAGCACCTGGGATAAGGGTTGTCTGACTTTGATCCCAGCGTTGCTGCGGGCGCTGAGTCCCTGGCTTGCTGTTTCCCTGGCCAGCTTCATCTGTTCGATCAGTTTCTGGTCTACTGCTTCCCGATCAGCTTCCGGCCACAGCGTGTGATGGATGCTTTCCCGGGTGTTCGGGAAAACTGACCGGACCAGATTTTGATAGATCTCCTCGGTCAGGAAGGGAGTCACTGGGGCTAAGGTCCTGCTCATCTTGACCAGCACGTGCCACAGGGTGGCATAAGCGGTGGACTTATCCTGGTCGGTTTCTGTCTTCCAGTAGCGGCGGCGGGAACGCCGGACATACCAATTACTGAGATCATCCAGCAAGGTTTCAAAAGCCAGGGTGGCGCTGTAGGCATTGGAGTTATCCAGGTCATTTGTGACCTGGTCAACAGTCTGGTTCAGGCGGCCCAGGATCCAGCGATCCAGGGGATTGTCTGAGGCTGGGGTTGGTCCTTCTGGCATATCAGGATCAAACGCATCCAGCGTTGGAGTCCAGCCGTCAATTTCCGCATAGGTGGTGAAGAAGGAGTACACATTCCAGTACGGAATGATAAAGCGCCGGCGGGTTTCTTCTGCCCGGTGGTAACCGAAAAGCAGGTTGTTCTCCGGCTTATGAGCGCAGTAAAGCCAGCGCATGACGTCCACGCCCATCCGGTCGGCGGCTTCATTGAATTCAATTGAATTTCCCCAGGATTTATGCATTTCCCGCCCGTCTTCAGCCAGCAGGCTGGCATAGCTGAAGTTTTCCAGGAAGGGGGGAGAATTATCCAGCACGGTGGCCATGGCCAGCAGGCTGTAGAACCAGTTCCGGAACTGCCCCGGGAAGGATTCGCTGATCCAATCGGCAGGGTACCACTTTTCCCAATAATCGGGATCTACCCGGTAGGAGAGGGTGGAAAAGGGAACGATACCTGCATCCAGCCAGGGGTTTCCAACATCAGGGATGCGCTGCATTTTTCCCTGGCATTGGTCACAAAGGATCACAATCCCATCGATGAACGGGCGGTGAGGGGTATGGCCTTGGAGGTCTTCATAGCCTTCGATGGCCCTTTCTTCCAATTCATGGTCATCCCCAATGACATGGTAATGATCGCAGTCTTCGCAGACCCAGATCGGTAAGGCTAAACCCCAGTAGCGTTTTTTTGAGATCATCCAGTCATGCATATTCCGCAGCCAATCCTGTTCGCGGGCCAGGCCAAATTCAGGTATCCAGCGGATCTGATCCACCACATCCATGATCTGGTAGCGCAAGCTGGCTTCCTTTTCTTCCGGGGTTAATTCCTCACGGGGTTTGTCATAATTCTCGCCCATGTGGATGAACCACTCATCCACCAGCCTGAAAACCAGTTCGGTTTTACAGCGCCAGCAAGTGGGATAACGGTGTGTGTAAGGTTCTACATGGTACAGGATCCCTTTCTTTTCCAGATCACTGAAGATCTCGTCGGAAACCGCAGAGACATGTTTGTCTGTGAGCCAATCGAATTTCTCAATGAAGTGTCCCTCTTCCGTCAACGGTGCGATTCGGGGAAGGGGGGTTTCTTTGGAGAGCTGGAAGTCCTCTGCGCCACAGCCGGGAGCGATGTGGACGATACCGGTGCCTTCCTCCTCACCTACTTCATCCCAAAGGATCACTTGGTGGGCTTCCGCAGCGCTGGTTGTAATCCCTTCTTGAAGCTCCTTCAGCTCAGTGACGCCACCCACAGCTTGTGCAGCGGGAAGTTCATCAAAGGGGCCGTCATAAGTCCAGCCTTCCATCTCGGCGCCTTTGATTTCCTCCAGGACCTTGGTCTCTCCCCTAAGCATATGTTGTGTGCCTTTGGATAGGTAAACGATATGTTCCTCCCCCTCCTTTGGCGCAGGAAGTTTTACCTGTACTTTCAGGTAGTCCAGCTCAGGGCCAACTGCAGCGGCCACATTTGAAGTCAGTGTCCAGGGTGTTGTGGTCCAAATCAGCAGGGATTCTCCTGGCCGTTCCCGGAGCGGAAAGCGCAGGGTCACAGAACGGTGGGTAAGCTCAGCGTAGCCGTCAGTGACGATTTCGTGCTGGCTGATCGCTGTTGCGCAGCGAGGGCACCAGGGCATCACGTCAGCTCCCCGGTATAACCAACCATTTTCCCAGGTTTTCTTGAGGAATTTCCAGATCATGTAATTGTTCTCATTGGAGAATGTGAAATAGCTGCCTCCTAATTCCTGCAGCCCCAAACGGCCAATGAGCTGTTCCACAGAGTCGGTAACCGGGCCCTGCGGACCCTCCAGGGTAAATTCCTGGAGAGGATCCTCGAGCAGCATGTCAGCCAGATCACGCAGTTGATCTGGCTCGTTCCAGTCCATCCAGTAACCGAGGCGGAGGGATTGTTCTGTTTGGACCGCGGCATATTTCAAGACCCGGGCTTTACACTCCCGGACGAATTTTGCCAAACCGTATCCTTCAATATCCTTTTTGGATTGGAAGCCTTTTTCTTTTTCAACTTCCACCTCAACCCATAAACCCTGGCAGTCGAAGCCATTCTGGTAGCGCAGCTCGTGGCCTTTCATGGACCAGTAGCGGTTAAAAAGGTCCTTGTAGGTCCTTCCCCAGCCGTGGTGCACACCCATGGGATTATTGGCTGTGATCGGGCCATCGATAAATGACCAGTGAGGTTTGCCTTTGTGCAATTTCCGCAAGGTTTGAAAGGCGTCTATCTCTTCCCAAAATTTGAGGGTCTGATGTTCCTGGTGTATGAAATCCACTTCATTAGGCGCTTTTTTGATGGCCATCCTGCCTCCTGAATAAAAAAACACTCCCTTCCCTTTCGGGACGAGAGTGTAAACTCACGCGGTACCACCCGGATTCCCACTCGAGGTGGGCTCTCGGCAAGGGCTCTTGGTGATGGGCCTCAAGTGAGGTCCCATCTTCAATGCAGCCTTGCACCTTGATAACGGTGGTGACCCCGGATCCCTTAATAGCCACTGGCGTTCAGTTCACAGCTCCGAAAGGATTTTCGGGCTGGATTTCTGACCCGGCTTCCACCTTTTCCGGGCTCGCTGGCAGACGTTCCCAGCCTTACTCGTTTTCATCACTGCCTTTGTTAAACTATTGCGGAGATTATGCCACAAAGCCTGCCTGGGGTCAACCGTCCTGGTCCCGCTCCCGACGGGTTGGTATGTGTCCAGAAGGGCTGATTCCGGAGCCATCAGCAGCCGGCAGGTATAAGGTCTTGCTTTGTGATCGCGAAACCTGTTCTGGGATCGAAAAGTCACCCAGGCCCCCTTGACAAATATTTAGGATGCCCTAAAATATACTTTAGTATAATAAAAACCTGGAGTGGTTCTGATGAGAAGGCTTTCGGATACTGTAGAGGATTACCTGAAGATCATTTATTACCTATCTGCAGGAGAGGGGCGGGTCAGCACAGGCCAGATCGCAGAGGAGCTGGCTGTCAGTCCTGCCTCGGTGACCGATATGATCCAGCGCCTGGCTGGAGAGAGCCCTCCCCTGTTGGATTACCGGAAGCATCAAGGGGTGGCATTAACTGAGTCCGGCACCAAAGCTGCCTTGGAGACCATTCGGCACCATCGATTATTGGAATTGTTTTTACATCAGGTGCTGGGCTTTTCATGGGACCAGGTTCATGATGAAGCTGACCGGCTGGAACATGTCATCTCGGAAGAATTTGAAGAGCGGGTGGCCGCTGTACTGGGAGACCCCCGGCGGGGACTGCATGGTGAGCCCATACCCAGCCGCAGCCTGGAAATGCCCGATGAGGATCCCTGTTACCTGGGAGACCTGCGTCCAAACCAGCGGGGGACAATTCAGGAAGTGAATGATGAAGATCCTGGCCTGCTGCGCTACCTGGCATCCCTGGGTCTGGTTCCCGGGATTGCATTTGAGGTAGTTGAATATTCACCCTATGATGAAAACCTTACCCTCTTGGTCGGAGAAGAAAAAGTGGAGCTGGTGTTAGGTGACAGCGTCACAAGCCAGATATTGGTGAAGGTTCTCGAAGAATCCATCGGTTGAAAGGAGTGAGAAATGCTTGATCCGCTGTCTGCTCTATTGATGGGCATTGGATTGCTGGCTTTATTGGCTTTATTGTTTTGGCCAAATTCCGGATTGATCTGGAAGATCCAGAAACGTCAGGAATTAACCGAAAAAGTGCTTATCGAAGATGCCTTGAAATATATCTTTAAATGTGAGAGAAATCAGCAAAGCTGCACCCTGGAAGGTCTGGCCGGCGCTCTTTCAACCACCACCAGTCGGGCTTCGGAGATCCTCAGCCTTACACAATCCAAAGGTCTGCTGGAAATGAGTGAGAACAATTTTCACCTGACGGAGACGGGGAGATTGACCGCTACCCAGGTCGTCCGCGCTCACCGTTTGTGGGAGAAATACCTCGCGGATGCGACGGGCTATCAGGAAAGCGATTGGCATCAGCAGGCGGAACGCCTGGAGCACAAATTATCTGAAGAGGAGCTGGACCGCATATCCGCCAGCCTGGGATATCCCACCCACGATCCGCACGGCGATCCCATCCCCAATCGTTGGGGTGAATTGATCCCCCATGGCGGCATCCCGCTTTCAGACCTGCCAGCCCACACTAGCGCCAGGATTGTCCATATTGAAGATGAGCCAGAAGCGATCTATGCCCAGATCGTGGCTGAGGACCTTCACCCCCAGATGGTCCTTGAAGTGGATGAAATTACCCAAAACCGGATCCGCTTCTGGAGTGAAGATCAGGAACATGTGCTGGCACCCATCGTGGCAGCCAATATATCCGTTGTGCCTCTGATTGAAGAGAACCAGCTGCTTTCTAGCCAAGGGGTAACGCTCGACACCCTCCGACCTGGTCAATCTGGCCTGGTGAGGGAACTTTCTCCCCTCAGCCGGGGAGTGGAGCGCCGGCGTTTGCTGGATTTGGGGATTATCCCGGGAACTGAGATCGGTGTGGAGTTGGTCAATCCCAGCGGAGATCCGACAGCTTATCGGATCCGGGGAACCGTGATTGCCCTGCGAGATGACCAGGCTCGGTTGATCCGGGTAACCCCCCTGGATGAAAATCAAAATTAACATGGATCGCTTTCGAGATTAAGAAAAATGGAAAGGATTGATTGATGGAAAGCTTTAACGAAAATGCTCAATCGCAGGATATGGAAAACCTGCCAGATCAGGGAGCCTGCGCTACCTGCCCGGTGCACCACGCAGCGAACTTGAAGAAGCTGGGTGTGGATATGGAAAACTGGGACTATGTGGTCGCTCTGGCTGGCAATCCCAATACCGGGAAAAGCACGGTCTTCAACGCTCTCACCGGGTTGCGTCAGCACACCGGGAATTGGCCTGGCAAGACAGTGACCCGGGCTGAAGGTGGATTTGAGTATGCTGATCACCGCTACAAGCTGGTTGATCTCCCGGGAACCTATTCCCTGTTAGCCACCAGTCTGGATGAAGAGATCGCCCGGGATTTCATTCTTTTTGGACAGCCGGATGTCACCATCGTGGTTGTCGATGCTTCCCGTTTGGAGAGGAACCTGAACCTTGTGCTCCAGGTGCTGGAAATCACCAACCGGGTGGTGATCTGTCTCAACCTGATGGATGAGGCGGAGCGCCATCATATGGAAGTCGATCATCGGCGCCTGGCCCGCGATCTGGGTGTACCCGTGGTGCCTACTGTGGCCAGATACAATCAAGGATTGGAAGATCTGCTGGCTGCGGTGCATGAGGTCGCTTCCGGGGAGACAATGGCCAAGCCTTATCATGTCAAATACAATCACCCCAAACTCGACCGGGCTGTGTCCCAGCTGGTGGAACAAATCAAAGAGACTTTTCCCCAAGTCCCCAATGCCCGCTGGGTAGCCCTGCGACTGCTGGATGGGGATGAGCGAATCATCCAGGCAGTGGAAGAAGGCGAGCTGGGTGAGCTGACCTACAGCCGGGAGAACATGGAAGGTGTCAGGGTCGATCATGTTTCCCAGAAAAGCGGCTTCGCCCAATAGGTGATCCTTACCTATGCCTACCATCAGAAATGCACGGCAGGTGAAAATATGAATGAAAACTATGAGAAGATTCTTCAATCTGCCCGGGAGCTGCGCTGGGAAGTCGGTGGTGATTTTCATGAGAGGATCATGGAAGCTCTTTACACTGACGCGACGCGCATTGCTGACCGGGCTGTAACCTACCCCGATGAAAAACCAGGCTTTGATCTGGATCGCACCATCGACCGCCTGGTTACCAGCCGGGTGTGGGGCTTCCCCTTGATGATCCTGATGCTGACACTGGTGTTCTGGCTTACCATCAGTGGGGCGAATATACCCTCGGGTTTGTTGTACAACCTGCTGATCGATACAGTGCATCCGCTTTTGAAATCTGCGGCTGCCAGCATCGGAATGCCCTGGTGGCTGGATGGGCTGCTGATCGATGGCGCTTACCTGGCCACAGCCTGGGTGGTGAGCGTGATGCTCCCGCCAATGGCCATCTTCTTCCCCCTCTTCACGTTACTGGAGGATTTTGGCTATTTGCCGCGAGTGGCGTTTAACCTGGATCATATTTTCCGGAAAGCTGGTGCTCACGGCAAACAGGCTTTGAGCATGACCATGGGTTTTGGCTGCAATGCAGCAGGTGTGATCTCAACCCGCATCATTGATAGTCCTCGGGAGAGGTTGATCGCAATCATCACCAATAACTTCTCTCTTTGCAACGGACGCTGGCCAACCCAGATTTTGATAGCTACCATTTTCATCGGTTCCTTGGTACCTGCCCACCTTGGTGGCTTGATATCCGCTCTTTCTGTTGTTGGGATTGCTTTGTTGGGTGTGCTGCTGACCTTCCTGGTCTCCTGGGCTTTGTCCCGGACAATCCTCAAGGGGGAGGTTTCCACCTTCAATCTGGAACTGCCTCCCTACCGTCCCCCCCGCATCCTGCAGACGCTTTATACGTCAGTGATCGACCGCACGTTGATTGTGCTCTGGCGAGCGGTTGTGTTTGCAATGCCGGCAGGGCTTGCGATCTGGTTGTCTGCTAACGTGATGATTGGTGGGGTTAGCATCGCTGAGCATTTGATTGATTTCCTGAATCCGTTTGGCCTGCTGCTGGGGATGAATGGTGTGATCCTGGTGGCTTATATTGTAGCTATCCCTGCCAATGAGATCGTCATCCCTACCATCCTGATGCTGACCGTGCTGGTCAGTGGTGCCACCGGAGCCGGTGAGGGTGCGGGTGTGATGTTCGAACTCAAATCCGGAATGCAGACTCTGGAAATTTTAACCACAGGCGGATGGACACTGCTCACAGGGGTGAACTTGATGCTATTTAGCTTAATCCATAACCCTTGCAGCACAACCATATATACGATTTATAAGGAAACTGGCAGTGTTAAATGGACAACAATCGCATCTTTGCTGCCAGTCGCCATGGGTGTAGTAGTGACCTTCTTCACAGCTCAGATCTGGCGTCTGCTTGCAGGATTGTAGACTGGTCAATAACGAGGAGAAACATGTCTGAAATTTCAATCATGATCAAGGGATTGGAAAAGTCCTATGGTTCATTCCAGGCACTTTTCGGGGTGGACCTGACAGTAAGGAAGGGGGAGATTCTTGGTTTTCTGGGTCCGAATGGTGCTGGGAAAACCACCACCATTCGCTGCTTGCTGGATCAAATCCGCCCCCAGGCGGGTGAAATCCAGGTCCTGGGGCTTGATCCCCAGCAACATCCGGTCCAGGTTCAGCGCAAAACAGGTTACTTGCCAGGCGAATTACGATTGGAAGGCTCGCTGGAAGTTTCCCGACTTCTTCGCTATCTGAAGGAATTACGCGGGAACCGAATCGACGAAGATTATCTCAGGGAGTTGATTGAGCGCCTGGAACTGGATACTTCTCGAACGATCAAGAACCTTTCCAGCGGGAACAAACAAAAGGTGGGTGTCGTACAAGCTTTGATGCATCAGCCTGAATTGCTGATTCTGGATGAACCGACTTCTGGTTTAGATCCGTTAATGCAGCAGGAAGTGTACCAATTATTGCGGGAAGCACAATCCCGGGGAGCAACTGTGTTCTTTTCCTCCCACATCCTCAGCGAAGTGGAAACGCTTGCTGACCGGGTAGCCATTATTCGGAAAGGCGTGATCGTGGAGAGATCCTCCCCAGCCAAACTGATGGACATGTCTATGCGGCAGGTCAACATCCGATTCCTGGAAATTGTAGACCCCTCGCCACTGCATGGCATTCCGGGTGTGAGTCTGGAGTCGCTGGCCCCAGGCGATCAGGTCAGCTTGCAGGTGGAAGGGAGTTTGGATCAGCTGATCAAGGCTTTAGCCCAATTTCCGGTTAAGGATCTATCGACATCCTCACATTCACTGGAAGAAATTTTCCTGAAATATTACCGGGAAGGCAATCAGGAGGGATCCCATGTTCGTTGAATTCAAACACGCACTTCGAAGTTCGCTGGGACAGATTATCGGTTGGGGTTTTGGCCTGGCTTTGCTTGGCTTGTTACAGGTTCCCATGTACGACAGCCTTGCCGCTGATGGGGAAGCTTTTGCGGAAATGCTGGAACTATTTCCGTCAGAAGTAATGGCTTTTTTTGGCGATCTTAGCCTAATGGCGACTCCGGAAGGTTACCTTTCAATTGAATTCTTTTCTTACATGCCGCTCATCCTGGGGATTTTTGCCATCCAGGCAGGGACAGGGCTGCTGGTCAAAGATGAAGAAATGGGAACCCTGGATCTGATCATTGCCCATCCGGTCAGCCGGTTAAGCCTTTTTGTGGGTAGATTTTTGGCTTTTCTTTGTGCTCTGGGGGTTATTTTATTCACTGCCTGGCTGGGAATCGTACTGCCTATGGAGTGGTCCATGATGTCACTGAAAGGAGTGGAAGTTGCCCGTCCCTTCCTTTCCCTCTATGCCGAGATGGTGTTATTTGGTTCTCTGGGATTGATATTGAGCACCATTCTGCCTTCCCGCCGTCTGGCCTCTATGGTCTCAGGGCTATTGTTAGTGGCCAGCTTTTTCATCACTGGTCTATCTCAGCTGAATGAAGACCTGGAAATTATCGCTTGGTTATCGCCGCTGAAATATTATCAAACCCAGGAAGCTTTTGCAGGATTGAATGGCGAGTGGTTAATAGGCTTGTTTGGTGCCGGATTGGTATTTGTCCTGCTGGCAGGCTGGCGTTTCCTGCGCCGGGATTTGCGGGTGGCGGGAGAGGGGGGCTGGAAACTCAAAGACCTGCTGCCGACTAAGCGCCAGTGAAGGAAAGAATACAAAAAAAGAAGCCTGTGACAGGCTTCTTTTTTGTATAGCAGTAGACTGCGACCGGTTGGGTCGCCAATCTTCAGCAAGCGATTCTTCTCAACGATTAATCTAAAGCGTCGTACCCCGGACCCTCAGTGAAGTAATCTTCATTGGTCTGAATGGCAGGGGTGAGATCTACGACTTCGCCTTCGTCCAGGACGCGGGTGGCTTTCAATACCCAGACAACACCATCTACATCTTCAGATTCAAATTCTTCATCGTAGCCTTCGGTTCCAACTGGCATGTTCATGCGCTCATCACCGTAAGCTTCATAAGCGGAAGGAACCTCATCTTCCATATAAATGGCTTCGTAGGGGCACTCAGGCACACAAGCGCCGCAGTCGATGCAGGTCTCTGCATCAATGTAGTAATTTGGCCATTCTTCGACTGGCTTGCCGGGCACAATGCATTCAGTTGGGCAGACTTCCACACAGCTGCCGTCATGCAAGCAGAATGATGTGATTACGTGAGTCATATCTTTCCTCCAAGTAGAGTTGTTTGATAGAGTATATCTTAAAAGCTGATAGTCTGCTGTATAATAATCTCTCTAGCATCGAATTGTAGTCCCCGATTTTTTCTTTGTCAAGAAAAAATGACTGCAGGGAATAACCTTTGAATAAAGAGGTTACATTCTTCATGAAAAAGGACGCTATCTCTCCTGTAGCACCCTACCTGGTTGTTCCGCTTGGGATCCTGGCTGTCTCCACCGCATCCTTGTTCATCCGCTTTGCCCAGGAATACACCTCGTCCCTCACCATTGCTGCTTTTCGGTTGGGTCTGGCTTCATTGATCCTGCTCCCGTATGCGGTGATCAAACACGGACGGGAGTTGAGATCCCTGACCCCCGGAGATCTGAAGTTTGCTCTCTTAGCCGGCCTGATCCTGGCTGTTCATTTTGCATCCTGGATCACTTCCCTGGAATACACTTCAGTCGCCAGCTCGGTCGTTTTGGTGACCACTACCCCGCTGTGGGTTTCCTTGATGGCTCCCATCTTCTTGAAGGAGAAAACTCCCCGAATCGCATTCCTGGGAATGGGGGTCGCTTTGTTAGGGGGGGTGATTATTGCCGGTACTGATGTCTGTGTCTGGCAATCTGGAGGACTGCAGTGTCAATTGACCCCTGGAAGCACTGCCGCGGAGACCTTGCTGGGGGACTTCCTGGCTTTGTTGGGTGCCATCGCCGCTGCCTCGTACTTGATGATCGGCCGTCATTTGCGAAGCAAGATATCACTTACTCCCTATGTGTTCCTGGTTTTCAGCGCTGCAGCAATATTCCTGGTTCTAGCGATGCTGATTGTCGAGGGTATTCCGCCGCTCTTTCCCGGCCAGGTCTATCTGTGGCTGGTTCTGTTGGCAGTTGTTCCCCAATTGTTAGGGCATTCAATCTTCAACTGGTCCCTCAAGTATCTGCCAACTGGATATGTGGCTGTTAACCTTCTCGGAGAGCCAGTTGGATCGATTATCCTGGCTTATCTCTTTCTCAACGAGGTGCCTCCTGCTGTGAAAATAATTGGTGCTATACTTATTTTAGTCGGCATTGCTCTGTCCTCATTTCAGGTGAATTCTCAAAAAAACAAGCTCAGTATTTAGGAGTATTTGCAGTGACGAATCAGGACCCCCGCAATATCAAAGACATTCTCGACACCCTGGCCCAGCGCAGCCAATCCTTCCAGGGTTTCTGGAAGCGGATCCGGAATTACAGTTGGGATATCAGTGGCATCCTGCTGTTGGCCCTTTCATCAATGACTTTGATCGCGACTATTTTTCCTGGCCTTGCGGCTGGTTCAGCGCTTTTACGGTGGACCAATTTCATTCGCTTGGGGCTGGGTTGGGGGAGTGTCTTCCTGGTGATTTCCGGCATCTATTTAGGCATCTGGATGCTTAAAAAACAAGCCGGAGAACCGTCATCGGTGATTTGGGTGAGAATATTTGCCCTTGAAGGGGCAGTTTTTTCTTTGATTGCTCTCTTCACCGTCTTGGGAGGACACTCACTGGAGCGGGCTCGCAGCGGACTGGATGGTGGCCTGGTCGGATGGGGACTGGTTGAAGCGGTTTCCAGCCTGGTAGGCCTGATTGGAACTGGTATCCTGGCAGTGCTGGGGGGTCTGGTTGGTGGTGTGATCGGGTTGGGATTCACGGCCAGGGTCCGAGAACAACTGGATTTGATACGGATGGGATCCACGGCGGTTGACATGAGCCAGGACGTAGAGCCTGATGACTTGAGTGCAGTGGATGAAGCGGAAAAAACTTCTCCTCCCAAACGGAAACCCCGGGTGCCTGCGGAATTCCGAAAGCAATTCAAGGTGGAATCGCAGGACGATGATTCTCTGGTCATCCCCCCTCGCGATCAATCCCTGCCGTCCATGGACCTGCTGGATCGGGGCAAAGGTTTCAAGCCTAATCAGCGGCATATTAACACCTCTGCCGGTTTGATCGAGAAGACCCTGGCTGAGTTTGGCATCCCTGCCCAGGTGGTTGGTTTCCAGGTTGGGCCCACTGTGACCCAGTTTGCGGTCAAGCCTGGATATCTCACTGATCCTGAGGAAGACGAGGAAAGAAAAAAGGTCCGGGTCTCCAGGATCACGTCCCTGAAGAATGATTTGGCGCTGGCCCTTTCTGCAGCTCAGCTGCGTATTGAAGCCCCGGTTCCAGGCCGGGCTTATGTAGGCATTGAAGTGCCGAATGAAAAATCCTACCTGGTCACCTTGCGATCAGTGATGGAAACAGCAGCTTTTTATCGGGTGGATTCCCCCCTGGCCATTGCTCTGGGCAGTGATGTTTCCGGGGAACCAGTGGTGGCGGACCTGGCTAACATGCCTCACTTGCTGATTGCTGGCACCACAGGGTCAGGTAAATCGATTTGCATCACTTCGCTGACCACCTGCCTGGTGATGAACAATACACCTGAAGAACTCCGCCTGGTGATGATCGATCCCAAGATGGTGGAACTGATCCGGTTTAATGGGCTCCCGCATCTTTATGGTCAGGTGGAAACAGACCTGGACCGTATCCTGGGAGTTTTACAATGGGTTGTCAGTGAAATGGACCGCCGCTACCAGGTCCTGGATGAGACCCGTTCCCGGAATATTGACACCTATAACAACAAGATGCACAAGAAGAAGGATGGCCAGATCATGCCCCGCATAGTGGTCATGATTGATGAATTAGCTGACTTGATGATGATGGCTCCGGCGCAGACAGAGTTCAGCCTGGTCAGGTTGGCTCAGATGGCCCGGGCTGTGGGTATCCACCTGGTTGTGGCCACCCAGCGGCCCAGCACCGATGTGGTCACGGGGTTGATCAAAGCCAATTTCCCTGCCAGGATGTCTTTCGCGGTAGCTTCCTCTGTTGATTCCCGGGTTGTGCTGGATATGAATGGCGCTGAATCCCTGCTGGGAAATGGCGATATGCTCTTCCTGCCTCCTGATGCCAGCAATCCTATCCGGGCCCAGGGTTGTCTGGTCACTCCCCAGGAGCTGGATAAGGTCATCCATACCTGGAAGGAGATTTCCGATTTAGAACCGGATGAGATCAGTCCACCCTGGGAAAAGGTCATTGAAGAAAAAGCTGAGATTGATGAATTCGACCCCCTCATCAAGGATGCGTTCCAGATTGTCAGGGATGCGCAGCGTGCGTCCACATCCCTGATCCAGCGCAAGCTGCGGATTGGGTATCCGCGGGCGGCCCGGTTGATGGATGAGCTCTCAGCCCTGGGCTACGTGAGCCCTTCTAAGGGCAGCGGGATCGAACGCGAGGTGCTGATCGCCCCTGACGACGAATTTGGGGAAGATTCCTGATCCGCTGATCCCGAACTCCACTGATATCTACCAACTTCAGGAAAAAGCTATGCCAACAGGTTTTGAACTGGGACCACTAACCATTCGCTACTATGGGTTGATGATCCTGGTGGGCGTAACCGCTGCTCTGATCCTGACAGATAGGCTGGCCCGGAAAGAAGGAAAAAACCTGGGATTCTTGCTTGATGCCCTGCCCTGGCTTTTTCTTGGCGGCATCCTGGGGGCCAGGATTTGGCATATCTTCACCCCTCCGGAGTCGATGGTCGCCCGGGGCATCACGACCCGCTACTACCTGACCCACCTCCTGGAGGCTTTGGCGATATGGAAAGGTGGGGTCGGTATCATTGGGGCGGTTGTGGGCGGCTGCTTGGTCTTGTGGGCTTACGCGAGGCGGAAAGGGGAATCCGCTTCTGCCTGGCTGGACCTGCTCGCTCCCGGGCTAGCCCTGGCGCAAGCCTTTGGCCGCTGGGGCAATTTCTTCAATCAGGAGGTCTACGGACTGCCCTCGGATTTGCCTTGGGCGATATTCATTGATCCCCAGCACCGGCTCCCCGCTTACAGCCAGATCGCTACTTACCATCCCTTGTTCCTCTATGAATCACTCTGGTCGCTGTTGAATATGGCTTTCTTGCTGTGGATCAATGGGAGGTTCAGAGAGAGGTTGAAATCAGGCAATCTTTTCTTGATTTACCTGATTTTTTATGGGGTGGGCAGAGTGGGTTTGGAGTTCTTACGGCTGGATATTTCCAGCTGGCAGGGGATTAATCTTAACCAAATTGCAATGTCCTTGGTGGTTATCAGTGCCTCAGTTGTGCTTTATAATCGCCAGAAAAGGGTTTCTGGAGAACCCGGACAGGCATGATTTTCACTGAAAACCTCACCAAATATTTTAAAGACCTCAAAGCAGTGGATGCTGTTAACCTGCATATCAAGGCTGGAGAAGTGCTGGCCTTGTTAGGACCCAATGGGGCAGGAAAGACCACCACGGTCCGCATGTTGACCACTGTGTTGAAGCCCAGCAGCGGAACTGCCCGTGTTGCTGGATATGATGTGCTTGAACACCCCAGCGAGGTGAGGTCTTCGGTTGGCGTTCTGACGGAAGACCACGGCCTTTATGATCGAATGCAAATCGATGAATATTTGGATTTTTTTGGCCGGATCTACGATATGCCAGCCGCTGAAAGAGAGGACCGGATTGAGTATTTGCTAGGCAGATTTGGTTTGCTTGACGCCCGGAACCGCAGAATAGGGAAGTTTTCTAAAGGTATGCGTCAAAAACTATCTCTGGCTCGTTCCCTTTTGCATTCTCCCCCTGTGCTGCTGCTGGATGAGCCTACCTCAGCCATGGACCCTGCCAGCGCTCGTTTGGTTAGAAATGCCATTAAAACCCTCCGGTCTGAGGACCGGTCGATTATTGTCTGCACCCATAACCTGGCGGAAGCCGAGGAACTGGCTGATAAAATTGCCATCATCCGTTATGGGAAGATTATTGCCAACGGGAGTGTCCCTGAGTTGAAAGAGCAGCTGCTGGGGCCTGGTGAATATAAAGTGCAGTTTGTGGAACCCCTGGATGGCAGGGAAATCCTTCTGCCAGCAGGTTTGAAAATCACCCAAAGAGGACCAGATTGGTTCAGCTACAGCGTGTCCTCTGCCCGGGATACCAATCCGCTGCTCCTCGCAGACCTGATCGCGGCTGGATATCAAATTATAAAGATTGAAGAAGTCCAGCGCAGCCTGGAATCGGTTTACCTGCAGGCCGTGAATACAGTCCCGCTGGAGGAGGATCCCGATGTGGACTGATTTTCAGAAAGCCCTGGTGGTTACCCGTCGGGAAGTGCGGGATCAATTCCGTGACTGGCGGATCATTGCCCCGATCATTATTTTGACTGTTTTCTTCCCCGGCTTGATGAATTTCACCGCGCAGCAGGCTGTTGATTTTGTGGCCAAGTATGGGGCTCCGATCATTGCCGATCGTTTGATCCCCTTTTTACTGATGGTTGTGGGGTTTTTCCCTATTTCGGTTTCGCTGGTGATCGCTTTGGAGAGTTTTGTTGGTGAAAAGGAACGGCGCTCCATTGAACCTTTGCTCAGCAGCCCGTTGACAGATGTTCAGCTATACCTGGGAAAACTGATGGCGGTGATCTTCCCGCCTTTGCTGGCCAGTTTCTTGGGAATTTCGGTTTATTTGTTTGGCGTGTACAGGCAGGTAGGTTGGGTCCCAGATCCTACTTTATTATTTCAGGTTGTGGCTTTGGCAGCAGTGCAGTCCCTGGTGATGGTCAGCGGCGCAGTGGTGGTCTCATCCCAAACAACCTCTGTCCGGGCAGCCAACCTGCTGGCTTCTTTTATCATCATTCCCATGGCATTGCTGCTGGTAGGGGAGAGCATGATCATGTTCTGGGCCCGCTACCATATTCTGTGGTGGGCGATTTTTGGGCAGGCCATCATCGCCTGGCTGCTGATCCGCACTGGGATCGCTCATTTTAACCGGGAAGAGCTGCTGGGTCGTGAATTGGATACCTTGAATTTGCGCTGGGCCTGGTCCGTCTTTAAGGATGCATTCCTGGGCCAAAGAGGACCGGTAAACCGTTGGTGGCGTGTGAATGTTTGGCAAGTCATGCTGGAACTGCGCTGGGAAATTCTGCTGGTCTTGATCATTTCTATGGGGGCGGTGTTGGTGGGAAGCACCCAGGCAGAGGTCTTTACCATTCCCACTGACGTGCTGGATTGGGAGAATCTGGAAGAGGGCCTGGTCACAGGAGTGGAAGAAATCGGTCCAATCCGATTCTTCTCCGTGGAAGGCATGGGATTGATCCTGTTCCATAACCTGCGGGCAGTCCTGCTGGACAGCCTGTTGGGGATCTTCTCTTTTGGTGTCTTAGGCATTATTGCCCTGATCCTTCCCTTTGGTTTGATTGGATATTTCATCACCCTGGCTGGCCAGACAGGATTGTCTCCCTGGACATTTTTGCTGGGTTTCATTCTTCCCCACGGTGTGGTAGAAATTCCCGCGATCATACTCTCCGGGGCGCTGATCATCCGCATGGGATTGACATTGGTCACACCGCAGGAAAATCTTACTATCGGGGAAGCCTGGATCAGGACTTTGGCTGATTGGGCCCGGTTGCTTCTTTTCCTGGTCCTGCCGCTGCTGGTGTTAGCGGCTTTTCTAGAGGTATTTATCACCCCTCGGGCAGCCCTGGCGTTGTTTGGTGGCGGGTAAACGGAGATTGTAGATATGGCGAAACTGGTGTTTCTGGGTACGGCCAGCGCGGTGGCTTATGAAGGGCATGAAAACTCATTCTTTGTCATTGAGGGAGAGAATTCTGCAGTGCTGGTTGATTGTGCTTCCCGGCCCCTGCTGAGAATGCAGACAGCAGGGATCGATCTTGACCTGCTTAACGATTTGATCATCACCCATTTTCACCCTGATCACGTCAGCGGTTTGCCAAATTTATTGATGGATCTTTGGCTCCTGGGTCGTAAGAAGGCATTCAATATCCACGGCAATCCTCATGCTATCAGCCGGGCCCAAAAAATGATGGAGCTTTACGAATGGGATACCTGGGACGGTATGTATCCGGTCAACTTTCATGTCGTCCCTGATACAGAATGTGCACCGGTCTTAGAAACCCTGGATTTCAAAATCCTGGCGTCTCCAGTGCAGCATTTGATCCCAACGCTGGGGCTCAGGATTGAGCACCTTGATGCGGCGTATGTCCTGGCTTACTCATCGGATACCAATCCGATCGAGGAGACGGTTCGCTTAGCAGCTGGGGCAGATACTCTGATCCACGAAGCTGCTGGAGAGGCGGAAGGGCATTCCACGCCAGCAGAGGCCGGGGATATTGCTGCCCGGGCCAATGTCAATGAGCTGTACTTGATCCATTATTCACTGCGGGGGGAAACCAGCGCGGAATCTTTGCTGGCAGATGCAGAAAAGACCTTCCCGGGGAAGATCCAGCTTGCGGAAGACTTAATGGTGATTGACTTAGTTCGGGATTAATTCCTGCTACCAGCCCCGGATGAATGGCTCCCATTCCTGATAAGCATTGAGATATCTCCTGAACAGATAAGCCGCTGATGTTGGGGGTTGGACAGGTTTCTTCTGCAGTTTCAATCCAGATTGTTCCAGTGTCAGCCCGCCTTTTTTATGGTTGCAGGATTTGCAGGCTGTCACCAGGTTGGACCAGGTGGATTCTCCTCCCAGGTGCTGCGGCAGGACATGGTCTACGGTCAGCTCACGGGAATCTTTTCCACAGTATTGGCATCGATAATGATCGCGCCGGAATATTTCTTGCTTGGAGAGTTTGACGCTGGGGCGGGGACGCTTGATCACATTGTGCAGGCGGATAATCGAGGGCTTAGGATAGGATCGGGATACAGTGCGCACGACCCCACGGCCATCCATGACCATATTGGCTTTTCCAACGATTATCAGGCACATCGCCCGACGGGTTGAGCAGACGTTGATAGGGGCGTAATTGCCGTTGAGGACCAGAACAGGTTCATTCATTTCTAAATACCCTCGGAAATTATAGCATGGTATTTCCTCCCCGCTCAAGGGGTTTTCTGGGGCTAGTGTCGTTTTCCTTTTACCCTATTTTTCTGTCTGGGAAGGGGATTAACCCATTTCTACGGTAAAATGTGATAACCGTCTCATTGGGGAGGAATCATTGAAGAAATATTTTAAAGCTTATGTATTTTTACTGCCCATAGCTGTTGTCCTGATTGCCCTGGATCAATGGACCAAATACCTGGTGCGGATGAACCTGGCGCTTGGTGAGTTCTGGATGCCTCTGGAGTGGCTGGCACCCTATATGAGAATTGTCAACTGGCAAAACACAGGAGCCGCTTTTGGTATCTTTCAGGGGATGAACAGTGTCTTCATGGTGCTGGCTTTTGTGATTATCGCTTTGATCCTGGTCTATTTCCCACTGATCCCAGAAGATGATATCTTTTTCCGATGGGCGTTAACCCTGCAAATGGCGGGAGCAACCGGAAATCTGATCGATCGGATTTATCGGGGTTATGTGACAGATATGGTATCGGTTGGCAGATTTCCTGTATTTAACTTGGCGGATTCCTGCATCACCATGGGAGTGGTGATACTGCTGATTGGGATGTGGGTTGAAGAGAGAAGAGCACACCATGAGTCTAGAACAGAGACCGAGCCAGGACCCGATCATACTGTCGAATCGCTCGGAGAATGATCTCCGGCTTGACAAGCTCCTGACTCAAGAACTGGGGGATTTCTCCAGGTCTTACATCCAGAAAATCATTTCTGCTGGCGGCGTATCCGTAGATGGATTGCCCGTCTATAAAAAGAGCGAACCGATCTCCCCGGGAGTGGAGGTCGAGATCATCATCCCGCCTGCTGAGGATCCAGATCTTCAACCTGAAGAGATTCCTCTTGAAATTATCTTTGAAAACAGCGACTGCCTTGTGATCAATAAACCTGCTGGCATGGTGGTTCATCCATCTTTAGGCCACACCACAGGGACCCTGGTGCAGGCTGTGCTAGGCTATGCTCCTGAGATAGAAGGCGTAGGAGGTGTGAAAAGGCCTGGACTGGTACACCGCCTGGATCAGGATACCTCTGGTGTGATCCTGCTGGCTAAAAACGACCGGGCTCACCACGCTTTCCAGGACCAATTCAAGAACCGCGAGGTCGGAAAGATCTATTTAGCCCTTGTGGATGGGCGTCCTCCTTCCCCCAAAGGAAGAGTGGAGGTAGCTATTGGCCGTGATCCCAAGCACCGGCAGCGCATGGCGGCAGTCCAGGACCGAGAAGGTAAACCCGCAGTCAGTGAATTTTTCACTATCGATCAACTTTCAAAACATACCCTGCTGAAGGTGTCCATTCTGACTGGGAGAACTCATCAGATTCGGGTTCACCTGGCTTTCCTGGGTTGTCCGGTGACCGGGGATACGCTTTATGGGAGGGATAAACCCACCCTGGACATCAGCAGGCAGTTCCTGCATGCTCATCAATTGACCATTTCCCTCCCCGGCGAGGAAGGGAAGCGGACATTTGAATCCCCTCTGCCGGAAGAATTGCAAGCGGAGCTGGATAAACTGAAACGGGAAATAGGCAGGAGCGAAGCATGATAGACCTTCGATCGGATACAGTGACTTTACCAACCCCTGAAATGCGAGAAGCTATCGCTGACGCTGAAGTTGGCGATGATGTCTATGGGGAAGACCCCACGGTCAACCAGCTGGAAGAAGAATCCGCCCGGCTGCTGGGTAAAGAAGCTGCCTTGTTTATCCCTTCGGGAACGATGGGAAATCTGGCTGCAGTGCTGACTCATTGTGAACGCGGCAGTGAGATCATTCTGGGCGATAAAGCGCATATCTTCTTGAATGAGGGGGGAGGAGCCGCTGCCTTAGGTGGGATCCAACCACATATCATCCCCAATCAACCGGATGGCACACTCAGGTTGACGGATATCCAGGAAGCGATCCGCTTTGATGATATCCATCATCCCCGAACCCGGTTGATTGCTATTGAGAACACGCATAATATGTGTGGCGGGATAGCCCTGACCCCGGAATATACCCGGTCTGTTGGTGAAATTGCCCGCCAACAGGGATTGAAATTCCACCTGGATGGTGCCCGATTATTCAATGCCTCCTCAGCGTTGAAAGTTGAAACGGCTGACCTGGTTGAACCGCTTGATTCAGTGATGTTCTGCCTCAGCAAAGGGTTGGGTGCACCGGTTGGTTCTGTGCTGTGTGGGGACCGTGATTTCATTCAGCGTGCCAGAAGGACCCGAAAGATGTTAGGTGGCGCCATGCGCCAGGCGGGATTGATGGCTGCAGCCGGGTTGCACGCCTTGCGGAACCATCTGCCCCTTTTAGGGGAGGACCATCGCCGGGCCCGTGAGTTGGCCCAGGGATTGGCTGACTTGCCCGGGGTCCGGTTAATGGATCCTGTGCCACCCACCAATATGGTTTATCTCCACCTCGAGCCTGACCTGCCGTTTTCCGCATCGGAAATCAAAGACAAGCTGAAAGAATATGAAGTGTTGATTGGGTATGAGAATCTCCGGTTGATCAGGCTGGTCACTCACCTCTGGATCAAGGATGAGGACATCCCGGTTGTCATCCAGGGGTTCAGGGAAGTCCTTTCATAGTTGCCAGGGTTCCAATCGGGGAAGCTGAACCCTCAGGGAAGCAGATGTTATAATAAATCAGCTTGATTTGGCAGATAATTAAAGGAAGTAGTTGGCAATGAAAACTAAATATACCATTGAAGATATGGATCGGATCGCTGATGAGATTCGATCCAGAATTTCCCTGTATCCGAAAATTGGCTTGATCCTTGGCTCTGGTTTGGGAGCGCTTTCTGATGCAGTTGAAGATCCCACCATCATTCCCTACCATGATTTGCCTGGCTGGCCGTTGTCCACTGTTGAAGGACATGCCGGTGAGCTGGTGATCGGCAAATTGGAGGGACAGGATGTGCTGGTGATGAACGGCCGGATTCATTATTATGAAGGCTATGAAATGAGCCAGGTCACCCTGCCCATCCGGGTCATGCAGCGCCTGGGCATTGAGATCATCGTGGTTACAAACGCCGCTGGCGGAGTGAACCAGGAGTTTGTGCCAGGGAATCCGATGTTGATCACTGATCACCTGAATTTACTGGGAATGGCAGGGGTGAATCCCCTTCGCGGGCCCAATCTGGATGAATTTGGCACCCGTTTCCCGGATATGAGCCAGGCCTATGATCAGGAGCTGGGGGATTTGACCCGGGAAGTAGCCCGGGAACTGGGCATCACTCTTTATGAAGGTGTCTATGTTTGCCTGGCAGGGCCAACCTTTGAAACCCCGGCAGACCTGAGATTCTTGCTGGGGGCAGGAGTGGATGCTGTTGGTATGTCAACTGTGCCTGAAGTGATCGTGGCTAACCATGGCGGTCAAAGAGTGTTGGGTATCTCTGGAATCACCAACAGCTCTAATCTGTATGGCGAGGCGGAAACCACCCATGAAGAGGTGATTGAAACGGGTCTGGTGCTAGCCCCCAAAATGATGAGTTTGATCCGGGGATTGCTGCGGGCGCTCTAAATCTACCCCCATTGAGCGGAAAGCCAAATCCGTAATTGTCTTCCGCCCGGGGAACATTTCATGATTGAATTCTTGCGTTATATCCGGGATATCGAGTATCTGGTCTATTTTATCCTTGGCGCCCTGGCGGTCTGGCAGCTAAGAAACTTTTTTGTTGCCTGGGAGGAACTGCGGGCAGCGGCTTTTGGATTGGAGAAGGAAAGCGCTCAGGGGCGATTAAATAGATCCGCTGCCTTGTTGGTTGTACTGCTTTTTTTGACTGCAGCAGTATTTGGGCTGGTGACATTTATCATCCCGGCTGTTCCGGGTGTGAACCCCATCCCAACCCCTACCATCGATCTGCTCGCGACATCAACAGCGACTGTCCAACCTGAAAACATCCCGGAACCAACAGCCACCCAGCAGCCCGGGCTTTCTGGAACGCAGCCTGGGCAGGAGGGTTGTATCCCGGGAGAAGTGATGATCACCTTTCCGGAGAATAATAGTGTAGTAAGCGGAAAAATTGAAATCGAAGGAACAGCAAATATTGACGATTTTGGTTTCTATAAATTTGAAATTTCTCCTGCGAATTCAGGAAATTGGTTGACCATTCAAGCAGGGGATGAACCGGTTATAGAAGATGAGCTGGGTTTCTGGGACACCAACCAACTGGAACCGGGGAATTATGCTTTACGCCTGGTAGTGTTAGATAACCAGGGAATCCAAAGGGATCCTTGTCGCGTGGATTTAGTTGTCGAAATGTCCGATCAATAAACAGGATATAAAATATGACTGAAATCAATATTCGCCCGGCGATCTCTGTGGATATCCCCAAAATGATCGGGCTTGATCATAATTATTCCACCAACCATGTCTGGCAGCTGACCCTGGATTTGACTGAAGTGCAAACACAAATCTCATTTCGAGAAGTCCGCTTACCGCGTGAGGTCCACGTTAATTACCCCCGGATGATAAGAAACCTGGCGGATGACTGGACCAAACGGGATGCCCTGCTCTTGGCTGAGGAAGGCGAGGAGATTCGAGGTTACATCAGCTTGAGGTTGGGATTGGCGCCGGCCAGCGCTTGGGTGGAAGACCTGGTTGTGGACCGCCTCCAGCGGCGGAAAGGGGTTGGCAGTGCCCTGGTCCTGGCAGCCCAGGATTGGTGTGCCAGGAAGGGGCTCCACCGGATTACGTTAGAAATGCAGCCCAAGAATTATCCTGCCATCCAATTCGCTAATAAACTGGGATTTGAGTTTTCCGGTTATAACGATCAGTTCTATCGTGACCAGGAAATTGCCATTTTCTTTTCCTCATTCTTATGAATCTATTGCTTATATTACAGACCCTGAATCAGCTCCTTGCGGCTGGAATCGCTATCACAGCCTTTTCCCTGCTGCTGTATGCCTTGACCTTCAATCTCAAGGATCGTGTGGCTCGTTCCTTTGCCTTCATCATGGCCTGCGTGGTGGTGGTCTATGTGGGAGAATCGGTGGCAGATGTGGTCCGCTCCCCGCGCTGGATTCAGATCTGGTACCAGGTGCAGTGGCTTGGAATCGTTTTCCTGCCCCCCGCTTACGTGCTGCTTTCTGATGCGGTGCTGGCGACTACCGGCCGCCCATCCCGCGGCCGGAGAACCAAATTGATCAAGGTCGCTTTCGCCTTCTCAGCGGTTTTCCTGCTCATGATTCCTTTTTCACTGCTGGTGGGTCCGCTGGTCATAGAGAATGTGGTGGCCCCGCACCTGGAGCGGACTGGACTGACCTGGATATTTACGGTTTTCTACATCCTGTGCATGATCTGGACCTGGGTAAATTTTCAGCGGGCCTACCACCGGACAGTCACTCGCTCTGGTCAGCGCCGGATGATCTATCTGATCGGTGGGGCATTGGCCCCTGCCTTAGGGTCCTTCCCGTATTTATTGTTTGGCTCCACATTTGCTGCCAGCCATCCCTATGTTTTCTGGCTGGCAGCTGTGCTCAGCAATCTGATGGTTTCCGTTTTGATCGTCATCATGGCTTACGCCGTGGCCTTCTTTGGTGTCTCCTGGCCGGACCGGGTCATCAAGCGGCGTCTGACGAAGTGGGTGCTGCGCGGTCCGGTAACAGCCAGCACTGTGTTAGCGCTGACCACAATTGCCCGGAGAGCTGGAGAGCCGTATTCACTCTTTGCTCCGGTTGTGATGGCGGGTGTGTTCTTGCTGATGCAGTATTTCATAACCATGTTTTCCCCCCTTTGGGAGCACTGGTTCCTGGTGGAAGAAAGCAAAGAAAGCCTGACTCTGCTTCAGAACCTTGAAGAACGTCTGTTGACGTTAGAGGACTTGAAGCAATTCCTGGAATCGGCATTGGCAGCAATCTGCGATCAACTGCAGACGAAGCGGGCTTTTGCGGCTGCTTTGACACCCGGGGGGATGGAATTCTTGGTCACCGTGGGGGGAGCAGTCAATTTCAACAGCGAAGAGCTGACAGAGACGATGAAGAATGGTCCTCCCAGTGGAAAAAGGATCGGGGATTATGACCTTTTTTCGACTGAAAAATATTGGATCATTCCCTTATATGATTCCAATAATGAGGATCAAATGCTGGGATTGATTGGCGTGGAAATCCCAGATGAATCCCTCTATGAAGAAAAAATGGAAGCATTACAGATCTTGCTCGAACGAGCCCAGCAAGCTTTGGAAGACAGGTCTTTACAGCAGCAATTGTTTACCTCGATCGAGGATTTAACCCCCCAGATGAACCGCATCCAACAGCTTCGGGCAGCATCCCGTTATGACGGTTCCAAAGTTTTAACCATGGCCAATCATGAAGGAATTGTGGATGAAAGTACCCTGACAGAGTGGGTCAAAGGCGCCCTTTCAGATTATTGGGGGGGACCAGACCTGTCTGAAAGCCCCCTGCTGGAGCTGGAGGTCGTCCAAAATTCTCTGGATGAACATGACGGAGTTTCTGTCAAAGCAGTTCGAGCCATCCTTAGAGAAGCCATCGAAAGGATCAGGCCTGAGGGGGCGCGGCGGTTTACATTGGATTGGGTGCTATACAATATTCTGGAGATGAAATTCCTGAAAGGGCAGAAAGTGCGCGATGTTGCCAAACGCCTGGCAATGTCAGAAGCTAACCTGTACCGCAAGCAAAAAATTGCCATTGAAGTTGTGGCTAAGACCATTCTGGAAATGGAAAAACAAGCCCGGGAAGAAATCAAAGAACCTGCAGAAAAAGTGAACAAATAATGTTACAATACAAGGTACTCGCGAAAAAATAACAGGGTACATTAATGGTTCACGATGATCAGTTTCCCAATACCTTAGGAGAACCCCCCGACCTGGGAGATTCCTGGTGGAAAGCTGCTTTGTTGGAAGCGGAAGAACAACAGGCGGGTGATGCTTGTCAGCCATTAGAGGACATCACAGTTGAGGAAGATCCGCGCCCTAAAGTACTGGAACACCCCGAGAATGATTGGGATTATGTAGACAGCTTGTATCAAAAGGATGAAATCATCCGCTTGCGGGTTGTGGGCTGTAATCAAGGGGGATTATTAGTGCAGGGGGATCATATCAATGGATTTGTGCCTTGTTCCCACTTACTGGCGGGCAATAAAAAACAAGAATATCTCCAAAAACTGGTTTCCCTGAAAGTGATTGAATATGATCCTGACCGTTGTCGAGTTGTGCTTTCCGAACGGGCAGCCCAGGCTGAAGCCGGCACACGAATAAAACTGCTCGATATGCTGGAAGAGGATACCTGTGTCCCGGGAGTGGTAACTACTCTAACAGACTTTGGCGCCTTTGTAGATCTGGGGGGAATGGAAGGATTGATCCATATTTCTGAGCTGTCTTGGGGGCGGGTGGATCACCCCTCGGATGTGGTGACAGTGGGTGACCAGATCGAAGTGTATATCCTCCATATCGACCGGGTTGAACACAAGGTAGCCTTAAGCTTGAAAAAACTTTGTGATAATCCCTGGGAAACCATCATGGATCGCTATCACCCCGGACAGGTAGTGGAAGCCGTGGTCAAGAATATTGTCTCCTATGGGGCTTTCGTACGCCTGGAAGAAGGGGTGGATGGATTGATCCATGTCTCTGAGCTTGGGGGTAATGGAGAAGACGTGTCTCCTTGGGATGTGCTGGAAGAAAATCAGAAGGTCAAGGTAGAAATCATTCATCTTGACCCGCAAGAGCAACGCCTGGGATTAAGTTTGGCTGTGGGGGATTAAAGCAGTCAGATCAGTATATGTTTGGAAAATTGAGAGATCTATTTATAGGGGTTCTGTTTGGGCTGTGCAGCGCCGGCCTGGTCCTGTTGATTTCCCGACCTAATCCAGGACAGGCGGTATTGCTGCGACCCCCTCCCACGCCCATTCCCTTGGTGATCAATATCGATGGTGCAGTAGAAAACCCTGGTGTCTACACTCTCCCTGTCCACAGCCGGGTCCAGGATGCCGTCCAGGCGGCAGGAGGTTTTACTGAGGAGGCCTGTCCTGGTTCAGTGAATCTGGCCGCTTTGCTAGAGGATGGCAGCCATATCTATATTCCGGCTTTGATGATAGGAGAGTCAGAACCTGATAACCTGGGAGGTTCCGCGTTGGGTTTATCGCCTGAAGGTGAGATCATCCCTTTGGTGAATATTAACCAGGCTGGTGTCGAGGAGCTGGTCAAACTGCCTGGAATAGGACCAGTTACGGCTGAGAAAATCATCCTCTACCGTCAGGAGCATCTTTTCACCAAGGTGGAAGAAATCCAGAAAGTCCCCGGGATTGGCCCAGCGACCTTCGAAGAGCTGAAAGCTTTCCTGACTCTCGGCGAATAGCACAGCGGGTAAGGGTTTTTAAAGCCAAACAACCTTGCCAGTGATAGTACTCCTGGGAAAGAACAGATCACCACAGTTGGGCGGTTGCTTTCTTCCCGGTTGGCTGACAAGGTTGTCAGATAAGTTAGGTCAAATACTCCGGATCAGGCTTTTTTCAGAACGGGCAGTCCGTTTTTCGTTTCCGATACCACATACCCTGGCGGCACAGCGTCCAGTGCGCCTTCTTTGATCTCTTTCGCAAAGAAGTACAGGGTTGATACTTTTCCACTCTTTAATGTTCGATCTCTACCATGCAGGTAATAGGTGACACCTTTTTCGTTTGTGTGACTGTAGGCCATAATATCTCCTTTGTCCGATACTAGCTTTTGAACCGCCCAACATTGTTATTCGTGAGGTGAAAACCTCTGGCTGATCAATAGTGTATCTCCAGTGCGTTCCTTTTCGTACTCTAGTGCATTGAGGATCAGGATGATCGTTCTTCTCTACTTATTGTAACCCCGAAAACAAGGAAAGTTATCAGAAAATAGCCCATTTTGGGGTTTTTGGGGGTGAAATATTGCCTTTTTAGGTCAAAATTGCCATATTTTGAAGACATTAGGGGCCGCTAGGACCATTAATAGTGAAGGATAGTCAGGAGGACCGCTCTGGCAACCCGACCATTTCAGGGGGTGGATTTCAAGGAATTGAGGGAAATTGTTTGGAAATTTATTGGTCATCACCCGGAACTTCCTTTCCAAAAAAACTTTTCTGAAGGGAAGATCCCTTTCAGCGTTCAGGAAATTTCAGTTATTCTGTGATGGCGGCACTGGTGGGGCAAGTTTGCATAATGGCTGTGTGAAGTTTATGTAAAACCGGATTTCACTATGCCATCAAGATTGAATGATTCCCTGTTTTTGGTTTGCATACAGACAGGACAACCTGGTCTGCCGTTTGTGATTTGAATCAATTTTCGAGAGAAAATCATTCTCCGTTATAATGGAGCCAGAAGATCAATAGACTTGTAATTACCAGAGGAAAATATGTCAAACGCTCTTGTTGAATGTGTACCAAATTTTTCAGAAGGCTGCCGTACGGAGGTGATTGAAGAGATCAGAAGCTCTATTTCCGCTGTGCCGGGAGCCCATGTGCTAAACACGCACATCGATGCCTGCCATAACCGCAGTGTGATCACCTTTGTGGGTTCACCGGAAGTTGTCGAGGAAGCTGCCTTCCAGATGATCAAAACAGCAGCGGGATTGATCAACATGGAGAACCATAAAGGTGAGCACCCCCGGTTAGGAGCTACAGATGTTGTGCCTTTTGTGCCTATCTCCGATATCAGCATGGAAGAATGTGTGGAACTCGCTTACCGGGTAGGCGAACGCGTGGGGGAAGAGCTTGAGATCCCAGTATATTTTTATGAACAGGCTGCCCGTGTGCCAGCTCGTAAAAGGCTGGAACGCATCAGGCACGGTGAATATGAAGGCTTAAAGAAAGATATCAAGACCGATCCAGATCGAAAGCCAGACTGCGGTCCTGCGGTGTTGGGAACTGCCGGGGCGACAGTGATCGGGGCCAGGGAATTCTTAATTGCCTATAATGTCAACCTGACAACCGCAGATGAGCAGATCGCCTGTAAGATCGCCCGCGCCATCCGCCATTCTTCTGGTGGATTGCGCTTCGTGAAAGCCCTCGGTATGCTGGTTGATGGTCGGGCTCAGGTTTCGATGAACCTGACCAACTTCAAGAAAACACCTTTGCCGCGGGTCGTTGAAACCATCCGCAGGGAAGCGGAGCGCTATGGCGTAGGAATCCACAACAGCGAGTTGGTGGGTTTGATTCCTCAGCAGGCTATGGTGGATACAGCGGTCTGGTACACCCAGATGGACCTGTTTTCTCCCGATCAGGTACTGGAAAGAAAAATGGCTTTGGAATCAGGCATGGGGATAGAACCCGATTTTACAGAAGAGCTGGCATCTTCTAATCCCACGCCGGGTGGTGGTTCCGCGGCAGCTTATGCGGGAGCCATGGCGGCTGGCCTGGTTTCCATGGTAGCCAGGTTGACGATCGGAAAAAAAGGCTACCAGGATCAAGAAGAGATGATGGAAAACATCCTCGAAGAATCAGAAAACTTGAGAAGTAAACTGCAGGCAGCAGTTGATGAGGATGCGGAGGCTTTCAATCAGGTCATGGAAGCATACCAGCTCCCCAAATCGGATCCCGGCCGTCAAGAAGCCATTCAGCAGGCTACGCTGGGAGCTGCCCAGGTTCCCCTGGAAGTGGCGACCATCTCCCTGCGTGTGATGGGGCTGGCTTTGGATGCCGCTCGCGCTGGCAATCTCAATGCGATCAGTGACGCCGGATCAGCGGTGAACCTGGCTTATGCTTCACTGACAAGCGCTGCTTATAATGTCAGGATCAATGTATCAGGGCTGGATGACGAGAAGGCAGCCGGTAAAATTCAAGAAGAGATTGGGGAGATTGAAAACCAAGCCCGTAAATCCCAGGGTGCGATCGAAGAGATATTACAGGATAGGGGAGGCATTTTTTAGCACAACCTGACCTGGCCCTCAAAATTTCGCTGTTCGTAGTCCGCCTGCCCTTTCCGGGTTGAGACGGCATGGCGATCCTGATTATTTATGAAACGAAACTACCGCTGGATAATCATTACTGTAGCAGTCCTGGTGAGTCTATTTGTGGGTACAGTGGCCTGGCGCTGGCGGTCGCTGCCCTGGTCTCCAGGGTATATAACCAGCACCCCTTATGTCCCACCTGCCGGGGATATATCACCAACAGCAACTCACTTCATTCCCTCCACGCTAACCCCAACCGTTGAGCCGGATCTGGTCTGGCTGGATCCTAATTTGCCGCGAATTCTTGGGGAACAGCTTGGAGAAAGTGGGGACCTGTTGATTGCGGAATCCCCGGAGATGGCAGGTACGACACTGCGGATGAGCGATGAGAATCCCCTGGTTTATTGGGTTCTGGTGGCTGCCGCGCCTTTCCCGACTGTGCAGGACGGCCTGCCCCTGGCTGGTTTGCGGTCTGCCTGGCAAGGGGGAGACCATCCTCTGTCAAACGGAAAACCCCTGCTGATGAGTGAAGAGGTGCAGGCCTTGCTGAGCCTTTTCTGGGGGGATCCCGCCTTGGGGGCAGTTGAGATCATCCCACCGGAAGACCTTTCCCGGCAGGCCTGGTCCCGGCGTCCTTCCCTGGTCATACTTCCCTTTAATGAATTGCAGCCTACTTGGAAGGTGCTTAAACTAGATGGGATGTCGCCTTTGCAGCAGGAATTCGACCCAGAAAAGTACGGCCTGGCGCTGCCTGTTTCAGCTGTGGGGACAAAACCGGAACTATTTCGAGGAGTCGAGGGAAACCGGGATCCAGAGAAGATGACCAGCGTGGTCCTGACTGGCGTGACTGCCCTGGTGCGGGCTACAGCCTGGACAATGGAACAAAAAGGGATCAACTACCCTGCTGCAGACATTTTGGATATCTTGGTTGAGGCAGATATTCTGCACATCAGCAACGAAGTTCCTTTTGTGCGGGGCTGCCCTTATCCTGACCCGGGCCAGGTGGGTTTGCGGTTTTGCAGTGACAGCCGTTATATCGAACTCATGGAAACCATCGGTACCGATGTGGTGGAGCTGACCGGAGACCATTTTGGAGATCATGGACCCGGAGCTATGCTCTACACCCTGGAACTATACAATCAGCGGGGCTGGCCTTATTATGGCGGCGGATCATCCCGCCAGGATGCCCAGGAGCCGGTGCTGCTGGAGCATAATGGCAACAAGATCGCTTTCCTGGGATGCAATGCCAAGGGAGGGGGATATGCCACTGCTGGCGTTGATTATCCTGGCGCAGTAGCCTGTGATTTTCCGACAATGACCAATCAGATCCAGGGTCTGCTGGAAGAAGGCTACAACCCCATTGCTACCTTCCAGCATTTTGAATATTATACTTACCAGGCCCAGCCGAATCAGGTCCAGGACGCCCATGTGCTCAGAGATGCCGGAGCGGTGATTGTCAGCGGCAGCCAGGCTCATCAACCTCAAGGATTTGAGGTCCAGGCAGGCAGCTTCATTCACCATGGTCTGGGCAATCTGTTCTTTGACCAGATCTATGAGATCCCTCCTAATACGGCAACGGCTTTCATCGATCGGCATATCTTTTATGATGGAAAATATATCAGTACTGAGTTGTTGACGATCCAATTCATCGATTTCGCCCGTGCCAGACCGATGACCCAGATCGAGAGGGAGGAGCTGTTGCGGATCGTGTTTGGGGCCAGTGGTTGGTAGCGCTTCGTTTCTCTTAAAAAATAGTCGTGGCTGCGCCACAGACTGCATGCTTGCTATCGCTTGGAACCGGTTGGCCCTCCAGGCCAGACCGAAGACCAGAGACTGGGAAGGTGCCCGTTCCAACTGGGCCTGGAAGATGGATTTCCCGCCCCCCTTGATTGGTTTTAGCAAAGACAAAATAACGGTCGTATTGGATTTGATTGTTGAAAGAGGAGGAAAATATGGGTGCATTGACTGATGTTGCTGGATTTAAAGTAGGCCATGCGCAGGATCTGGAGGCGTTGACTGGCTGCACGGTAGTGCTTTGCCCTCCTCATACCGTGGGAGGAGTGGACCAGCGGGGCGGCGCTCCTGGGACGCGGGAGACCGATTTGCTTCACACCTCAAACCTGGTCAATCAGGTCACGGCAGTGCTGCTGACAGGGGGATCTGCTTTCGGCCTGGATGCGGCCACCGGTGTGATGCGCTATTGCGAGGAGCAAAAATTGGGTTTGAAGACCGGGTTGGGGATCGTGCCTATTGTTCCCGCTGCGGTCTTATTTGACCTGGGAATTGGAGATCCCAAGATTCGCCCGGACGCCAATATGGGCTACCAGGCCTGTCTGAATGCCACCTCGGATCCTCCGGCTGAGGGCAATTATGGGGCAGGAACCGGAGCTACGGTAGGCAAGATCCTCACTCCCAAAATGGCCACCAAGTCCGGCATTGGCACAGCCAGTGTGGATCTGGGAGGTGGGGGTGTGGTGGGGGCCATTGTGGCTGTGAATGCCTTCGGGGATGTGATTGACCCTGCGAAGGGCCAGATCCTGGCTGGTGCCCGGGGGATCAAGGGTTACGCAGATACGCTTAAGGTGATGCGGTCCTTTGTGGGCAAGAAAGTGATGGGTATCTTCACTGGAGGGGAGAATACAGTCATCGGTGTGGTTGCCACCAATGTGAAACTGGACAAAGAAGGTGCCACGCGTGTGGCGCAGATGGCTCACAACGGCCTGGCTCGCACAATCCGCCCCGCTTTCACCTTGATGGATGGGGATACTTGTTTCGCGTTGTCTTGCGGAGAAGTGAAAATGGACCTTAATATTGTTGGTGCTTATGCTGCCCAGGTTTATCAGGAAGCAATCCTGAACGCTGTTCGCAAAGCTGAGAAGGCTGGCGGCCTGCCAGGGATGAAATGAGTGTCAGCACCAAGGGACCGGGTCCCTTAAAGAGACCCGGTCCCTTGTGAATTAACGCACACGCTGTTCTTTCCAGACATCTCCTTCGTTGTGATACCCGGCTTTTTCCCAGAATCCCAACTCGTCCTCTGACAGGAACTCCAATCCGATCAACCACTTGGCTCCTTTCCAGAAATAAGGGGTCTTCATTCCGGAGCCAGGGATGTTCCCCACCATGCCTCGCAGGGGAGCGCCGTGCTCCGGGGTGAGGGGCTTTCCTTCAAAATGGGTTGCCAGTAGAAAATTTTTCTGCAGGGTGATTTCCAGCGGCAGATTGGTAGTGTAGCCTCCTTCAGCGTGTTGCATTACGAAGGCCGCACTGGGTTTAAGTTTCAGCAAACCCTCATCGACCAGCGTGCTGAGGCTGATTCCTTGCCAGTGGGTGTCGAATTTGCTCCAGCGGGTGACACAGTGAATGTCCAGTTTCAATTCAGTCTGAGGAAGCTGTTTGAAATCTTCCCAGGTCAGGCTGTTTTCCTCTTCTACCTCTCCCCAGATCCTAAAACGCCAGGTGTCAGGGTTGAATCCAGGAATGCTGCCGTAGTGAAGGACGGGAAACTTCACCGTCAGACTCTGACCTGGCGGCAGCCGATCTTCCTCTTTCATTAATGCTTCAAGCTCTCTGCGATCGGTTGGATTGGCCATCGTCTTCCTGCTTAGAATTCCAGGGTTTTATCTGGCTCCATGATCATCACCTGGCTGTCTGTTTCTGCTTCCACGCGCATCTTCCAGGCTTCAGGGTCCTGTTCGATCAAGGGCCAGGTGTTGTAATGGGCCGGTATGACAACTTTGGGTTGGATCATCTTGACAGCCCGGACGGCATCATCGGGTCCCATGGTGTAGTTATCCCCAATGGGCAGGACTGCGAGATCGATCCCTTCCTCGCCGATCAGGGACATTCCGGCAAAGAGGCCGGTGTCACCTGCAAAATAGAGTTTTTTGTCATCCGGGGTGGTGATCAGCAGGCCGGCAGGCATCCCTCCATAAGAACCGTCGGGCAGGGAGGAGCCATGGATGGCCAGGGTCAATTTCAAATACCCAAAGGGGTGATGGTAACCGCCTCCAATATGCTGCGCGTGAACCTCCCCTCCAGCTTGTTGCGCCATCCATTTGGCCACCTCTGCATTGGCGATCACTTTAGCTCCTGTGCGCTTGACGATCTCGATAGCGTCACCTACATGGTCACCATGACCATGGGTGATCAATAGATAGTCTGGATTGACATCATCCGGTTTGGTTTTCGTGCTTGGGTTTCCAGATAAAAATGGGTCGATCAGCAGTTGATACTCGTTGACCTTGACCCCAAATGTGCCATGTCCATAAAAGGTAACCTGATAGCTCATCCCAACCTCCTGATTTTATTGTCGATTAAACACTTTACTTATCTTCTATTATAGTCAGCCAGCAGCTTTGCTGGTAGGGCAGGGGGAGAGAGAAATCAACGCAATATCAAAGGACAACCAACCCTATTGAGGTAAAATCAGTTGCAGATTGGAAGGAACCCCTTTCCCAATAACAAATTATTATGCGAGGATGATGATGACCATATCAGTGGACCGTTTTTATTTAGGAAGGATCTATAAGGATGGAGAGGTCACTGCTGAGAACTTGCTGTACGATCCGGATGATCTGACTACACATGCTGTTTGTGTAGGGATGACCGGATCTGGAAAGACCGGCTTGTGTATTGACCTGCTGGAGGAAGCCGCCTTGCTGGGTATCCCAGCCTTGATGATTGATCCCAAGGGAGATATCACCAATGCCCTGCTGCATTTCCCACAGCTGAGGGCAGAGGATTTCACTCCCTGGGTGAACCCGGATACAGCCCGCAGAGAAGATAAGACGATCGAGGAAGCCGGAGCAGATGCGGCAGCGCTGTGGTCCAAAGGGCTGGCCAAGTGGGATATCGGACCGGAACGGATCCAGGCTTTGAAAGATGCCGCCCATTTTGCCATTTACACACCCGGTTCCGAATCTGGAATTCCGGTCAATATCCTGGCATCCCTGAAAGCCCCGGAGATCCCCTGGGAGGAGAACCGGGAATTATTAGTGGACAAGATATCTGGGATTGTGATGGGATTGCTGGGCCTGGTAGGACTGGATGACCTGGACCCTGTCCGCTCCCGGGAACATATTCTGCTCAGCAACATCTTTGAGCATGCCTGGAGTCAAGGGAAGGATCTGGACCTGACTGAATTGATCCTCCAGATCCAGAATCCGCCCTTTGAGAAGCTGGGGGTTCTGGAACTGGACAGCTTCTTCCCTGAAAAAGACCGCCTGGAATTATCAATCTTGTTGAACAGCATTCTGGCCGCCCCCAGCTTTCAAACCTGGATTGAAGGGGAATCCCTGGATATTGAAAAATATCTCTTTGCTCCAGATGGCAGGCCGCGGCACAGTGTCTTCTACATTGCGCACCTGTCTGATGAAGAAAGGATGTTCTTTGTGACCCTGCTCTATGCTGCAGTCGAGACCTGGATGCGAAAGCAGAAGGGATCGACGTCGCTGCGGGCATTGATCTATTTTGATGAGATCTTTGGTTACTTACCTCCTGTGAAAAACCCACCCTCCAAAACGCCCATGCTGCGGATGCTGAAGCAGGCCCGGGCTTTTGGTATTGGACAGGTGCTGGTAACACAGAATCCAGTGGATGTGGATTATAAAGCCCTCTCCAACGCCGGCACCTGGTTCATTGGCAAACTGCAGACTGAGCAGGATAAGAACCGGCTCTTGGATGGCCTGGAAGGGGCTGCTCCTGGGTTGGACCGGAAAACGTATGACAAGATGATTTCAGCCTTGGATAAACGGGTCTTTTTGCTGCACAATGTGCATGAAGATCAGCCGGTGCTTTTTCACACTCGCTGGGCGATGAATTATCTTACCGGGCCACTAACCCGGGTCCAAATCCCGGCTTTAAACACCCTGGCAGGTGCAGAGATGCAACTCTCGAAATCTCAAACATCAAGCCCTTCCCAGGCTGCTCCTTCTGATAAAGGCCAAACCAAGCGAAAAGAGGGCCTGACCAGCACCCGCCCCAACGTCCCCTCAGGGATCGATGAGTACTATTTGCCGAACAGACTGAGCTTCTTGAAAGCTGTGGAAAAGGCAGGGATTTCAGTGCCGGAGGATGTGGATTATCAGGTCATGTATAAACCAACCCTGGTTGCCCAGGCAGATGTCCGGTTTTTAAAAAGGAATTACAACCTGGATTACGACCTGACCACAACAGCTTTGGTCCGGGAACCAGACCGCTCCGGCCGGGTACGGTGGGAGGATTGGACAGCAGATCCGATCGACATCGATGGGCTGGAACCCGGTGCCCGTGCTGATGCCCGCTTCCAAGAACTAACTGCGCCGCTAAGCGATGGGTCTAAGCTCAGGGAGTTGGAAACAGACTTTAAAGATTGGATCTACCATACACTGACCGTAACCGTGCGTTCGAATGAAGAACTGGATGTGTTCGCTGGCCCTCAGATTCCCCAGGGCGATTTCCGGCGCATGTGTGCTGAGGCAGCAGAGGAAGCGCTAGAAGAAGAAACGGAAAAAGTAGCAAAGTCCTTTGAGAAGAAATTGGACAACATCAAAGGTCGCTTGCTGCGGGAACAGCGCGAGCTGGATGAGGATGAAGAGGAACTTTCCCAGCGGAAATTAGAAGAAGTGGGCACCCATGCTGAAAACCTGATCAGTCTGCTGGCGGGCCGGAGACGGAGGATGACCACCTCGCTCACCAAACGGAGAATGACCAGTAAGGCCAAGGCTGATGTCAAAGAATCCCTGGAAGCTATTGAACAGTTTGAGATCGAAATCGAAGAGCTGGAAAAGGAGAGAGTGGAATCCCTGCAGGAAGTGGAACAGAAATGGCAGGAAATCCTTGAAAATACGGATGAGATTCCGGTCACTCCCTATAAAAAAGACATCCTGGTAAAACTTTTCGGTGTCGCCTGGATTCCCTATTACCTCTACGATGAGGGTGGGCGCCAGGTGGAACTGACGGCTTATTAAAGGATAGAAACCTTGTGATAGGACCTTCGATCTGAGTGGGGGTGAGGAACCCTCTGTGGGCTTCAATCCATTACAAGAAGGATGTGCGGGATCCTTTCACAGATGAAGATCGCGTGGCCTGGCTGTTCCCAGGACCTCGCAACCTGTCAGATAAACGAATACACCCAGAAAGCTACTACCCCCATGACAATCCCGATCAACGTTCCAACAAGGATGTCAGTGAAATAATGCACGCCTAATCCCACCCGGGAAAGGTCCACCAGGATGGTCCAGACCACCATGATCAAACCCAGCCACCACAATCCACTCAAGAAGATGATCACTGTCAGCATTGTGGCCCGGGCTGCATGTCCTGAAGGGAAAGAATGCGGGTCGGAGTTGCGGTAGATCCTGCCCCATTTTCCTTCTGGACGGGGACGTTTGATCGTAAACTTCAGGGCCAGCACGCTGATCGCGGTGAACACAATGCCCAGGAAGAGCAAGGCAATCTGTGGGCGCCAGGTTACGGGGGCCTCAAACCACAGCAGAGTCAAGCCCGCTCCCCAAAACCAGGAATCACCACTATGAGCGAATATCGAGGCAGCCCTCATCAACCCCGTCCTGTTTTCAGGAATCCGGGCCATCAGGGAATATTTGGCATCCAATTTCAGCAGGCTTTGGAAAGGGCTCATCGGTCAGGAAAGCTCCTTGCGGGCGATCTCAAGCTGGTGGGGCTTATCAATATCCATGCCGATCTCGGGATAGGGGCAGATGAGCCCCTCACCAGTGATTTCCAACCGGCGGGTGACTTTGCGCACTGTGTCTTTTAAGGTCAATCTGCGGAGAAGAAGCAGGAGCAGGATATCGAATCCGATCAGTCTTGCCTGTCGGAAGTGGGTCTTGCGGGCTTCGAAGATCTTCTGCCAAAAGTCTTTCCGGGATTTGTAAAGGTCGAGCTTGATCACTGTCAGATCGCCACCGCAGACATCCATATCCCGCAATTTCACATATGACCTGGCTGAGTCTGGGAAGCGTTTTACCATCCGGCTTTCTTCAATCACCGGGTAATACAGGTCTTTGTCTGTTTCCTGGGAGCGCTCAACGACCCAGTCAATGCTTTCCGGGGTGAGCATAGGGATATCACAAGAAACGAGCACAACTTTTTCCGCACCTGGCTTATGCGCTAATAGCGTGTCAGCCCCATGCTGGAAGTTGCCGATAATGTCTTCGCCAGCCGGTTTGAAATCCAGGATCTTGGTGGACTGGACCTCTTCCTGGAGCTCTTCAGCTCCCACAACCACAATGCTGTCAATTGATAAGGATTCTTCCAGGGCGTCAACCACCCATTGGATCATGGATTTGCTGCCAATCTGGAGGGCAGCCTTGGATTTTCCTCCAGTATAGGGATAAAGGGGGGAGTCCGGAGCGGGTATACCCCCTGCAAGCAGAATAGCATCCATTATCTAAGGTCCTGGATCTGGGCTGACAGGTTGAGGTCTTTGATGATCTGGTCCAGCTCCATTGTGGTCAGGGGACGATTCTTCCCCGCAGCTGCCACCAATGCAGCTTCAAACATATTGGTGCCAAAGGACCGTCCATCCAGTACTGGCGTTGTGGTGACCAGGAAATGCACTCCCCGCTCTTTAAGGAAGGCGACATCGGATTCAGTGGTTGTATTGGTGACAATGACCTTGCCTTCCAGGTCGTCAGGAGCGTGGCGCATGATATAAAGCCAGTCACCAGCAATGACTTTGTTGTCCCGGTAGTACCTCTCATATTTCGGAATAACTTCCAGCTGTTTTTCCCCGGTCGGATAAAGCATTTCAATCGGCAGTCTGCCAACGATTGGAAGCAAGATTGCCGCTGCAATATTGGCCATAGCAACCGTGTTGATCGGGATTGGAATGCCCAGTCCGAACATCAGGTCAGCAAAGACAACTTTATACCCTGCCTTGATAAAAGAATTGGACATGCCGCCCCGGGTCAGACCAGCGACCAGTAGGGCGGATTTAGGCTGGATGATGTCCCCCAGCTTTTTTTCAATGTCCTGGACTACCCGGGTTTCAAGCGTGGCTTTTAGGCCTCCGCCATCTACTACAGGCGTGTGTTTGACATCCTTTACCAGGCTGAGCCCAGCTTGAAGTGGATAATCTTTTTTCAGAGCGTGGACATAGAGGTCAATTCCCCCTACTCCAAACGCGTCCACTTTCCCGTCCAAGTCACAGAATAGTTGATAGGCTAGCTCTTCGTCACCATTGGTGCCAATGCGCTCAATGGACACTTCTTCCCCAAGAAGCTTGGTGACCACTATTTTATCCCGGGTCTTAGATCCTAAACTGACACTGACAGCTTTTTTCATGGCAAGTTCCACCTGGCAGGTAAGTAATCCTTTTCGATTATAACGTATCTAAATTATTGAAGTTACGATTCCTGAAACGGAAACAAGCAGCCTGTTGGCAGGCTGCTTGTTTAGGGTCCTAAAAAAGGCTGGCGATCAGGGGATCTGGAGCACAGTGCCGGGGGTCAACACCTGGTCGACGTCCAGGTCATTGGCGGCTGCGATCGATCTTGGATCTACATCACCAAACAAACAGGCGATGGAATACAATGTGTCTCCATAAACCACTGTGTAATCAGCAGGGTGATATTGAAGCGCTCTGTTTCCTGCCCAGGGCCGTCCGGCTGGGGGCAGCAGGATAACATCACCGGGCTGGAGTAATGTGCCGTACTCGTAACCGTTGTAATCCACGATGTCATCCGGGTAGATGTTAAATCGCCGCCCGAGACAATAAATGTGCTCCCCGCTGTGCAGGGTATACGAGTCTGGGACAGGATACTCCATAATGATCTCGGAGTCTCCCTCATCCTCGGTTGGCGCAGGCGTGGCTGTAGGTTCAACTACAGCGCTGGTCGCTGTGGGCTCAGTCTCTGCGGCAGAAGTTTCATCCGGGACTTGGGTATCACCAACTTTTGGTGTTTTTGCGATCGCCGTTTCAGTAGCTTGGCGGGCGATCTCACTCAAATTCGTGGTTGGTGTTACCGGTGGGGGAGTTGAAGCTGACATCGTGCATGCCGAAAACATGAGCGATGCAATTGTGGCGATAAGTATGATCAGGCTGGTCTTCTTCATCGAACGGTCTCTCCTTGCGGGGATGCTTCCCCGTTATCTGATCCGCTTTCCACCAGTTCAAATCAAGCAAGATTAATTTGATACTAGCATACCATAGAAAAGGCGTCAAGAAAGCTTGGATGTTCCATCTTCCATCTCTTTTTGTGCAAGATTAATGCCAGGGATCAGCCTGGTTTACTTGTATTGATCCCAGTTTTGTCCCCGCTGATTGACCCCCTGACGCCATTCTGATACACTAAAGAATGCCTTCAATTACAGTCTAGAATGGAAATCCAGCAGGGTAGAACTCTATGAGTAAAGTCCTTTATTTGAAATGGCGGCCAGCTGATTGGGATCAGGTGATCGGACAGAACCATATCACCACCACTTTGAAGAATGCCGTCCGCCAGGACCGTGTTTCCCATGCCCAGATATTTTCTGGTCCCCGGGGAACCGGGAAAACCAGTACAGCCCGGGTGCTTGCCAAAGCCGTCAATTGTCTGGCAGAAGACTTTGCAGCCAGACCCTGTAACGAATGTGCTCACTGCCAATCGGTTACGCGGGGAGATTTCCTGGACCTGATCGAAATAGATGCTGCTTCCAACACCAGTGTAGATGATGTCCGTGAACTGCGGGACAAGATCAATTTCTCTCCCAATTTGGGGAGATACAAGGTCTATGTGATTGATGAAGTCCACATGCTTTCCACCTCGGCTTTCAATGCCCTGCTGAAAACCCTGGAGGAGCCGCCAGACCACGCGATATTCATCCTGGCCACAACAGAGATCCACAAGATCCCGGTCACTGTGATCTCCCGCTGTCAGCGCCATGATTTCCGGCGCATCTCTGTCTCAGAGATCGTCGCCCGTTTGCACGAGATGTCACAGGCTGAGAACATCCAAGTCCAGGAGGATGTGCTGGGTTTGATTGCCCGCCAGGCTACTGGGAGTTTGAGGGATGCCATTTCCATCCTGGACCAGCTATCCAGCGCAGAAGGAGAGATCACCCCCAAGTTAGCCCATCAGATCCTGGGAACTTCCCCGGATGAAGCGGTGTTGAATTTTATTGAAGCCATGTTGCGGGGGGAAGCAGGGGAAGGGTTGAACACCCTGCATCAATCCTCTCAACGGGGGAATGAACCTGGTCAATTCGCCCGCCAGATCGTGGGCTACTTACGGAACGTGCTCTTGATGCAGATGAAAAACCCCGATCGGATCGATGTGCCAGAGGAACTGATGGGAGTGATCCGCACACACGCAAAACAGATCAGCACCAGGCAATTGTTGGATCTGATCCGGGCCTTTAATCAAGCAGTGCTTGACAAAGGGGCATCCTGGCAGCCCACCCTTCCACTGGAAATGGCTTTCCTGGAGGGGCTGGATATCCTTAATAGGGAGATGGAGAAGGTTTCCGTTGAAAACAAACCCGATCTTTCTCCTCCCCCGGAAATCACTAGCGATAAGCCAGCAAAGGAAGCAAAGAAAGATACGCCAGATCCCGGGGTAGAAGATCCACCTTCAACAAAGGCGGCTGCTGAAACAGGGAGACCACGGATCACCGTTCTTCAACATTGGCAGGAAATCCTGGATCGGGTGCGGGATATCAATCCAGCCACCCAGGGTATTTTGAACTCCTGCAAGCCATTAGGAATCAAGGACAACACGCTGGTGCTCAGCTTCCGGAGTGATGCCATCAAAGAAAAAATGGACGCTGGCGAGCATTTGAACATCTGCCAGGATGTGATTGAAAAAGTGATCGGTGTACGGCTGCCTGTGATGTGTATCGTGGGAGCAAAAGACCAGTCTGGGTTGCCAGAAGGCGTGGATCCGAATGGCCTGGTGGCAGCTGTGGTCAGAGATTTAGGCGGCACCCTGGTTGATAACCAGGAAGAGTAGCTTTAGCAAGGAACATGATTGGTTTAGGAGTTTTGAATGGCAAAAAGATCGAAATCTCCCGGTGGGAGCCAAATGAGCGGCAGGGGGGTAATGCAGCAGATCCAACAGCTGCAGGAACAGATGTTAAAAGCCCAGGAGGAACTGAAAAGCGAAGTGGTCAGCGGATCTGCAGGTGGGGGCGCGGTGATCGTGGAAGTGACCGGAGACCAGCGGGTTTTATCCGTGAAAGTGGATTCGAGTCTGCTGGAAGATGGTGATCAAGAACTGCTTCAGGATCTGATCCTGGCCGCAGTTAACCAGGGTTTGGATGAATCCAGGAAGTTAGCGGAGAAGAAGCTGGGTCCGCTGGCTGGACAGGGACTGCCTTTTTAGCAAAGCGGGGTGTTATGCTGCCGGAACCCATTCAACGTAGTATTGACCTGTTTGCTAGATTGCCCGGTATCGGGCCCAAGACAGCAGCACGGCTGGTGTTTTACCTGCTGCGGACGCGGGAAAGTGGTTTGTCTGAAGAGTTGGGGGAGGCGCTGACTGCTTTGATGGAAGGGACGGAGACCTGTCCGGTCTGTTTCAATATGATGAGTGCTGGACGGGAAACCTGCACTATCTGCGCTGACCCGAACCGGGATCGGAGTTTACTGTGTGTGGTGGAAGAGCCTCTGGATGTGCCTGCCCTGGAGCGCACTTCCGGTTTTCAGGGCGTGTATCATATATTACAGGGAGCGCTTTCCCCGGTGGAAGGGATCACGCCCGATGATCTGAAGATCAAAGAGCTGATCCAGCGGCTGGATGCAGACCAGGTGGAGGAAGTGATCCTGGCGACTAACCCCAGCATGGAAGGCGACGCGACAGCGATGTATCTTCAGGGGCAGCTGGTTGGGAAAGACCTTAAGGTGACCCGGTTGGCGCGAGGTTTGCCGATGGGTGGAGATTTGGAATACGCTGATCAGCATACTTTACTGCGGGCATTGATGGGTCGGCAGGAGATGGATTGAGGGCTTGGAAAAACTCCTCTTATAATTCCTTTGAAACACCTTGACAGGGAATAAAGACAGGCTATAATTGCGGAGGTTACACACAAACGATTTCGCCTTGAAGAGGCAAATCAATACAATAGAAGGAAATTAGACCCTGTGCGGAAGCACAGCAATGTGCGGAAGCATGACCGATCTCAGAAAACCTGAAGATCGGCAGGGTCTTTTGTTCTCTGAGTGGACTGCCCTTGACGCAAAAAAGGGGGGGTGGTAGAATAGAACCCGCTCTTAAAAAAGGGCCTTGAACCTTAACAACTGAATAGTGATAGAAAGCCAAAACAGCAAAACAAATCTTTGAGATAGAACTTCGTAATCTGATCCCACCTCGTTGTGGGATAATTTTTGCGGAGAGTTTGATCCTGGCTCAGGATGAACGCTGGCGGCGTGCCTAATAC